>Ga0007854_10001232_pt1 | contig 16388 bp, 16 predicted proteins | sample CryBogCBH12Aug08_FD_60382 | JGI IMG/M metagenome (GOLD analysis project Ga0007854, IMG submission 60382) | Freshwater microbial communities from Crystal Bog, Wisconsin, USA - CBH12Aug08 | ecosystem: Environmental > Aquatic > Freshwater > Lake | place: Crystal Bog, Wisconsin, USA | collected...
TCGAAACAAATCTTGATGTCCCACCACATCGACCAGGCGGAGACGTAAAGGTAGTCGAGTTGGTGAAGTTCCGATTCGGTGAGATTGTTTCTCCCCGATACTTGCCACAGTCCAGTTATCCCGGGGGCGACCTCGAATCGTCGCGCCGACCATTCGCTGTGCACTTCGGATTCGTGGGTGACAAAGGGCCGAGGGCCGACCACACTCATGTGACCAGCGAGGACGTTCCAGAATTGGGGAATTTCATCGATGCCCGAACGTCGCAGGAACCCACCGATCGGCGTGAGCCGTCGATTGTGGTGAATCTTGCCGCGCGACACGTAGAGGGGCGTGGTGTGTCCCTCTGGGGTGTCACTGGAGACTTCGACGTCGGGTTCGTCGCGCATGGTGCGGAATTTGATGATGGTGAAGGAACGGCGGTCGCGACCCAGACGCTCTTGGCGAAAGAACACCGGCCCGCGTGAAGTGATCTTGACGAGGATGGCGACCGTCAACGTGATCGGCAGCGTGATGATCAAGGCGACGAGCGAGACCGCGATGTCGAAGGCGCGCTTCATCCAACGGTCGTAACTGCTGAAATTCCGAGGGGCCAGTTCGAGCAGCGGCAAGCCCGACAGATCGGTGAGGCGACTACGCCACGAGATGACCTCGAACATGCGCGGGACGAGGGCGGTGTCCACCAATTCCGTGGCCAAACGGTAACTGTGCTCGAGTCGGGGAGTGGCGAGCTCAATGGCCCCGAACACGATGCGGTCCAGTTGATGTCGTTCGATCAACACGTCGACGTCGAGCATGCTGCCCAACGACTGGTCGGTGGGTGTTTCACCCGCGTCGATCATTCCGACGAGGACGACGCCGTGTTGCAAGTGGAGGTGGGTGGCGATTCTCTGATACGTCGTGCCGTCATCCACCACGGCGACCCGCTGAGGGCGACGACGAAGCACCTCGTGGCGCAGGGTCGCTCGACTGATGGCTAGCGCGAACATGACGACGACGGTGGCGGCGATGGCCTGGGTCGATACTTGAATGGCCCATTTGCCAAAGTGGTGCGACCAATAGGACATGGCCAGGGCAATGAAAGCGCCCAGAGCACTGCTCATGGCGTAATCCTTCATGTCCGAAAAGGTGCTCTGGGTGGGTGATCGGCGTGCCAGTCGGTATCCGCCGGTGATGGCGAAACCGAGGACGATGCCAATCGGAAACCAAAAGCCGTGCTGAGCGTTGTCCCAGAAGAGGTGGAGTTGATTTTGCGGGTTCCGTGACCAGATGGACAGCGTGACCAACGAAATCGCGAAACTGAGCCACGACACGACGTAGTCGCTCACGACCATGGCGACCGTGTACCGGCGCGAGTTCAGCCCGCGACGCCGGCGGATACCCGGCACGATGGCGCGGTACAACTGCGCGGAAGTCGTTGACACGTCGTCTTTCCTAGCAGGGTCAGGACCTTGGTTGAATGGCGCGGTACTCACCCCATTGCGTGGGCGCCACCGTCCACGTGGATAATGGAGCCCGTGGTCGCCCTCAACAGTGGCGACAAGAGAGCAACCGCCGTGTCCGAGACCGCTGACGAATCGCGCACGTCCCACCCGAGTGGGGCACGCTCCTTCCACGTGGCCTCGAAGAGATCAAAGCCGGGAATCGACTTCGCGGCAATGGTGCGAATGGGTCCGGCCGCGAGCAAGTTGACACGGATGTTTTCCGGTCCGAGTTCCTTGGCCAGGTAGCGCCCGAGCGACTCGAGGGCCGCTTTGGCGACTCCCATCCAGTCGTAGAGCGGGTACGCGCGCGTTCCGTCAAAGTCCAGCGCCACGATTGACGCACCGCCGAGCACTTCGCTGCGTTGCAGTAGAGGTCGAAACGCCCCGGCCAGCGCGCTCAGCGAATACGTAGAGATTTGTAGAGCGGTCGCCACGTCGGGAAACGACGCCGACATCATTCCGTGTCCCAGGCACGCCTCGGGGGCGAAGCCAATCGCGTGCACGAGACCATCCAGACGTCCGAATCGCTCGTCGACTCGTTGAACCGCCTGCGCGATCTCGCTCTCACTCGTGACGTCCAGGGGGACGATCTCGCCGACATCGCCCAACTTTCTCGCTGTGCGACGCGTGAGCGAAGTGCCCCGACCCGCACCGGTGATGATGATCTCGGCGCCTTCAGCGATAGCTCGTTGGGCAATACCGAAAGCCAATGAATCGTCGGTTAAAACGCCCGTGACCAAAATCCGGTGTCCGTTCAGGATTCCCACGGTCGTCAGCGTACCTGTGGATTTCCGATTAACTGGAACGATGACACAGACGATCGGAATCCTTGGAGGAACTGGACCAGCGGGGCGTGGCCTCGCGGTTCGACTGGCGACGGCGGGTTACAACGTCGTGCTGGGCTCGCGTGATGCTCAGCGTGCCGAAGACACGGCGAGCGGTCTTGCCGCACGGGGAAGCGGAGTTATCTCAGGCGGCACCAATGAGCAGGCCGCTGCTGGTGACGTGGTGATTGTCGCGACACCGTGGGACTCCGCGGTTGCCACGGTGAAGGACGTAAAGACATCCCTGGCGGGGAAAGTGGTCATCTCGATGGTGAACGCACTCGTGAAGCAGGGTCGGGAGCTCGTTCCGCTGTTCCCTCCGCGTGGATCCATGGCGGCAGAATTGCAAGCTGTGGTGCCGGACGCTCACGTGACGGGTGCCTATCACCATCTTCCGGCCGCCGACATGGAAAATCTCGACTCCGGTATTGAGGCGGATGTGGTGGTCGTGGGAGACAACGCGGAGGCGCGACGAGTCACTGCGGAGATCACGAACGCCATGACGGGCTTGCGCGCCGTGGAGGCGGGTTCGCTTGCGCTCGCGGGGGCCGTGGAATCATTTACGGCCGTGTGTATTTCCATCAACATCCGTCACAAAGCGCACACCTACGTTCGTCTCGCGGGGCTTCCTTCGTGATGCGCCTGTACGACACCGCCCGTCGAGGCGTTTTTCCGCTCGACGTGGGACCGCTCGTGACGATGTATTCCTGCGGTATCACGCCGTACGATGCCGCACATCTCGGACACGCCTTCGTCTACCTCACCTTTGACGTCATGCAGCGGCGACTACGCGATGCGGGTCACGACACTCACCTCGTGCGCAACGTGACCGACGTGGACGACGACATCTTGCGCAAGGCCCGGGAATTAGGGGTGCACTACCTCGATCTCGCCGCCGAAGAAATGGCGAAGTTCGACCACGACATGGGTCTTCTCAATATCCTGCCCGTTTACGCCGAACCACGAGCGACGGGTGCCATTCCGGACATTTTGAAATTGATTGCCGACACCTTTGATCGGGGCGTGGCCTACGAAGTCGACGGTTACGTCTACTTCGAAGTGGCCAAGTTCCCGCGATTCGGTCAGGTCAGCCACGAGACGCGTGCGTCGATGATGGAACTCGCCGCCATCCACGGTGGTCGACCGGATGATCCGCGCAAACGTGACCCCCTCGACTTCGTCCTCTGGCAACCGTCGCTCGAGGATGAGCCGGCGTGGGAGTCTCGTTGGGGCGCTGGTCGTCCCGGGTGGCACATTGAATGCAGTGCACTGTCGTTGCGAGATCTGGGTGTCACGCTCGACATTCACGGCGGGGGACGCGACCTCGCCTATCCGCATCACGAGTGCGAGGCCGCGCAGAGCGAAACTGTGACCGGTGCACCCTTCGTGAAGACTTGGACACACGTCGGTCTCGTCGGATTGGACGGCACGAAGATGTCGAAGTCTCTCGGAAATCTTGTCTTCGTGAGTGATCTCGCCGCTCAGAGCGAGCCGGCGGCCGTTCGTCTGGCGTTGCTGTCACACCACTATCGCCACGACTGGGAGTGGCGGGCGGACGACCTCGCCAGCGCCCAGTCTCGATTGGCGACGTGGCGTTCAACGTTGAATGTCGCGCGAACGAACGACGTGCTCGACGAGGTTCGCGACGCCCTCGACGATGACCTCGACACGCCGCGAGCGCTCGACGCCATTGATATGGCCGCCCAATCGGGATACTCCGTGGCTCCAGCCGCTGCGCTCCTCGGCGTTACGCTGTAGACGCAGAAAGGTAGTTATGTCATCGATGGTCGAAGTAACCCTTCCGGACGGAACGGCGAAGTCACTGGATTCTGGGGCCACCGGGGCAGATCTTGCCGCCGCCATTGGCGCTCGACTCGCCAAGGCTGCGCTCGTTGTGAAGGTGGACGGACGACTCACCGATCTGAGTACGGCCCTGCCGAACGGCGCCACGGTGGAGATCGTGACGGCAGCGAGCGCCGATGGGCTCGACGTGCTTCGACACTCCACCGCGCACGTGCTCGCTCAGGCCGTTTTGCGACTGTGGCCGGGTGCCAAGTACGCGATTGGGCCCACCATCACTGACGGCTTCTATTACGACTTCGAGTTGCCCAATGGTGCTCGATTCTCCGATGACGATCTGGAGCGCGTCGCGGACGAAATGCGCGCGATTATCCGGGAGGATCAACCCTTCATCCGCGAGGAGCACACTATTGATCAGGGTCTCGCGATCTTCGCCGAGCAGCCCTTTAAATCCGAGATCATTCGGGCTGTCGGCACGGCCGCTACGGCGGAGGACTTGAGGGAGGTCGGTGACGGAGGAGCGGTGTCGACGTATCGGAACTCCGAATCATTCACGGACCTCTGTCGCGGCCCCCACGTGCCGTCGACGTCACGATTGGGTTTTTTCAAATTGATGCGCGTGGCCGGTGCCTACTGGCGCGGAGACGAGAAGCGTCCGCAACTGCAACGCATCTACGGAACGGCGTGGGATTCCAAAGAGGCACTCGAACAGCACCTCTACCGACTCGAAGAGGCGGAGCGGCGCGACCACCGCAAACTGGGTCAGGAACTCGACCTCTTTAGTTTTCCCACCGAGATCGGCCCGGGCCTCGCGGTCTTTCACCCCAAGGGAGGGACGCTTCGTCGACTGATGGAGGATTACTCCCGACAACGGCACGTCGACGGCGGGTACGAATTCGTGACCTCTCCGCACATCACCAAAGCGGAGCTCTTTGAGACGTCCGGCCACCTCCAGTGGTTCGCCGACGGGATGTACCCACCCATGGAGCTCGACGAGGGACAGCGTTACTACCTCAAGCCCATGAACTGCCCCTTCCACGTCTTGATTTTCAAGGCACGTCAACGTTCCTACCGCGAGTTGCCGTTGCGACTCTTTGAATTTGGTTCGGTCTATCGCTACGAAAAGTCGGGCGTCGTCCACGGTCTCACCCGCGTACGAGGCATGACCCAAGACGACTCACACATCTTCTGTACGAGAGAACAGATGAACGACGAATTGACGAGCCTGCTCGAGTTCGTCCTCGATCTCTTGCGCGAGTTCGGCCTCAACGACTTTTACCTGGAGCTCTCCACTCGTCCTCCCGCCAAGGCGGTGGGATCGGACGAAGAGTGGGCCGAAGCGGAAGCCACACTCGAGTCAGTGGCCCGAGCGGCGGGACTCGAACTGGTGCTCGACGAGGGTGGCGGTGCGTTCTACGGTCCCAAGATTTCGGTGCAGGCCCGCGACGCGATTGGTCGCACGCACCAGATGTCCACGATTCAGTTGGACTTCCAACAGCCCAAGCGATTCGAGGCGACCTACATCGGTCCCGACAATCAGCGCCACCAGCCGATAATGATCCACCGCGCCCTGTTTGGTTCAGTGGAGCGGTTCATCGCGATCTTGATCGAGCACTACGCGGGGGCACTACCGACGTGGCTGTCACCCGAACAGGTCCGTGTCCTTTCGGTGCGCGACGATCACGACGACTACGCCTACGAGGTCGCGAGTTTGTTACGCACCGACGGTGCACGCGTGGTGGTGGAGCCCGCGTCAGAACCGCTCGGTGCACGCATCCGCAAGGCCAAGATGGAGAAGATCCCTTACGTCTTGGTGGTCGGTGACGACGATGTCACCTCCGGCACGATCGGCATCAACTCACGAGGGAGTAACGATCCCGAACGTGGCGTGTCGCTCGATGACTTCCGACACCGATTCGCGAACGAAGTCGCGAGTCACGGGCGACCCGAGGAGTAATGCCGCTCGATCGGTTCTCGGCCGCGTGGCGTGAGTCCTACATCGTTGAAGCGACTGAGCGCGCGCGAACGGGCAACGGTGGCACATGCGTCTTCTGCCGGTTGGCTCGAGAAGACGTCTCGGTGGAATCTGGTGTCCTGTGCGTGACGCCGTGGTCCTTTGTCTGCCTCAACGCCTTTCCCTACGGCTCGGGCCACTTGTTGGTTCTGCCCCGTCGGCACGTGGCGGGTCTCGATGAGCTCACTGCTGAAGAGTCTGACGATTTGTTCCGCACGGTGCGCGCCACCGCTTCGGCACTGACGCGCGCGTACCGGCCCGACGGTATGAACGTCGGCATGAATCTCGGGAGTGCCGGCGGAGCCGGTATCCCCGGACACCTCCACGCCCACGCGTTGCCTCGATGGCACGGTGACACCAACTTCATGACGTCTCTCGCAGAAACCCGTGTTTTACCGGAATCTCTCGCCTCCACGTGGTCCAAAGTGCACAGCGTCTGGGACGTACCCAAGAACCCCGATGATGCTCAGTAGACTCTTCGAAACGGGCGAGGGGCTCGTGCGGAGGGTTCATGTTTGACGGAAAGTTCCGGCAGTCGGTTGACGCCCGTACGGCGCCAGTCGGGCAGGCCCTCGTCCGTGCGGGATTTTCTGCGGACGTGCTCACGGCATCGGGACTGGTCTTCGCCTGTGCCACCGCGTGGGCGATTGGCACCGGACATCACCACCTCGCGATTCTGTTGCTCATTCTCACGGGTGCCCACGACTTACTCGATGGTCCCGTCGCCAAAGCGTCGAAGACCGCGTCCAAGCGAGGAAGTTTCTTCGATTCCGTCATCGACCGTTTGTCCGACGGGGTTCTACTCGGAGGCGTCGCGTATTTCTTGATTGCCCAGCACCGAGGCGAATTGGCATTACTGCCGTTCGCGATCATGACGACGACGTTCATGATTTCCTACGAACGTTCCAAGGCTGAAAGTTTGGGGCTCGCGGCTAAGGGCGGCTTAATGGAACGCGCGGAGCGAATGATCGTTCTCGGTGTGACGTTGATCGCGCCGGTCTTGTTCGTTCCCGTTCTGTGGGCCCTTCTCGTACTCACGGCCGCGACCGCCGCCGGTCGATTCCGACGAGTGTGGATTGCCGCCGGTCGGATCACGGCGCCGTCGATGCCCTCAGCGGAGGCCGAGGTTCCCGGCGAGCCGACGGTTGTTGCGACGCGCCGCCGACACGTGCACGAACGTTTTCGGGGTCGCGGCTTTAGTCGGTCCCTGCGTCCCTGATCGTGGCGAGTTTCTCGCCGCGCGTGGGTCTTTTCAAGGGGCTCGGGGGCGTTCTCGAAATCCTGCCGGAGCGCTTTGATTCGTGGGCGGCGTCACATATTGCGACCAATGTTGGTCGCCTGACGACGGGCTCTCGAGACAACCTGCGTGACAATCTTCGTCGAGCTCTTTCGACGTCTGACCTCACGGTCACCGACGAACTGCTCGAGCGAATGGTGGATCGTGCTTTCGCTAGTTACGGGCAGTACTGGGCCGAGGGCGCGAAACTTCCCGCCTTGTCCACGAACGCGATGGCCAGTCGCTTCGTTATCTCCGAGGGCCTCGAGGGATTACAGCGGGCGCACGCGGCGGGCAATGGCGTAGTGGTCGCATTGCCGCACGTGGGTTCGTGGGAATGGGGCGGAGCATTTTTGGCCCACATCGGTATGCCGATGACGGCCGTCGCGGAAGCGCTGGAACCGCCCGAACTCTTCGCGTGGTTTCGTGAGAAACGTCAGTCCATCGGCATCGAGATTGAACCGTTAGACGAGAACGCCGGCACGGTGCTTCTGTCGACGTTGCGCGCGGGTGGTGTCGTTGGATTGTTGTGCGACCGCGACCTGCAGGGCAACGGCATTGAAGTGGAATTCTTTGGCGAGACGGTGACGATGCCCGCGGGACCCGCCACCCTGTCGCTGCGGACGGGGGCCACCTTGGTAGCGGCGGCGTGTTACGCGGGTCCCCTTCGAGGGCATCACGCCGTGATCACCCCACCCATCGATACGGCGCGACACGGCAAGATGCGTGAAGACGTCCAGCGGGTGACGCAACTCGTGGCGCGCGAATTGGAGCATCTGATCCGCCGGGCCCCCGAACAGTGGCACGTCTTAGAACGCCGCTTCGAGGCTTCCGCGCGTTGAGTGTTCGCCGGGTCGCTCTGATATCGCCCTACGCCCTCAGCGTGTTTGGGGGTGTGCAAGAACAGGTGCTCGCCATGAGTCGTGAACTCGAGCGGCGTGGCGTGTCCGTTCTAGTGGTGACCCCGGATGTGTCCGACGAGGCTGACTACGACACGCCGGCCACGGTGCAGCATTTCGGCGCACTCGCGTCCGTGCCGGCGAACGGCTCGCGGGCGCCGCTCACCTTGTCGCTGGCCGCCTCGGGTCGCGCCCGTCAAGCGGTGCGTTCTTTCGCGCCCGACGTGGTGCACTTCCACGAGCCGTTCGCGCCGGTTCTCGGATACCGCACGCTCACGGCCCACGAGTACCCGTCGGTCGCGACGTTCCATCGTGGCGGCGGGGGACCCGCCTATTCACTTACCGCACCATTGCTTCGACGACTCGCTCGTGGCGTCGACGTATCGGCCGCCGTCTCGTTGTCCGCCGCGGCGACGGTGCGTGACGGCGTTGGTATTTCAGCTCGCGTTCTCTTCAACGGGTTTGAAACCGAGCGTTTTCGTTCATTTCCCAGGGAGCGAGGAGCGTCGCCCGTCATTTTTTACGTGGGTCGCCTCGAGGAGCGCAAGGGTGTGGCGACATTGGTCGCCGCCGCTACCGAGCACCAACGTCGAGGTGGAGTCCCGTGGCGCGTCATCGTTGCCGGCGACGGACCGCTGCGAGCGGAATTAGAGCGAAGCGACGCGAGTACTCACGCGGTGGAATTCGTGGGCGCGATCTCCGAGCGAGACAAGCGCCAATGGCAACGACGTAGCGACGTCTGTGTGGCCCCATCGCTCCGTGGCGAGAGTTTCGGACTGGTTGTACTCGAGGCCATGGCGAGTGAATCACGGGCGGTTGTCGCCGACATTGACGGATATCGCGACGCGGCCGCCGGACACGCGGTGTTGTTTACACCCGGCGACTCCGCGTCCCTGCATGACGCCATCGAAGAAGCACTGGTTCCGAACGACCCCGCGATCGCCGCGGCGCGCGCCCACGCGGAGACGTGGTCGATGGCGAAGCTGGTTGATGAGTACCTGGATTTGTACGCGCAAGCACACGTGGCGGCGGGTCGGTCGCGGTAGCCTGAGCGGGTGACTGCCACCAAACGACGCGCTCCCCGCCGGAATTCGTCGCGAGATCGCGCTCCGCGCCACGTGGAGCCCGTGCTGGATCCGACGTGGCAGAGTCCCTACGCTCCTTCCGCGGAAGAGCGCGAGGAGAACCGCACGGCCGTCCGCGTGGATTTCTGGCGACGCCGGCGACTGGGTTTGCTCGGAGTCGGGTTCGCCGCGACCGTCGCGGTGATCGTGCTCGGTGCCGTCGTGTCGATCGCCGTCGGGGTACTCGGACTGGTGGTTGCCGTCATCGTGGGCGGAGCGCTCTACGGCGTCCTCGAAATGCGGTGTCGGAGCCTCGAAAACGCGTCTATGGACCTTGCGGAGCGCCTGCGAGCGTCGTTCACTCCCGCCGGCACAGCGAAGGACGTCCAGCGACTGGCGACTGTCGTCGACCGACTCAGCGCCACTTTCGGGCTCAATGACGTGCGCCCTCTGGTCGTCAGCGACGAAGGATTCAACGCCGCACTCGTCGCGAACGTGGACGGTTTTGATCTCCTCGTAACGAGTGCCCTCATGCACGAATTCGAGCTCATCGAGCTCGAGGGCGTCATCGCACATTTGATGGCTCGTCAGCGACTGGGCGCGCTCGAGCGACAGGCCGCAGCCTCCGTCGCGGGTCTCGACGTGACCGCCTCACAGATTCTCGCCGGCAAGGGCCTGGCGTATCGAGCCGACGAGGTGGCAGCCGCGGCCATCCGCTACCCGAACGGACTCGCCCAGGCGCTGGCGCGTTGTGCGCACCACCACGTGAGCAATGAGTCCTACTTCTCCTCCAGCGCGTACCCGCTGACACGATGGATCTGGTTCGATCAGTTCGCTGACCGTCCGACCAACGTCACCAAGGACATCGACGACGCGTCGGTACGCTCACGGGCGTTAGTTGAGTGGTGAGGCCCCAGTAGGCTGGGGTCATGGCACATGGTGAAAATTCTTCGGTAATCGGCACGGCCCGCGTGAAGCGTGGTTTGGCGGACATGTTGCGCGGTGGCGTGATTATGGATGTGGTGAATCCTGAGCAGGCCAAGATCGCCGAAGATTCAGGGGCCGTCGCCGTGATGGCGCTCGAGCGCGTTCCTGCGGACATCCGTCGTGACGGTGGCGTGGCTCGCATGAGCGACCCCCAGATGATTCGCGAGATTCAGGCCACCGTGACTATTCCGGTCATGGCGAAAGCCCGTATCGGACATTTCGCTGAGGCGCAGATTCTGCAGTCACTGGACGTGGACTACATCGACGAATCCGAAGTTCTCACGCCGGCCGATGAGACGAATCACATTGACAAGTGGGCCTTTACGGTCCCCTTCGTCTGCGGAGCTACGAATCTGGGTGAAGCGCTGCGCCGCATTGGCGAAGGAGCGTGCATGATTCGCTCCAAGGGTGAAGCGGGCACCGGAAACATCGTCGAGGCCGTGCGTCACTTGCGCACCATCAACCAGCAGATTCGCCGATTGCAGTCCGCTGATGCTGCCGAACTCTTTGCTCTGGCTAAGGACTTGCAAGCACCACTGCCACTCGTTGAGGAAGTAGCGGCGCTCGGTGAACTGCCGGTGCCGATGTTCTGCGCCGGTGGCATTTCGACACCGGCTGATGCGTCGTTGGTCATGCAATTGGGCGCGCAGTCCGTCTTCGTGGGCTCGGGGATTTTCAAGAGCGAAGATCCCGAGCGCATGGCTCGGGCCATTGTCGAGGCGACCACGCACTATCAGGACGCCGCCATCGTCGCGAAGGTGTCCACCGGCCTCGGGGCCGCGATGAAGGGTGCCGAGACGGCCACTCTGGAGCAGCGTTTGGCCGAGCGCGGCTGGTAGTGCCGCTCGTCGGCGTCCTCGCCCTTCAAGGTGACTTTCGCGAACACGTCGCGGCGCTGCAACGCGTCGGTGCCGACGTCTCGACCGTGCGAACGGTGGAGCAACTCCACGCGGTCGACGCACTCGTCATTCCCGGTGGCGAATCCACCGCGATCTCGCACCTGCTCACGACGTCGGGTTTGCGCGAGGTTCTCGCGACCCGACTGAAAGAACAACTGCCGGTCTTCGGCACGTGCGCGGGCCTCATTCTGCTGTCGTCGCACATCGCTGACGGGCGAAGCGATCAGTGGAGTTTCAGCGCTCTCGACGTCTCGGTGCGACGCAACGGATACGGACGACAAGTGGCCTCCTTTGAAGTTCCCCTCGCCGTTGTGGGAGTTGGTGAGGTACCGGGCGTCTTTATTCGCGCCCCGCGCATCGATGCCGTCGGAGATGACGTGGAGGTGTTGTCGAGTCTTGATCACGGTCACGGGGAACACCCCGTTTTCGTTCGACAGGGCAGCGCGTGGGGGTGCTCCTTTCACCCGGAACTCACCAGTTCGGACGCGATCCACGAACTGTTCGTTCGATCGATCTCTACCTGATTGAGTAGGATGATCGCGCCCCACGGGGCGGGAGGAATGATGTCCGGCCACTCTAAATGGGCAACCACAAAGCACCGTAAGGGTGCCAAAGACCAAGCGCGAGCCAAGCAGTTCGCCAAACTCATTCGTCAAGTGGAAGTCGCCGCGCGCGAAGGTGGCGGCGATCCCGCCGCCAATGCCTCGTTGCGCACGATGTTCCAAAAAGCTCGAGAGGCCTCCGTGCCGATCGACACGATCGAGCGAGCCATCAAGCGTGGTACGGGCGAGCTGGAAGGCGTTCGCTACGAATCAGTGAGCTACGAGGGCTACGCGTCAGGTGGGGTGGCCGTGATTGTGGAGACTTTGACCGACAATCGCAACCGCACGAGCGCGGAGATCAAGAACATTTTCTCGAAGAATGGCGGCGACATCGCGACTCCGGGAGCCGTGTCCTGGCAATTCGACCGCAAAGGCTCGATCGAGGTCCCCGGCACGCTGGACGAGGACCAATTGCTCGAATGGGTGATGGAAGCCGGGGGCGAGAACTTGTCATCGAATGGTGAGAACTTCATCGTCACCACCGATCCCCACGAAGTGGGAGCCGTACGCGACGCTCTGGAGGCTTTTGGCGTGCACGCGATCAGCGCCGACTTGGTGCTCGTGCCGCAGAACGTCATTGCCGTAACCGAAGCGGCCGAATCCAAAAAGATTCTGCGTTTGATGCACGCCATCGACGATCATGACGACGTGCAGAACGTGTACGCCAACTTCGATATTCCTGACGACTTATTGGCGGCTTACGAAGACTGATCTCGGGTCGTCGGACGGTTAGTATCGAACACGTGTTCGTACTCGGCATCGATCCCGGCCTCACGAGATGTGGCTTTGGGGTGATTGAAGGTTCCCTCGAGAATGTAGAGAGCTTCACGGCTCTGCGTGCCGGTGTTCTCGAGAGTCCGGCCGAATGGCCCGTGGAACGTCGTTTGGCGAACCTGCTCGTCGACCTTCGTGAATTGATGGCTGACGTGCGACCCGATGTCGTCGTGGTGGAGCGGGTCTTCTTTCAACGCAACGCTCGAACCGCGATCTCGGTGGCGCAAGCCAGCGGGATCGCCATCGGCCTGGCCGGTGACGTAGGTGCTCCTGTGCGGCAATTCACGGCTCAGGAAGTCAAACTCGCGGTGACCGGCTACGGCGCGGCGGACAAGGCGCAGGTGCAATCCATGGTGGCCCGTCATTGTCGACTCGAGACAATTCCGGAGCCTGCGGACGCGGCGGACGCGTTGGGGCTCGCCATTACCTACTTGATGACCGCCCGTACCGAACAACGACTTGGTCTGGAGACGGCGTCGTGATCGGTTGGCTGCGCGGCGACGTGCGATCGGTGGCGCCCAATGGTGAGCTGATTATCGATGTGGGGGGCGTGGGCTACCTCGTTCACGTTCCTTCTCGGACCACGGAGTCTCTCAACGTCGGAACCGATGTCGAACTGTTTGTCCATACGAATGTCCGTGACGACGCGATCGTTCTCTACGGATTCTTCACGACGGACGAAAAGGACACCTTCTCATTTCTCCTCGCGACGCCCGGCGTCGGACCCTCGACCGCCATGGGTGCATTGTCCGCGATGACGCCGGGGGAGCTGGCTGCGGCAATCGCGGCTGAGGACGTCACGACTCTGGCCAAGATTCCCGGCATCGGTAAGAAGACGGCCTCGAGATTGGTCTTGGAACTCAACGGAAAGCTGCCGTCACTCGACACACTGTCCGAGCGGACGGTCGAGGAAACCTTGAGCGGTGACGTGGCGGTGGCGTTGCGGCAGTTGGGCTACAGCGCGGGGGAAATCCGTGACGCTCTGGCCGGCGTGGAGCTGCCGGACGACGATGCGGGGGCGCTTCGTGTGGCGCTGCGACAATTGGGTCGACAATGAGTCGTCGTGAGAGTCCCTTGACCCCGGCCCCAGGCGTGGTGGTTCCGGCGGTTCTCAATGAGACCGAGCGTCGAGAAGAAGTCACTCTCCGGCCGCGAGAGTTGGGCGAATTCATCGGGCAGAGCGAACTCGTCGGCCACCTGAAAATTGTGCTGGCGGCGGCGCGCGAGAGAAATCAGCCCAGTGATCACTTGTTGTTCGCTGGCCCGCCGGGTCTCGGCAAAACGTCATTGGCAGCGATTGTGGCGAGCGAAATGGGCGTGGCTCTTCGGATCACGTCAGGCCCGGTGATGTCGAGACCGGGTGATCTCGCGGCCCTCTTGACCGACTTGCAAGAGGGAGAGGTCCTCTTCATCGACGAAATCCACCGCCTGCACCGATCGGTCGAAGAAGTCCTGTATCCGGCGATGGAGGATCGCCGTCTTGACGTGATGATTGGACGTGGACCGTCGGCCCGCTCGGTTCGCCTCGAATTGCCGTCGTTCACGTTGGTTGGTGCCACGACGCGTACCGGACTGGTCGCCGCCCCTTTGCGAGATCGCTTTGGCTTCGTTGGTCGACTGGATCTGTATGACGACGATGATTTGGCGGAAATTGTCCGCCGGTCGGCCGGACTTCTTGGGGTGGAGATTGATGACGGCGGCGCTCGGGAAGTGGCGCGACGGAGCCGCGGAACGCCGCGGATCGCGAATCGTTTACTGCGTCGCGTTCGCGACGTCGCCCAAGTCGAGGGCACCTCGGTGTTAACAACCGAAGTGGCCCGACGAGCGCTACTTCTCTTTGGGGTCGACGAGAGGGGCCTCGACAAGGTCGATCGTCGAATTCTGGGCTTGCTGTGCGAGCAATTTCGAGGTCAGCCGGTGGGCTTGGTGACGTTGGCGCACGCCTGCGGTGAAGAGCCGGCCACTATTGAAGAGGCTTATGAGCCGTACCTCATCCGCGAGGGTTTACTGATCCGCACGCCGCGAGGCCGCGTGGCGACGCAGAGGGCGTACGAACACTTATCGTTACCCGCTCCCGGTGGTGGGCTGCTTTAGCGTCGGGGGGCTGATCTACTAGGGTTCTTTGGACCATACGAAGGACGAATGAATGATTTACGCCGTTTCGACGCTGCTTCTCGCGGCCGCCAAGGCCAAGACAAATTCCGCGTCGTACATCATCTTCATCTACATCGCACTTTTTGGTGCTTTCTACTTCTTTTATCTTCGACCCCGTAGCAAGAAGACGCGAGCCCAGCGAGCTACCAACAGCATGGTTGAGGTGGGCGATCGCGCCCAAACAATTGGCGGCATCGTGGGCGAAGTCACGAAGATCGACGGAGACACGATCACGTTGCGCTCGTCCAGCGGACACGAAATGGACTTTGTTCGTCGGGCCATTGCCCAAAGATTGCCTGCCCCCTTTGACGATGTCATCTCTGATGACCCCAACGCGGGCAGTGAGGATACGGAACAGGAGGAGGGTCACTGATGGCCGTGCGCTCCAATGCTCGTCGGTCGATGATGATCAGCTTGGTCCTCGTGATTGTCATTTCGATCGCGTCACTGTCGGCAACGCTGCTCGCTGGCTGGAAGCCCAAGCTGGGTCTTGACTTGGCCGGTGGACTTTCGGTTGTTTACAAGCCTGCCCACAAGGTTTCGCAAGCAGATCTTCAGACTGCGGCCGACATCATCACGAACCGCATCGACGGATTCGGTGTTTCGGGTGCTCAGGTCAACATTCAGGGCAACACCATCGTTGTATCGGCCCCGGGTGTGACGAACGCTCGACAGGTGCTGCAATCGATCTCGCAGACTGGTCAGCTGCTCTTCCGTCCGGTCGAATGTCTCGCCACGATCCCGGCCACGGCCACCAAGACGACGTACGTGGCCACTCTGCCCTCGTGTAACTCGGCCACGGCCACGACGGCACAGTTCGCGATGTACTACTACAACCACCAGAATTTGTCTCCTCCGGTTGACCCGACCTTTACGAACCTCAAATCCACACCGCCGCTGCTCGACCTTGCGTCCCAGCGCGTTCTGCTTCCTCTCGCCGGCAGCCCGACCCAGCGTTACGTCCTCGGTCCGGCACCCCTCACCGGTACGGCGATCGCGAGTGCGAGTGCGGGTCAAAGCCAGATTGGCCAGTGGGAAGTGAATTACTCGCTGACCTCCGCGGGGAGCGCGGAGTGGGACGCGTTGGCTCAGTCCAGTTTCCACACCTACGTCGCGATCGAGCTCGATGGTGTCGTGCAGTCAGCACCGATCATCCAACCCGACCAGGCGACCTTCACGAGTTTCGGTGGATCGGGAACTATCTCGGGCAATTTCACCGAAACCCAAGCCAAGGCGCTCGCGAACATCATGCAGTACGGCGCGCTGCCCGTGAAGCTCATCCAGCTCACGACTCAGACCGTGTCCCCGAGCCTCGGTCACAGCGCTCTCGTGGCGGGTCTCGGCGCCGGTCTGGTGGGTTTGGCCCTCGTTTTGTTGTACACGATCGTGTACTACCGAGGACTGGGTCTCGTGATTGTCCTCGGTCTGACCCTGACGGCGGCGCTGCTGTGGGCCATTATTTCGGCACTGGCGCACACGGCGATCGCGCCGAGTTTTGACTTGGCGGGTGTCACCGGATTGATTGTGTCGATCGGTATCACCGTTGACAGTTACATCGTGTATTTCGAACGATTAAAAGATGAAACGAGAGCGGGACGAACGCTGCGAACGTCG
>Ga0007854_10001233_pt1 | contig 16382 bp, 13 predicted proteins | sample CryBogCBH12Aug08_FD_60382 | JGI IMG/M metagenome (GOLD analysis project Ga0007854, IMG submission 60382) | Freshwater microbial communities from Crystal Bog, Wisconsin, USA - CBH12Aug08 | ecosystem: Environmental > Aquatic > Freshwater > Lake | place: Crystal Bog, Wisconsin, USA | collected...
GTTCTAGACATGCCTGAACTCTGGGAGGAAACCTCCTGTACTGCTATGTTCGCCTACGGTATCGCCCGTGCCGTAAATCGCGGATGGATTGATCCCTCAAACATGGAAGTTGCACGAAGGGCGTTTGCTGGTATCGCCAAAAACGTGACGACGGACGGTGTCGTCAAGGGGACATGTCAGGGCACCGGCATCAACAAGACCCTGGATTACTATGTAAAGCGGCCAACTCCCGACGACGATCTGCACGGACGCGGTCCGGTGATGCTAGCCGGAACGGAAATTCTGAAAGGATCAACTAAATAACTCAGTCAGCAGCCACGACGGATTGTTCAGAAATTGACGCCGCCTGATAAGGCAAAACCCAGAGTGCCGGTCTGGGAAGATCGGCGATTATGTCGCTGTTTTCCACTGTGTACGTGACTAGGGGGTGAGCACTGGTGCTAGGAATATGAGTCGATGGGGAGACACAGTGCGAAAATTGACTGTTTCCGTTCTGGGTCCAGTGCATTAGGTTCCCTTCACTGAACGCCCCAAACAAATCACCACGCATACTCGTCATCCGCCGCGACAACATCGGAGACCTTGTCTGTACGACACCGCTCATCCGTGCACTGCGGGAACAGTTGCCGGATGCTTGGATCGCCGTGCTAGTGACGAGTTACAATATGGCCGTAATGGAGGGGAACCCCGATATTAACGCCCTCTTTTCCTACACCAAGGCGAAGCATTTGAAGCAGGGTGAGAGTAGGATTACCATCCTCTGGGACCGCATCATGACAATCCTGAAACTGCGGAGTCAACGCCTTGACTGGATTCTCCTTCCCGGCGGCCCGCAGCCCAGCTCTCTGAGATTTGCAAAATGGATCGGTTCGAAGCGCCTCCTTGTCCGTGATCAGGAGGATGTCAAAGCGGGTCCCCACCAAGTGGAGCAATGCTGTCATCAACTTGTGCGAATGGGGCTGCGCTTTGAGTCTCCAGCGGCCCGTGTCTCAGCCGATCCAGTGATAGCAGCAAGAATCAGTGCCGGCTTACCGCAGGATTGGAACAGACGCGGCGGTCCTGTAATCGCCCTGCACATTAGCTCCCGGAAGCCATCACAGAGATGGCCCTCCGACCGCTTTGCAGCGGTGGCCAGAGTTCTCCATGGAGCGGAGGGGGCTTGCTTCATCCTGCTTTGTTCCCCCGGTGCCTTGGACCATTCCGACCATCCGGGTGATGATGTGAAGGCGAGGGAAGTTTTGGAAGGGAGCGAGGGGATGCCGATCCATTTCATCTCCACAGACAGGCTTGAAGATCTGGTAGCGGCGATCTCCCTCTGCGACTCTATCATCTGTAGCGACGGCGGGGCCATGCATGTGGCGGCAGCCCTTGGAAAGCCTGTGGTATCACTCTTTGGAGACTCCGATCCCGAACATTGGGGTCCTTGGAAGGTGCCCCATACGGTTCTTCAGAAACCGGGAAGGAATGTTTCGGAAATTTCGGCGGCAGAGGTAGCGGAAGCCTATCAGATCCTGATGGGAGTCAGACCCGCCTGAGCCTCCTTGTAAAAACACATCGCTGAATTTATTCCGTGCCTTCCTTGGGAACAAGATCCCACTTGCATGAGTCGGAAAGACTCTTATCCCCAGACTTGGTTGTTGCATCGATAGTATTGACTCCGGAGCGTAGCTTTACCCCCTTCCATTGCGCGATGTTGACTGAGTCCGGCTTCACCTTGCCGTAGGACTTTCCATTGACCTTCAGTTCCACTTCGGCGCAGTTGGAGTATATCTTCACATCGGTGACGCGCTGTGTTCTCGGCGTCGAGCGACGCGAGGTGATATAGACCATTGGTTCGGGATTCCAATTTGCCTTGTAGAAGTAAAAGGCGTCTTTTTTGAACTGGCGGTCGTGGGTCACCAACCCCTTGTCATTGAGTGCCGGAGTGTTCCCCTCGTCTCGTCTCTTGCAGGCAAAGTCAAACATACACCATACAAAGGTTCCCCAGAGCTTAGGGTTATCCTTCATTCGGGCCCAATCGAGTTCGTGCACGTGTGACTGCCACTCCTCGGGATGGAACGCCCCCTTGGTGTCGGGTTTCACGGGATCACCTTCGGTATGGTGCGCGATGTTTGCACCTGCGCCGTATTCGCTGATCGCAATGCGCTTGCCGACCTCCTTCGAGCGTCCGTCTATGTAGTCCGTCATCCCGGTATCGGGGGCGGAGCCATACCAGCCTGGGTAAGTGTTGAAGCCGATCTGGTCGGTGATCCAGTTGAAGCTGCGGTTTTTCCTGCAGCTTGCCGACACGATGATACGGTGAGGATCAAGCCCCTTGGCAACGCTTTGGAGATGTTCTAACTCCTGGTCGCAGGGTGACATCGGCTTGTTCCCAAGCTCGTTGAAGAGACCCCACCACGCGATTGATGGGTGGTTGTAAAGCTGGCGCACCATCTCGTTGAGATACTCCTCGCTGTTAAGCCAGTAGGCGTGCGTGGGGCGAGTGGTATCGACCTGAGTGATTTCATCCCAGACCAAGACGCCCTCCCGGTCGTTGATGGTGTGCCAGTTTTCGTCGTGCGGATAGTGGGTATTCCTGACGGCTGTGACTCCCAATTCCTTCATCAGTGCGGCGTCACGCTCCTGATCTTCCGGGGAGATCGCCCATCCCTTGCTGCGCATGTCCTGATGACGGTTCACCCCGTGGATTGGGTAGGGGACCCCGTTGAGAAGGAAGCCCTGCTCTTGGGTGATAGCCACAGTCCGTAAGCCCAGCGGCTGTGTCACCTGATCGACGGTCTTATTGTCGAGCACGAGACTGACGGTAGCTGTGTAGAGATAAGGATCTTTGCGTCCGTTCCACCGGTGAGGGTCGGGTATTGTCAGCACCTGAGTGACTGACCCAGTCCGATCCATGGGAAGCTCGTTCACGTTCGACTGGCTAGCGACCGTTTTGCCAGTGGCATCCTTGATATCGGTTTGGACCGTTACAGGCGTGGTGGGAGGATTTCTGGTGTCCTCGGGTTCGACAGTAATCGTGACGCCGGGTTTAACCGCGTCCGGCTCGGTCGTCTTCTTCGGCTTAATCCCATTGGAGATGATTGTTTTTACCTCCACAACGGCTTGCTTGTCGGTGAGGGATGCCGTGGTGAGGAAGACTCCTGGAGAGGCGTAGTGAATGGGCGAGATGCAGACCTCGTCGGTGACGATCAGCCCGACGCTGCGGTAGAGTCCGCCGTCAACATTGAAGTCGCCGGAAAGCGGCGCCAAGTCCTCTCGGTGCGTGTTGTCGACCTGAACGCGCAACTCGTTTGTGCCACCGTAGTTCAGATAGTCGGTGAGTTCATAGCAAAAGGCAGTGAAACCCCCACGGTGCTCCCCCAAGAAGGACTTGTTGATGTAGGTTCTGGCTACTGTTCCAGCAGCCCCGAAACGGATGAATACGCGCTTCTTTCCCTTCCATTCAGCAGGAATTTCTAGCTTGTGTTCATACCAGCAGGCACCTCGGTAGTAGCCGCTGAAGATATGTGGATCGGATGTAGGCGTCGAGGCGGCCTTACGAGAGGCGGCATCTTTCTCAGCCTTTGAAGCGGTTTCCAGTTTGTCGCTCACCGATTTCGGTCCGGTCTGCCCGTCCAGAGCATTCCAAGTGTGTGGAACGGAGACCTTCCCCCAATCGTCCGAGGAGTCCATGATGTCAGCGTCCGTCCTGACGAAGAGCCATCCGGTGTCCAGCGGAATGCTTTCACGGTCGGCAAAAGATGACGTCGCTGAGGTGATGAGAAATGAAAAGGCCAGAAGAAGTAGGAGAGGTGGGGTTTTCATGGGCGGGGATACGATGGAACGTCAGACGAAAACCCTACACGCTCACCGAGGTTAGGTTGCAAGATAGAAACGCCGCTGATCAAAAAGTCTCGCGAAGTAGTTCCGCCAACCTCATCTTTTTCACATGCTTGAGATCACGATATTGGCCAGTGGCAGCAATGGAAATGCTGCCCTAGTACGAAATGAAACGACATCGTTTCTTGTGGACGCCGGACTAAGCACCAGAGAACTGACCAACCGCCTTGCTTTATGCGGAGTCGAACCTAGGGATCTACGGGCGATCCTCGTCACTCACGAGCATGGGGATCACACCAAGGGGCTAGCCCAGTGGTCGAAGCGGCACGCCACCCCGATTTACTGCAACCGCCAGACGGCTGCCATCCTCAGGGAGAAAGTGATCGATTTTGACGGTTGGAAGATTTTTGAAAGTGGTTCCGAGTTTGTTATCGACGGGACGAGTGTAAGGTCTTTTTCCGTTCCTCACGATGCAGTCGACCCGGTAGGATTCGTCTTGAATTCGGGGGGCCGGTCCTTCGGATTTCTCACCGACCTAGGCCATGCCACCACACTCGTCACGGAGTCCTTGCGCGGAGTCGATGCCCTGCTCATCGAGAGCAACTACGATGAGGATCTGCTGCAGAAAGACACCAAACGCCCTTGGGCCATCAAGCAGCGAATCCAATCGCGTCACGGGCACCTCTCCAACGATGCAGCGGCTGAGACGGTCTCCCGGATCCGCCATGACGAACTTGCTTACCTGCTGCTAGGTCACCTGAGCCGAGATTGCAACAGCGAGGCATTAGCTCTTGAAGCTGTGGGTAGAATTTTGGAGGGAAGTGCCACGCAGGTCTTTTGCGCTCTGCAGGAGGAGATAAGTCCGAGCGTCAGGTTATCCTGACGGAAAGAGGTTACGCTCGCGGAGGATCAGGTAGATCCAATTCGCGGCGAAGAGCAGCACGACGGCAATCCTCAAGAGTCCCGGAATGTGAGTGGAAGACGGGATCCAGCGCAGTCGCGGAAACCCTCCGATGACGACTATCGTGGCGTATAGGAGATAGAGAAGTACGGCAAAGAGTATGGCCATACAGAGCGGATTGAAGAGAAAGGCCGCAGCGATGTTTCCATGAAGCAGGCATCCAAGTCCCCGGGTTATGCCGCAGGTCGGACACGGGATCCCGGTCAGGGAATGGAGCGGACAGAGCGGGGTGGGGAGTCCTAGGGAGAGCCAAGTCACGGCAATCAGGCTGCCCGCCGCCAGCACTGATCCCCAGAGGAGTTCGTTATCCGGTTCACCTGGGATGAGAGGTCTAATGCAGGGTCTCATCCCTTCAGCGTTTTTCCCGATAACAAGTCCTCAACTCTCAGGGAAATTTTGGAAGCTGGGGCATCCCCCCAAATCCCTTGCCTAACTCGGCGATGCCGACCCCAGCGGCTGCTGCAGCCAGAAGAAAGAGCCCGCAGCAGAGAAGACCAGGAAGGGTGATGGCCACGGTGGCGCGCCATCCCTCGGTTCCATGAGCCTCCTTCAGGCCAATGATGATGCAGTAGGCGCCCCAGATGAGTCCGATGAGGCTCCCGCAGAGGGGAAGGAGATTTAGCACTGAGGCGCTTGCCTGTGCGTAGCAAATGACCCGGAAGGTCGTTTCAAATGGTTTGTGCGCTCCTCCCAGGAGTTTCAAACAAAGGTGCGTGATGCCCGATGAGATGAATGAACTCACCACATAGAGGGCTGGGGAGACCAGAATCGAACCGATCATGGCCACAAAAAAAGAGGTCTTGGAAGTGTGAGAGAGTTGCGGTGGTGCGAAGACCGGGTTCAGCGTCGTCGCAGCCATCTGATAAATGGCGGAGACGGCAAACATAGTACTGCTCAGGAGCACGAAATAGAGGAGAGGATGGGCGAGTCCGCCTGTCTGCTTCATGGCTGCAAAGGTCTGGGAAGGCCGCATCAGGACTGCCTCGACCGTCTTTAGGATGGCTGGGAAAAGCCCCAGCCTCTCTCTATCTTCCCAAGCAGGCTCGTTTCCGTCGCTTGTTTTCGAAGCAGGTAGAGGATCAACCACTACCTCTAGCGAGGGAGGAGGATTTTCCAGACCCCACTGAGGAGCCATCTCCCCGAGCGGCTTCCAGGCAGGCATCCCCTCGCGCCAGGAGAGATCGTCGGCGGAAAAGCGACCGGTGCGGATACCCTCACGAATTTCCTCCTCGCTGAAGGAACCGAGAGACTGCTGATGACGTGCGATATGGATATTGGCCATGCCTGCCAGTTAACGCGATCCAAGTCCTGGGTCAATGTCGTAGGCAATCTATAGCAGGTGGTTGCGGCGTCATTCCGGACAGGCCCGCTTTATTTCCAGGATCAGTGTTGCAATAAAGCCTCCGGCTGTTTCAAGAGCCGAAGATTATTGCGCAGGTGGATATTGCTTGGATCGATCTGAAGGCCCCTGAGAAACAAGGCTTCCGCTTCAGCGTTGTGACCAAGGGTTGCATGGCTTGCTCCCAGAATATTGATGGCCTGCGTCGATTGAGGGTCAAGGTCAAGCAACGTTTCGAGAGGCGGAATGGCAAGAGATGGGCGTCCCAGCAGGAACTCCAACTTCCCTATACCCATTAGAGCCCTCACAAACTTCGGGTTCATCCCAGCGGCCTTCTGGTAGGAAAGGAGGGCTTCCTCTTTGCGTCCACCCATGGACAGCAAATCACCCTCCATCGTGAATAGATCCGCGGAATCTGGCCATTGAGTCATGGTGGATCGGAGTACTTCCAGCGCGGCCGGAATGTCTCCATGTTTGCCAAGTAGTCCTGCTAAGTTCAGCCGTGGTTCCAGATCTGCCGGGGCCAGGGTGACAGCCCTGCGCGCCAGCAACACGGCTCCTCGGGAATCCCCCTCCTTGTCAAGGGCCAGAGCGAGGTTTTGGAGCGCCGGAACGGACCCGGGATCCCGCTTCAGCACCGAGTTCCAGAGAGTGACGGCATCAAGCAGTTCATGGCATCGATTCCACGTTAGAACCCCGAATAGGATCACGACCAAGGATCCGGCAGCCAGTCGCAGTCCCTGTTTGCCACCCGCTACTCCAGCTCCCGCAAAGGCGAACAGGGGGATCGCCGGCAGATAGAGCCAGTGATCCGCCACGGGGGCCAGACGAAGGTAATACATTGGCAAAAACCCCATCACCGGCAACAATAGCAGAAGATAGCATGAAAAAGCGGCCTCCCAACCGCGTCCCCATTCATTAATGCGATGATGGCGGAGGGTCAGGAGTGTGACTGTCACGGCGGCAGTCAGGGCCATCCACGATCCGGAGATGGCCTCTTCGGGGTGCCTGTTACCATATAGCATAGAGAGGGAGTCAGGCCAGACCAGTTGGCGGAGATAAAACCCAATCCCCCAGCCACCTCGGATGAGTTCCGGTATCCACCCCGGTGAGATGGACGCAAACTCATGATGAATAACCCTGTGAGTCTGGAACCAGAGAGTGAGGAGACCTGCTCCGAGCGCTATCGCTAGAAATGGAACAATCCGCAGGACGACCTTTCGACTGGGAAACTCCATCTTCCACCAGAGTACAGCCGTCCAGACGCACGGAAGTAAAACGACCGAGGTTTTGGCCAACAGCGCGGCAATGAAGAGTACGAGCGCCGCAAGATCGCGACGAAGGCGATCTTCCTGCACGCATCGAGAAAGAAAAAGCAGCGACGCGCCCAGAGCAAGCGTCAGCGATAGCGTGTTCTTGATCTCCGAGACCCAGGCAACCGTGGCTACGTTCACCGGATGCACGGCAAAGAGAGCCGTCCCCCACCATGCCCCCGGGACTTCCAGTTGAAGGAGAAGCCGCCAGAGCAGGAGAACTCCCGCCAAATGCAGCACGATGTTGAGGCCGTGGAAGCCCGGAGCCCACCCCCCCCAGAGGATCCAGCAGAGTTTCAAGAGCGAATATGTAAGAGGGAAATAGTCGGGAGTCGCTTCCCCGGTCCATATCGATGCCCAATGCCCCGGAAGCGTGATCGCCGGGTTGTTCAGGAGAAGTGTCGAATCATCCCAGACAAAATCACTTCCTAGGGCCGGCAGATAGGAGAGGATCACGGCGGCGACAAGGAGGAGTGCGGCACCGATTCCTTGACTGCCGAATGCGTCGTCCCGATTTGGAACACTCTTGGAAAGGCGCCTTGACATGTTTTATGGCAGCAGCGGTAAGCCTGCATTCCTTCTCTGGCAAGCCCGGATGTGCTCTAATCATGATGGAATCAAAGGACGGCGCGCCTATGCCCGGCAAAATTACTTCGTCTCAGATGATCCCTGTGGTGCGTGCCCAGTCCGATCCCCTCAGTCCCTCGTTTATAAAAGAACAGCTATTAATTAGAAGGGTTCTGGGGGGACGTCTGGCTTGAGATGAGGGGAGTCAAAAAAAGCGTAGAGAATCTTCCAAACAAGGGAAGATGACATTCAAAGGGAGAAAAGTGGGCTTTCCCTCCCTGGTCTCACCCATGGAGAATTGTGACGAACTTGTTGCAATAAACTTGATGACTCTCGGACGTGTCGAGGGTATTTAGCAACAAGTTCAACCCAAACCGTAACCAACAAGAGCTCATTTCAACTCGATAGACAGCCGTTAGAACAGCAGAAGCAGCAACAACAACAAAATCACAACGTGATGAAAAAAAACATCCTCAACGCAATTCTGGCCGTGATGGCATTTATGGCCTTCAACACGTCTAAGGCACAGCTAACAAGTGCGACTCAGGGAGATGTCTTGGTAGGCTTTGAAGACAAGGCTCAAAATCTTGATTACGTCGTCGATATCGGTGCCGGGACCAAATTCTCAAGCGGCGGCTCCGTGATAACCAACTTAACCCCCATCAATATCTCCAGCGATCTTACTACAGTCTTCGGAAGCGGTTGGGCAACCGATGCAAATCTCAACTGGGGCGTAATGGGAGTGGTCTCCGCCGGTTCAAGTGCGAACCAGTATACCGAGTACGCCTCCGTTGCCTCAGGTGGCACGGCAGTTGCAACTTCATCCAAGGGTGCAGCAGGCCCAACATATAGCGGCCAGTATGGCGGGTTGATTAGTGGATTAAATGGAGACACCGCCAACGGACAGTATCTCACTGCCGGATGGGAGCAACATCCATCAACCCCTCAGGATTCAGGAGTATCCTCTTGGATTGGCAACAACGCTTCAGCAAACGGTGGTGCTGCTTTCCAACTCTACAATCAATCTCTGGAAACTGGAATCGGCAGCAATCTCGATATCTATCTGGCCAACAACACCAACTCGATTCTGCTAGATACCCTTCAGGTCACTGGTTCTGGAAGCCTGCAAATTGTGTCTGTTCCAGAACCAGCCACATATTTCCTGCTCGGCTTCGGTGCGCTGGTGCTCGTGATCGCTTACCGCCGCAGAGCAAACGCCTAAACAGACCCACTCACGTACTTCAGACATATCAGCTTAGACATCCAAAACAACCAACAAGCACAGCAGATTAAAAAACCAAAAAACCAAAACAAAACACCATGAACAAAAAAAATCTCGCAGCGGCTTTAGCAGTGATGGCCGCAGCTTCATTCAGCTTCAACAGCGCCAAGGCAGCCAGCCAAGGCGATATCCTCATCGGTTTCGAAGACAAGGCTCAAAATCTTGACTATGTCGTCGATATCGGTGCCGGAACCAAATTCACAAGTGGCGGAGCCATCATCAGCTCGTTTAACGCTGTGAACCTCGGATCCGATCTTTCCACAGTCTTCGGAAGCGGATGGGCAACTGATGCAAATCTCAACTGGGGTCTCATCGGAATGGTCTCTTCCGGCAGCAGCGCCAACCAATATACAGAGTATGCCTCCGTTGCAGCAGGTGGAGCAGCAGTTGGAACTTCATCCAAGGGCGCAGCCGGTCCAGCGTATAGCGGCTATTATGGTGGATTGATCTCTGGATTAAATGGAGACACCGCCAACGGACAGTATCTCACTGCCGGATGGGAGCAAAATCCATCAACCCCTCAGGATTCAGGAGTAGCCTCTTGGATTGGCAACAACGCGTCGGCCAGCGGTGGTCCTGCTTTCCAACTCTACAATGTATCTTTGGAAAATGGGATCGGTGGCAATCTTGATATCTACCAGGCCAACAACACCAACTCTGTTGAGCTCAACACGTTACAGGTTACAGGATCTGGAAGCTCTGCCTCCATCGAAGCTGTGCCAGAACCATCCACTTATGGACTGCTCGGACTCGGTGCTTTGGTTCTTCTAATCGCCTTCCGCCGCCGCACTGCATAATAGCAATTCACCTCTCACATCAGCCAAAAAACAACCACCAAAAACCAACTAGAATGAAACACAGTAAATCACTTCTGATGGCTGCCTTGGCAGCCATCTCCATCGGCTCGGCTTCTGCCGAGATCGTATATGTCACTGGATCGACGGCGTTCCGGAGTGCTGCTAACGGCGCACTTAACACGTATGCCACAACCCATGGCGGTGCGATTATCGCAGCTGACAACAGCACGCTTGGAAGCGCAGGCAACCTGATCCTCTCCTATACCAATGGAGGCGGAACCAATTATATCAATGTCCACTGGAGCGGTTCAGAGGCTGGCATCCAGTCATGCGCAGGTCCTACAACTGGATCGAACGCACAGACAATCGGATTCCTTCCAAACAGCTACACCGGCACAAACACCGCATACAGCAGTCAGAACACCAACTATCAGGTTGCTGATCTGACATTCTCAGACACATTCCAGTCTTCTTCATCCTTCGCGCAGGGGAAGTTTAATGGCGTGAACTACAGCGCACTAACCGGTGCCACTACGGGTGCAGGAAATGGTATCGTCGGCGTTGTCACATTCACATGGGTAGCTAGTGCTGGAGCTCCTATTACTAATGTCACTGCAAATGGTGCTAAGAACCTGCTCGCTCAGGGCGGTGTTTCACAGGCTCTGTTCACAGGGAATTCTGCCGACCAAACCGCTGCCGGTTACTTCCTAGTCGGTCGCAATGTCGATTCAGGAACCCGTCTGACAACCTTGGCCGAATCTGGCTATGGAATTAAGACAGGTGTTGTGCAATATCAGGTTGACAGCACAAACATGATCGAACCCTATCCTACCCAAACGATTGACGGCATCGTCGCTTCGACTGGGAATGGTGGATACAGCTCAGGTGGTACTCTTTGCGGATACATGACAAACCATTACGCAAGCAACCTTACAAATGACACCACTGGCGACACCAGCGAGTACAGCACCAACTATCTCATCGGTTATGCGGGTGTATCCGATGCAAATGGTAAGGTATCCGGTGGCTTGGTTGAACTTGCATACAATGGAGTTGCTTTCTCCACCAATGCCGTGGCACAGGGTCAATATACCTTCTGGGGATATGAGCACCTCTACATCGGCGCAGCTGCTGATAGCACAGCTATCGCTCTTGCCAATGCAGTCGGAAGTTCTGTCTACAGCAGCACAACTGCAACTCTGAACCCAAATGTGAACTTCTCAGATGTGAACAACAATGTTGGTCGCACATCTGACGGAACACCGGTCTACCAGAATTACTAATCGTAACTTGGTTTAAGGGAAGGAAACTTCCCAAAGACAATTAGAAACAGGCCGGTGGGAAACCACCGGCCTGTTTTCTTTTCAAATCAGGATCAACTTTTCAAAGACAGCAGATGCATAACACCCTAGATCATAGGATAATCAGCAAACCCAACCAAAAATGACAAAGAGAACACTATGGTTACCTCTGGCAGTCGCTTTGCCTGCAGGAATACTTGCTGTCATCTCGCTTGCAGCCACCTGGCATCACTTGGAAGACAATCTGGGATCCTCAAGCGGTAGCTCACTTGCGACAAATGCACGACCAATGATACAGCAAGGTGAATCAAGAGTTGATGCACAGAAGAACGTTCCCAATACAGAAGGAGAATCTGTGATGCCGACAGTGGACAATATCCGCCTCTCAGCTGGAATGAGGAATCCTGTCAATTTAACAAATAGCCAACCACACTATCACCCAAATCAGATGGATCAGGACGTGGTTGCTACGCCTATTCCCAAGATTCCCGCACTCTTTGGCGACCCAATGACAATCCTTTCAAAAGCAACCCCGAATCAGATCGAGCAACTCTCGAACATCGCAGCGAGGTTCACAGAGGAGGTGCAGGCATCGGGAGTCGACCCGAATTCCCCCGACTACATCCAGGCATGGAATTCAGCAGCAAGCCGTGCCAACCTTCAGATACAACAACAGTTCGGAGACCAAGGATTCGACATCCTAAGTCGATCAATACCAAACCCCTAATCGATTGTTGGACGTAGGATATCTGGTTTTTGTGCTTACAAGCAGCACCAAATTTGAGATTATGTCTGTATCGGGATAACAAGGAGAAAGTGGGGAAGTAACCGCATGATATCGGTGTACGATGAAGAATCGCAAGGCATTACATTTTCCTGTCAGCAGCAGAGATTCGTTCACTCGAGTCTCAAATCAAACAAAGGCCGATTTTTCCCCATCAGAACCGGGACAATTCAGAAATCAGGTTTATAACCGGAAGAAATTCCGGACGGAACCACCTCAATCAGCGAGGGATGTCCTCACATGCCCCCAGCTGGGTTAGGATTGTTTTTTTTCCGGATTTGTCTTACTTCTGCGTCCGCTGCTGCAATCTGCTCCGGGCTCATCTTTTTCATGCACTCAGTCTGCAGTGGACGGGCCATCTGATTCCCCCCCAGAAGGGCAAGACTGGCCCAAGGGTAGGCTTTGACAGGATCACGGTCCATAAGTTCCGTAGCATATTGGAATTGTGATGCGGAATCACCGAGTTCGGCGGCTTTGATCAGGAGTTCCTCCCCTTTAGCTTCATCCTTGGGGAGAACTGTTCCCTCCTTAAGGATGATTCCCAGTTGTCCCATGGCTCCGGGATGTCCCTTCTCCGCCGCCGACCTAAGAAGTGGGATGGCAGCTTTCGGATCTTTGGGCACTCCGTCCTCGCCCAAAAGGTAGTCGATCCCGAGATGGCAAAGCGCCGCTGAATTGCCGGCGTCGGCGGCCTTCCTCATCCATATAATTCCTTCATCAATATTCCTTGGGACACCTCGGCCCTCGCAAAGCAGCAAGCCGCAGAGATAACAGGAACGGGGATCGCCATGTTCAGCGGCCTTCCTAAACCAAGAGAACGCCTGACTCTCGTCCTTCGTCGTTCCCTGCCCCTCAAGAAACATGATGCCAAGATTGTTCATCGCTTTGAGATTCCCCTGATCGGCTGCCTTGCGATACCAGACTCCGGCAAGTTCATATGACTGGGACACGCCTTCGCCGCGATAATATGCCCGCCCGAGCCGGAACTGGTCTTCTCCATTCTGGGAGGACGGAGTCACACTGTTGGAAGGAAATTGATTAGTAGCTGAAAAAACAGAGCAAACAAGGATGTGAAGTATGCCGACTGCCAGAAGAACCGACCGGGTTCGGATAAAAGGAGAGAAAGGTTGGAGTTGAAGCATAACATTTCATTTAATGGAAAACCCAAGAGGATTGCACAGAAGGAAAGTGTGACAAAACTGTGACATGAAAGGTCTCGGTGATTGCGTTATAGGAATACATCTTATAATACTGAACATTTTTTGCATGAAACCGCTCCCATTTTACAAAGGGTACAAAGGAACTTTTTTTTCACTCCGGCAGCTCGCCCTTGCGTTTCTTCTGGCGGGATTGGCGGCAGTGAATGGGTACGCATCACAGGCGGCACCAAATGACGACCTTTATATCGGTTTTGAGACCACCGGTGCAATTGGCACAACCGTGGACTACCTCCTCGATGTGGGGCAGGTGGGAATCTATGCCACCGACACAAGCAGCATCATTACTCTCGGAACCTATGGGAACGACCTGAACGCGATCTATGGCTCCTCTTGGTACAACAATACTGGGGTCCTGTGGGGTGCAGCGGCGGCTACGTTGAGCGCTTCCGACACCTACAACGGACTGACTGATTCCAACGATACCCTCTACGCGACCGCACCTACAACGGGCACGAATACTCCCGGCGTGGCATGGAATCGGAGTACAAAAGGGGGACAGGCGGCGGGTGCAGCGGTAATTCAGGGGACAATGGCAGCTGATTTTTGGGGAGGTTCCTATACAAACTCCTACAACGCAATCACGCTTGCGACAAACGCCGTGGCGGAATCGAAGTCTGACTCGGCCAGTTGGTCGGCAACTGCGAATCCTGGCTCGGGTCCGGCTTTCCAAGCATTCAACGGATCGATCGAAGCAGGATTCACCGGAACCAACGCCAACAGCGCTGTGCTTGATCTCTTCCGAATGGCACCAGCCACGGGAGCCGCGAACGGCACACCGGGAAGCAACGTCGGCTACTTCGTAATCAACGATACTGGGACGATCCAGTTCATCCCCTACGCCATGACCCTCGGAGGGGGTGGGGCTGGTTCGTACACCGGGCCTTGGCTCTGGACGGGTGCATCTGGGAACTGGAGCGGCACCAACAACTGGCAGAGCAACGGCGTGGCAACCAACGGGCTGAATGTCGGGATCACGGGAACCAACGGCGGAGTGATCACCAACGACACAGTTTCCTCTCTTGGGAGCCTGACCTACAGCAATGGGGCAGGTGCTTACACACTCACCGGCCCGAATGTTACTGTCTCGGGAGGCATTACTAACTATTCAACCAATGCAGAGACGATCGCGATGGGACTGACCACGACGAACGCACAAGCATTCAACGCGGTCTCGGGCAACCTGAGCCTTTCCGGTGGCATCTTGAACACCGCAATCCTCACCATGCAAGAGGGTGGATCACGGGCGATCACGGTGGGCGGCGTAATCGGAGGAGGCGGCTCCCTGATTCAGTCTGGCAGCGGCACCCTTGTGCTCTCGGCCTCCAATAGCTACTCCGGCGGCACGACGCTCAACGGGGGAAGTGTCGTGGCAGGGAACAACTCTGCCTTCGGCAGTGGAGGGATTACGGTGGCCTCAAACTCTACGATTGCAGCCGGGATCGCTAACCTGACGACTACGAATGCGGTATCCATTGCCAACGGGGCGACAACGACCTTTGACACAGCGGGGAATACATGGACTCAGGGCGGTGCGATTAACGGTGCGGGAGGACTCAATCTTGTGAACTCCACAGGCAGCGGCACCCTCACTCTCTCGGCTTCTAATAGCTACACGGGCGGAACCATCATCAACTCCGCCAACCTGCAGGTAACCGGATCGCTGGCCCGAACGGGAACGGTGACGGTCGGAAGTGGGGGTGTCCTGTCGGGAACTGGCTCGGTCGGTGCGGTAACGGTCTCTAGCGGCGGGACTCTTACGCCCGGCGCCAATGCGAACACTGGCTCACTGACACTGCAAAGTGTTATCTGGAACGGTGGGGGAAATCTCAACCTGAAAATGCTGGATGCAGCGGGGACGGCGGGCTCCGGATACGATTCGCTCGTGATTACCGGAAACCTGAATCTCTCCACGCTCGGTTCTGGCAACCAGTTCAACATCAATCTTTGGTCCCTTTCGGGGACCAACCCTTCGGTCAACGGACAGGTCCTGAATTTTAATGCGAACATTTCCACCAACTGGACGATTGCTACGGTTGGAGGAGGCATCACGGGATTCACTACCAACGATTTCGCCATCAATACAACGGCAACTAATGGCACTGGTGGATTCGCCAACGCGCTCAACGGCGGAGCCTTCGGGATCACGACCAATTCCACAGGACTCATCCTGACCTACACGACCTCCTTTGTTTCGGGATCGGGAGGGGTCTGGTCCGGCAGCTCTGGAAACTTGAGTTCCGTCCCGGGGATCACCAACGGGTCAAGCCTTGTTTTCTCGGGTGCCGGGGGATCTGTAACCAACAACTCCGTCACCACGCTGAGCAGTCTGACCATCAGCAACACGGCCGGCAGCTACGGAGTTAGCGGCAATGCCCTGACGATTGGGGCTGGCGGCATCGCAAACAATTCCTCGAACTCACAGACAATCAGCAATGCAATTACATTGGGATCCGCGGAAGCCTTCACCGCCGGAGCCGGAAGCCTGACGATCGCGGGCAATGTGACTAATGCGGGAAACACGCTGACGGTCAACGGTTCCAACAATACGCTTTTAGCGGGCGTAGTGAGCGGCACAGGAGGAATTGCCAAATCCGGTTCGGGGACCCTCACCCTCTCCGGGGCCGACACATTCTCGGGGGGCACGACGATCGCCGCCGGAAGCATACTACTCTGTGGAGGAAACAACCGTCTCTTAACCAACGGGTCGGTCGCTATCAACAGCGGCGCCATTCTTAACCTAGGAACCAACAATCAAGAATTATCGGCACTCACCGGAAGTGGTACTGTGACGGGAGCAGGAGGAACACTGACCCTCGTTCCTACCGGCGCATCGACCTTCTCCGGGTCGCTGACCGGCGCTGATGCCCTGTCTGTAGTGGGCTCTGGCACGACCATTCTTTCGGGCAGCAACAGCTACACGGGTGGGACGACGGTGAGCGGCGGCACGCTGGTGGCCTCGAACGCTTATGCTTTGGGGGCTTCCACAAACTCGCTTGGTG
>Ga0007854_10001235_pt1 | contig 16370 bp, 15 predicted proteins | sample CryBogCBH12Aug08_FD_60382 | JGI IMG/M metagenome (GOLD analysis project Ga0007854, IMG submission 60382) | Freshwater microbial communities from Crystal Bog, Wisconsin, USA - CBH12Aug08 | ecosystem: Environmental > Aquatic > Freshwater > Lake | place: Crystal Bog, Wisconsin, USA | collected...
ATGCCGCCGCGCAGGTGGCCGTCAATGTCCTGCAAATCCTCCGGCTCGGTGCTGTCAATGTAGCGCGGGAGGTTGAGGTTGAAATCGTTCTTCGCGTCGCTGATTTCCGTGAGCGACACCATGCGCGAGTAGCGGGGGATTTCCGCCAGCCGCGTGAAGGCGTCCACGATTTTGTGAATGTCCTGCGCGCGGAGGCGATTCTTGTTGCCGTCTTTGATGAACGCCTTGGAGGCATCAACCATGAAGATGCCCTTGCGGGCGCTGGCGTTTTCCTTGTCCAGCACGATGATGCAGGCCGGGATGCCGGTGCCGTAAAATAGATTCGCCGGCAGGCCGATGATGGCCTTGATGTAGCCGCGCGACACGATCTCACGGCGGATGGCCGCTTCCGCGCCACCCCGGAACAGCACGCCATGCGGGAGAATGACCGCGCCTTTGCCGCTGCTCTTGAGCGAAGCGAGGATGTGCAGCAGGAAAGCGTAGTCGCCATTTTTCTGCGGCGGGATGCCGAAGGCGAAGCGGTGGTAAAGGTCGTTGGCCGGATCGAAGCCATTGCTCCACGCTTTGGTGGAGAAGGGCGGATTGGCGACAGCGAAATCAAACGTCTTGAGCGCGCCGGTCTTGGCGTCCTTAAAAAACGGTTGGGATAGTGTGCTGTCGTTGTCTGGCGCAATGATGCCTGTGGGACAATCGTGCAAGATCATATTCATCCGCGCGAGCGCCTTGGTAGCGTTGTCCATTTCCTGCCCGTAAAGCGCGAGGTCGTGACCGGTCGCGCCCTTGGCTTCATCGTGGGCCTTGAGCAGCAGCGAGCCGGAGCCGCACGTCGGGTCGTAGATGGTTTGGCTGGCGCTGGTGGCACTGCCGATGCCAATGACGCGTGCCATGATACGGGAGACTTCTGCCGGGGTGTAAAACTGGCCCTTGCTCTTGCCGGACTCGGTGGCGAAGTGCCGCATCAGATATTCGTAGGCGTCACCCAGCAGGTCGTCGCCCTCGGCGCGGTTCTGGCCAAATTCCAATTCCTGAAAGATGCTGACCAGTTTGGTCAAGCGCGCCACCATATCCTGACCCTTACCGAGTTTGTCGGCGTCGTTGAAGTCGGCCACGTCAATGACACCCTTGAGGTCATTGGCTTCGGCCAACTTGGCGATGATGATGTTAATTTTGTCGCCGATTTCTTTATCGCCCTTGAGCGCCACCATGTCCGCGAAACTGCCGCCCTTGGGCACGTCGAGCAGATAACCTTTCTGGCTCGCGGCCTTGTCCGACACGTATTTCATGAACAGCAGGACGAGGACGTAATCCTTGTATTGCGAGGCATCCATGCCGCCGCGCAATTCGTCGCATGATTGCCAGAGGGAGGAGTAAAGTTCGGATTTTTTTAGAGCCATGTCGTCATTCCCGTAAATTGTTTGATCTGCACTGATGATGCCCCCGCCCGCAAAAACTGCACAGAAAAAAATACTTACGCGTCTGTCTCGGTGCTTGCGTTGCCCGTTCAGTCAGCTTTGATTTTCCAACCATGAAACCACAAACACGAATCAACCGGCTCGACCAATATCTCAATGAAATGAACAACAAGGGCTTCACGACCAAGCCCATTGCTCTCGGCAACTGTTCAGACGTGATGCCAGAATTTGGAAGATTCCAAGATGTGCAGCGATTGTTTGGGCTTAAACGCGGAACACTTTACAACTTGATCCAGGAAGGACACATCAAATCCGTCTCATTGAGGAGACGTGGACAAGTGAAAGGTGTCCGACTCATTTATCTCCAAAGCGTCAGCGAATATTTGCACTGTTTAATGGATGAGCAAAATCCGGGCGACAGCTTTGATCCGCAGATTTAATTTTATTCCATCGGGATAAAAGTGCAGCACGGATCCACTTTGATTTCATTTACCGCGAGCCGGGTATCAGCGGCGTATTTCCTCCATAGCCACGCTGCAACTACGGAATTACGCGCTTCAATCAATGCCGCCGTTTCCTTGTCCCGCATTTCTGGCAAGGTGGCGATATACCCATCCAACTGATCGTTTTCTTCGTCTGCGTCATTTTCATCGATATTTGTCGCGCCAGCATCCACTTCATGGGCAGGCAAAACCGGCAATGGGCGGAGGCTGAGGACGCTTACGAGGAAAAAGAATTTCTTGTCCGGAGACCAGTTCAAGCCGGATCGGATATCCTCTGTCAAATCACGCTTCAGTGATTCAATGTCAGGGCTGATTTTTTGTGGAGGCACAGCTTGGTTGATATCAACCCAATAGCCCTGCTCAAAATCATCGACGGGTGTGGCCTGCAAAAGTTCATTCACCTGCTCAGAAATCTTCGGCCAGTCCAATGGCTGATCGCCGGATTCGGTGAACAATTGATCCACAAACTGTGCAGCTACTATTCGTTTGATTTTCACGTCGCATAGCTGGTCTGCTGTTTGCGGCGGCTGGCACCATGCTTCAAACCGTTTTTGTGCCTGCGCCGGATCACCGCCATAAACGATGGCGCTTGCGCAAGCATCCCATGTCTGGAGCGTATTCACCATCTGTCCGCCACGTCCAGGAGTCGGGAGAACTTGGGATTGGGTGATGCCGGCGATAAAGAGATATCCGTTCATGGCAAATTTGATTCAGTGTGTTTACTCATCCTTCAAGCACCTCGTTAAACATTCGTTGCACCACACCCTGCGCAGGCTCTGACAGTGGCTTTTCTTTTTGCAGCAAAGCCAGCTTCTCTTTGAACTCCGGCAATATTTCTGGCCGGACTCTTTTCATGTAAGAGAGGGTTTGCACCAGCAGCAACCGTGCAGGAATATTTTGCGGACAGTTCAGACATTGCTGGATGTTGCCGTCAATTATATCGCGCACTCCGCTCAGAAAATTGGGCTGAACGCCGTCGATGCTGGCGCAGCGGACAGACAAAAGTTGTTCCAGCCGCAACAGGTAGTAAGGAAAATGTGGACCGACAGGGACCTGATACAATGATGGTGGCGTTTGGATTTCGACTTCGGCCTGTTCTGCAAGCAAACCCAGTAATTGCTGCGCTAGCTGGGGAATGGCGTCTTCGGGTTTTGTGGACGGAAACACGACGTTGAGATTACCAAGGCATTTTCCATCAATGGTTCGCATCAGCCGCAATTCCAGATTCCATGGTTCGGTCTGCGTTTTAAAATGAATGCTCACCACATAATCATTTTTTGTCGGGCTTTGACTGGCGTAAGCAACCGCATTTTCATCGCTCCACGGTACTCCTCCAAGAACGAAGCCACACGTTTCATCCACAATCCATGGTATCAACGTCTGGACCCTGGCGCGGCTTTGAAAATCGACCTGTTCAGCAAGGAAGAGTGGCAAAGCTCGTGTCAACCGGCCGGCCGTATCAGCAAGTTGATGCTCAGTGCGTTTGGAATTGGTGGCTTTTTCGGCCGTGCCGCACAGAAAGCAAACCGTGAGATCATCAGGCGTCTTGGCTGGAAACAATTCTGCTGCTGGTGAGTTGGGTTTCAGCCATACCGGACCATCAATGGTGAGCAGCGATACGTTTAATTTCTTCTTCGGATCTGGCTTTTCGACTGCTATCCGGGCTTTGGCTATTTCCGTTTCCCAAAAACTCAAGGTCTTCTGCCAGTCAAGCCGCTTCAATGCATAGAGCTGATCCACAATTCGTCTTGCAGCATCGTATTGCGCAAGTTCCAAATGGGCTTTAATCAGATTGTTTCCGACTTGCAGACCATGGGTTTTAACCACGAAGTGTGGTTCCGTAAACCGCAACAGCTCTGGCAGGTGTCCAGTATTGCCGAGGTCGCCACTCATCTGCGTTAAAAAATCTGTTGGAACCGGCTTGGCTATACGAGCGAGGCATTCCTGATAAAGCGCCAACGCTTCTTCTTGCCTGCGCGTTTGTAACGCTTCTCTTGCAATCCAAAGCTGTGCCCGCCAACTACCGGGGAGCACGGCGATTCGACGCAATGCTTCGAGGCCGCCGGCTTCGCCGTTGCGTTCCTTATGAATGATCCAATACCAGCCAAGACCGTTTTCTTGATTTGGATCAACTTCGAGTGCGTGCCAAAGGGTTTCCTCGGATTTCTTTTCGTTTTTACGCTGGGAGTAAACCTTGGCGAGATTTGTCAGCACCGAACCGTTCTCGCCGTGCTTGGCGATATAATCACGGAGGACTTTTTCAGATTCATCAAGGCGCCCTTCCTCCCTCAGCACAATGCCCCAAACACATGTGCCGCGTTCCGGTTGCGAATCAATTTTGTAAAGCTGTTCGGCGGCGGCAATAATGTCTGACCGAAAACCATCTTTTAATGCACCGAAAATGACGCCGTAAAGCAGATCCGGATTATTCCAATTAGTTTTTAATGTCCCTGGCAAGACACTGGTTCGCCAGGCTTCCTTGGTAATCAGCAACTCTCGGCCATAGGCGTCAAAAACCTGAATCATCTCTTTGTTGCTGGCCGGAGGGACGGAGGTGGACGGGGCTGGTTGGCCTTTGATCGGTGGCAACGTAGCCGGTGTATGCGGTCGGACAACTGGTGCCACCGGTGGCTCCGTTTTCTTTTTGCCAAACAGGTTTTTAAAAAAACTCATGCAAGCAGCGAGTCGCCCATTTCATCGCACCATATCTTTTACCCGACTATGGCACTTCGACAAATCGTAAACCCGACCCGACTCCGCGCAAAGTGAAAACCAGCATCCAGGACCATATCATCCGAATTAAAATTTGCTGGCATGAACACCATAACACTCAACCTCACACTCACTGGCCAAATCACCCTCGATTCTCAAATACTGGAGCAATTTTTCTCGACGCTCCCAACTCAAGCACCAGCGCAGCCACTTCTTCCAGTTCCACACCAAGCATCACTTTCTAAGCTCGCGTATTCAGTCCAAGAAACAGCTCAAATGCTCGGTGTAGCTGACAAAACCATTCGCCGCCTAATTCAACGAGGTCTGTTGAAAAGCAGTTCAGCACTCCGGCATAAACGAATACCGCGAACCGAGATTGAGCGGTTTTTGAAGACGACGGTGCGTTGAACCGTCACACGTCAAATCCATGCTGCCCGATGTCAGCCCCATCCAGCAGACCACGAATCATCTCAGCAGTGACGATAAACGCACTTCGTTCTCGGGTCTCGTTTTGGAACTGCTGGAGCACAGTCAGCAAATATCGGGATAATTCACCGCGCTGCAAAACGTCTTCCCGTAATTTTTTCAATGAGGCTTTGTTTTCACGAACTTTGTCATCTGCCAGCAATCGTCCCTTCATTGCGCGATCATAACCCGCCAACACCTCGTCAAAAAACCGAACCACTGCACGCTCAACTCCCTTGCCGGTGCCAACCACCTGCGTCTTTTCGCGTATAGACGGAAGCAGCGCGCTGCCGGCCACTTCGGAAAACGACAGTTTCGACGCATCATTTTTGACATTTGACTGCGCGAGCTCATCACCGGCCGCCTTCCAAATTGCCAGCGCCCTTTGAACAAGGCTGCGTGGATCTTCCTGATTGTTTGCTCCTAACCGACAGGCCAGTTCCGCCAGCAGTTGCGGGGTGAGAGAAGGCTTGGACGAATCCTGCACGCGAATTGGTGCTGAAGTTTTCATTCGCCAACCAAGATGCATCCGAGGCGGTTGGATGGGAAGTCGGAAAACCATTTTTACAGCCGTCGTCAACGTTGTGATGTTGGAAATAACTCGCCTCTTTCGGGAACCAGCCGACCCAAAACTGGAACCAGCCACGCCTTTTCCATCACTACCTACATCGCCCAAGGAACCAGCCGAATTCTGAAAAAAACCGGCTGTAAGGTGCGAACTGTGCGAAAGCCAGAACATGACGACTGTGGCGATGTTCACGTCGGGCAAGCTGGTGGTCGGGCTGGTTGAACTTGAAAAACAACCGGCGGGCGTCCGCAAAACGCGGAAAATCGCACAGGACGAAAGAACAGCACATGAAAGCGAAAGAGAAGAAAATCGGCGCAGCCCGTGAGATGCGACCGAAACAGAATGCAGTGGAAAATGAAGAGGCAGAACCGGCCGGTGAAGATATGGTCATGACGGACCCGGTGTTTATCCAATACGGTCCGCCCTTCATCTCCGAGGGCAATAATGCGGTGGTGAATGAACGTGCAGTGGCCGTGAAATGTGCCCAGCTGCATCGGATAAAATATGATGAGACCCTCAAGGCATTTTTCCGCTTCGATGCGGGCCAGGGTCTCTGGGTAGCCGAACACGAGGTCCGAGTGTGCCGGTTGTTCAGCGATCTGCTGCACGAATTGGGCGAAGAATACGACCACGTGGAAGCCGTCCGCCGCATCAAACCGGCAGGGTTGAAATCCCTGTGCCGGATGCTTGAGGTGCATCGGTTCGAATGCGAATCGGTGACGACGACCGGATTGTTCCACTGTTCAAACGGCGTGTTAAATTTGGGTGGTGAAAAACCGAAGCTTGAAACACACGCGCCGAAATACCCGTTCAAGATCAGCTCGGGAATCCGCTACGACCCGAAGGCTAAGTGCCCCCGGTTTATGGGCGAATTTCTGGGTGCTGCACTGAGCGGTAACGACATCGAACTGGCCCAGAAATACTGCGGCTCGATGCTGCTGGGGTCGAACCGCAGCCATGGCATCCTGTTGATCCGTGGCACGCCCGGTGGCGGCAAGAGCACGTTGGTGAGCATCATTGAGAAAATGCTGTCGGAGACGAACGTCGCACACCTGCGCACGAAGCACCTGAATGGCCGGTTCGAGACCTCGGCGTTTCTGGGCAAGCGCGTGCTGGTAGGCAAGGACGTGCCGGGCGATACGCTGAGTGAGAAGGGTGCGCGATTGTTGAAAAGCCTCGTAGGCGGCGACCTGTTGCAGGCCGAGATCAAGTATAACCCGACGAAGCAGATGTTGCGCGGAGATTTTCACGTAATCATCGCGTCGAACACGAACCTGCGCATTGCCCTCGATGGCGATGCTGGGGCGTGGCATCGTCGTCTGCTGGTTGTGGATTTTGACCGGGAGAAGCCGGCCAAACCCATAAGCAATTATGCCGATGTGCTAATGACCGAGGAGGCGAGCGGGATTCTCAACTGGCTGGTGGAGGGCGCGATGAAGTTCAAGCGCGAGATGGACGCCAAGGGAGTTCTGACGCAAAGCAAGGAGCAGATTGAGCGGGTGGACAGCTTGCTGGAGGACTCGGACAGCGTTGATTCGTTTATCGAACAGCGCTTGGTCAAAGACAAAAAGGCAGACGTCAGCAGCGAGGAATTGCTGGTGGACTACCACGCCACCTGCAACAAATTAAACTGGCGGGCCGTCTCGGGACAGGAATTCAAGCGCCGGGTGCCTGATTTGATCTGTCACCGGTTCCTGCTCCACCGGCGTAATGACATCATGCGCGATAAGCGAGCTGTGCGCGGCTACAAGGGACTGGCACTGCGCTAATCAAAAGAGCCACACGAGCACCCGCTTCACGGCGGGTGCTTTTTTAGTCATTCGGCAGTAAATGTTTTTCCGTTTGCCATTCACCGGCAAAATTCCCATCGTTAAACCGTCATGGCCAAATCCTGCAAAGAGCCGTTCGACTTCTGGCATCAGCCAGCCACCATCTCCGTCAATAATTTCAAATACAAGAGCCTTCCGGAACACACTTCATGAAAAAGAGTAAAATTCAGTTCGAGGTTCAACGCGGCGGTGAGGTAAAAGTTGTGAACGTTGAGCGTGGGGACAATCTTGCACCTTTGATGACTGACGGTACAGTGCTGATTAACGTTTCGACTTTCTGCGGTAAAAACGAAAGCCACAAAAAAGCACGAGAATTGGTGGAAATTGAAGCGGAAAAAACGCGCGATGATCCGGAGCATGAATGGGAGTCGTTGAGGCTATCGTTCTTGATTAATTTTCCCAAAGCCGGTTGCAAAACACTTTGTGACAAACTCGAAAAAAACTTGTCATGTTCCTTAAAAGGAAAGGTTCACGACATGATTGGGAAATTTGACGGGATTGAGCCGTCTGTGAATTTTTCGTTTCCGGCAACTCCCAGTCAGTTTACAGATATTAAAGGGACGGTTATTGCGTTTGGTGAATCAAATAATCAAGACAACATCCACTTTGCATATTTTTTGGGCATCAACAAGCCTAGCGACAACACCATAGCGGACCTGCCTGCGGACGTGTCTTGTGAAATTGCCTGGCACCTGACCGCCGACAAGCCGATGAATTTGGACGAACTAAAAACATGGACTGATGAGCTTGGAATCTTTGGGCTCTCATTGATGTGCTCCGGATTCGATCTGCTCATTTACACGACAGAAAATAAGGGGAAACCCATACTCAATGGCATGCCTGAAAAATTTCAGGCGCTCCGCAAAAAACTCGAAGCCAAATACAAAATTGTCTCCAGCAAGACTTGGTATGTTGGCCTTTCGAATTACGGCAACAAGGAATACGGGGCCACACATACCTACGCCGAGGCTCGCCAGCTATTGAATGCGTGTTAAGCCCGGCCCTGACATTTACAAACCTTATCCACACAAAATTATGGGCTATTTTTCAAACGGAAACCAATGCAGCATTTATCTCAATCGGTATTGCGCGAACTGCCTGCACATGCCGGAAGGTAGAACGTGTGGATGTGCGGTTTGGGATGCTCAAATGATCCACAACGATGATGAAAGCAACAAACCGGCCAGCATCTTGAACCGCATGATTCCAATCGATAAAAGAGGAAATAATATACAATGCCGGATGTTTGTACCAAGGCCAGTAGTCCAAGAAAACCCTTACAAAACCAAGGGCAAGCGAAACAATACACTTTCAAAGCCGCCAGAGAAGAAACAGGTGCAATGAAGGTGATGCGTAGGTAAGGCGACGGCTCCAAAAAGCCACCAAATCACCACAAAGCCATGCCAAGAGTGGGGCAGTGGGGTATGTTTCCAACTTTAACAGCCCGAGATTTTAAAACTTTTTATTTTTCGGATCATCAAAGTGACAAACATACCCCACCACCCCACCCTAGATCCCCGTTTTAGCCCACACCGAGCTTGGTTTTGACCTCGTCCGGCAGCCTCGGAGGGTTGGCCTGGACTTGAGCAGTCGTCGGCACGTCCGCAGCCTCCTCGACGGCACTGGGCGGGTTTATCGTCCAAGTTTTGACACCACCGCCGCTCGACCTAGCCGTTACGCGGCCAGCGGTGTGCGGGCGGTCAGCCTTCGCTAAACGAGCGAGATACGAGCCACAGGCCGCCGACCAGCTCAGCAGCCGTTGAGCCTCGCGCTGGCACTTACCATCGTCGCCAGTGAGCTTCCGTTCCAATTCCGCCGCCGAACCAGTCCAAGGATCGCGGCGCATCGGGTTTCGGAAAAACTGTAGGTCAATTAGCTCAAGCAAACGATCTTCAGGGTTCAGCTCATTCAGCTTCTCGACAATCTCCGGGTTCTGGAAAGCCGTGACCCCATAACGAGCATCGGCAATCTCAGCGGGTATGGTCCAGGTTTCCAGAAATGCCAGGAACGCGGGCAGCTCACTCACCATGGTCTGCCAAAACCGGTCCGCGAGTTCAGGCGTATCGGTCGGCATTGGCATCGGCTTTTTCGCAACCTTCAACGCGATGATTTTATCGCGCACATCATCGTCGAGCGGTGGCAGAACCAGTAAACGTTCCGGATCATCGTTCAAGGAAATGCTCATCCGCCAGATCGGCTGCAGAGTCAAAGCTTCTCGATGTTTCGCATGACAGCTCTGGCTCCAGCTCGCGAGCAGCGATTTGATGTTCGCCGCAAAGTGCCGGCGAGAACGGATATCAACGCTTTCACTTTCGTCTTCCAGTACCAAATGCTCTCCGCCAAAAAGGTCGGAGTTGAACGTCGTGCCACCCGTCATGACGCGGTATGGCTTCGCGCTACGGCCACCAAACATTTCAGTGAGCAGATTCTGGATCAGACTTTTCCCGGAGCCAGGTTCACCGGCTAACGCGAGCAGTTGACTCGCCCGCCATCTCCGGGATCGGAACGACGTCATGGCCGTCTTGACCCAGCCATAAAACCACGGGCGCTGGTCAAGGTCACCAACGACAAACATATTTTCCAAAAGCTTTTTCAGCACCGGCCACTCACCAGCCTTCGCAGCGATAAACCTCGGGCTGCTGGTAACGAGCACGAGGTTGCCGGACATCGTATGAACGCCGGCATCAAAGCCAGCCAATGGTCCGACAAACACCACGTTCTGCCGGCTCTGGAGTTTTAAGAGACAATCATCGGCTTCGCAGTTCGCGTCTTTTTCCATCCGTTTCAGGTACCCGAAATCGGCCACGAAGTTTTTCGCCGCCGTTTCGTTGATCTTGATCCAGCTTCCAGCGTCATCTTCACGCCAGTAGCTCGCTTCGCGCCCATGATAATACACGGGCGGCAGGGGTAGGTTTTCAAATAATTTCGACATAAATAATTCCTTTCACTTCGATTCATCCACTGTTTTCGCTTCCTCCTTAGCGAGGAATATCAACTTCTGACGCTTCCCATCACGCATCGCACTCGGCAATCTCGCGGGCTGGCTCGCCGTCAACATCTTCGGGTCGCACTTCAACGCTGGTAGAATCAAGCGCAACTCTTCCATCAACTCTTCACCGGCTGGATATTCGAACCAGCCATGCAGACTTTTACCGGCCGTATCCACGACGGCCACCAATTTCAGCCCGCAATCAACGAGGTAACGGAACACGGCACCGACCTCATCGCGCGTCAACAAGTCGGATTCAACGACGAGGAAACGTCGCGCCAACACATTTTCATTCGAACGCGACACCGAATTATTTTTAAACACCGACGGGCAAAGAAACGTGTGCGGTGACCATTCACATTTCAGCCAATCAGTCACGGTGCGGAAATTCGCGGCGTTCTCCGGCCTGCCCGAACTTTCACGTTCGCCAATCCACAGCACGTCATCGGGCCGGAATTTTCCCAGCAACAATCGCCAATGATGTTCTTCGGCAGTTTTTATATCAACGGGTGAGTCGTTCAGGATCTCGGCGTAAGGCCAGCGGTATTTTTTCAAGATCGAGGGCAATGACTTTCGCGCCCTGAGCTGCATTCTTGATTTTAGATCGCGTTCAGCGAGCCGCGCACGTTCCTCGGCCGTCGGCTTATGCACTTCAAAACTGGCGTCGCCGGTTGGATTCAAGATTGCCGCGCGTAATCGCCGATTCGCCGCATCCACGGTCGCCTTGCAGCTCGCATGAAGACAGCTCGCGGTCGGAATGCGGTCGAGATATACGACGCAATCCTTTCCACCATCTTTTGATCCGTGCGATTTTTTACCGGGACATTCGCAGTAACCCATGGTCGGGCTGGCCCAGGTGATTTCACCTAAAATGTTCGCGGCAATTTCCGCAGCCGGGCGCGGAGCAGGGTTGACCGGACTGCTGGCCGGATTCATAGAATTTTCACTCATAATGGTTCTTTCGGGACCAGCAGCCTCGCCAGCCATTGAGGCTAGCGAAGCGGCGGGTCGGGGGGTTTACCGGCATTCCTTTCTCTCAGTCGCACCAAAATCAGGGCGACCGTTATAATCCTTCATCCATGCATCGACCCATGGGACGGACTTTTTTACGTGAAACAGCTTCACGAAGTTTCCGGCGACGCTATAGCCAGATGGCCAGACGCCCTTCACCTTCGCAAATGCCTTGGCCAAATCAGGGCGGTTAACCTGCACTCTGACTTCGTCATCGCTGGTGCGCCAGGCTGACCAGTCCGGACGTTTTTTCGCAATGGCACTCATATCGCCTCCTTCAATTTATTGACGCGCGCCTTGGCCTTCGTCACGACATCGGCTGGGATCCGGTTCATCCCAAACAGCGCGAAACAATATTTTTCAAATGACCGGAACTGCGCGCGGTAAAGCCGCTGGGCAAAAATCCCATACAACGCACTCAATGCTTTTTTTAAAGCGCCGTCGTTCGCGATACACACATCGCGCAACTCCTTGCGCTGCGCCGTTTCCAGTTCAGTCAAGTCGCGCTGGTCATCGGTCTCGTGTCCCACGTCAATCGGCGTGATGATAATTTCACCGGCAGCGTCCGTATGCACCGCCAGCACCATCACCTTCGGCTGGTCAGGGCCAGCTTTTACAATCGTCTCCGCGTTGACCGCAGCGGTGAGCGGGGCAGTTTCGGCAATGCCAGCCGTGTTGATTTTCGTTGTCATGATATTTCGCAATTCATGACCGGTCAGCTCGCCCGCCTTTAATTTTCCGGCAAGCGAGATGACGGGTCGGGTTAATTATCGGTTCTCCTCGGGTTCCGTGGGTTCGCAGGTTTCTCCCACACCATCGCCAGCATCTCTTGAACCATCGTCGATTTCTTCAACCACATCCTCGTCATCGCGGCCAAGAATTTCCGTGATGTTGTCGTACCGCCTACCGTTGTATTCGGCACCGGGTTCGACTTTGAGACACGCGGGCTCGTCGACGAAGGTTTTCAAATCCACTTCGCCAAGGTTTTCCTCTTCAGCAGCGAGGTCGCGGTCCAACCATGATTTCGCAGCGAGGCTCCACGCGCTCTTCGGGTGCGTGTGCTTATGGAAGAGGCGGGTGAGGCGGCGCTTCTCGCCGTATTCGTTCAATCGGTCGATCTCGAACGTGAACTTGATCATCGGGCGCTTGCCGAACTTCGTGTCGATCACGCCCATGTCTTCAGCAGCGACGCACACGGCGTCGACGTAGGACTTCGTTTTTTTCGCATTCACCGCAGCGGAGCGCGGGGCAGTTTGGGAATTGCCAGCCACATTTTTAATCAGTGCCATAATAATTTATCGATTCGACCAACGGTTAAAATGGTTCCGTCGGTCAGGTTCAAACTCAGGCCCATGGCCTGCATCGTCGGTCGGAATTCAAAACTCCGACAAAGGGCAAATATCGTCAGGGAAACAGAAAAAGATTTAGCGAGAGAAAAAAGTTTTTAAAAAAGCAGAGATTCAGATTCGTTCTCCACACTGCCAATATACCACGGGTTTTGACTGAACTCGGAGGAAAGTGAAATTTGTAACCGAACGTGACGAAATGCCCGTGATTCCTTGAAAATCCGCTAATCCATTGTAACGAAATCTGACGAAAGTAAATTTGACAGTTTTGTTTGTTTCTGACTTAGAAACGTCCGCCAAATACTAAGGACGTTCTTATTTCTGCGATTTCCGATAGCTACGGTTACGCCTCCCACGGTTGCCAAGCACAGCCAAAGATTCTTTCAATTTTTCCGGTGCCAAGGCCCTACCCCAATAAACCTTGGTGAGCTTCGTGAAATCCTCCGGCCTTTGCAGCAGGTAAATCCATTTGAGCGATGCCTCCGTTGCTTTGCCATACGTTGCAACCCATTCAAACTGCTGTCGCCGCAAATCCATGAGCAGCAAATACGCCAGCAATTTTCTCCCTTCACTGGCGTCCGTAGCAGACATCAAGTTTGCATCACCCTTCGACATCACTGCTGACGTAGGAAATTTGAGCTGCTTAATCTCCAGATACCAGTTTTCCCAAGGGATGGAGTGGCTGGCTGGCGGCTCGCCTTTCAGGAATTTTTCTATGGCCGCCAAAACCGCCTTGTCACCATCGTTCCTATCCGCTGCCTGACGCAACACCGTCACCGGGCTCGGTGGGACTCGGCACAACCGGTCAGTCAACTCGGTCGCAAACCCCAGCAACGACACTTTGCTGAACCGGTTTTCTATTCGCTTAATTGCACCACGTAGATCGCCAAAGTCAGATTTTTTTACACCCTCAATCCTAGCCAACGCGAAAATGACCTTCGTTAGTTTTGCGAGTTCGAAGTTTGTGGGAAATGACTGCGGGTTGCCTTCGATATAACGCCGACGAAGTCCTGTTAGCAGACTTTCCAAATGTTCCTTCAATTTTCCCCGATTGTCAGATTTTAAAACCCCTTCGTCATTCACCAGCTTTGCCCACTTCAGTTCCTCGGCCAATTGTCCGTCATCCCCCTTAATCTTGATGCGTGCCGGGGTTTGTGTGTTTTTTGGCCCAAGCAAAAATGCGATGTTGGGTTTCTTTTTGTCTGATACTTGCTGTGGCTTGTCGAGCCCACCAAAAAAATCCTGATCCATTATGAGGCCGCCAACTTCATTTTTTGGGAGAGTCATGTTGCGCTTGGTTTTATTGCGGAATCTGGATGATGTCGATTCAAATGATGCGGCAGGACAAATCTGGGTAAAAATGATCTGGAGCGAAAGAACTGTCCGAACCGTCCGAGGTGTCCGGCAAATTTACGAATTGAACTCGCGCAGAAATTCTTCAGCTATTTAAGAAATATATTTCATGCTGAATTTTACAGAAAATTCATATATTGCTTATGTGGAATGGCTTGCGTAAGTAGTAAAATAGCAACAAGAATTACACACAGCGCTTTTAACAGAAAGCAACGCGGTTCGCCAAGCAAAGGTTTTAATGAAGATTCGCAATTGTAATTCTTACACCACAAATAACCGGAAAAATCCCTTGGACAAAGCGTTAGCGCGCAATCTTCCTCACCGCTTTCAGGAGTGCCGCCGCCTCGGCTGGCGTGCCGATGGTGATGCGTAAATAATCGCTGACTTCCGGCGCGCTGAACCAGCGGACCAGGATTTTTTGTTCCCGCAATTTTTCCAGCCACGCTTTCGCCGGAAACAGCGGCGGCCGGGCAAGAATGAAATTCGTCTGGCTCGGCAGCACGCGAAAACCGAGCTTGGTCAGCTCGCGCGCCAGCGATTCGCGCGTGGCGATGATTCGTTTGAAATTGGCACGGTAAAAGTTCAAGTCGTCCAGCGTCGCCTCGGCGGCAATCTGGCCGAGGCCGTTGACATTGTAGCTGTCGCGGATTTTATCAATCGCCGCGATGAGTTCCGCGTGGCCGATAAAATAACCAACGCGCTGGAAGCACAGCGAATAGGCTTTTGAAAAAGTGCGCGCAACTAAAACATGCGGAAATTTCAACGCCAGCTTGGCCGCGTTTTCATTGGCAAAATCCACATACGCCTCATCCAGGACGACCACGCCCTTTTGTGCGCGGCAAAGTTTTTCCAGTTCGGCGGTTTTGTAGCCACGCCCGCCCGGCGCGTTCGGCGTCGTCACGAAAGTCAGCGCGGCATTAAACATCCATTTTTTGCCGCGTGCTAATTCTGCAACCGACGGCAGGGTAAAATCCGCGTGCAATGCGACGGCGTTTTTGGCTGCGCCGTGAATATCTGCCAGCACCGGATACAGCGAATAGCTCGGCGTGAAATACTGCACCGTGGCTTGCGCCAGTTTTGCGTTTTGCGTTTTGCGTTTTGCGTCCGGCTCGACAAAAGCCCGCGTGGCAAGCGCCAATACTTCGTCGGAACCGTTGCCGACCAAAATGTTCTCCGGCTGGCAGCCATGGAGTTTCGCCAGCTTGACGCGCAATTTTTCCGCCGTGGGATTGGGATATAGCCGCAGCCGGCCGTCCACGGCGGCTTTCACCGCGCGCAGGACTTTCGGTGACGGCGGATAGGGATTCTCATTCGTGTTGAGCTTGACCAGACCTTTGATCTTCGGCTGCTCGCCGGGGACATAGGCGTGCAGTTCGTGCACCAGTGGGCGGATGAGCGGATTCAACTTTGCCATGCACCGATTATGCCAGCGGCGGCGGCGCTCCGTCACAAAAAATTTTCCTGATAAAAGTGGATTATCGTTGACTCTTTTTTTGCGCCTGAAAAAATTCCGGCAACGTTTCAGGGATATTTTGACAACACCGTTTCAATCCTCAAAACCCCGCCGCACCTGCGGCGGAAAACTCCGCTACCGCAAATTTCTATCGTGAAAAATTACATTCTCGACACCAATGTCCTGCTCCACGACCCGAATTCACTCGTCAACTTCAAAGAAAACACCGTGCTCGTGCCCATCGAGGTCATCGAGGAGATTGACCGCTTCAAGCGCGAGTCCACCGAGCTGGGCCGAAATGCGCGCACGGTTTCTCGGATGCTCGACGGTTTTCGCGGCGAAGGCAGCCTGAGCGCGGGCGTGGATTTGCCGAACGGCGGCAAGCTGAAAATTGCATTCCAGAAAAACGGCCACGGCGAGACGATTTTCACCAAAGACTCCGTGGACAACCGCATTCTCGCACTGGCCGCGCAAATTCAGAAAGCGCAGCCGAAAAACGCTACCATCCTTGTCTCGAAGGACATCAATCTGCGCATCAAGGCCGATGCCATCGGCGTGATGGCGGAAGATTATGAGACGGACCGCGTATTCGTCACCGACCTTTACACTGGCATGGTGGAGCAAACGGTGTCGCCGGAAAAAATCGCTGCGTTCCGCGCGAAGAGCGAACTCGCGCTGCCGGAAGGAAAAAATTATTTTCCGAACGAATACTGCACGTTGACCGACGAA
>Ga0007854_10001236_pt1 | contig 16365 bp, 17 predicted proteins | sample CryBogCBH12Aug08_FD_60382 | JGI IMG/M metagenome (GOLD analysis project Ga0007854, IMG submission 60382) | Freshwater microbial communities from Crystal Bog, Wisconsin, USA - CBH12Aug08 | ecosystem: Environmental > Aquatic > Freshwater > Lake | place: Crystal Bog, Wisconsin, USA | collected...
GTAATGACGCCGAATGCCACCAGCTTCATCACACCCCTCACGCTTGCAACCCTTTCGCACAATCCCGTGCTCAGTGAACTCTTGAAGGAAAATGAAGGGGCAGTGAAGACGGGGCACATTGAGCTTGCAGACCGCGCTGATCTTCTGCTTGTGGCGCCTGCCACGGCCAGTTGCATTGCGCGTTTGGCTTATGGATTTGCCGACGACTCGCTTGGAGCCGTAGCACTCGCAACACGTGCGCCGGTGCTTGTGGCTCCGGCAATGAATGGAAAAATGTGGGAGCATCCTGCCACGCGCGAGAACACGCAGCGTCTAATTGAGCGAGGCGTGCAGTTTGTTGGTCCCGCCGAGGGGATGCTAGCATGCGGCTACGAAGGGATCGGACGACTTGCAGAGGTCGATGAAATCATCGTTCGCGCGGAGCAATTGCTCGCAATACGGTGAGTTGTGTAGAAACCCCTTAGTGTTGCAGCAAAAAAAAGTTGAGAAAATCCGTTGACGCAACGCCGCAAGCAACTTATTCACAATTAGCAGTGAGTTATTCACAAACCATTCACAGTCACCGCCCATGCGGAAAGAAGGAGGTGTATTGAAATGCCCGTAAAAAAAGCTGCTAAAAAGAAAGTCGTGAAGAAGGCTCCAGCGAAGAAGAAGGCCCCTGCAAAGAAGGCCCCTGCAAAGAAAGCCAAGAAAAAGTAAGTGTTCTCCCGCCGGAACAATCTTTCGGCGATGAGCTAAAACTTGGGGGAAGCGCCACAAACGCTTCCCCCAATTTCTTTTTAGCAAAGAAAAGCCAGACATAGCTCATCATCGCTCGACCTATCATCCCGTCTCCGTTAATTCCTCTGCATGGACGATTTATTACTAACAACAGCCCGATCCGCCGCGATGAAGGCCGGGGAGCTGATACGTGGACATTTCGGGGGCGATCTGACGGTCGATGCAGCCGAGGCTCATGACATAAAGCTTGAACTCGATCGCCGCTCCCAGGAGCTAATAGAATCCATTGTGCTCGCAACTTTTCCCGACCATGGGATCTATGGGGAAGAGGGGATGCGAGGCGATCCGAATGCGGCAGACCAGTGGATCATCGATCCGATAGACGGAACTGTAAATTTTTTCTATGGCATTCCTCACTTTGCGATTTCAATCGCGCACCGACGCCACGGAGTCATCACAACCGGAGTGATCCTCGATCCGATGCGCCGTGAACTTTGGGCTGCTTCGCGCGGAGGCTTGGTGACGCTGAACGAGCGTCCCATACGCGTCAGCAACCGCAAGAATCTCTCCGATGCGATCGTCTCCGTCGGTGTCTCCAAGACGGAAGCGGCCATTGAGAAAGGGCTTCCTGTGCTTGGAGAAATGATGCGTTCTGCGCGGAAGACCCGCATGTTGGGGAGCGCAGCGCTTGATATGGCTTATGTGGCAACAGGCCGTCTTGATGCCTACATCGAGAGTCAGATCAGCCTCTGGGATATCGCGGCGGGGATGCTGATGGTAGAGATGGCCGGCGGAGTGGTGGAGCTCAAGCCTCACCCCAACATTTCGGATAAGTTTTCAATCGTAGCTTCAAGCGGATTTATCTCGTTCACCTCACCAGCAATCGACTAACGCATTTTCATGAGGACGATTACTAGAAGTGGAATCGGCTACGATGTTCACCGCCTTGAGGCCGACCGTACGCTTGTGCTGGGAGGAGTGAGTTTGGAGCATCCGCACGGACTGGGACTAGCGGGACATTCAGATGCCGATGTTCTTTGCCATGCGATTGCGGATGCAATTCTGGGTGCTACGGGGCTGCAGGACATAGGCTACTATTTTCCAAATACTGATCCGGCACTCCGAGGTATCTCGAGCCTTGAAGTTCTCCGGCGCATCGTCGGCATTATTACCACCAAAGGGGCTCAAATTATTAATGTCGATTCCACGGTCATCGCAGAGGAGCCAGTAATCGGACCATTTGTGCAGAGGATGCGGGAAAACATAGCGGGAGCACTAGGGCTCGACTGCTCGCGGATCGGGGTAAAAGCAACGACCAACGAGGCTCTTGGGTTTCTCGGACGCGGTGAGGGTATCGCTGCCTTGGCCACGGCGGCGGTAGAGACCCACGTCGATTAGGGCAATTTCGGATCAACGATGCCGACGCCACAATTCTATAACACTCTTACAAGGCGGTTGGAGCCGCTGGAGCCGCGAGACGGTCAGGGAAAGAACCTTCTCATCTACACCTGCGGGCCGACAGTCTACGCGAATGCACACATCGGGAATTTCCGTGCATATGTTTTCGAGGATTTGCTCCAGCGTCACTTGCAGGAAAGGGGTTTCAAAGTCCGGCGTGTAATGAACATTACCGATGTCGATGACAAGACCATCCGCGGGGCTCGAGAGTCAGGCATGTCTCTCGGTGAGTACACAAGGCCCTTTAAGCAGGCCTTTTTTGAGGATGCCGAGACACTACGATTGCTTAAGGCAGAAGCCTATCCTGCAGCGACCGATCCAGAGCATATTGCACGGATGATCGCCATGATCGACACGCTTCAAAAACGTGGGCATGCCTATCAAGCAGAGGACAAATCAGTATACTTTAGAATTTCCTCCTATCCTGGATATGGGCAGCTTGCTCGTATCGACCCAGCCGGACAGCGTCCCGGCCAACGAGTCGCCAGCGACGAGTATGAGAAGGAGGATATTGCGGATTTTGCCCTCTGGAAGGCGTGGGTGCCGGAGGATGGAGCTGTAGTGTGGGAGAGTCCTTGGGGAAAGGGGCGGCCAGGTTGGCACATCGAGTGCAGTGCGATGGCTACCGGAATGCTCGGAGAGACTATCGACATACACTGTGGAGGAGTGGACAACATTTTTCCACATCACGAGGCTGAGATTGCCCAATGCGAGTGCTCTCGGCAGGGAGATGCCCCATTTGTGCGCTATTGGATGCACTGTGCGCACCTCATGGTCGAGGGAGCAAAAATGGCGAAATCCTCAGGAAACTTTTTTACCCTCCGTGATCTTTTGCAGATGGGGTGGACCGGCCGTGAAGTACGCTATGTTCTCATGGGAGTCCATTATCGATCATCGCTGAATTTTACAATCGAGGGCCTCAGCGCTGCGCGCGGAGTGCTTGCTCGTCTGGATGAATGGAATAAGAGGCTCCTTGAGATGGTTGCGGCGGATCAGACATCGGAAAAGCCTGATGCCGCCACCGAGGGTTTTTTTACATCATTGGATGATGACTTGAACATTTCCGGAGCGCTCGCCGCTCTTTTCGAAACCGTGCGCGAAAGCAATCGCCGGATGGATCAGAACAGGCTGACCCCCCCACAGGCACGGGGCCTTCTTGACTGGTATGAAAAAGTGAACTCGGTTCTCGCGATTCAAACCGACACCTCGACAGAGACATTTCCCGAAATTGATGCACTGCTTGCTGAACGCGCCTCCGCTCGTCTCCTTAAAGATTGGCAGAGAAGCGACTTACTACGTGATAAGCTCGCGGCCTTGGGGTGGCTGGTCAAAGATACGAAAAAGGGTCAAAAAGCAACAAAGCATCCATAATCTATAAGCCATGTTCACACCCGATTCTCTACTCGACCTTGAACGCACCGAACACAGTGTTATTTTTGAGAATGTCGCCAATGCTTGGGAAGCACTGGCAAAAATCGGCACATATCTTCAGTTTCGCCTCAAGCCAGGCATTCACGGGAAGCTGATCGGCAAGCCCTTCATCAGTGGAGCCGTCCATATCGGGGCGGGCACCGTTATTGAGCATGGTGCCATGATCAAGGGGCCCGCATGGATTGGTGAGGGCTGTGAAATTAGGAATGGTGCTTACATCCGTGAAAATGTGGTTGTTGGCAACGGCGTTGTTCTCGGAAACTCCTGCGAATTTAAAAACTGCCTTATTTTCGACGAAGCCCAAGTGCCCCACTTCAATTATGTAGGCGACTCTATTCTCGGGCATAAGGCGCATCTTGGGGCAGGAGCCATTCTTTCCAATGTTCGCCTTGATCGCGGACTGATTTCCGTGGCCTCTCCGAGCGGGCTTATAGCAACAGGCCTAAAAAAATTCGGGTCGGTTGTCGGTGATCGTGCCGAAATCGGATGCAACGCCGTGCTCAGTCCCGGTTCGATCATAGGGCGTGATAGCATTCTCTACCCAGGCACCTCATGGAGGGGCGTCTTGGGTGAGTGGACTATAGCGAAGGCAGAGGCGCAGGTGTTGCGGGTTATTCCGCGCCAAAGGTAGGGGCTAGACGAGGAAGCGCTGGTATCATAGCAATTGTCAAAACGCAATCCTTCGGCTTCAGCACACTTTAAAACAACCATGAGTTCCATTATAGCCGCTTCCGAGAGCCTCACTGACCGGGTGATTGATGGCGAACGGATCACACCTGACGAGGCAAAAAAGCTTTACCGCCTGCCACTTGAGGAACTCGGTGCGCTTGCCGACCACCGACGCAGGATGGTGAAGGCCGACGCCTACGAGGGACGGGGCAACGAGATCGTCACTTATCTAATAGACCGAAACATCAACTACACGAACATCTGCAATGTCTATTGCAAATTCTGTGCCTTTTACCGCAAGGAAAAAGAGCCCGATAGTTATGTGATCACCCACGAGGAGATAGACCTGAAGCTTGACGAACTAACCGCGGCGGGAGGCATCCAAGTTCTACTGCAAGGAGGACACCATCCAGACCTTACAATCGACTGGTATACGGACCTTCTTTCACACATCCATGAAAAGTATCCGCACGTGAACATCCACGGGTTCAGCCCGCCGGAGTTCACCCATTTTGCGGAGGTCTTTAAGCTGCCGGTAGCTGAGGTCATCCGCCGCTTCAAGGAAGCAGGACTAGGTTCGATCCCGGGTGGAGGCGGAGAAATTTTGGTGGATAGAGTGCGCAATCAAATTTCCCCACTAAAAGCCAACAGCGACCAGTGGCTTAAGGTAATGGAAATTGCCCATGGTATGGGATTGAATTCCAGCGCCACCATGATGTTTGGCCATATCGAGACGGTTGAGGAACGGATTGAGCATCTCGACCGCCTTCGCTGCCAACAGGATGAAACAGGTGGCTTCACCGCCTTCATCTGCTGGACTTTCCAGCCAGAGAACACCAAGCTTCGTGCCGATCCGGTTGGATCCGCTGAGTATCTCAGGATGCAGGCCCTTTCCCGGATCTTCCTCGATAATTTCCCCAATGTGCAAAGCTCTTGGGTTACGCAAGGACCAAAAATCGGTCAGGTAGCCCTGCGCTACGGAGCGAACGATTTTGGCAGCGTCATGATGGAGGAGAATGTTGTAAGCAAGGCGGGAGCAAACTTTCGCCTCGAGTCGCAGGAAATCGAGTCTCTCATCCGAGAAGCAGGCTACGTTCCACGTCGACGTAACAACTGGTATGAGTTGCTGGAATAACCTTGGCGCTTGGCACAACGCCCGATGCAATCGCCGTTTCTTTGACTGGGGAGGGGGCCAGTCATTACCAAGGAATGAGAAAACCAAGCGGAGAAAACCGATAAGGCTTTTGCAAGAGCTGCCGAAATTTATGAAGCAATCTCGTCCAGAGAACAGAACCATACTTCACGGATGAAGAGAACCATTCCGATACTGCTTCTTCTTGCAGCGTCGGCAGTCGCCCAGACCGACAAGCGGTACATCGTCGATGACGACGCATTTGAAACAGATGCCGGCAAACAGGTTGAGCAACTTGCAAAGGAGAAGAAGCTGATCAGCTACTCTGATCTCGCAAAGAAAGTACATCTCCACCATCCCGCCATTGGAACCACGCCTCTTTCCTCAAGGCCGATTGAGCCACCTGCCCTTGCCGTGGCGCTCCGCCACAGCACTGTGGCTATGGGCCTGCGCTATCAGGAACCGCACTCACGCAAGTGGCGCTTCATGATAGGGGCTACAGCATTTGCCGTAGCTCCAGAATTGCTGTCGACTGCAATGCATGTGATGACACTCGATCCAGAAATCATGCGAGAGGCACAGGCGGTGGCAGTGACCGAGGAGGGGCGGATTTTTCCGATCACCGAAATTGTGGCGTCCAGCGACCGAGCCGACACTTGTATTATCCGTGCGCCAGGCCTCAATCTGCCTGCCCTGCCCCTGCGAGGCGGGGTTCTTCAGGGGGAGCAGGTCTGGTGTATGAGCCATCCCGACGGCTTTAGCTACATGTTTACCTCCGGACAGGTTGCGAGGATCAGTCGCGACCGGTATGATGAGAAACATCAGCCAGCGCTTCATATTGAGGTGACAGCCGAGTATTGCCCTGGATCAAGTGGAGGGGCGGTGACTGATGCGGCTGGAAATGTCGTGGCCCAGGTCTCCAGTATCAACAATTACGATGGCTTCACCTCACGTGATGGCAAAGAGATCAATGGAATTGTCTCGGCGCGTACCTGCACGGCCGCGGAGGAGGTGCTTGCTCTGACCGCCGATGGGGAGAACGAGCCGGTGCCTGTTCCAACGCCATATTCTAAGCAGAAACACCGCATTCCAAAACCGCAGGCCACGCCTGCTGTCTCACCTGCTCAAAAGCCACGGTGACTTTTTCGGTGCGTTTTGGCAGGAAGTCGAGCAAGCGATGCTCTGATTGCCAACAGAGAGAAAAACAAGGGGGCACGCAACCGCGCAGTTTTTTCAAACTTCCCTGTTGCCTTTCGGGATACACTCTGCGATTGTCCACGCCCCATGCCAAAAGCCATCGCCCGCAGCAAAACCAAGAAATCCGTGGCCAAGCGATTCAAACTCACAGCCACGGGAAAGGTCATTCGGTCGAAAGCTGGTAGGCGGCATCTGCTGGAGTGCAAAAGCTCCAAGCGCAAGCGCAAACTTGGCAAATCCGTCGTGGTCCATGACTCCGATGTAAGCCGAGTGAAGCTGAACCTGCCCTTCGGGCTCAACTGAAGGGTTATCAGGCGCAGCACCTGAAAAACATACGATCCGAGGATCTGGCCGGGAATATTCCGGCCTACCCGGGCGGGTGAGATCCCGGATCGAAAAACAACAAACAGTCCGCCCGAAGAGGTCCGCCGTGTCACTGCGGCGGGAATGACAATGCCTAGAGCAACCAATTCACCCGCAAGCCGCGCCCGCCGCAAGCGGGTCATCGAGGAGGCCAGCGGATATCGCGGCCGCCGGTCCAAACTATTCCGCTACGCCAAGGATGCCCGCATGAAGGGCAAATACTGGGCCTATCGAGATCGGAAGACCCGCAAGAGGAATGTTCGTTCCCTTTGGATCGTCCGCCTCAACGCGGCAGTCCGCGCGCAGGGAATGACTTACAACCGCTTTATCGAGGGGTTGAAGGCTGCCAACATCCTGCTTGATCGCAAGGTGCTCTCAGACATTGCAATTCAGGACGAGGGCGCCTTTGCGCAGATCTTTGCCAAGGTGAAATCCGCCCTGGAAGCCAAAGCTCCCAAGGCCAAAGCTGCTTAACCCTTACTCGGGGATTTCCCCCGGAACTTTCCGTGGAAACCCAGATCGAGCAACTCAGGGTTGAGGCACTTGCCTGCATCGCAACGGCGTCGGATGCCGCTGCGTTGAAGGGAGCGCGCATCCGTTTTCTAGGCAAAACAGGTGCCGTCTCACTGCTGAGCGAGGGAATGCGCAATCTCCCAAAGGAAGAAAGGCCCTTGATGGGAAAGCTCTTAAATGAGTTGCGTACTGCAGTTTCGGTTGCCCTTCAGGAAAAGGAGTCGACCATCACTATGCAGGCAGATGCAGATGCACTCTCTTCTATAGATGCCACCCTTCCTGGAACGGCCGCCGAGCCGGGTTCGCTCCACCCCCTCACACTGCTGGTGGATCGAGCCGTACAGATTTTCCGCAGGCTCGGATTTGCAATTGCCGAAGGCCCCGATATCGAGACTGAGTGGCACTGTTTCGATGCGCTGAACACTCCGGCTGATCACCCCGCGCGAAATGATCAGGATACATTTTACTTTTCTGACGGACGCCTATTGCGCACGCATACTTCCTCTATCCAGATCCGTACCATGGTGCATCACGCACCGCCGCTGCGCATCATTGCGCCCGGCGCTGCTTACCGCCGGGATGAGGTTGATGCGACCCATCTGGCGCAGTTTAACCAAATGGAAGGGCTTTATGTGGCGCCTAAAGTTACGCTTGCCGACCTGAAGGGAACGATTGAATTCTTCTTCAATGAACTCTTCGGTCCAGACACGGAAATCCGTTTCCGTCCCCATTTTTTCCCGTTCACCGAGCCGAGCTACGAAATCGATCTCCGTGCCGAAGCTCTTGGAGGCAAATGGATGGAATTGGCCGGATGCGGAATGGTTCATCCCTCAGTTTTCGAGGCGGTAAACAAGAAACGCAGTGATGCTGCATACGATCCAGAAAAGATCAGCGGCTTTGCTTTCGGTTTTGGACTCGACCGGCTCGCAATGAATCTCACAGGTATTTCTGATATCCGGATGCTGAGCGAAAACGACATCCGTTTCCTCGCCCGCTTTTCCACATGAAAATTTCCATCTCCTGGTTACGGGATTATCTTTGCTCGGACAAAACGGCCGTCGAGATCGCCGAGATCCTCACAAATGCGGGGCTAGAAGTCGCGGCAATCGAGAGCACTGGAATCTCCATCGAAAAAGTTGTCGCTGCGCAGATACTGGAATCGGTTCAGCATCCGAATGCAGAACGTCTCAGCGTTTGCAAGGTTGATGATGGAAGTGGCACCCCACGCCAGATCGTCTGCGGAGCCAAGAATTTCAGGGTTGGCGACAAAGTTCCGCTGGCCCTACCGGGGGCTATCCTGCCGGGAAACTTCAAGATCAAGATCGGCAAACTGCGCGGAATCGAAAGCGAAGGGATGATGTGTAGCAGCAATGAACTCGGTCTCGGTCAGGGCGCCGACGGACTTCTAATCCTTGGATCCGAAACAAGAGCAGGGACTCCTCTTGCGGAGCTTTTTCCTGCAGAAGAAATATTTGAAATCGAAATCACGCCTAACCGCCCCGACTGGCTCGGTCATGTGGGAGTTGCCCGCGAAGCGGCCTCGTTTGGTGCCGGAGAGATGATCAAGCAAAGCGTGGAGACGCACCCCTTCAAATCCGATCCTACGGTTGCCTCTATCGCAATTCCAGAAGCAGCTTCTTTCTACAGTATCCGACGCATCGCCGGGGTTAAGGTCGGGCCAAGTCCCGAGTGGCTTCGTAGACGCCTGGAATCAGTCAGCCTCCGATCAATCAACAATATCGTCGATGTTACTAATTTCGTTATGTTCGAGACCGGACAACCGCTTCATGCCTTTGATGCGGCGAAAATTGAGGGAGGACTAGTGGTGCGATTTGCCAATACGCGAGAAGGATTCACCGCTCTCGACGGGAAGGTCTATCAACTTACTCCTACCGATCCGGTCATTGCCGACGACAGAGGAACTCAGGCTCTCGCTGGTATACTGGGTGGAGCTGCTAGCGGTGTTTCGTTGCAGACGACTTCCATCTTGCTCGAGAGTGCCGTTTTTGAGCCAACTGTAATTCGCCGATCTGCACGGGAGCTTGGCATATCAACCGACTCCAGCTACCGCTTTGAACGCGGGGTCAATGCTTCCGGGGCGATCGCCGCCTCGGCTCGTGCCGCAGCTTTGATCATGGAGCTTGCTGGAGGCGTTGCGCAGCTCGAGCTTGTGGTCGCGGGTGAGGTTCCTGTGCCCCGTATTGTTGCGCTTCGAGGAGATCGGGTTCGTTCTCTTCTCGGCATTGACATTGATTATGGTGACATTAAGGCGCTTCTGGAGCGTATCGGTCTCAAGCATGTGTCATCGGGATGGGAGATTCCATCCTGGAGGAATGATCTCACACACGAGGTTGATCTGATTGAAGAGGTGGCGCGCTTATACGGCGTGGAGGGGATTCCCTCGAGGCGAGGCGGGATTCCGTCCCGCGCCAGTGTCGCCGATAGGGCTTACGATTTTGCCGTGGATCTTCGCCGCCGACTTTCGGGCGTTGGCTTCCATGAAGCTCTTAATGGCACTCTTACCGGAGGGCGTGATCAGGAAGCCTTTGCAGCCGGTGGCGTTATGCGTGTACGCAACCCGATGGGGGAGGAGCATTCCACTCTCCGTGCCAGCCTTATCCCGGGCCTCTTGGATTCAGTTGCTAGAAATCTTAGGCTTGGCGCTGAGTCACTCCGCCTCTTTGAAATTGGCAAAGTCTTTCAGAAGCCGTCGAGCAACAAACAAGAAGAACAGGCTAGACTAGGTATCGCTATGACCGGGCGCGCCGCACCATTCGATTGGCGTGGTGAGTCTGAGCGTTCGTTAGACCTTTTTGATCTGAAGGGGGTGCTTGCGCGTATCGGCGAGTTCTCCTTCAAAGAGGTGCCACATCCAAGGCTTCAACTGGCTCTTGAAATTCTAATCGGCGGAGAAACGGCGGGACTCCTCGGTATTATTTCGCCCGCCGACACGCGCGCAATCATGGTTGGAGGACATCACCACCGGATTCTTGTCGCCGAGCTTGATATCGTTTTCCTCCAAGAGGCTTTTGGACATCCTTTTTCACTGGATCTCAGCAAGCACGGATCACTACCGAGGGTTCCACCCGTCCGCCGTGATCTGGCCCTCATAATGGATGCGGCCATCCCCTACGGTAAGATTGAGCAATTGGTGATTGGAGCAAAGGAACCACTGCTTACAACGATCACCCCATTCGATGTTTTCATTGATGAGGAAGGAATAAAGGTTCCGAAAGGAAAAAAATCGCTCGCCATCGCCTTGACTTTCCAGGACTCCCAACGAACCTTGACGGCGGAAGAGGTCACGGAAGCTCTCGGGCGGATAGTGACCCGGTTGAGGAAAGACGCAGGAGCCGAAATCCGCAGCTGACCGTTCTCTCAAAATTTTCGAGGAAAGCCGGCATAGATGAATTTGCCCTGCGGTGTTCGGGATGCGGGCTGTATGCTCCCGATCCGATGTGATCAATACGGAAGCCGAACCGACCGGAACAATGACAGGCCTTTACTGGAGGTCAGCGAACCGACCGGAGGTTTCCACCCTTACCTAACTGGGAACGGGATCGCGCCCTAACGGCACCGCGGGGCATTTCTTCGGCAGTATCAAGTAGTTTTGGGGTCGATTGGAAAGGCAGCAGCAATCCACAAAAAACTCTATTCCAGTTCGAAATTGATGTTGATTGTGTATCCAGCTGAGTTTCCCATCCCCGCTGGCACAGGGGCGATTTTAAGCACCTTGCGTGCAGCTTCAAGTACCGACTCGTCCATCACAGGATTGCCACTGGGGCGGGAGAGCGAAAAGTCTGAAATGGTGCCGTCCCGCTGAATAGTAATTTTCAGCATGGTAGAGAAGTCGTGGCGATGCTCCGAGGGGATGGAGGTTGGCTGCTCCCACTGGCTGTAGAAACGGTCATGAATCAGCGAATGGTAGGCATCAATGGTGCCGGGATCCGCGCCGTTCCCTCCATTTCCACTAGTTCCAGTGCCCCCACCTTTAGAGGCAAGAAATGCCGCTTTGGCATCGGAAGAGCCGTTGTTATCTCCGTTGCCAAGGGAGGATTTTTTGTTGTCGTTAGACATTTTTTTGCCACCCTCAGCTGATTTGTCAGCAGAGGAGGATTTGTGAGGAGGACTCTCCTTCTCATCTTGATGAATTTCTTTTGGCTTTGGTTTGGGAGTTGAGGAGTTTTTTGACTTAGCAGAGATATGCTTAGGAGAAGTTTTAGGAGAAGGCCTTGGTTTGGGTGTTTCCTCAGTTTCAGGGGTCGGTTTAGGGGTCGGTTTAGGGGTCGGTTTAGGGGTCGGTTTAGGGGTCCGAGAGGGTTCCGGCGTCAATGTTGGGGTAGTGGTTGCCGAGGGTTTTGGTGTCGCAAGTGAAATCTCGGATGGGGGCTCTGCTCTTTTTTCGACCGGCGTTTCAATTGGTTCGACGGGAGGAGTCGGGTGTGGCTTTGCTATGGACTCAGGAGTTGGTTGGGTCTGCGGGTTGTTCTCCATCGTTGGTTCAATGGTAGAATCCTTCGGATTAGAAAAAGAGCCTGTGTCCATCCAAGTGAACTGACCGGAGGTTTTTTTGATCGGGCGGGTGAAATACCAGATGAGGCCACCGATGAGCAGAACATGGATCAGGGCAACGACAATGAGCGCCCTGCGAAAGCGGGGTTCTTTGAAGCTCATATAAGATTACGGATTGGCAGGACTTCCCTGCTGATCCGGACGAGTCATGACACCAACCTTACTGATGCCGGCCTTGTGAAGTAGGTCCATCACGCTAACAAAATTTTGGACCGGCAGGTCGCGATCTGGACGCACGACCACGGCTAAATGCGAGTCTTCTTTATTGAGCGAAGAAAGGCGACTCTCCAGATCCCCGGGGGTTACAATCTCTCCGTTGAGCTTTAGAAGGTCGTTGCGGTCGATCGAGAGGATCTGAACCTGAGCAGGGTTGATTTCAGTCCTAGCCGTTGAGCTGCTCGGCACGATCAGATCCATGCTGTTCTCCATGAGCGGGGTAGTGATCATGAAAATGATCAGAAGAACGAAAGCCAGATCGAGCAGCGGAGTGACATTGAGTTCGCTGAGGGTATGCAGCGCAGTGCGGTCGGAAAATCTGCGCATGATTTTAGTTGCTGCGTCCTCCGTGACTCACATAGCGGTGCTCTATCTCGCTGGAGAGTTCAGCGGCAAAATTATCGCATGAAACGATCATCCCTCGGACGGAAGTTACGAGGAAATTATATCCGAACATCGCCGGGATTGCGACGAGCAGACCTGTCACCGTCGTGATGAGTGCACCTGAAACGCCCGGCGCCATCGCAGCAAGGCTCGCGCTGCCGGACGATGCGATGCCGCCGAAGGCATCCATGACGCCCCAGACGGTGCCAAGCAACCCAATGAAAGGGGCCCCGCTCACCGCGGTCGACAGGATGATCATCTGTGATTCAAGCCGCAACGACGATTCGCCAACAGCGCGTTCCATGGCGGCCTGAACCGAACGCATTTGAGCTGGCGTGATACGGTCGGCGTATTTCAGACGTGATTTGAAGGTCTCATCGACCTCTATCGAGCCAAGAACCTGAAAGCAGAGTTCTTCACATCCCGCGTGATAGATTTCGAACAGGGGAGACCCCTCAAAATCCAGTCCCGCTTCAAAAATATTCAGCGGCTCACGATCACGCCGGAACAGTGCCATGAAATGCGCAGACTGGCTCTTGGCAAACTGAAGGACGCGGATCTTGGTGATCATTACAGACCAGCTGAAAATCGAACCGACAAAAAGAGTGAGAAGAACGATCTTTCCCTCGATAGTTGATTCGAGGAAGGCGTAGACAATTCCGCTGCCGAGCACCATGGACATACTAGTGAGCATCACGGCGTCTGTACTCTCGCCGCAAGGGAAAAGCTCAAATTGAGCATAGCAGAAGCCCCGTATTCATTCCCGCGTGAGTGCCAGAATAGCCTCCCTGTTCTGAGGAAACAAACGAAGAAGAGTGTCGCGATCAGGCATTTCAAAGTCCGCAAAATCAAACCCGGGAGCCACAGTGCAGCCCACGAGGGAATATCCCGAACCAGTCGGTCGGGCTCCTTGCCAGTGACCAGCGGGCACCACATGATGGAATCGCTCGCCAGCGGAAAGATTACGACCAAGAATTACGGTTTTGATTTCGCCTGAAGGATGAAGGATTGTCATCTCGAGTGGTGCTCCATCATAGTAATTCCAAGTCTCATCCGAATCAACGCGGTGCAAAGCTGAAAAGTCCCCGGAAGGAAGGAGAAAAAAAATAACGGAGCATGCGGAGCGAATCCGTCCTTCAGGAAAGTTGAGTTGTCGAGGTGACCGGAATGACTCCGCGTAAAACCCTCCTTCTGGATGTGGTTGGAGAGCAAGTAAATTAATCAATTCTCTCTCAGAAGTCGCCATGTTGGAAGAATCAGTCCACCCCGAACTAAGCCACAAGGCAAAATCTACACAATCGTACTTCATGGCGGAAATCTCGGAGCAGGAGGTAGGCTTTGCCATCACGACTATGGCGAGATATTAAGAAAAGATGTTTTTTTCAAAATTAACGACCGTGATGCTGGCCATCCTTGGGTCCTTGTCCCTTTGTCGTGGGGCGGAGAGAGCAATCCCAACGCAGGGTTCTAATCCAGCCGCCTCGATGGAGACAAATATTGGCGCGGGCACACCCATAGCCATGGGCCCGGCTCCCTCGGAAAATCGGTACGATATCCTTTCCAAGATGATACGCCCGATGGCCGCAGTTCTCTTGGGCGGTGCCCAGACGTCAACCCACGCCCTCACGCTAAGGGCCAGTGTCGGTCAAGTTGCTGGGCGTCTACCAGCCTCCATTAAGGGAGCCAGCTTCAGTGCAAAAATTCAATATCCCGGTCAGGTAAGGCTTGAAGCGCCGGTAATGGGTGAAACTCTTACGGTTTGCCGTAATGGCAATAATGTTTGGGCGATACCCGGAACAAAGATCCAATTCTTGCTTGATCAGTTCCAGCACAAGCCAAGGCAGCACCAACCTAACGGAATGCCTCTTCAGCTTCCTTTCACCGCACAGCAGGCTGTGCTGCTCCCAGCATTATTCCAACTCGAAAAAGACGATGCAGTGGCTGAAATAAGCGGAATTCCTTGCCGTGTAATTTCGGGCGGTTTGATGCCCGAAATAGCAAAGGCAGCGGGTGCTGAAGACTTTTCGGCAAAGCTCTGGGTCTGCGGGGACTATTCCCCTAAACGTATTGATATTCGGCGTAGCGACTTCGCAATGTCCTTTCTCATTGAACAACTCAGCTATGAGACTGGGTTCCCTGCCTCAACATGGAATCCTCCGGTGGGAGCAACTGATGTTTTTAAATGCGATGCCGCTCGGATTGAGGAACTACTCTATGTTGTTATGAATTCCCTTCAGATGAGTTCCACTGACAAGCCATGGCTCAACGAAGGCGATGCATCAGGATCAACTCAAATGCTGGCCCCGCAGCAGTCACAAAAACAACTCGGCCCAATCAGATAGGAGGGGTCAGGTCATGAAATGAATGGGGCTTCGTGAGGCAAGAAACAATTTAAATCGAGCGCAAAAGAAAATAGTTCAAAAACATATCGAAGAGGCGAACAGTATTTATTTTCTGTTGCTATCAACATGGTATATCTCCAATTGAGCGAATTATCCACAGTATAAGTATACAACCGGAGGCCAATAAAAACAAGACAAAGCAAGAAAAAGCTTGAAATAGTGATCGAGCCCATGAAAGCATAAAAAAATGCAAGGGATACCATATCGATCCAAGCTTCTTCCACATTTTGAACGAATTCGTAGCGAGCGCTTGATGCGCAAAACTTGGAGGGAGATCTCCGAGCTTTTAGAGCATGCTCACGGGATCAAGGCCAGCCCCTCTAATGTCTACGAATTTTTCAAACGTAAGTTGCAGAACACTGCAAATCCGCTCGGCTTCCCTACTGAAGCAACTTCTGGCCTGGCTTTCGAAGAAAATCCAACCAAGTCGAGTACCCTAACCAAAGAGAACGGCAAACAAAAAGTGGAACAGCAGCAGAAGCTTCGGAAGAATCGGAAAGCGGCAGAAGAATTAGTGAGCCAAAAAACAGAGGAGGACAGAAAACTTCGGGAAGCGGCTAGATTGGCCGAGGAGAAAGCCAGGCAAAAAACAGAGGAAGACAGAAAACTTCAAGAGGTGGCTAGATTGGCCGAGGAGAAAGCCAGGCAAAAAACAGATGAGGACAGAAAACTTCAGGAGGTGGCCAGATTGGCCGAGGAAAAAGCCAGACTGAAGACAGAGGAGGACAGAAAACTTCAGGAGGCGGCAAGGCAGGCTGAGGAAAAGGCGAACCAAATAATGGAGCAACACAGAAAAATTCTGGAAGCTGCGAAATTGGCTGAGGACAAGGCAAGGATAATTATTGAACCAAGGGTAGAGGATCAAGCATCCCAAATTCATGAGATAACCACTAAAGGGAGAGAATGGGGAAATTTCGACATTCAAATTCCGGAACAAAACAAAGACTTGCCAGATTAACATTACACATCTTTGTGGCAGATATTGTATAGACCCAGCAATTCAAAGCAGCCAACTTTCCAAAAGTAATTCTATCAGAGAAAACTAGTGAGAACAGAGGGTAGCTACTAGTTCAAAAACTAAGAGATTAGAACAAAGCGGTGAATTACATATTATGTGTGAGTTAGATAAATGATTTTGAAAGCGTGGTAGATCTTACGCGCGTTAGGATCCTACAGGCAGCTAGAAACGAATAAGCAAGAATGTACAACAAATTGAAAAGACAATAACGAGCAAGAATATGTAGATCTGGAAGGCAGCAAGAGTAATAGGAATTGTTGAGATGAGCAAAAATTTAAACGGTAAATTCA
>Ga0007854_10001239_pt1 | contig 16348 bp, 16 predicted proteins | sample CryBogCBH12Aug08_FD_60382 | JGI IMG/M metagenome (GOLD analysis project Ga0007854, IMG submission 60382) | Freshwater microbial communities from Crystal Bog, Wisconsin, USA - CBH12Aug08 | ecosystem: Environmental > Aquatic > Freshwater > Lake | place: Crystal Bog, Wisconsin, USA | collected...
CTTATTCGCCGGCCCGCCCATCGGTTTTATCGTGGCCAGCTTGCTGGCTCTGGCGTTCATGGGGTTTTCCGGAATGAGTACAAGCTAAGGAGATTGATATGTTAGTAGCGATCGGAAGTCTTACCGCAATGGGTGTCACACTGGGCACCATCCTTGGAGCAGCAGCAAAATTCCTGGCGGTGGAAGAAAACCCGCTGGAAGAAGAATTGAAGGCCCTACTACCCGGCTCGCAATGCGGCCAATGCGGCTTTGTCGGCTGCGGCCAAGCGGCAGCGGCACTGGCCAAAGGCGAAGCGCCGGTAACCTTATGCCCACCCGGAGGCAAAGCGGTTATTGAAGCCTTGGCGAAGAAACTCGGTGTTACAGCCGATCTCTCCGAACATGAAGAAAAAGTCCCTGAATACGCTTTTATCATAGAAGATCTGTGCATTGGCTGCACCCGTTGTATCCGGGAATGCTCGGTCGATGCCATTCTGGGCGCAAATAAACTGATGCATACCATTCTTGCCGAGCCTTGCCACGGTTGCGCAAAATGTGCCTCCGTATGCCCCACCGATGCAATCGTGATGCGCCCGATTACGGTGACCTTGGGTACCTGGCATTGGTCCAAGCCCGGCGACTCGCATCCTGTGCATTGACAAGGAATTCTGACCAATGAAACTTTTCCAAGTGCGTGGCGGTATCCACCCCGACTACCGCAAAGACCAAACCAGCGAGAAAGCCATCGTGGTGATGCCCTTGCCCGCGGCGCTGTATATCCCGCTGCAGCAACACATCGGCGCGCCCGCCGAGACCTTGGTGGTCGAGGGGGATTTAGTCAAGAAAGGCCAGATGCTTGCGCGTAGTCAAGGAGCGGTATCCGCGCCCCAGCATGCGGCGACCTCCGGCCGGATTGCGGCGATTACCGAAGTTCCCGCCCCCCATCCTTCCGGCCTGCCCCAGTTAACCATCATCCTTGAGCCGGACGGCAAGGACGAATGGGGAGAGTTGCCCGCCCCCATCGAAAACCCTTTTACTGTAGATGCCCATGCCATTCACAACCGCGTAGCCGAATCCGGAATCGTCGGAATGGGCGGAGCAGCCTTTCCTTCGGCTATAAAGCTAACTCTGGGCACGCAGAAAAAACTGGATACCCTGTTGCTCAACGGTGCCGAGTGCGAACCATACTTGACGTGCGATGACCGTTTGATGCGCGAACATGCCGCTGAAATCATTGACGGCGGTCGGATCATGGCCCACGCTCTGGGTGTATCCAGAATCGTGGTCGGCATCGAAGACAACAAGCCTCAAGCCATCGCCGCCATGACTCAGGCCGCCTCCGCTTTTCCGACCATCGAAGTCGTCGCCGTGCCGGTGCAGTATCCAATGGGTTCCGAACGCCACTTGGTACAAGCGATTACCGGGCGTGAAACTCCCGCGCGCAAACTCACCGCCGATTTGGGTATTGTGGTGCATAACGTTGCCACGGCACGGGCCATCTACAACGCCGTCCGTTTTGGACGCCCCCTATTGACGCGGGTGGTCACCGTGAGCGGGAGTGCGGTGCGCACTCCCCAGAACGTCGAAGTACGCATCGGCACCAAGCTTAGCGATTTAATCGACTTCTGTGGTGGTTTTGCACTACGACCTGAACGCATCATTAATGGCGGACCCATGATGGGTCAACCGCTGCCCAGTCTGGACGTCCCCGTCGTCAAAGGCACTTCCGGCATACTCGCGCTGACTGCCGAAGAAATCAACGACAACCCCACCAGCCCCTGCATCCGCTGTGGAACCTGCGTCACCATCTGTCCCTGCGGCTTATCACCAGTAGAAATGGCCGCTTTTATCCGCAAGGATAATCTGGAAACCGCTGCGAAGCTGGGCGTGATGGACTGCATCTCGTGCGGCAGCTGTTCCTGGGTGTGTCCGTCGCATATTCCGCTGGTTCATTACTTCAATTACGCCAAGGGTACGCTAAACGATCAGGATCGCGAACGGCGCAAAAACGATCGTGTTAAAACACTTGCCGAGGCGCATACCATCCGCGTTGAAAAAGTGGCTGAAGCCAAGAAAGCAGCCTTGGCCGCCAAAAAGGCTGCGGCTGCGGTTACTGCCGACAGCGAAACCACGCCTCCGCCTGCTCCCTCCGTCCAAGAAGAAAAGGTTAACGCATGACACTAACCACCTCAAGCGGGCCGTTTACCCATAAGGCAAACAGCGTACAGAAAGTCATGACCACGGTGTTGCTGGCATTATTGCCGGCCACGGCCTTTGATATTTACCTGTTCGGCTGGCCTGCACTGTTTCTGTTCATTACCACCATCGCCTCCTGCGTGGCCATCGAAGCGGCTTGTGTCGCGCTGGCCGATCAGCCTGCCAAGATTTCGTTAAGCGATAATTCAGCTGTCCTTACCGGCTGGCTGATGGCCTCCAGCTTGCCGCCCTGGTCACCTTGGTGGATCGGCTTGCTGGGGGCCGTCTTTGCGATCGCGCTGGCCAAACATGCGTTCGGCGGTCTGGGTCAAAATGTATTCAACCCCGCCATGGTAGGGAGGACCGTTTTGCTGGTATCGTTCCCGGTCATCATGACTTCCTGGGTTTTGCCGCATCCCTTGTTCTCGGCAAGTGCCCCAAGCATTACCGATGCGATTGCCATTACCTTCGGCGGCCACATGCCTGACACGGTCAGTGCTGCCTCGGCACTGGGTTACGTTAAGACGGAGTTATCCCGAGGTATTCCGGTGACCCAATCGATGACTCAGGTCGCTCAAGTGCCTGACCTGATGGATATGGCGATGGGCTACCGCGCGGGGAGCATGGGCGAAACCTCGGCCTTTTTAATCTTGCTGGGCGGCCTGTTTCTACTCTATAAGCGGATTATCTCCTGGCACATCCCGTTGGCCGTAATCGCCACGCTGTTCCTGATGGGCACTGTCTTCAACGCCGTTGACCCGGCTCGCTTCACCCCCGGTCTGTTCCATGTCATGTCGGGTGCCACTTTTCTGGGGGCGTTCTTCATTGCCACGGATTACGTCACCTCGCCGGTTTCAAAGCCGGGACAACTGATTTTCGCCGTGGGCGTGGGCTTGCTTGCCTGGCTGATTCGTACTTTTGCCGGTTACCCAGAAGGAATGGCTTTCGCGGTGCTGTTAATGAATGGGCTGACGCCCATTATTGACCAATACACCCGTCCGCGTGTTTTTGGACGCAGCCGCAAGGGAGAACCGTTGCCGTTGTCGAAGGAGAAGCCATGAAACAGCAGCGCACCATGGTTCATGGCGTCATTCTGGGGGTATTTTGCCTGGGCTTCGGGGCGTTGCTCGCGGTCACCAACAGCATCACTGAAAAAGATATCGCTGCCCGTGCTCTTGAAGACAAATTGAATTCGCTCAGCCAGGTGATTCCGGACAGTGTTCATGACAATAATCTGGTGAAGGACTCGATCACCATGAAAAATGACCGTGACAAGGAAATCACGGTTTACCGCGCCACCAAAGAAGGCAAAGTTACCGGTCTTGCCTATGAAATTTACGGGTCGGGCTATGCCGGAGAAATCAAGCTGATGCTGGGTGTGGATGCCCAGGGCAAGGTACTCGGCGTGCGCGTTCTGGCGCATAAGGAGACCCCCGGCCTGGGCGACAAGATTGACGTCAAGAAAACCGACTGGATACTGCGTTTTACCGATTTAAGTCTGGGCAATCCACCGGTCGATAAATGGAAAGTCAAAAAGGATGGCGGTCAATTTGACCAATTTGCCGGTGCCACCATTACGCCGCGTGGGGTGGTGCGGGCGATCAAGGAAGGGTTGGAGTTTTTCAACGCGCATAAAGCGCAAATGTTGGGAGGACAGTAATATGACGACCGAATATAAAACCATTGTCAAGGATGGCTTGTGGGAAAACAACGGCGTGCTCGCAATGTTGCTTGGGTTATGCCCGACCATGGCAATGACCACCAGCGCCACCAACGGGCTGGGTATGGGCTTGGCCACGGCGGTGGTGATGGCCGCCTCCGGCCTGTTGGTGTCCATATTCCGCAGCCAGATCACCCAGGAAGTTCGTATTCCCGTCTATATTCTGATTGTCGCTTCAATGGTCACGCTGGTTGATCTGTGCATGAATGCGTGGATGCACGAACTTTACAAAGTGCTGGGACTGTTCATTCCGCTCATCGTTTCCAACTGCCTGCCGCTTGCCCGCCTCGAAGCATTCGCCTCCAAGGAGCCGCCGGCGCAATCACTGATGGACGGTATTTTTATGGGCATCGGTTTTACGCTCGCCCTCACCGCGATCGGTGCGGTGCGTGAAATCACCGGTTCGGGCACACTGTTTGCCGATGCGTCGCTGCTTTTGGGACCGGCTTTCAAATTCATGGAAATGCGCCTGCTCCCTGCCGACAGTGGCATCCTGATGATGATTTTGCCGCCCGGCGGGTTTCTGGTGGCCGGTCTGATGGTGGTCGGCAAACGCATGCTGGATGTGCGCGCAGGAAAAGCTATTCAGATGGGCGGCGCCCATAGTGCCGCGTAAGGAAAACTTATGAAAATTGGAATCGCCTACGCTCTGCCGAAACGCCAAGTGTGGTTTGATGTGGAATTGCCTGAGGGAGCTACCATTCAGGATGCGATCAATAAATCGGGAATTCTCAAACAATTTCCCGATATCGATCTCGAAAAACAGAAGGTCGGAATCTACACCAAGGTCAGCAAACTGGACACGGTGCTCAATGACGGGGACCGGGTGGAGATCTATCGCCCGATTACTTGCGACCCGAAAACCGTGCCGCGCAAAGCCAAGGCAGGAGATGCATCGGAAACCGAAGCGGTTTAACTGGGAGCGTCTGATGCAACCTTCATCCAACGCTTGATGCAGGCATCCAGACTGTCCCGGTTGATTGGTTTGGTCAGATAGTCGTCCATGCCCGCAGCACGACAGGCTTCATGGTCCGACTGCATCGCATTGGCTGTCAGTGCAACGATTGGGGTTCGCGCGTTTGGCCCGTCTTTAAGCCTGATTTTTCTAGTCGCTTCAAGACCGTCCATAACCGGCATCTGCATATCCATCAGGATCAGCGCATAACTTTGCTTTTCTGCCGCTAATACACCCTCACGTCCATTTTCTGCAAGATCGGCTGTGTAGCCCAAGCGACGAAGCAATGCCAAAGCCAGTTTCTGATTGATTTTGTTATCCTCAACCAGTAACAAATGTAACGGGACTCTCTCAATCTTCGATACCGAGCCGGCTGTAGAGAACAGCTCCTCAGATTGAGGTTGTTTATGCAGCTCAGACTGAACAACTTCAACTACGGGTTCCAAGTTTGTGCTTAAGAAAATATCGGCCTTCTCCAGTTGCGGTTCTGTGCTGATTTCCAGGGGTAACTCAAACCAGAATTGACTGCCTTTTCCATCCGTACTTTCGACCCCAATGGTACCTCCCATTCCCTCGACCAGACGCTTGCTGATGACCAAGCCCAAGCCTGTCCCTCCGAATCTGCGCGTATTGGAAGCATCTACTTGGCTGAAACTGGAAAAAAGCCGCCCGCGCGCTTCCAAAGAAATACCGATACCCGAGTCGATGACTTCAAAACGCAATCCCGCAGGTATGCGCGAAACATTCACAATAACCTCGCCATGATCGGTAAATTTTACTGCATTGCCGGTCAGGTTTAACAAAACTTGACGAATACGCAGACTGTCGCCCATAAAAGTCAAAGCTGCATCGGCTGCAATATTGAAGACTAAGCCTATTCCCTTTTCTTTTGCCCTGATTCTAAGCAAAGAGGCAACGGAATCGGTCAAACCAACAAGAGCGAAAGGATGTTTGTCAAACTCCATACGATCAGCTTCAATTTTTGAGAGATCGAGAATGTCATTGATGATAGCCAACAGCGACTCGCCGGAAACAGCGATATCGCGAGTAAATTGCCTCTGCTCTTCAGTGAGTTTGGTGTCGAGCAACAATTGCGCCATACCGATCACGCCATTCATTGGCGTTCTTATTTCATGTGACATATTAGCCAGGAATTGCGATTTCGAACGACTGGCGCTCTCGGCAATCTCTTTTCCACGGCGCATAGAGCGCACATAAAGCACTAAGATAGTTGCTGCAACTATGATCATCACTCCGGCAATACTGACCATCAGAAATATCCAAATTCGTTGCGATGAAATGCGACTGAGTTCAGGCAATGGCTGAGGCACGTAAACTGTAATATTCCCATCCGCCCCGGTCTTGGACGCCAGCACAACAGGAATAGAACCCCCCTGAAGGACAACCAGTTCAGGGCGCGGATCATTCTTCCATTCCCGAATATCAATAGGCAACAGGAGCTTTTGTTGGTAACGGGCTGTTCTGATTGCAGGCGTTAAAGTTGCCACAGTCGAACCGGGTAGGGTGTTATATTCGAGACTCTTGTCTCCAGCAAGAACAACGACCCCGTTAGAATCTGCAATAAATGCGTTATTGGATTGTGTCCAGCGTAGAAAGTCAGAAATATCGCGTTTAACAGCTACCGCTCCGATGAATTGCCCCTTGTCATTCTGAACGGGATAGGAATAAAACAAGCCGGGCACTTTGCTTACCTTACCAATCGCGTATTGTTTGCCCGGCTTGCCTTCACGTGCCGTACGGAAATATTCGCGCTCGGCGTAATTTGATCCGACGAAACTATTTGGTTTACCTGCGTTGCTGGACGCAATACAGTCACCGGCCGCATTCATAATCCATACCACATCGGAATCGATCGATCCCGTAACGGTAGCAAGAAAGTCGCTCAAGCCGGAACGATCACTCTCATCAGTCCAGAGTAGTTTGCGTTGCTCAAGAGCCATCTGGGAAGGTAAAACTTTAGATCCAAAATGCGTCAAGTTTCTGCGCACAGATTCTTCACGGGCCAGTATGTGTGGAATACCTCTAAGTACCTTGAGATAGCCGTCAATATCTTCAACCACCGCATTAACTTCTTTATGTGCCTGAACAAACCCCTCCTTATATGCCAAATCTGACATATGGGCACTATAATAGGTGGAAATCACCCAAGCCAGTACGATCCAAGCGAGGATGAGGATACCTGCCGTTTTGTTGTGAACTGCTGTCAATTGAGGTTTATTATAATTTCGACTCTCTCTATCATACGTCAGACATCATTGCGTGTAAATTATGAGTGCAATCTTGTCAAAGCCACTAATAACCTTTGAAGTGTTTTGCCCTGACTCAATCAATTTGCAAAGCCAAATTGACCGGCCAATACCGGTGGTGTTAAGCTTACACCTAATAAGAAATAAGATATTTTCAGAGCCAACCACCGAATTCTAACTATAATAAATAAACTTTATTAATCAGATAATTAAAAAATTATCGCTTTGTTACTACTCCCTCATGGACTTCGTTAATATCATTAGAGCTACATGCATACTTCATGGATGAACTAAAAATATCCTTGAGTTCGTAAACATGGCTAAATATTTGTATAGGTAAAAAACTTGCAGCCCCGATACTTCTGCCCAGTGGATTATCCGAATCAATTGAGACAAAAAAACTGGATTTACATAAGGAACGTAATAATGCGCTGATGGTAAATGTGATGGACTGAAATTCAAGATTCTGTTTCACTGAAACTAAACCTAATTCTCAATAACAAGGAGTTTTGCAATGTCTGAAAAAAGAGAAGTTGTTGTCTTAAGCGCAGTACGTTCTGCCATCGGAGCATTTGGCGGCTCACTCGCAGGTATCGAACCTTCCGAGCTGGCGGGAACCGTAATGAAGGAAGCGATCGCCCGCTCAGGAGTTGAACCCGCTCTAATCAATTATGTGACCGTCGGAACGTGTATCCCGACCGACTCCCGTTACGCGTACACCTCGCGTGTGGCTTCGATTCAGGCAGGCTTGCCAATGGACTCAGTGGCAATGCAAGTGAGCCGTCTATGTTCGTCTGGTCTGCAGGCCATCGTAACTACCTCACAGAACATCTTGCTCGGAGACTGTGATTACGGTATTGGTGGGGGCGTCGAAGTCATGTCGCGCGGCACTTACATGGCACCGGCCATGCGTACAGGAGCCCGCATGGGCGACACCCAAATGATAGACATGATGGTTGCTGTTCTGACCGATCCGTTTGGTGTCGGCCACATGGGTATTACCGCCGAAAACCTGGCGACAAAATGGAATATCACCCGCGAAGAACAGGATGCATTTGCGGTTGAATCCCAACGCCGTGCTGGAGTGGCTATCGCGGAAGGCCGCTTCAAGTCACAAATCGTTCCGATCACACTCAAGAGTCGCAAGGGCGACGTAGTATTTGATACCGACGAACATGGCAAACCCAGTACCACTCTGGAATCACTGGCAAAGATGCGTCCCGCCTTCAAGAAGGATGGTACGGTAACTGCCGGGAATGCGTCAGGGATCAATGATGGTGCCGCATTCATGGTACTGGCTGCAGCTGATGTTGCCGCGAAGGCAGGGCAAAATCCGATTGCACGATTGGTTTCTTATGCCATTGCCGGTGTCCCGAATGAGATCATGGGAGAAGGCCCGATTCCGGCAACCAAGTTAGCGCTGAAGAAAGCCGGGCTAACGCTTGACCAGATGGATGTTATCGAAGCCAACGAAGCTTTTGCTGCACAAGCAATTGCGGTCAATCGTGGCTTGGATCTTGATCCTGCCAAAACCAACCCCAATGGCGGCGCAATCGCACTCGGCCACCCTGTGGGATGTTCCGGTGCATTCATTGCCACCAAGGCGATTTATGAATTGCAACGCGTCAACGGCAAGTACGCCTTGGTGACCATGTGTATCGGCGGCGGGCAGGGTATTGCAGCAATCTTTGAACGCATTTAAACACCGCTCATAAAGTCAGTTAGGTGGGATAGTAATCATCAATCTACTATCCCGATTAATAACTGATTATTCTGGACGTCCAGCCGCCAGATAAGCAGTGAACAAAGCCCAAGAATTGGGCTTTGTTTTTTATCGGATTAAAGGTAACTTCTAATAATTCAGTTTGCTAAGTTCGGCAAGGCACGAATAAATAATTGCGCAACCGCACATGTTTAATATGTAAGAAGTAATTTTTGTGAGCAAAGAAGCATAGCGACGCAAATTGGATTGTTAGAGGCTCCCTAAATAATTTCTTCTCTTGACCGAGGAATGTTATGGCGATAACGCTCGCATTTGATGTCTACGGAACCCTGATCAATACCCAGGGTGTTGTATCTGCATTGGAGAAACTCGTAGGTAACAAAGCCTCTGATTTTGCCAGAATATGGCGCGAGAAACAGCTGGAATATTCTTTTCGTCGTGGGCTCATGCAAAATTATGAAAATTTTTCTGTCTGTATTCGCAACGCTCTCGATTACACAATTACCTATTTAAAAGTGGAATTGAGTAATGAAAACAGGAATGCTTTAATTCATTTATACAATAGGCTTCCGGCATTCGATGACGTCGAAGCCGGATTAACCGAAGTTAAAAAAGCTGGCTTTCGGATTTTTGCTTTCTCGAATGGAAGTGCTGAGATTGTGGAATCTTTATTAATCACTGCCGGTATTCGAGACTATTTTCTGGGTATCATCAGTGTCGATGAATTAAAGTCTTTCAAACCGAATCCTGCTGTTTATAGTCATTTTTTAAGAAAAGCGGAAGCCATTGGTTCTGAAACTTGGCTTATTTCCAGCAATCCATTTGATGTTATTGGCGCGGTTTCTTTCGGAATGCGGGCAGTCTGGGTCAAACGCACTCTCGAAGCCATTTTTGATCCTTGGGGAATCGAGCCCACATTGACGTCCAATGGGCTTCTAAATTTGTCTGAACACATAAAGCTGAAATGCAGACGAGAATAGAACACAAATCATCTGTCTGCCGACCTTTCATCTATCTTCTCAAGCTTTTCTGACATTCATAACGTCCCTGTTCTGGCAGGAAAGCTTCAGCCGAACAAAATTCCATAGAATCAGTCTCAACTTTGCTTTACAAAATTGAGGAACTCCTTCATTACGCCTCAAATTGGTGCAAAATCTTCTTTTAAAAATCTCGAAATGAAATTAACCTACTGTTTAATATTAAAATAATTAATGGCATGCTAACTGCTTAATCTATTTTAAAGTTCAGTCATCCAGTTTTGTAACTGGAACATCAATAGGAGGTCGAGATGAAAAACAAATTAATCAGCTCGTTTGTTATGGCAACCATTTCTTTTGCATCTTCGATTGCGCGGATACCGGTTCAAAGTTTGAGTGGCATTCTGACTGGGTTGTTCTCGTGAAAAACTTAAGCAGAAAGAACTTTTGGGATTGGGATTAATGATGTCTAAAGGAGAGGTGTCATGTATATTATAATGAATATGAGTAACTACGAAATTGAAAGCAATTCAGCTCAAGAAAAAAATGCTGATGCAATGTTTTCTGCTGACTGGAGTCCCGTTGATGTCCATTTATGTCCAGTCGAGCGCTGTTCCCAAGCAAACAAACCAACATTCCTGCCGGCGGATCTTGCGGTAGCTAATCCAGATTTATTCTTGCAAAGTATGTACATTCGAATGAAGATAACAGCGCAGACTTAGATGATGGCTTACATTCCAAATGTATAAAGGATACCGACTTCAAAATTACCAATATCGGCCATTTACCAAATCAAAAGTTTCTTGTTGTGAAAGTAACCGATTCAGTTTTGTGTCGTAAAACCCCCTTTCTTTTGTCTGTACGTTCTCCACTGAGAGAATTAAATGGTCTGTTGGAATTTCAAACAAACTATCGGTGCGAATAGCTTTCCAGTCGGCTCCTAAATCACTTAATATTTGCTTAATTTGATTGAAAGTCACCTGATCTGTCACGGAAACTGGCTTCAGCAAATCCGCAAAAGGAAGTATTTCCTGAGTTTGAATTTTTAGGAACCTCCCCCAATCTTGCCAAGATTCGATGATATTGTTTGCCATGACGTTCGTATCATCTTGACTGATCCCCAATTGATCTGTTTTAGCATACAGATAGGGCAACAAAACACGGCGCGCCGTATCTTCACCTGCCACACATATATCCGCATAGGCCAGTGCAATATTCAGACATAACGTTAACCCATGAATCCGTGATCCCTCCTGAAGGTTGGCTATCTCACGATCTTCACAATGATAAATTGCTGTAACCAGTTCTAGCGGCAGGCCCCATTCCAGCAATAGGGTGGCATTTAGTTCATGCCGATCGGTACCAAAAGCATTGCGCTCCAATTTTACGCGATCATGATTATCGCTTGCGCCAGAAATAATTTCGCCATAACTCTCGGGAAAAATGGATGCCAGAGCTAATTCCCCCAATGAACATAGCAAGCCCGCTGTAAAATTTTCCTCGGCATTAATTTTGACATAAGGAGCCAGTGTCTGTGCTGAAATAGCTGTTGCCAACGCTCGTGACCAGAATTTCTCATAATCGAACTGAGGACATACTCCAGTACGGTTATTATTCATTACAGAAAAAGCAATAACAATTACTCGTACTCGAAGCACACCGAGCACCGTGATCGCTTTTGAGAGCGAAACTACAGGATTGCTATGTCCGAAGCTGGCTGCATTGGAAAATCTTAACAACTCACCCGCGATTGCAGGATCCGACTGAACTAAACGAACCAGATCTTCAATTCTATAATTTTCACGTTGCAACAAACGGATAATAGCAAGCGGCACTCCTTTGGGAGAAGGCAAACGCTGTGATTCTTTTAGCTGCACATATCGTGCGGGGTCAACTAATTTCATGGTTCCCTCCTTCAGGCAAGTAAATTACTTGCTATTCAGGTTATCCAAATTACACTTTATAAAAGATGAAGGAACACTTCTCCAGATTTTTCTTAAATACGATCCAAGTGACTTGGATTGTAAACATACTAAATTAGACCATTTTTAATACGAAATTTGTTGCTCCACAGTGGTAAAATCTAGCTTTTTAGTGATTCCAAAACGGAATCCACAATTTTTACAGCCAAACCCACTTTTCCTTCCCGGTTTTCCGACCAGACAACTTCTCCGATACACTTCAGAATCAATTTACCATGAGCGCTCTCAAACTGAATAGCGAAATCTACTTTTTCACCTTCATTAAAAGAGTTATTTACCTCAAAGAATACACCTGACGGACTAAGGTCACGCGTAATACAATCGACCTCGCCGACGGTAGCCGGTAGAGAAACACTAACACGCGCATTCCTTCTCAGCTCTCTTCCACTTTTGTCGATTTTCATTTTATCCCTCATTTCCTGATAATATTGTTGATCTTTAACTTAACGCAAACCAAGCAGCACCAATAACATACCCAAAAATTAAAAATAAATAAATCCGTAAAAATACCTAAGTAGTTATACTCATCATTCACACTCATGGGGCCCGAAACATATAAATGAATTTAAATTTCAAAACTATCAGGACTTCCCCTCTTGGAATTGTAATCAAAGTGGCGCTAGCTATTTTGAGTGTAGAATTTCTGATTATGGTCTCTATTGAAGCTGTGTTTCTCCCCCTATTTGGTAAAAGCGTGTCCGCAGGTTTCTGGGAATTTATGGATCCCGTTTTGCTGACGTTTATCTTGACTCCGTTGCTATATGTACTGATTCTTAAGCCCATGAGGGCGCAACAATCAAAACTAGAACAGCAAAAAAACGAGATAAGAGAATCTGAGGAAAGTTTCCGTTCTATTGTCAATCAAATCATTTATGGCATTGTGCAAAGTGATATAACGAACCATATTACCTACGTGAATGACCGTTATTGTGAAATCACCGGATACAGTCGTGAAGAACTGATTGGGAAAAACTGGTTTGATATCACTCATCCAGACGATATTGATCGAAATGCATTGGAAATTGAACAGTATTTCAAAATGAACAAACCACACAAAATTGAAAAACGCTACATCAGGAAGAACGGCGAAATTGTGTGGGTGAGTATAGGCGCTTCGCTGCGCCAGTTAACAAGAGAAAATTCGTTCGGCTTCACTTCTATAGTTATGGACATAACCGAACGAAAGTTAATGGAAAAAGAAATACAAGAGCGCCAGGATGAGATGGAACAATTGCAAAAATTGTATGTTTCCAACCAAACAGCCTCCGCCATTGCCCATGAATTAAATCAACCATTACTGGCTATTAGTGCCTACAGCAAAGCTGCCAACATGTTGTTTAATTCGGGCCAATATCAAATTGATGAAATCTGTGAGGCGCTGAATTCAATTGAAAGCCAGGCCTACCGTGCAGGAAAGGTAATACGCGATATACTCGATTCATTGATGACTAAAGAATTTGCAGCCGAAGTGCTGGACCTCAACCAGGAAATTGTTGCCGGTATTGATGCGGCTATATCAGACCACGGTTTACAATTCAGTCTGACTTACAATCTGGAAAGGAGACATACTTTAGTACGCGCCAACCGCATCCATTTGCAAAAAATTCTCGTCAATCTATTACAAAATGCTGCCGATGCAATGAAGGAATCCGGCGTTTCTCAGCCATTGATTCATGTGACTACGTGCTGGATAAATGATAAAAACATTGCACAAGTCACCATTCAAGACAATGGCTCAGGTATAAAAACTGAAGATATCAAGCGCCTGTTTGATGCATTCTTTACCACCAAAAAAGACGGTATTGGCATGGGACTCGCTATCAGTCGTTCATTAATTGAAGAAAATGGCGGGCGACTTTGGTTTGATCCGCTAAGCGGACCAGGTGCTTCATTTCACCTAACTTTGCCCATTGCGTTATGACTACTATTTCAAACGTTTTTGTCGTCGATGACGATGCAGCTGTGCGAAACTCGCTCCGCATGATGCTAAAAGTGGCAGGATATTCGGTAGCTGCATTTTCAAGTGCGGATGAATTCCTGGTTACCTGCAATCCTGAAACTGCGGGCTGTATAATCTTGGACATCAACATGCCGGGCATGGATGGTCAGCTGTTGCAGGAAACTTTAAATCAACGCGAATCGAGCCTGCAAATTATTTTTCTGACGGGCCAAGGATCAATCCCCCAATCTGTTCGGGCAATCAAGTCGGGAGCGATCGACTTTCTAACCAAACCTGTTGATGCGACGATGTTACTGGCTCGTGTAAGCGAAGCATTGGAAAAATGCTCACACCAACTTAAATCAAAAAATAACTCTCATGACATTGGATCACGGCTTGGCGACCTGACCGAACGTGAGCAAGAAGTCATGCAGTTTGTTGTTGCCGGTCGTACCAGCAAGGAAATTGCAGAGTATCTTGGTTTGAGTATTCGAACAGTAGAAAATCATCGCGCAAGCATCATGTATAAAACGGGGGCATCAAACGTGATAGAACTGGCACGCCTAGCTATGAAATTCGCCTCTGGTTCACCAGTGTAGTTCAAAAGGAAAAACTTAATGATTGACCCCATCAACCAATACAGGATTGTCAAGGAACCCTACTATCAAGTCGTTGCAGATGAAGTTGCCATTTATGAGGCAGCTTATGCAGAACGTTTGCCGATGATGCTTAAAGGTCCCACCGGCTGTGGAAAAACCAGGTTCATCGAATATATGGCATGGAAACTAAAGAAGCCATTAATTACCGTTGCATGCAACGAAGATATGACTGCATCCGATTTGGTGGGGCGTTTTCTGCTCGATTCAAATGGCACCCGCTGGCAAGACGGGCCTTTGGCGCTTGCAGCTCGTTTCGGCGCGATTTGCTACCTCGATGAAGTTGTGGAGGCACGCCAGGATACAACAGTAGTAATCCACCCCCTTACTGATAACCGTAGAGTACTGCCATTGGAAAAGACCAGTGAGCTCGTGCAAGCTCATTCTGATTTCCAGCTGGTTATTTCATATAACCCTGGATACCAAAGCGTGATGAAGGATTTAAAGCAGTCAACCAAGCAACGTTTCGGTGCACTTGATTTCAATTACCCCGAGCATGCGATTGAACAAGAGATCGTTTCCCACGAAACCGGGGTTTCACAGGAAATCGCGGGAAAACTGGTTTCCATCGCTAAAATGGCACGCAATCTCAAAGGCCACGGTTTGGATGAAGGAATCTCTACAAGAATGCTGATCTATGCAGGCAATCTTATTGCCAAGCATGTTGCCCCCCAAAGGGCTTGCCGGGTTGCCTTGGTGTCTCCGATCACCGACGATCCGGATATGCGTGACGCTCTGGGTGCTGCGGTGGACACCTATTTTGCTTAGCATGATAAGAGCGATTTTCAATCGCCTCGCATGCAAGCTGAAAAACCACCTCAACTCGGCACCGAAGGTAGCACTGAACGATACGCGTTCTAAAGCCGAGTTTAACGAAGTACAACGCCGCCTCATGATCTATCTGCGTGCTTTGTGGAATTGCGAATTTGTCGTCAAACAAGCCGACGTTGATGCTGCAGGTGATGAAGTTGGTAAACCATTCATCGAATATAACGTGGTCAACTTACCCGATGTTTTTTTCGATTGTACTGAGGATAACGGCGTATATCTCACGGGTCTGGAAACCTATCGTGCGGCAGCGACTCATGCCGCCGCACATCTCACTTTCAAAAAGAAACCTTTTTCTGCACGGTCACTCAACAAGTTACACATCGCCATGATTTCCGTGATTGAAGACGCTCGTGTGGAAACTTTAGCGATCCGCATCTACCCAGGTCTTAAACAACTTTGGACAAGGCAACATACGGCCACGCCTTTGGCAAACAAAACCGCGGGCGATTATCTTAACCGCCTTGCTCGCGCATTGCTGGATGAAAATTATCAGGATGACGATCTCTGGATTGTCCAAGGGCGTGTTCTTTTCAAATTGATTAACGATCTTGAGGATGAGTTGATTTCCCGGGACATCGGCATCAGGCTTGCTGACGCATTTCAGAAAAAGCAAATCAAGTTCGATTTCCACAAAGACAAATTAAGTGCCCCTTATCGAGATGACAACCGTTATTTATGGAGGAGGCAAGATTCACCCTTGGAAATTTTCAGTCCTTTCTTCCGCTCCAATTCCTCTGTCGGAACTATGGACGATGACCCATTCACCAAGAAACGATCGTCAGCAACACCTGACGTATCATCAAATACAAAACAGGTTTCCGCAACCTACTTCTATCCGGAATGGAATTACCGAAGCAGGAGTGAAGATCAATCCTGGGTAACTTTGCGAGAAAACAATCCCGCGGCCGGCGATTTGAATCTCATCGATAAAATCATCACAGAAAACCAACATCTCTTGACTCGCATGAAAGCACTTCTTCGTGCGATCCGCGATGGAGCATCTCAGCGCATCAGGAAGCTGGAAGTAGGGGATGAAATCGACATAAATGCCGCTATCCGAGCCCGGATCGATATGTGCCAGGGAGTTCCGCCAGATACACGTATCATGATGCGCTCAGTTCAG
>Ga0007854_10001242_pt1 | contig 16333 bp, 7 predicted proteins | sample CryBogCBH12Aug08_FD_60382 | JGI IMG/M metagenome (GOLD analysis project Ga0007854, IMG submission 60382) | Freshwater microbial communities from Crystal Bog, Wisconsin, USA - CBH12Aug08 | ecosystem: Environmental > Aquatic > Freshwater > Lake | place: Crystal Bog, Wisconsin, USA | collected...
CGTGCTGCGAACGGAGCCTCGTCTCTCCACGGGGCCGCGATTGCCGCCAAGGTAGACAGCCGATGGATTCATCCATCGGATTACGGACAGCCGGTGGTCGTCGCGCAGAACACATCTGCCGAGTTGGGCAAGGCGCATGGCTGGACGGTGACTTATTCACGCCGCGGAGTTCTGCCGGATCTGATCTATCAGCTCCGTGTCTACGACAATCTCCCCTTTGCAGACATTCAGGTCACTGTTAAGAATTCAACCGCACATGCCATCGCCGTTCAGGATATTCGACCAGTAGAGCTGAATACGGCAGGCGGAATCAGCTTGGGCGGACCCGATGCTGACGATCGGGTACTCTCTGACAGCTTCAGCGAAGCCCGCCCGGCATTGAGGATTCACGACCTTGGCGACACGTCAAATCAGATGCACCGAGGCGTTGAGGTTCAGCTCCTGTACAACCGCAAGAGTGGTCAAAGCTGGTTCGCTGGAGCATTAACCACGGATAAGTTCCTCACAGTCTCGCGCATTCACTTGGCACAGGGCGATCCGGCGCACGGAATTGCCTCGTATGAAATCGACTGCGCGGGAACAACCGAGTTCACAAAAGAGAACTCCCTGCGCAATGCCGTGCCTGAGAATCAGGTCGAGCTAAGCGCGACCGTTATACCGGGACAGCAGATTGCCTCCGAGCGTCTGCTTCTTGGCCTTGGCGCGGACTACCACAGCCAGTTGGATACATATGCATCGATCATCAAGCAGATTCATCATGCCAGGGTCAGTGCGCCAGCGCCAATGGGATGGTGGAGTTGGACGGCCTATTACTCGGCCATCACTCAAGACCTGGTAGTCACCAATGCAGAGTGGCTCGCAAACAATCTAAAAAGTTTTGGGTACAACTTCCTCCTTGTCGACGAGGGCTACAGCATTGAGCGCGGCGACTACCTGACGCCGAACCCGCAGCGGTTTCCCGATGGTATGGAGAGGCTGGAGAAGAAGGTCTCCGGGCTTGGACTCCTGCCCGCGGTATGGACCGCTCCTTTCGAGGTCTCTGATAAGTCCTGGGTGTTTCTCAATCATCCTGAATGGTTGGTTCATAACACCGCAGGTAAGCCGATTCTCCTCGGGAACATACTTACTGATCACTTGTATGTCCTCGATTCCACGCATCCCGGAGCGCAGGAATACCTGCGCAAGACTTACTCCACCATGGTGGATAAGTGGGGAATGCGCCTGATCAAGCTCGACTTCATGGAGGATAGCTGCATCGAGGGCGAGCACTATCGGCCCGGCACCTCGGCGCTGGAAGCCCAGCGCATCGGCTTGCGGATTATACGGTCGGCAGTCGGCGAAAAGACGATTCTCGACAAAGACGAAAGTGTAATGCTCAACCCGGTCGGTATCGTTGACATTGGCAGAATATCGCACGATACATCGCACAAATTTACAACGATAAAGGGCGCAGCTTTTGGAATGGCGGCGCGCTACTACATGAACAGGAATTTCTTCGTCGCCGATCCGGATGCATTCATGGTCACATCCAGCTCCGCAAAAGGGCAGCTCTCGCTGGATGAAGCAAAGGTCTCCCTCGCGGTTGCCGTTGTTTCCGGGGGCATGCTTGAGATTGGCGATGCCCTGCCCATCTTGAGCGCCGAGCCTGACCGTCTGGCGTTGATCCAGAACCGTGACCTTATTGAGATATCGCGTCTGGGCAAGGCCTCAATCCCCATCGACCTGATGGACTATGAACCGCAAGACGGCCAGCCAAGCATCTACTTCTTGAAGCAGACTCCACAGCAAAGTATCTTGACGGTCTTCAATTGGACTGACTCCGATCGCACGCGAAGCATTCGGCTCGACATGCTCGGGCTAAAGACCAATCGGACCTATAAGATCGTGGGCCTTTGGGATGGCAAGGAGTTGCAGGCCTGCGATGGCTGCACGTTGAATATCCCGCAGCCCCCTCACTCCGTTCAGATACTCAAGATCGTGGAAGCGCAGCCCTAGAATAACGTTGAAGTGTGTGCGCACAAACTGTGTGCGCACACACTTATGGTGCAAGTGCTGCCACATCAATTTCAATGGCTTAGAGCTCCAGCACTGTTGGATTTCTGCAATCGATCTTCGGAATTAAATGCAAGTTTCGGCGCTGGCATGCGCCTTAATTTGCAAGTTGGAGGAGCCGACATCTATCTATCTGAAAATAGATATCTAATGTCTTGAGCGCTCGGGGGCTTTGATTGGGTCCCAGTCTGAAGAAACGGTATTTCAGAATGTCTGAATGATGAATCCGAGCGACAACGAGGGACTCAGGGCTGATTGATGCGAACTCGCGGCAACTGACGCTTCGCCTGGTGAGGATGATTTCTCCGGCGGAGTGAACCTGTGAGTTTAATACTCGGCAATTTAGCGCGACCCCAGACTGAGATCTGGTTAGATCGGATGCCCACCTCTCCGACAACCCGGTGCGTTGATCTCCTACCTTGTCTGGCACAACAAACCGGGCCTAACCATGCTGGTGGGTGGATTGCTGATTATCGGCTCGGGCCTGATGATCGCTCTCGCAGCGCGCAACCCCCAGCTAGTCCTGCTTCCCGACATCGCCATCCGATAAATCCAGCGCACTCCGCTTGAGCAAACCTCTCGCACACCGGAACCGGCCGCCACAACATCCACGCGCCGTAGCCAGACTGGATCTGCTGATAGCCAGTCAGTGGCCCAACATTCACTTTACGAATTGGGTGGAGATGCCGCAACGGGTTTCTTAGTCACCTGTCCGAGATGGCGACAAACAGGGCGCAACCCTAATCATGGAGCCTGTGGCGTTTACTAGTATTGACCTGAGCGTTCGGAGGCACAAAGTCAAGAGCAGCGGAGGCGCTAACCTGCATTTGTCCGGTTGAACTATGCCGCCTAACAAGTGGAGAATCAGCGAGTCTAAAGGCGTCTCCCGCAAATATCATGCAGATGAACAATTTGTTGCACCCAGCTGAGGCACAATGCATTCTCGGTCATATTTGGCTCTCTTGCCTTGCTCGGAGGGCCTCCGCAAGTGGTCGCACTGCAATCAGCATCCTCCAGAGCACTCGCCATAAACTCCTACGACGACGAGACTTTGTCGTCCCCCGCACCCGCAAGTCAAGCACTCGCAGGGAAGCCGGGAATCTAGGCGTAATGCTCCCATGCCTGGGAGGCGGCAGGATCGAGAGCCCCTGTTGAGATGAGATGGATGTTTTCGTCTCCGGTATAAACCTGGCGCCCGCGAATGCCGCCAGCACTGTTGATGGTCTGTTGCGCCTGCTGCAAAACCCTGACCAAGCAGGGATTGTTGTCGGGATCGTGGGCCGCGGCATTCTCGCCTCCCAGGGGTAGCAGGATGTGCTTGGCCGCGTGGTAGTCAATGGCCAACGGATCGTGGCCAGCGAGTAGAGTATTCTGGCGGCTCGTGATTACGGGCGGGTAGCCGATGCAACCGCTGACATGCTGTCCTCCCGCAGACATCGAACCATGGCTGACCCAGATACAGTCGAGAATGTTGAGGTCGGCGGCACGAACTTCGGTCCACATCCGGGCGCACTGCGAGCCAAGGTCGGCGTAGTGGCGCTGGGCAGAGGTACCATCTGACATTGAGAGCGTGCCATAGACAATTTTGAGAGCGCCGGTCATGCCGATAGCGCCACTGTGGTCTTTAAGCACAGCGCAATGAATGAGCTTCAGATTCTGCGTGAATCCCAAGCCGTTCCAGCGTCCTTCCTTCAATTCAATCCGGTTGCCCCGAGTCGTGGTAAAGCACGGATAGGAAATGCAGGCCGTAGCCTTCTCACCGATGCGCCGATAGCCGTTGGTCGTGTGGTCATCCTGGGCAATCCATGCATCTGCATGGGGATCCATCAGGAATGAGCTTACCGGCTTGCCGGCAAAAACCGCCTTCACCAGGTAATCGATCGTGGTCACATCCTGTTGTTCAGCGTTGACCGCTACCTTCCCGTCAAGCTCGGGGAAGGGCCTGTACTCGCTCATTCCGCTGTCGTTGTGGATGCCGTCGAAAGCGGCCGGCCGCTTTTGGCCATTTTCGAAGATAACCACCTCGCCCCTAAATCCGTCGGGGTGCCCCAGGATGCGATGAATGAGGCCGCGCAGCATGTCAGTGTTTGTGCCGCCACGGCACTTCCACTGCGCGTTGACCTTGAGAATCACGACATCATCGGGCCCTATCAGCCCGGAAGGACCGCTCAGTGCCCCAGGCTTGCTGGTCTGGTAGAACATCGACCCATTCGCCGAAAGCAGGTGGAGCAAGGCATCCATGCCCACGTGCCGCAACTGCTCATCGTGAACCGGGCAGCCGTTCACGCGAAACACCTGCGAGCGCACATCCGCCTTCTCTGCTGCGGTCGTCTGAATATCGAGTGCGCCGAACAGCGGAGCGGCCACCCCGCCGGCCACGGTCGTGCGGATGAAGTCGCGTCTTGAAGGTGCTGCGGATTCGCTCATCGAAGATCCTCTCTCAACTCCGCTCGTTCATCCCAGAACAAGCAGTAATTCCTGCAAGAAGCGGTCTTTTCGCCACAAGGATCGCTCGCGTACGGATAGCGTTCAGTACTCAAAGTCACCGGGCCTCTCCGGCATGCCTGGCTCATCGAGAATCTGGACGGCGGTCGCGGGTCCGAAGTGATTCCAATCTTCGAGTACCCAGACCACCTTTTTGTTTCGGTCTACCTCGACCAGTTGCGGGCCCTGATTCCTACCCCCGCGCGAGCAGAGAATCGTATTGCCGTTTGCGAGCCGCGTGGCCGACTGCGAATCTTCATAGCGGTATTGCTCGGGAAGATCGGAAGGCGAAATCTGCCAGACGACTTTCTTGTCCGGCGTGACTTCCAAGGTCGTTACATCCCGCTCGTCCGTAATGAGAGTGTTGCCGTTCTTGAGCCGCACTGCTGCCCAAGGGCTGTGTACGTCGTAGCTCCATATCTCGCGGAAGTCCTTGTCATATTCGACTACCCGGCCCATTTCCAGATATGGGATCAGGTACGTTCCCTCCGCTGTGTAGCGTGCACGGCGAAACTGCGCGTGCACCGTCTTGCGGTCGGTGAGGCTGGGCGCGGGGAGAACGTGATCCACTTCAACTGCCTGGGTGCGGATGTTCACGACTTTCAGATGGGGCGGCAGCCCGTTTTCTACGAACATCACCTTGTCCAGCCCTATCGGTTGGCATGTGTGGATCTCTGTACCCGGCGGTGCATCGTACCGCCACACTACTTTCTTGTCCGGAGTGACTTCGGCAACGTATTGCATGCGGCTGAAGAGCACGTTGCCATTGGAGAGCATCCAGACATCGTCGTACTCCCACCCAGGTCCGGTGGAATAGGTCCAGGCGATCCTGCCGTGATTCACAAGGAGAATCTTGTTGTAGCCCTCGCCCACGTAGAGCATGGGATGCTGCGCCATTCCCCTGCCGGGCAGCCCCAGGGGAATCGCTCTGCCCGGCTTGAGCGGAGGCGCATCGGACTCCGCGGGCCCCATCTGCGGTACATTCGGACCGGTGAATTGTGACAGCACCTTCAACAATGACTTGGTCCCGGATCGGGCACGACCCTCAGCGCTTCTTGACTCTGCGGAGATGGCTCCCATGGTCGCGCAGGCAAAAAGCATGAGGGCAAAAGCGCCCACCCCGCAGCTTGCTTTTAGGTTCACTTCGATCTTCCTCCGTTGAATTTGGCGTTCACTCTAGGCTAATACGCGGGAATGCAAGGGGCGGATGCGACGACTGAGATTCGTTCCGAGCACCAAGTTCCTTTCCCTGCGGGGATTGAGATCAGCGACTCTCCACTGACACCAACAGTCCGCGAGGTGAGTGCAACTCCTGCTAGAGCTCAGTTGTGTTGAGCGACCGGACTGGCGGACGAACCGTCATGTGGCGGTCCAGGCGTCATACTTCCAGACTTGTATTCCCATTCCACGCTGTCCCTAGCAGGCCCTGAGCGCACTTCGATCAGGTTGCTACCATCCTGAAGCGCTACCTGCCAGGTGGCCATGTGATTCACGATCTTGTGAGTGTCGAGCGATTTGCCGTTGACGGCAAGAAGAGCGACAGGCTGGTTGCTATAAACCTTCACCTCGACGTTCTGATTCGAACGCACGGTGTTGCGGCGCGACGTGATGTAGACCATCGGTTTTTCTGTCCAGTTGGCCTGGTACCAAAAGTATGCGTCCTTCTTCACCTTTCGATCAAACGTAATTAGGCCCTTGTCGTTTCGACCCTTGTGGTCGCCTTCGTCACGCCCCGCGGACGGGAAATCGAACCCTACCCACACGAATGTCGCCCACAGGTAGGGTTTTTCCAAAAACTGTCGCCACGCACCCTCGTGCACCAATGCCTGCCATTGTTCGGGATGCCAGTGACTGTTGACCCCCGGCCGCTGCACTGGGTCCTCCTGCTGAAGAACGCTTGCCCCGGCGCCGTATTCGCTGATGCCCATGGGCTTGTGGCCGTTCTGCTCGTGGAATTCGTCGAGCCATTTGCTCCAATCTCCGATTTCTCCGCGATACCACCCCAAGTACTGGTTGTAGGCGATTACGTCGGAGTATTGGGTTCGCCTATCGTCCGCCCCAGCGCAACAGGCCGCGTACGTCGTGGGGCGCGTGGGGTCCTCCTCGTGCGCAGCCGTTACTCCCACTTCCAGCGCCTTGAAAACCGCCGGCTTGTCTGATGTCTCGTTGCCGATGCCCCACACCATCACGCTGGGATGATTCAGGTTCTGACGGATCAGTTCGCGCATCTGCTGAACGACGTTGGCGCGAAAGGCATCGTTGTCGCCCGCCCCGCCCACCAAGGGAATCTCAGTCCACACCAGCAGCCCCATGCGATCGGCGAGATCGTACTCAATGGGACCATGCTGATAATGCGCAAAGCGAAGACCGGTCGCACCCATTTGCCGGAGCATGGCGTAGTCCTCCTTCGCCGCTTCATCGTCCACCGCCGGCCCCTGGCCAGGGCGCATTACCTGGTGGACGGCTACGCCGCGTACCTCGTAGTGGCGTCCGTTCAGAAGCAGGCCCGAGTCCGGCGTGATGGTGATGGTCCGAATCCCAAACGGAATGTCAAGGACGTCCAGCTTCTCGCCTCGCGACTCAACGAGCGAAAATGCGGCGTCGTAAAGATATGGATCGCGAATCCCGTTCCATAGATGCGGGTTCACAACCTCGGCGTCGACTTCCACTGGAATCGTTGTTCCGGCAGCCACATTCACGGGAACGGACCTTTTCGCCACCGCCTCATGTCTGGAGTTGTAGATGGTCTCCACGAGCGTTGCGCTCATCTCCTTCGCCGATTCATTGCAAACGCGGACCACTGCGCTAATGGCCGCTCGCCTGCTGTCGATTACGGCAGGCCGAAGCTGAATGCCGGACGATCCATAATCCATCATGTCGAAATGGACATCGCGGGTTGTAATCAGGCGAACCCGGCGATATAGTCCCCCATATACTGAGAAGTCTCCGCTCAGCGGTGGCATGGTGTCCTGCTTGCTGTTGTCAACCCGCACTGCGAGCACGTTAGTGCCGACAGAAAGATACGGCGTCAGGTCAAACCGAAAACGAGCGAAGCCGCCAGCGTGGCGACCAACCGGCTGGCCGTTGAGCCACACCTCAGCCCTTAGGGAAGCGCCGTCGAACTCGATGAAGGTCCGCCTGGCTGGATCGAGTTTACCCATCGCGACCACTCGCCGGTACCAGGCCGGACCGCGATAAAAGGTCTCGCCAGCATCCCCGTCTGCGGCATTGTAGGTGTGCGGCAGTGAGACCCGCTGCCATTTGGAGGAGTCGAAGGCAGGCACTTCAGCCCCTTTAGCGTCCGCCCGCAAGAACAGCCATCCCGAATCCAGCGGCGTGACCTCGCGCAGTGATGCAGCAATTCGAGTCAAAGAAGTGGATGCATTGGCAGAGGCGTACCCAAAAGAAGCGCCTGCCGTCATCAAGGCTGCTATAAAACCTGCTATTAACAATTTGCTCAATCTTTCACCTCAGCGGTACGTCTTCTTCCTACAACGCGTGCGATCGAAAACAAGGTCTCTCGCTGGCGGAATCACTGTTGCAGCCCATCTTTGAGCCCTCGAACCCAAAGTGCAGTCACTTCCCGGCTGTCGCGCAGTTGCAAAGCAGCCGCACCGGAGTGCGTGTTGATGTGGAAGAGGTCCGCTCCCTCCACGCTCTGCATGACAAACGCAGGACGCGCATCCTCGGTAATCGCCTCGATTTCAATGTTACTGAAATTCGCGTTCTTCACGTGGCGAACGTAGAAGCCCTGAGAAGGCATGTTGCCGAACATGTCCGGTTCCGGATACTTCGCTTCTTGTTCGGGAGGATTAATAGCAGCTTGTTCCTTGGTTCCGCCTCCCCGATGCTGGATGTAGATATCGTGCAAATTGAGGTTCTGAATCGGGTGTCCGGGCACGCCGCTGATAATGCAGCCGAGGTGCGAGGCGGCATTTGAACACAGCAGATTGCTAATCGAGACCCGCTGCAGGGTTCCGGGTTTGGTGGACCCCGAAGGCCCGCGTAGGCGACTGCCTAAGCGCATAAAGATGGGTGCTGAGACAATGTCACGCATGGTGATGTTTGTGATGCTTATATCTTCCAGCAGCGCGCCGTCGACGCTCTCCAGTGCCAGCCCCTGGCATCCGTCGAAGACGCAGTTGGAGATGGTGATGTTCTTGAACCCCCCGTTCGATTCCGTTCCCAGTTTGATCCGGCCGGTATGCGGTACGCGATCGGAGGGATCAAATTTTTTCCAGGTGCCGTTTAGCATGGTACCCAGTTGATACGCCCCTGTGACATAGCAATTGACGATCTCGAGATTCTCCGTCGGTCGCGGGTATCCAAGCGCATAACTGCTCTTGGGAACGATGGCATCGTCCCAGGGAGAGTTGACGGCACAGTTAGAGATGCGCACGTTGCGGCAGCAGTCGATGTCCATGCCATCTCGGCGCGTGTCGATTGCCAAGCCGTCGATCAGCAGGTTGTCTACGCCAGTGGCGAGAATCCCAAACCAACCGCCCTGCAGTATTTGAAAGTCTCTGAGCTGCACATTGCGGCAGTTCTTGAGACTGATTGCCTTGTTTCCCACGCCTTGTGTCCGCGGTCCCCTGGGGTCGCGGTTCTCCGACCCATTGCTGCGGACCAGTCCACGGCCCCAGATCCGACCAGGGCCGTAGATCGAGATGTCGTGGAGGTCGATGCCCCAGATGAGGCTATTCTTCCAGTGATTGTGGCCGTAATCCTGGTACGCCTCCCAAGGCTGCTCCGGCTCCGGCTCGTCGTAGCCGCCGCTCTGCCCTTCCGGCAGAGGGTCTGCCGCAACGACGACGGCTCCCTGGCCCAGATACAGCGCAACGTTGCTCTTGAGGCGGATGGAGTGGCATAGGTATTGCCCCGCCGGAAAATGCACCGTGCCGCCTCCAACGTTCGCTGCGGCTTCAATGGCTCGATTAATCGCAGGCGAATCCAGTGCAGTTCCATCGCCGACGGCCCCGTACGCCTTGACATCGAAAGAGGCGCCTGCCTGCTGCTCAGGTTTTTGTCCGATAGAACTTTGGCCTATGGATGCGGTTGAAGCGGTGAACGCCCCGGCCATCCCTGCTCCGGCGAACCGGAGAAAGTCCCTTCTCGCCTTCATTGAGTCCTCGCTTCCTGTCGTCGGACGTTTTGTACTGCTCGTGGGTCCGAGAATTTGCCAAATTACCGAGTTCAGCGGCAAGAAGCAAAGGCTCTGGTTTAGTCGAGTCCGCGGTGGCGGGTGAGTAGTTCTCTATCATTGGGGCCTATACATTAATCTGTACGGGCCCCAATCCAGAAAGGCGCCGAACTCAGAACGAAAGGGTCATTCCGAGTTGGCCCTGACGCGGCAGAAAGTCGCCGGTTATCTTGCCGAAGTTGCTGGTGGTGTTGCATGCGAAATTACCAGCACCGGCATTGGTCGCAGAGCAACTCGTGTTCGGGTTAGTAAAGTTCGTATGGTTGAAGACGTTGAAGAAGTTGGCCTCGAATTCCAGTTGCGCGCGTTCGGTGATGTGGATCGCCTTTCTGGCCGACCAATCAAAGTCCAGGTAATGGGGCCCATAGTTATGGCCTTGGGCAGTACCGCCGTTACCGAAGACGAACCCGTATGGCTGCGAGAAGCAACTGGTGTCGAACCATTGGGTGAGGGAATGAGGATTGAGGGCAGACCCGCAATTATAGTTGGCGCGCTGTCCACCGTTCTGCGAGAGCAAATAGGTCGTGCTTGCGCTCACCAGCAATGGCGCGCCGGAATGGTAGAAGGTCACGCCGCTGAACGTCCAGCCGCCCACGATCTCGTCCACGACGGTGGAGATTGAGTTGAAGAACTTCTGACCGCGCCCGATTGGGAGCCTGTAGACATAGGAGGAGCTGAGGGAACGCGGGTAGTTCGTTTGCCGGAAGCCCTGCGTAGTCTGCTCTTCCTTAGTCCAGTAGCCAGAGAGTGGACTTTGGATGTTATCCATCGACTTTGAATAGGTGTAGTCGAGCGTAAAGACCAGGTTGTTTCCCTGGCGCCGTTGGAACTCGAACTCGCCGGCGTTGTAGTGCACCTTGCCTGAGCTGTAGCGGTAGTCGACTGTGGTAACGCCTGGCGCGACGCCGTAGTACGGCAGGCACTGCGGGTAACTTGGATATACTGTTGTGCCGTACTGGGTCTGCAACTGGGCATACGTCGGACCCTGGGTGAACGAAGTCGGGTTGCACTGGTTGAGTTGATAATCGTGGAACATATGAGTACCCGCTGTACCCACGTATGCGGCGTGGATGGTCATTATCGGGCCAAGCTGACGCTGCACATTCACGTTCCAGCTAAATCCTTGATCCTGACGGGAGTTCGATCCTATTTGGTAAACACCGAAGCCGTTTGGCGGCGTGACGAACCCACCCGGCGTCATGCCGGCGGGCTGTACGAGAGCCGAGTATACCGGGGCGCCGGTGGAGGTGTAGCCGGGGCCAGCACCGCTGGTGGCTTTGCCGGGCAGGCCGTTGGACAGAACCAGCGAGCCGCATTGCGAGTACTCTGTGTACTGGCCGGGGGTGCTCCAAACGCCCGTCCCCGTGTAGAGGCTGTTGCAGTTCGACTGGGCCGGGCTGTTTTTTTGTATCAGCATTTCCGGATAGTTGCGCTCCAGCGTTCCGCCCCACCCGCCATTCACGTCATTGAAGTAGGCGACCCCAAAGGCGCCCCGGATAGCAGTCTTGCCGTTGTCGGGCGAATAGGCGAAGCCCAGGCGCGGCGACACCTCGTCATACGGGGTGGTGGTATTGGGTCCCCGATTAGTTGATGACGCGATCTGAATCTGGCCTGCGCCAGTGCCCGACCGCACAAAGTTGCTCTGCAGGTTGTACTTATCCACAGGCATTGTGTAAATGTCATAGCGGATGCCCAGGTTCAAGCTCAGATGGCTGCTCAACCGCAGATCGTCCTGCACAAAAAACCCGAAGAACGTGGTCCGCGTATTGGGATTATCAAAGAGGTGATCGCGGTTTACAGCGCTCAAGGAGCCTACTAGCCAATCAGCTATTTGAGCGCCTGTTGAGCCGCCGCCGGTGTAGTTGCCGGAGGTAGAGAGCTGTCCACGAGGATCGAGCTGCGGATTGGCAACGCGCGCCTGAATAGGTTCTAAGTAGCCACCGAACTTCAGGTTGTGGCGGCCATGGATCAGAGTGAATGCATCGTTGAGCTGGTAATAGTTGGAGAGTCTGCCTAAACCGGCGGGTAAAGTGCCATTGTCTCCTGTACCAAAGAACCCGATGGCGACCTGGGCTATGCCGCTGGTATCCGGCCATGCTGCGATGTTGCCGTTCGGGACTCCCACATTATTGTTTGCGGATATCCCGTAGTCCATCACGTATTGGGAAGTGGCAAAGCGGCTGAAACCAAGACGCAACTGATTGATCATGGTGCCTTTTTTGCCAAACGTGTGGTCCCAGGCAATCACGTCGTTGGTGGTCATGTTGGTGGCGCTGTTGTTCTGGTTATTCATGTAGGGATTCGGGGTCGAACTGCCGGCCACTAATAGCGGCTGATTTATCGTCCGGTTGCCATACGACATGCGGGCAAAGAAGCGGTCGCTTTGCGAAAAGGCATAATCTACGCGAACATCTTCCTGAGGAAATGATGCGTCGATCATTTGCACTATGGTGGCATTGTTGAGTTCGCCTGGAAGGTTGGGCAAGGGCCAAATGGAGGGCTGCAAGTAGCCATGTGCCGCACCGGCTATGGGAACAATATCTGCCGCCGGGACCGTATCGTAGGTTCCGGCAACCGTGACCGCCGGACTGGCGGTGCAAGGCACCGGGTTCGGCAGTCCATTAGCTAGGGCGCTATAGTAACACGCCATCGGATTGGTAATAGGGCCGGTACCATGGCTATCCACAAATCCTGAGAGATTGCCGCTGCGCGCGTTGGCCGTGGGCAGGCTCTTGATGGCTGAGGATCCCTGTGCTTGCTTCAGCCACTGGAAATCGCCGGAGAAGAACAGTTTGTTCTTGAAGATCGGGCCGTCGACCTCGGCTCCAAACTGGTTTTGATGGAAAGGCGGGTTCAGATGGCTCCAGTAGTCGTGGGCATTGAAGTCCGTGTTGCGGTTAAATTCAAAGACTTGGCCATGGAACTTATTGGTTCCGGTCTTGGTGGTCAGGTTCGATACCAACCCACCGTATGTGCCGTATTCCGCGGTGGGGTTGTTGGTTTCCACTTTCATTTCGCTAATGAAGGCAAGTGGAATCTGCAGCCCCTGATAAGCGTTCTGCAGTTCCTGATTGGTAACGCCATCCACCAGGTACAGATTTCCCTGGTGGGGGAAGCCGTTGGCGGTAGTGTAGGCTCCCATGCCGCTGCCCGGCGCCGTGGTGGCTGCAGTAGCAGAATCTTCGGCATTTCCTGAGCCCCATGCCGCCGGGGTGGTTCCGGGAGCCAGTTGCAGAACCAACGCCTCCATGCGGCCGTTGATGGGCAGGGTGTTCATTTGTGTAGTGTCCAGGACGAAGCCGAGGTCGGATGTCGTGCTTTCAACCAGCGGCATCGTCGATCCGGTCACCGTAACTTCTGCGGTCACCATTCCGGGAGTCAGCGTCATGTCGACGCGTGTGGCTTGTTGCACAAGGACGATGTTGTGCGCCGAAACTAGCTTCTTGAACCCGTTGGCCTCAACCGTGATGCTGTAGTTGCCTGGGTTGAGGTTAGGAAATGTGTAGAAACCCTGCGGCCCCGTGGTTGTTTTGTTAGAGACATTGGTCCCCTCGTTGGTGAGAGTTACATTCGCATTTGGAACGACGGCTCTGGTTGAGTCCTGAACCGTTCCCAGCAGCGTTCCAGACACAGCTTGCGCCGGTGCGACATTCGCGTATAGCAAAAGCAGAACCAACAACCCTGCAATTGACAATCCTAAAGTCCATTTCTTTTGCATTTCGCCTCCTTACAGGTTTTTGTGAAAGTGGTTATGCAGAACAACATCTGGGCGAGCTGTCCCATCTGCCTCTGGTTTCGTAAACTGCCCGCTGCAGACATTTGTCACGGATACTCTCTCTACTCCCTGGTTCGCTCTTACGCTCCGCCTCTCCCGATGTTGTGATTGCTTCTCAGTGTCCTGGGGCAGGCGCTGCAAAACGCTCTGCAATTAAGCCCTTTCAGCGGGCTGCGGCTACCTCTACTTGCCCGGAATGAGGCCCAAGTCAACAGCCTTCTTGCTTGCATTACGTGGTCTGTGATTGACGACGTCTGAAACCGTAATCAATTTATGGGTATCAGCAGGCTTTGAACAATCGGGCAAAGGAGTGAATTTGCAATCGTACATCTGTACGATTGCTCAGGAGATTGGAAAGGGTATACCGTACATGTGCTAATGCTCCGGCCTCGTGACTTGGTTCCTGGCGCCCCTGCTTTTCCAAGTTCCAGAATTAGGTCCAGGAGCACCTACGAGTGGTACAAAGTCAAGCGGTCGAAGACCTATAATTGCTTCGAGATATTCATTCCACTGGCTCTGTAGGGTGCAAATTGAGCTATGGAGTAACGAGCGGGTCGGAAGGTTGGAAGTCGTGATTCGCATTCTCATAGTCGACGATCATCAAGCTATCCGTGTAGGACTAACCAGCATGCTTGGGACATACCCGGACCTGCAGATCGCAGGTGCAGCCTCAAGCGGCGAAGAAGCGCTTCTCCTGCTGGGACGTGAGACGCCGGACATCCTCCTGCTCGATTTGCGGATGCAGCATCGCGACGGTTTGAGCGTTATAGAAGAGGTAATACGACGGCACGCCCCTGTGCGCATCATCGTGCTTACCAGCTATGAAACAGATGAAGATATCTACCGAGCAGTGAGTGCTGGTGCGCATGGCTATCTTCTCAAGGACTCCACCGAACAGGAACTGGTCGATGCGATTCACACGGTTCACGCCGGCAATATCTATCTTCCAAAGCACATCGCATCGAAGCTTGCTGGTCGAATGCATCGGCCGACCTTGTCTCCACGCGAGGTAGAGGTGCTTGAAATGATGGCAAAGGGGCTGACAAACAAACAGATCGGATGTGCGCTTGGGATCAGTGATTGCACTGCCCGAACGCATGTTGCCAATATCACAGGAAAGCTCGAAGTGGCTGATCGAACAGAGGCTGTAACACTTGCAATCAAGCTGGGGGTACTGCAGGTGTGCTAGCGCAGCTTCGATGGCTTTTCAGGGAGTGGATAGGCACTTAGTGCCTGCCAGAAGAACTCAGACACTGGGGGAACAATGGACAACAATGTCACGATCGCTGCCACCTGTCGCTAGCATTCCGCCTCGGCATTTCGTGCCATCGCTGTCATCAACATTCCTGCCCGCCTCAGCTGACTCATGAAAGAACTCTTGCATATGTTGCGTGCCCGGGCTTGATGCCGGATGAAACGAGGGAAGGCGGATAGGGTAAACATGTTGAAATATGGAATGGAAGAAATGGCTCTCTAGAGGCGTGGCTACTGGCAGAAAGAGGAATCGAATGGCAAAGCGCGAACTTTTGAGGCTGGCTCTTTCTCTCGTCTGGTGCCTTACCGCGCTGTCCATCGGTTGTACGCGCACATTTCATTCGACAATCGCATTTATTCCGCAGATTGTGGCAGATGATCTTTGGGAGGCAGCGCGCGTCGGCTCAAGGGATGCGACTGTGAAAACCGGGTACAGTATTTATTGGAATGGACCAACCACTGACAACGATATTGAAACGCAGATTGCATTACTGAAAGATGTGATTGCACGAGAGCCTGCGGGGATTATTCTTTCGGCTGATAACACCCTGGCTTTGATGTCGCCCATGCAAATGGCTGCTTCGCGAGGAATTCCAATAGTAATCGTCGGCTCTCTGCTTTCCTTCGCCTCCTCTGGGAATGTGTTTTATGTTCTCAACGACGAAGAGAAAGAAGGCAGGATCGCCGCAAGAAGAATCGGTGAGCGTTTGCATGGCAAGGGTTCCGTAGCGATCATAGGATTGAATCTGGCAGAGGGCGGACAGTACTCACGGCTACGATCGTTCGAGCTTACACTGAACCATGATTTCCCTGGAATTGCTATTATCTCTCGGGAAATGGGGACCTACAGTGATGCCCAGGAAGAACAGACTGCACGTCGCCTGCTTTCGGGCGGCCACGTTCCGGATGCGATCCTCGGCCTGACCCAAAGAAGCACAGAAGCTGCCGTTCGCGCTCTTGAACAGCGCAACGCGGGCAATCACATAATCCTGGTTGGATGCGACCAGAATTATGCGCTCCTTAGTTATCTCTCCCACGGGAAGATGGATTCTATCGTCGCCGAGAATACATATGCCATGGGATATCAGGCAGCAAAACTTATACTCTCGGTTAACACCGTCAAGTCTGCTTCGAACACGGTACGAATCGATCCGATCCTGATAACTAGTGAAAACATGAATTCTCCTCAGTTTCGGAGCGTCCTTACACATGATGTGAGGCTAAGACCATGAGAGTCAGTAAAAGGGCACTGTTTTGGTTCTCGGTGCTCCTTGCAACCTCATTCCTAGTGTTTCTGTGTGCCTTCTTTGCTCAGCGCTTCGTCTTGCTACGGTCTGCTCCGCATGGACTGTTGTATGCTGCAGGGAAGGAAGGCGATTGGAAGGCATACGGCGGAACCTGGACGTTTTCCGCGGACTCGATTCGGAATGATTCCCTGGAGCGTGGATCGAAACTTACAGCAGGGTCCATATATTGGAAGGACTATTCCCTCGATGCTGACCTGGAGGAGGAGGCTGGCCAGTTCGGGGATGCCGGACTTGTTGTTCGCTCAAGCAAAGAGGAGAGAG
>Ga0007854_10001243_pt1 | contig 16326 bp, 21 predicted proteins | sample CryBogCBH12Aug08_FD_60382 | JGI IMG/M metagenome (GOLD analysis project Ga0007854, IMG submission 60382) | Freshwater microbial communities from Crystal Bog, Wisconsin, USA - CBH12Aug08 | ecosystem: Environmental > Aquatic > Freshwater > Lake | place: Crystal Bog, Wisconsin, USA | collected...
TACTAGATGATACTACTAATGATGGTGTAGAACTAATACTAGATGATACTACTAATGATGGTGTAGAACTAATACTAGATGATACTACTAATGAATTACTAGGAGTTTGTGATAATGCTACACCATTCGATTCAGATACAACGAATGAAGTAACGTAATTAGGATTTCCAGTAGCAGTTACAACAATTGCTTCAAAGATTACAGAACCTGTTCCAGAAGAAGGAGATGTCCAAATACCATGAACAGTCTTTTTATTAGAGTTAGAAACATGTGTTAAGCCATTCGGACAAGAGGAAGCCATTTGTTGAACATTTCTATCCGTTGAAAGAGGGACAAGAGTTCCAGCATTCATATAATTTGCGGATATAGCACTAAATATTCCAGAAGAAGAACCAGTTCCTACATTCATTATAAATCCTTTAAAATTTGTGGCACTAGTTAGCATTACTGTGTAGTTTGTTTGGGGAGTATATGTTGTAATAGGATGTGAACTAGAATCCGTAACGTTAATTGTAAATGTTTGTGTTAAACATCCAGTTTGAGAACATCCTGTAGCCCAAGCGGTATTATGGGATGATTGAGGAGCGTTCACGCAGCCTGGAATCTGGGCACCATTCGGATATGCTGCTGTTGATATTATGGATGATAAAAGTAATGATATAGCAGAAAGAATTCGCATTATACTATTATACTATAAAAAAGTTTTAGGCACTAGTTATTATTGCTCTTTATGGTTCCCTTTCACACATCACACTTCGCACGCTTCAGGACCGTTTCGCACAGGATGCGCTTCTCTGCTACCTTCTTAAACATATAGCGGTCAATGTTCATGACCTTCTCATCCTCCTCCTGTTTCAACTGGATGTGATACACAAAGGTCTTCTTCTCTTGTCCAAAGCGGACGATGCGCCCCACAGCCTGGTCCATCAGTGCGGCAGTCCACCAAGGGCTCATGAAGATACAGCGATTCATGAACTGAAGGTTCAATCCTGTGCCGCCGCTGTTAATCTGAACAAGCATCACAGTACGCTCGGACGCAGCAACAGACGCCTTCGCACCTTCAATCTGAGCAGCGCGCTGCTCCTCAGCCATGCCGCCATAATAGACAAAGACATTCGCATCAGCCTTCAAGTCCTCTTGGAACATCTCAATCTCCCTCCGAAACGAACAGAAGACAACAGTCCCATCATTCTTGGGAAACTCTGAGAGCATCTTCTTCACGTGCTCAAACTTCGTACAGCGGTGTGACCAGTCAGGCATATCGACACCCTTCGCCTTCTGCGAATCAATATAGACTTGCGGATGAACGCTCAGTTGTCTGAGACGGAGCATGAGAAGCAACTTCTTCATCGTCGCATCGCGGTCGGTGCGATACTTGAAGCGATCCCACCTCGCAGCAAGAGCCCCCTGAATTCCCTTATAGAAGGTCTCCTCCTGCTTGGAGGTGAAGTCCAAGCTGATGTTGGAGACCTTGGGGTCAGATGGCATGGTGCCCTCAGGAAGCATGTCGCGTGTGCGAGCCATCATGAGATCTCCAATAGGTGCGAGGGCTTGTGTAGAGCTCATTTTCGCAACATTGGATCCAATGAGGCGATAGAGATTGACGAGGTCGGCGAGTTTGTTTACAACAGGAGTCCCTGTAAGGGCCCAGCGTGTAGTGGACTTGATGTTGACAATTTGCTGGAATGTCTGGCTCTTGTGGTTGCGAGCCTTGTGCGCCTCGTCAAGGATGATGCGGTCCCAGGGCTTCTCGTGTGTTGCTGTGGGATTGATTATGACGCGCTCATAGTTGACGAGATAGACTGCGTTGGTTGTTGTTCCTGTAGAGGCGGCGGCAGGTTCCCAGGAGGGGCCGGTCTGCTTGAAGACTAGGAAGCCTGCCTTCTCTGCGATGGCAGCCCACTGACCGAGGACTGCGAGCGGTGCGATGACGAGAGTACGCGGAACAGGGTTGTTCAGCAAGAGCCCAATGACGCTGATGGTTTTGCCGAGACCCATCTCATCTGCGAGGATGCCTCCATAGACGTATTGGGGCTCGCCGCTTTCGTCAATGAACTCGTAGGGCTCGTCCTCGCGCTCAATCATCCAGTTGATGGCGGCCTCCTGGTGTGGCATGTAGGTGATGCCTGGAATCGGGGTAAGAGGCGAAGCCTCTTGAAGCGGTTGTTGCGTCATGGTGATTGGCCGATGACTACAAATGGTGTGGTGCGTTCCCTTACAGGGGTTGGGCTGTTCAATTTTATCGGCCCTTGCTTGACGAACCCCATGAAAAAATATTTTTTCTTTGGTTTTGTGTGGTGTTCTATTGTTTTCTTTGGTTTTGTGTTGTATGTTAAGAGTCGTGTAGCTAGGCTATCCTTACCAGGCGTCCAGGACCACAGCCTGCTGTGCGGCGGCTGCTACAGGCTTGGCGGCCGGCTTGCTGCTCAGGTAGACAGCGTTTGCCATGATAACCTGTGCGCCGCCAAGGACGCGACCGCCATTCGCCTTGGCCTCTGCGAAGCCCTTCTCGTCAGGGTGGAGGTGGGGGCAGCAGCCCTTCATGTGGGGTTCGCAGCCATAGCTCCAGAAGATGGCGTCCGCAGGAACGCCGGCAGGGCGAGTGGTAGGCTTCTTAGTTGCCTTGGGGTCAGTTGCGGCCCACTCTTGGTAGTTGCCCAACTTCTTCTTTCCCTTGACCCACTTGGCAGGCTCCTCAGCGTCGCGGCAGCAGCGGCCGGTCTTGAACTTGAGGTTGCCTGTCTTGGCGTCAACGTTGATGAGCGCACGCTTGCTCATCTCATACTCCTTCATGCCGTCGGCGCTCTTCTCGTCGCGCGTCTCGGCCTTCTTCAGGCGCTCGGAGCGCTGCGCAGGCGTCTCAACTGCGAGGGCAGCAGCCTCCTCACGGAAGACGATGTTAGACCAGGCGCAGGGGTCGCCATTCGCAATGGCGACGTCCAGGAGCTTGACGACGCCTGTGCGCAGGAAGTGAATCGTGCAGTCAGGCGTCTCGGCGGTGAAGCGGTGGCAGGTGCAGATAGCCTTCGAAGCGGATGTGCTGGTGCTGTGGGGCGCCATGGCGAGGAAGGCTGATAACAGGTGTCTTGGGTACCTGTTGATTTAAAGACACTGGCTAACTAGACGGCCAGTATCCTTCAATTTTTTTATCAAATTGAAGGGTCTTTGGAGGCGTGAGAAGGCCCTCCAAAACAGCCCTTTTTCGTGTGGACACGGCTACATAGGTGGTTAAAATGCGCCTGTGGATTTCTTCAATTTGAAAAAAAAATTGAAGGGTGCCGGCCGGCCAATAGACCAGTACGTTTAAAACATTAAACATTACAAGCCTCCTAGCATTCTACCATGTCTTCCACCATCACCCTGACGCTGACGACTGAGCAGATTGAGACCCTCAAGCAGGTCCTCGGACAGGTTATCAAGCCTGGCAAGGCCCCTAAGGTCCGCCGCGAGAAGGGCGCCGCTCCGAAGGAGAAGGGCGAGACGCCTGCGCACCTGGTCAAGTGGAACGCCTACGTTGACGCAGTCTATGCCGAGATTAAGGCGCTCACTGAGGACGAGGTCTGGGACCTGTGGGCCGCCACGAACCCCATGTCCAAGCCCAAGAAGGACAGCGGCGCCGTCGCTGAGTCGCTCGCCACTGACGAGAACCGCACCAAGTTCAAGGTCATCCGCAAGGTCGCCATGGCCATCGCAGCGAAGCGGAAGGCCAGTGGCGAGATGCCTGCCGAGTTCCAGCACACTCCCCTCACCGCAGAGGAGAAGGCTGCCAACAAGGCTGCGCGCGCTGAGGCCAAGGCGTCCTCCTCGTCTGAGTCTGAGACGAAGGTCAAGGCACCGCGTGCACCGCGTGTCCCCAAGGTCGCAGCACCGGTCCCTGTGCCAGTCGCTGCTCCTGCGCCAGCCCCAGCATCAACCGCAGCAGTTGATGACGATGATGAGGATGGCGGCCTCGAGTTCTCAGAGCTCACCCACAAGGGCAAGCGCTACCTCCGTCTCCCTGCTGGCGAGAGCTGGGTCCGCAACGCCGACGGCAACCGTGGCAAGTGGGCCGGCGTCTTCAACGGAACCAAGTTTGACACCACAGTCGCTGAGCCTGTCCTGGAGGAGGACTGAATAAACATACAACAAACAAAAATCCAATAAAAAACAATCAAAACCATAAAACAAAAGAAAAAATTTTTCAATGGTGATTGGTAGAATGGTTCGGATAAGTCCTATTACTGGCGCGTTGGCTCTCGTTATTTTAATGATGCTTTTTCTATGGCCTCGTACTGCCTCGCGACAGTCAGTTCTCCAAGAGGAGGTTCTTGTATATCCTTATAGATATGAATACTGGTGGCCTTGGTGGGGTGGTTGGTGGGGTGGTCAGACTTCGTCTAGAGGTGGTGGAGGCAGCCATGGAGGAGGCAGCCATGGAGGAGGCGGCCATGGAGGAGGCGGTCATCATACTTCGTATAGAGGAGGAGGCGGTCATACTTCGTCTAGAGGTGGTCACTAAAAATTGAAACCACATAATCCCTTATAAGGGAAGTTACACAAATACCTTACAGAGATGGCTGAGAATAAGACCCTTACAGAGATGTCAGCAGCAGATGAGGATGAATTTAATAAGGAACTTGAAGAAATCATGAAGCTCTTGAGCAAGCAGTATGATGAGCTGCTCGCACTTGAGGCTGAAGAGAATCCACAAGGTGGCGAGATTGGATGGAACTGTGGATTTCCATGCGACGGTCAGTGTAGTCAGTGCGCTGGAGGAGGAACATTTGATCTCGCAGATGAGTAGGAAGGCGACTATATAATAAAGCAAACAACAACAAACTAAAGATAAGGAAAGAGCATAAAACCTCTTTTTTATCTAGCAAAAAATTGAAAAATCCTAGGCTGACAAAAAGGTATTCAGTAACTAAGAAATGTCTAAGATTACATTTGATTTGACGCACGGTTATTGCCAGGTTGGTTGGCTCTACTATGGATTCAAGTTGAAGATGAAGAAGCTTGGCTCTGTTGTTCTTGGCAATGACTTTCTTCATTCTCTCCAGAAATGTGATGATGAAGATGATACTACATACCCTATGGAGTATGATGGCTGTCTTTGGAGTGATCTCACTGACGCTGCGAGCTACTTGACCAAGCATTATCCCCTCCCAGCTCCATACACATACCAAGCAAATGAGGCACAACATGAGAACGATATCTGTGTTGGTATTGAGATCATGGCATTGGATAACAAGATTCCACACAGCTTCATTCTTCCAGACCACCTTACAAAGGTGTTGCCACAAGGAATTCCAGAGGGACTTCCAGAAGATTGGCTCATCTCCAAGACGCCAACGATGTATCTTCTTCAGCCAGATTGCGGATGCTGTTCATAAAGAAAAAACAAAAGAAAAAAAGAAGAGAATCCCTCTTTTTTTATGTAGTTAAGAAGCGAAAGAGCAAAAAAATTGAAACCTTGAGCCGACGACAACGTAGTATACCCATACAAAGATACAACTCTTCTAAAGATGAAGATTCCAGCGATCTTTCACTACTTGACGCAGGATGATCGCACGGCCCTCATGAATCTCAAGAAGTTCCTAAAGGATTCAGTAAAGGTCTATGACTTGGCTTCAGTAGATGAGCATGATCCTATTCCCAACTGGCGGTTTATCCTCATTGAGCTGATTGATGGGAAGTACTTGCTGCGTATTGTTGATGCTTCGCCAGACAACACCAACTACATCGAGACCTATGAGCACGATGCGATTTGTGAGGGTTTGGAGGATAATGATAAGGGAGATACTGAGATGATTGAAGGTGAGATTAGGGAGATCATTGCTGCGATGGCGGATGATTACTTCCCTGATTAGAAAGACAAAAGACAAAAAAGAAACCAACAAGAAACAAAAATATATTTTTTGTTTTAATCACGCCTACAGTTAATAAACAGTCTTTAAGAGAACCCCTGTAGGCATATGACAACGCATACCATTATTTCTTCCTGGAGAAGCTTGAATATCCAACTTCTCTAAGAAGAAACTTACATCCACATTACTTGGCAGTCGCGCAATCTCGCGTGCGCTAAGCCAACGTACATCTGTAACCTCCCTAGCGTCAATTGTACATACCTTCGCCTCAACAGCAGGTCTGAAGATGAAATACTGCGCAGCCTTCAAACGAAATGGGGTCTCACGAGTGGGTTCCAACTTTCCTAGACTTACTCCAGTCTCCTCATAGAGTTCACGCTTCGCACACTGTAAGGGAGACTCTCCAGACTCAACATGCCCCTTTGGAAATGACCACTTACCGGTTGCTCGTCCTCGTACCATTAAGTAGCGCTCTTGTGGTGATACTAGAATAACACCATATACCTTTTGAGATTGGTTGAAGAGTTGTTCAATGGGCGGTGTCATTTTTAACAATGAGAGGGTACAGTGCGCGCTAATGTTTTAATGCCCCTCCTGAATGATTTGACGGCAAACCCTAGGGTTTGGGGGTTCAATTTTATTTACCGTTGATAAATTCTGATTAAAGCCTCCTCCTACAAACCTTACAGGAATGTCCTCTCCAAACAACTGGCTCTCACCGAATCTTTCAGACGGCCTCGGTAATCGTCTCTTCCAGGTCGCAGCAGCCCAGGCGGCTGCGAGAAAGTACAATCGCCCCCTTGTATTTTTCCTCCCTCGCTGTTATAAGGCGTCCCATTGCTCCGTCGCAACTCTTTTCAAGTTGTTTCCTTCTGTCCCTGTAGTGGAAGTTGGTCCAACCCAATGGAACGAGATCAGCGAAAAGGGAGGCTTCGCAACATATGAGCCTCTTCCTCCAACAATCCCTGTAGGGCCAATTGTATTGAAAGGATTTCGTCAAAGTCCGAAGTATTTTTCAACGGATCTAGAGATTCCTCTTGATTTTGAGGCAGCACTTGGAAAGGCGCGAATGGAGGCCCTTCAAAGTCGTTGGATCCGCAACAATGACAGGGAAAAGACTGCATTTCTTCACATCCGTCTAGGAGATTACAGGATTCTTCCACACCATCAACTCAATCTAGAATCTTATTGGGTAGAATCGCTAAGCCGTCTTGGAGGTCCAAGGCTTCTAGTATTTAGTGATGAACCTTCACAAGCAATTATTATGGCTCCCTTCTTCAAGCAATTCGGATTGCGGTCTGTGGAAGTTGTAGAGGATTGCGATCCTATTGAATCTCTATACCTAATGAGTCTTTGTGATGGCGGCGCTATTTGTGCGAATAGTACTTTCAGTTGGTGGGGTGCCTATTTGAGCAAGACGCGCCGCGACCGAGTTTCGCAGATCTTTATGCCAAGCCGATGGGGTGAAGGTCTTGACGCGCCTGATATCCATCCAGAGTGGGCAACAGTGATCCAAGTTTAGATATACCCTAAAAAAAAATTGAAATTCTATAACCCTCCTTTATTTGTATCAAAGTCAAGAAATAAGAGAAGAAATGGCAGTAACTTACACCGTTCACTATAAGAAGGATGTTGATACTGAGGAGTTTACATTTACAACGCTAAATTCGCAAGAAATCGCAGACTTTATTAATAATCTGGTAGATATCTGGGTATTCGAAAATGCGGGTGGTCAAAGTGATGATATTCCAGTTAAGGCTTTAGATATTGAAACTCACTTTATAGACTATCCATTTGACTATCTTAGTCATTGCGGTGTGATAGATGTGAATGGGTTCTCTGTCACAGTAAGCCGTGCCTAAGAAGAAAAAACCAAAAGAAAACAAAACAATAACAAAAGAAAACTCTCTTTTTTGTTAAAAATTGTTAAACGCCCTAGCGCCAAACTGTTTTTTCTAGAGGCTTTTAGCCGCTAGAAAAATTGATATAAAAGATCCCTTACAGAGGGATGTAGGCCAGAATGAGCGAGGATCCATCCCAGACCGATATTATTTCAGAGTTGCTAGAGACAATTCAGATGTATGAGAATATTTGTACACGTCTACTCGCAAAGGGTAAGTGGTCCGCAAAGGATGAACTTGAGTATGATGGTGCGACGGCGGTCATTGAGCGCTGTGAGGGAAATCTTAGGGAACTTGGATGGTTGGTTGATGATAGTTAAAAGTCCTAACCATTAGTAAATAAAAATTGAACCCTCAACCCTCCAACTTTTTTAGGCACGCAAGCAAACTTTACAATGGCCAATAGCTTCACAAATCGCTTCAGTGTTCTTCAGATGGACAGTGATTCAGATAGTCTTCAGGGACCTGATCGCCCTCCATCACCTCATACTCCACCATATCCACCCACATATGGAAATACTCCTCGCGCACCTGTTAAGGATCCAAAGGATACAGTAGAAGATAATCGGTTTCGCACGTGGACTGATGACAATGTTACAAAGAATAGCGCGGCTCTCTTTGGGCGCCAGAATCAGGTGTATAAGTATCAAGCAGGACGCAGAACAGCAACAACACTTCTAAATACTTCAAGTAATGTACAATTTCCTTCTCTTATTGGACCTCCTCCAAATACGCCTGTAACCTCTGCAAATACCTGGAGGGAGAGTTTCGCAAAGAAGGTTATTGACATGGCAGAACGCGATCGTGTTCGTGTACAAGAGGATCTGATGCGCGAAAAGGAGAAGCAAAGCGCTCCAGTAGAAATGTACCCAATTACAAATCGCTTTCGTCGCACTCTTGAGGATATTCTCGCAGAGGAGGACGACTATGCGAGGGGAGATGATACCTATGATGATTGCGGAAGCCAGCAAAGCAATGAGGATGCTAATGCCATGACTGACGAGTAGATACAATCCCAACAATAAAACCCACCAAAAAGTCTATTTTTCTATGTGACTATCTTATTAGATGTCATTCGGAGGAGGCAGATATCAAGGACCACAGATAGGACTTAGTTCCTCGCAATTACTAATTTATAAAACTGCCTGGAATACCTTCAATAATATATATAGTTATAATGCACAAATAAGTACTATTGTTGGTTCAAATCCCTCAGCACATGTAAGTTACTATAGGTTTGCGAATGCAGTTGAAATAGAGCAATACCGACAGGGACAACTGCTTCATTCAATAACATTTCCAACAAGTAATTGGAATAGTATTGGTTCAGGATAATTTCAGAATACTTATCGCCGAGAAGAGAAAACAAAAAAACAGTAAATATAGAATGTCGCTCCCCTATTCTTTCCAGACAGAATATTTTAATAATGTTCCTTGCGGCTCAAATCTTGGGTTTATGTTTCCCTCTACATGTGTGAACTCCTATCAGAATACACAGAAAAATGGAAATAATGCTATCTATGTAAATAAGTCTACTATGGATGCTTACTATATAAGCCAATATGGAAGTAATACTGGTATTAGAAATCAATACAAATCCCAACAGGAGAGAATAGCTGCCCTGTTAGGGAAGCTTAGTGTACAATGTGGACAGTATTAATTGTTTTGTTTATTTTTAGTGCTGTTATTTAGCCCTTGTAGAATCATATCTGCCATTTTGTTACGATGTTGCGCAAGAACTTTTTGTGTTTGCGCAACAATGTCTTTTGAAATATTAAGAACTCGCTTTCGCTTTGGAAACTGGAGTTCGCTTAATTCGAACGGTTTTTCCTGGAGTGACTGGGTCAAGTCGCAGTCTTGGAGCAGCACAGGCTGCTCTGTATGCTGTGAGCCGTTCATCAAGGAGTTCTTTCCAGTTTGTGGCGAGAGTGACTTGCTGTCCAAGCGGATCATATTCACCGATTCGGAGTCGTTGTCCAGTTGTGTCAATTCCATAAGCATAGGCGTGGTTTGCGGTATCAATGTAGTAAGGGACTCCCCCTGCGATAACGCGAGAGTGGCTTTGGTTTGTTGTATTGGCTGCATTCATCTTTGATCTTTTCCTGATTTCCCTTACAGGTGGATTGTGGCGTCAATTTTTCAATGCTTGGTTTGTTTATTTGTTGATAAAACTCGGCAAAATGCTTAATATATTTTCTGGTGGTAGATGCGGCTAAAAAATTGATGCCGATTTTTTGAGATGGTATCCTTCAGAAACAAAATGTCTTCCACTAGTGTGCCAACTCAATATGTAAAGGATGGTATTGAGCTTGGAGAGTGGGTAGATGATTTCGTAGATCATGAAGTTGAATATTATGATTATATTAACTCTTTCGCAGATGGGCGTTCAATTATGCTTCGCATCTTTAATTCGGATGATGAACGTATTTCCTCAGCAGTACTACTCGATGGTTGGGATGATGAAGAATGTCTTGTACATCCGGTACTAGAGGTGAAGCGACGCGATGACCATGATTCTATCACAATTACGCGCAAGGAACATGCGTCTATTCTTGATTGGTACCATGATGTTTGTGGAGGTGATGTTCGTGATGTTCCTCTAACAGATCTATTTGACAATATTCTAATTGGTGATGCGCAAGTTCCTCTGTGGCATGTACTACAAGTAGCCTCTGAAGAGGAGGCTAACGCAGATCAGAAAGCCTTTCTCGCATATAATCAAGAGGTAAATCATAAGGAGGCTGAAGATCTTCTGGCATTGAGCGGTTTTGTAGCATTTCTTGTGATTCTCATCTCAGTAATTGGATATCTTCTAGCATACACAAATATGAATGATGTGCTCTGATAGCTTTGTTTGTAGTGTTATATATGTAAATATATAACAAGTAAATAAATAACAAAAAAAATATGATTTTTTGTTATATATTTTTAACTACATTACAGAGGGGTCTATAATCTAAAAGTCCTCCTGTGTGGAGAAGACCATCTTGGTAGCATCCTTCCCTACTGCTGCCTTGCCATATGTGCTGACACGCTTCTCAAAGAAGTTGTCCTTCCCCTCCAGAGAGATACGCTCCATGAATGGGAATGGATTTTGTGTGGAGTATGCCTTGGGATAACCAAGTTGCTGGAGTAGGCGGTCCGCAACAAATTCAATATACTGGCTCATTAGTTTCGCATTCATCCCAATCATCTCGCAAGGAATCGCCTTTGTAATGAAGAACTTCTCAATCTTCACAGCATCGCGGATAATCTTGTGGGCTGTCGCCTTGGGCAACTTATTCTGGAGTTTGGAGTACATCAGACATGCGAAATCTGTGTGGAGCCCCTCATCGCGCGCAATGAATTCGTTGGAGAGTGTTAGTCCAGGCATAAGACCACGCTGCTTCAACCAGAAGATTGCGCAGAAAGCACCGCTAAAGAAGATACCCTCTACTGCTGCGAAAGCAAGAAGGCGTGTTGCGAAAGATGCAGTTGGTGAACTAATCCATTGCATCGCCCAATCAGCCTTCTTCTGAACACAAGGGATCGTCTGAATCGCACGGAGAATATCCAGCTTCTCGTGCTTGTCCTCAATATATCGGTCAATCAGGAGCGAATATGTCTCACTGTGAATCGTCTCCATGATATTCTGGCAATTGTAGAAGAACTTCGCCTCAGGCACCTGAACTTCGCGCATGAAGCGCGTTGCCAAATTCTCCATTACAATGCCATCACTGCCGGCAAAGAATCCTAGAATGTACTTGATGAAATGCCTCTCATTCTCTGTAAGGGCATTCCAATACTCCATATCCTTTGAGAGGTCAATCTCTTCAGCAGTCCAGAAGACTGCCATATGCTTTTTATACATGTCCCAAAGGTCCTTGTGCTCAATAGGGAAAATCACAAAACGATTGGGATTTTCCTTGAGCATAGGCTCTTCATCTACACCACCAGCGGCTAAATCAAGTGCTTCTGGTTCTTGGCCTACTCTTGACCCTAAGGCTAGCGCAGGTGAGAAAGAAGGACTCATCGTCTTCATAAGAGATGACTTAATTACATCATAAGGAGTATTTTCTAAAACCATTGCCATCTTGATTCGCCGTAATCTTAGCTGGGATTTTTTACGGTGGCTGACCGAGGATCAATTTTACTCTTAAGATAAATTAGTGACATTTAATGACAAGAATAAAACCGCACAAGCAAAAGGGTGGTAAAGTATTAGGCATAGGTGCGGACGGCTGTGTTTTTTCAGATGCTTCATGGCCCTGTGAAGGTGACTTACCTGGATATGATCCTTCCGACCCAACAATTGTAAGTAAGTTAGTAAAAATAAGTGATAATGAAGATGAAATAATACGATTCGCACAATCAATTATTCCAGACAAAAAACAACATCTTATTGAGTTTATCGGAACCTGCTCGCCGGCAAATAAACTTACTGTTACAGATCTGGTCAAACTTCAGCAAATTACTGGTAACAGAGCAGAATTAATGCGTATTTATCAAAAATTTATAGATAATGATTCTAATCCTAATGCATGTACAGATCTTGCGGAAGTAAAGTCTGAGATATTCAGTAAAGATATTAAAATATTAGCAAATAAACGATACAAAGATACTCTCTTTGGATATATTGAAAAACATAAAAATGATCCCTCACAGGAGGTTCTTATTAAAAGCGCACTTGAATTTGTGAAAGTTCTAGAACTTTTAGCGAAAGGTCCTAATCGTTTAATAAATATAGATCTACATGCAGCGAATATATTTATGAATGATGGACCTGTAATGGGTATGGCAGATTTTGGCCGCTGTGCGATTTATGATTCAAATGCGCCAGATAATAAAAAATTCTTAGGTTATATTTTTAAATATGCAAGGACATATAATATTACATTTGGTTACACAGTTATCCCATTTGAATTAAAATTATTTAGTTATATTCGTAATAATATAAGACAAATTTATAGGGAAGGAAAATTAAATGAAACTAGTATTATAAAGGATTTTGTTCTCCGAATGTATCAAGAAAGAGAAGATATTAGAAAAATAACACCTCTTTCTATAATAGTTAAATATAAAGATGTAGAACTTTTTCTAATGAGTTACTTTAAACCGTTTATACGATTAATATTAATGTTAGATGTTTATACAGATAAAATTAGGGACCCAACAGACGAAACTACATTTTGGACGTTTTTTTTTCTAGAACGTTTTAACACTATTGGCTTCTTACAAACATTACTTAATGCATTATCTGAAACAAAAGTATACAAAGATGATTACAAAGATCTAGAAACAGGAATGTTGGGGTATCTATTACGTAATGAACCCTATAAATACAAGAAAACTGATATATACAAATTAATGAAACTTTATTTTGATACACTGATCTACCCTCATAAGATGATTAGAGATGCCGCAATAGAAACGCCAACGTACCAAGACTATGTGAATATTATGAAGGCTCGCAAAACAACATTTTCACAAGATATGGAGAATATTCTGAATAATGCTGATAGTGAACTTCTTATGATGACACCGCCTCCAAGACGACCAGTGCTGCCACCAGCTCGTTCACTTATGCGAACACTTGTGAACCCTCCTCCTACTGCGGCGGCTGTTGTAAATGCTCCTCCTACTGCAGCGCCGGCGCCTAACAATAAAACAAAAGCAACTCTGAATGCTCTCCGCGCTAGACCACAGACACGCGCCACTGTTAAAGCAATAATGAATCTTACACGGAAGCAACAGGCCCCTAATATGTATGTGCCTCCAGCCAGCGGCGGTACAAAAACAAAAAAGAATCGCCGCAGAAAGTTCTAAGGTAGTCCCCAAACAATAGGACCCCCTCGCACAACTTCATTTACTTTGCTAAAGGGTTTTGAACCGAAGAATCCGCGACTGGCACTGAGAGGGCTCGGATGAACTCCCTCAATAATTACATGCTTAGGTAATTCAATACAACTCTTGAATGTCTGCGCATCTTTCCCCCACAGGATGAATACTACTCGCTCACAGCTATTGCTAACTTGTCGCAGCAGGGACTCAACAACATGAGTCCATCCGAACTTCACATGAGACCGCGGCGCGCCACCATCCACTGTAAGGGTGGTATTAATCAAGAGAACTCCTTGTTGGGTCCAAGGGGTTAGATCGCCTGTTGTCGGCCAGGGGAACGCATCCTCGCCAAGATCATCCATCGCCTCCTTGAAAATGTTGCGGAGAGAAGGAGGATATGGTTTCACTGTTGGCGCAACACTGAATGCAAGACCATTACCATGGCCTTGACTCGGCGTCTCCGCGCCATGTCTGTTGCTTGCAGCAACTTGACTCGGATAAGGGTCCTGGCCAAGGATAACAACTCGCACTGACGTCAAGGGAGTTGCTCGCAGAGCCGCAAATACCTGTTCATGTGGCGGATAGACTGGACCTTTTGCGCGTGCTTCATGAACTTTCTCTGTTAGGGAAAGCCATAGAGATTGCTTTTGAATTGGTGCAAGAACTTGGAGCCAATCGTCTGCGACTCCTGCGAGATCTCCTGGATCGGTCAGCGCATTCACTGGAGCAACAGTCTCTGGATCGCTCGCAGCGGCCTCTTGATCTAGTTGCTCTGGTTGTTGTGTAGCCGTCGCAGTCGCAGAACGAAGCGCTTCATAGAATGCGATAACTTTTGGATGTGCCCTGATAGCAGTCGCATCCAACTCATGAATATATAGTGCTTCAAGACTCTTCAGACGGCTCAGCGCAACATAGGCTTGTCCATACTCAAATGTACTTTTGCCAATATCAACTAAGGCAGAATCAAGAGTAGATCCTTGACATTTGTGAATTGTTACAGCATATGCGAGAACAAGAGGGATCTGTCTGCGCAAGACCCCCTCAGGGTCCTCAGCCTCCCACACAACACTTGGAATCGGAATCGCATCAGCCTTGTTCTTAAAGAGTACATATGGAATATATGTTGGGCCAGTTCCAAAATGTGTAATTACTCCGCGACTACCATTCACTAGACCGCTATCAATATCAATATTGTTAATAAGCATTACTTGTGCTCCTGCTGCAAGTACAAGAGTCGGTTGATAAGGCGCATCTCGGTCTAACTTCTGAATAGCACGTTGAACATCCACATCATTGACAGAAACACCTCGCTTTGTCATCGCAGGTGAGAATTCCGTTGTAGCATCATAGTGATGCTTCTCACCCTTGAGCGCCTTTAGGTTCGTCGTATTAATATAATCTACTTCCATTCGCCGAGAGAAGAGGAGCGATGGGCGGATCTTCTCACGCCGCCAATCAAGACCTCGTCGCTCCTCCAAAATCCCCAAGTGCTGGTCACTCAGCCTCCCTTCACGCGCCTCTGTAAGGAGTTCTTGGAAGACTGGATCCGACTGACGCATAATTTGTGTTAGTTCAATTGTCTGCTTAATTGTTTCCTTCCAGAGTGGCGACTCAAACATAAACTTTGTCTCTTGGCCGTCTGTATATACTGGCGGCAACTGAAAGAAATCCCCTACAAGGATTAGTTGAATACCTCCAAAAGGTTTATTATTCATGCGAATTGCCTTCGCAATTGCGTCAAGTTTCTCAAAGAGTTCTGGAGTCATCATGGAGACTTCATCAATAATGAGCGCATCTGTTGTCAGCCAGCGGCGAAGACCTTTGCCTCCGCGGCGGATCATACTCACTAATTTGCCAACAGGCTCCTTCGCAAGACCTACAGATGCCCAGGAATAGATTGTCTTCGCACCATGCCCTAGGAGCAATGCTGCGCAGCCAGTTGTAGCAGTAATGGCGAGGTTTTTCCCAGCCTCCTGGAAAGAGTCCTTGATCTTCCAAATTAAGAAGGACTTCCCTGTACCACCTTGTCCTGTAAGGAATACATTATCCCCCTTCAATACACATTTAAGGGCTGCTTCTTGTTCTTTATTCATTTATTACTGTTCTTGAGTTTCTGTTAGATACTCAAAAAGAGTCAATTTTTCTAGCGGTGTTAACTGCTGACTAAAAAATGATCAGTGCTGCTTGTTCTCAAGCACTAGACAATTTTTCTAGCGGTGTTAACCGCTGACGCCTACTTGAATAATGTCGGAATTTGGCCCAATAGATGTTCATATGAAACTTCTTGCGTTTCTACTAAATTAAATGCTTTTGCGATATAGACATCCGCGATAACATTATAATTCTTATAGTTAATAAATTCGTTCTTCAGAATGTAGGCTTCCAGCTTCTGGATAGCCTGACGCAGTGTATCGCCAGGTTCGTATCCAACAACTTCAAGAAGACGCCCAACTTTTTTACTACGCACCGGATCCGAGATATTATTAAGTAGTTGAGACGGCTTCACCCCCTTTCCTTTTAACTCCTCTTCAAGTTCCTCGACCCGTGCGATACAGTTTTCCGTTTCCTTACGAAGACGCTCCAATAACTCATGGATTTTTGTAAATTCTTTCGTTGACATTTTTATCGCAGGTTTCCTCTATCTTATCCCTATAGATCAATTTTATTACCCAATACACAATCCCTAAGAGGATGTAGACCACGCGGCAATTGTACTTATAGGGTGATTTAATTCTAACAGAACAACCATTGGTTTTTTA
>Ga0007854_10001245_pt1 | contig 16323 bp, 9 predicted proteins | sample CryBogCBH12Aug08_FD_60382 | JGI IMG/M metagenome (GOLD analysis project Ga0007854, IMG submission 60382) | Freshwater microbial communities from Crystal Bog, Wisconsin, USA - CBH12Aug08 | ecosystem: Environmental > Aquatic > Freshwater > Lake | place: Crystal Bog, Wisconsin, USA | collected...
GTAGTTCTGGTAGGGGTTCGTCACGTCGAGTTGGGCGCTCACGGTGGCGAAGGACGTCCCGACCGTGGTCTTGCTCACCACATCGCCAGCGGTCGCCAGGTAGTTGCCCTTCGCCCCTGGGGTGGCTTGAGCCAGGCCGAAGGTCACCTGCCCGTCGCTCAGCGCCGTCGTCCCATTGGCGGCGAAGCTCGAGGCGTTGAGGGCGAGGCCACCGCCTCGGCCGGTGGCCTGTCCAGCCAAGGAGACGTCGACGGCATTGGCGGAACCTTCAACCGCGAAACGAACCGTCGCGGCGGCCGACGCGGCGAGGGTTGGCTGGAAACGGAGCACCACGGTGGTCGATCCGCTCGGCGGGACCACGATCGGCGTCGCCGGTACCGCACTGAAGCCAGGGTCACCGGTGAAGCTCGGCGGCGCAACCACGATGGCGCTCTCCCCGGAGTTGGTCAGGGTCACCGCTTGGGTCGCCACCGCGCCAACCGCCAAGGGGCTCCCGTTGGTGAAGTCCACCGCCGAGGTGGAGGTGGTGAGCGGGTTGGTGGGCGAGGAACCGCCCACGGTGAGTCGGATCCCGCTCACGAGGTGGACGTCGTTGGCGAGCCCAGTGCCGGCGCTGAAGCCCACCAGCACCGATGGGGGGAGGGTCACCGCGCACTGGAGCACGACCTGGTGATCGGCCGTCACCGTCAACTGCCCGTTGACCACCGAGACCGCCACCGGGACCGCAGCGTCTTGGATCGAGACGCCGCCGAGGCTGGCCGTGGCAAGGAAGTGCAGGCCACCGGAACTCGGGTCGATCCCGTCGGCCACGCCGACGTAGTTCACGTCAGGGGTGTTGGGGTCATGGATCTCGCCGAGCACGACGGCGAGTCCCCCGAGTCCCCCGGCGCCCACCTGGGCGCCGTTGCCGCCGACGGCAGTCGGTGTGGCGGTCGCCGCGTCGGCCAGCACGAGGGCGAGGCCGTCCCCGACGGTGCCGTCCGTGGCTTCCGCGGTGAAGGTGGCCGAGAGGTTCGTGACGCTGAGCGGCGTCGACCAGAAGGTTGTCCCAGCGACGAAGTTGGCCGCCGGCGTCAGCTCAACCCCGCTGCCGTCGGGGAGCGGCATGGCCGAGCCGTTGTAGTTCCACCCGGCGGGCTGCGGAGCGGGGAGGTTGTAGCCGTCGCCGGTCGAGCTGGCGCTGAGCGGGACCTGGAAGGTCGATCCAGAGGTGGTGGTGATGACGAGTTGGGCGGTCGCCGCACCAGCGGCACTGGGTTGGTAGACGAGGTGCAGATCAACCGAGCCACCGGGGAGAATCCCGGTTCCGCTTTCGAACCCGTCGGTGTCCACGAAGGCCGGATCGGTAGTGGCGATGGAGGCGATGGGTACCGTCGTGCCGCCGGTGTTGGTCACGGTGACCGTGGTCGCCGAGGTCCCACCGACGGGGGTCGAGCCGAAGGCAATGGTGGTGGGGGCGGAGAGGTGGCCTGGAGTGGCCGCGGCGGCGCTGAGGTGGATGATGAGCGTCCCCGCGCTCCCAGGGGTGGAGGTCACGACCTCGAGCGTGGAGCTGAAGACGCCGCCTACGGAGGCGTTGATCGACACCGTGGCTCGCAACGTGGCGCCGGGGCTGAGCTGGGTGCCGAGCGCCGGCAGCCCCGTCACGGTGAAGGGCGCGGTGGGCCGGATGATCGACCGCAGGACTGCCGGATGTTGGCCGAAGTTGGTGAAGGTGAGCGGCGCCGTGGGGGCGGGACTCCCGATCGTGTAGCCCGGCAAGGTGATGCCCCAGGTCGACGGTTGGACCCACGCGGTGGCGGCTCGCCCGGTCCCGGACAGGGCCACGTCGACCTCACCTCGGCTGGTGACCATCCGGAGTTCGTCACTGCGGAGTCCCGGCCCTCCCGTGGGGGCGAAGGTGATGGCGACCGTCATTGCCTGGCCGGCGGCGACGCTCAGCACGCCATGCACGAGGGCCGGTCGCAGGACCTTGACGGTGAACTGGCTGGTGGAGGTACAGACGCCGCAGGGCGTTGCCCCAGAGTTGTCGACCGTGAAGGCCGAGGACGCCGTGAAGCTGCGCTGCACGACGGAAGCGCTGCCGATGGTCGTCGCGGGGAAGGCCGCGGCGTTCGTGGCGCTCAGCAGGCTGGGGGCGTGGAGCCCGAAGCCCAGGATGCGACCATCTCGGGTGGGGACGAATAGCCGGTTGTCGCCGACGCCGGGAGGGGTGAACTTCATCCCCGTGCCGATCGGCCAGGAGCGCAGGAGCGGCAGGACCCCACCCGAGGGCACCGCCCGGTAGGCCTGCAAGGTCGCGCCGATCCCTGACGCAGAAGGATCCTCGACCACCCAGACCACTGCCGATCCCGGGGTGAGCCCTCTCGAGGTGATGACCGGCGATGAGGTGCCGAAGCCCACGGCTTGGGGTGCTTTGGCCACCTTGGTGAGGGCCGGGACGGCCCCGCTCCGGTCGACCTGGAAGACGTTGAAGTCGCCCTGGGAGGCGTTGCCGAGCGACGCAGTTCCCCCAGAGGCGGTCGGGATGTAGACGTAGCCCTGGTCTCCTGGCCACACCCCGGGGGTCGACCAGGCTCCGCCCCAGGTTCCCGACGCCGAGAGCGCGCCGTTGCCGAGCCCCACCCCAACATCGCCGGCTCCGCTCCCCATGCCAACGCCGCCGAGGTGCTGGGCGTTGAGGAGGTAGACGTACCCCTCCTTGCCGGTCTGGACCACCAGGTTGGGGTAGGCCTTGGTCCCGAACTGGTTCGGGAGCAGCACCGGCGCACCCGAGCCGAAGTCGAGGTCGTCTTGGTCCAAGGTGGCGGCATCAGTCGGGCTGAAGAAATCCGTGGCTCTGAGCGAGCCATCGGGTTGGGCGACGAGTCGGACCGTGGATTCGGTGTAGTTGGCCCGCGCCGCGGTGCCCGCCTGGGTCCCCGATGGAGCCACGGTCGGATCCCCGTTGCCGATCGAGACCAGGAGTTGACCCGGCGCGTCGGACGCGAAGCCCCCACCGGACTGCCAGATCCCCCCGCCGAGCTGGCCACTCACGTCGGCCCACAGCGCACGGAGCTTGCCGGTGGTGGAGACCCCGGCGACGAAACCCTCATAGGGGAAGTGGTCGCAGTGGCTCGAGAAGCCCACATAGGCCACGCCACCGGTCAAGGTGACCGCTGGGCGCTGGAGCTCTTGCCAGGCCGTGAAGGTCACTCCCGGCTGGTTCTGCGCATTGCCGCTGATCTCGACCGGGAACCCCGGCTGCTCGGCTCCCGAACTCGCGCTCAGCGCGTGGACGTAGTACCCCAGGTGGCCGCTCGGCAGTTGCTCCAGGGCAACCAGGTAGATCGTGCCGGTTGCGGGATCAACTGCGGGCGTTGAGGTGATCCCCACATTGGGCTGGAGGTCGGTGCAGTTCCAGGGGTCGAGCGAGGTCACGGTGGGGTGCAGCTCGTTGAAGGGCTGGGCGCCGATGGTGGCGCCGACCTGGGTGGACCAGACGATGGCGCCGGTCGTCTCGTTGAGGGCGTAGACGTAGTTGCGCTCGGTGGCGACGATCACCACGCCCCGGTCGACCACCGGTTGGGCGTAGACCTGGCCCAGCACCGGGGTGGAGAAGAGCTGTCCGAACTGCTGGCTGAGGACATTGGAGGGGGTGAGCAGGTTGGCCTCGGGGTACCAACCGGTCCGCCCGAGACCCCCACGGTTGGTGCCCTCATCAGCCGTCGGCGCTGCGGCGTGGCTCGAGACCTTGGTGGCCGCTCCCGCGCTGCTCAGTGGCAAGGCGCTCGCTGCGACCGCGACGGCGACCGCCACTGCGCTCGCCACTCGTTGCGTCTTCAAGGCCACCTTCTCCCCGGCTCGGTGCGGTCTCTTGGTCTACCAGCCTCGCCGCAACCCACCGGTCTCGATGGGCACCGCGCTGAGCGCCACCTGAGGCAGGGCCTCATGTCCCACCCAACGCCGCGAGGTACCGCGCCCGCCAGGACAGGGCCGACTCGAGCGTGGTCGAGGCCGCGGCGAAGGCCTGGGCTCCAGCCACGGAGCGATCGGCGTCGGCTCCGGCTTCGGCCAGTGCCACGGCGAGATCCGACGCAGGGGCCACCTGGGTCAGCCCGGGCCACCGTGGTTCCACCAGGCCGAGGGGACCCACCACCACCACGCTCGCTCCGCCGGCCGCACAGCGTCTCGCCAGCTCGACGGTACGCAGATCGAGACGTCCGAGCACGGCCAGCCACCCGCCAGCTTCGGGAGTGGCATGGTCAGTTGCCTGCACCTCGAGCGTGGCCAGCGCTCGGTGGATCGAGTCGGCAACCTCGGCGGGAAGCGCAGTCGCCTCGGTGAGCATGATCCAACCAGCAGCGGGTGGGGCGATGGGGCCCGCCGCGGCGGGAGGGGTGATCGGTGCTGCGAACACCGAGACCCCGAGGACGCGCGCCAGCGGCCAGGACCGCGACGGGCCGAGTTCATGGAGGAGTCGCAGTCCGCGGCAGCGACCCCACCACAGCCAGGGGAATCGGCGCAGGCCGGTGGGCGCCGCGGCCGCATGGATCCCGAGCGCAGCGAGCGCGTCGGTCCAGTCCGCCACTGCGGTAGCCGGGCCGCTCAGCGCGAGGGTGGGTCGCACCGGGCTCACGGCACCGAACAGGTCGACCAGCGCGCCGAAGCCGTAGAGCACGTGGCCGAACAAGGCCGACCAAGGCCGGTCGAGCCGACGATTCCGGAACCACAGCACCCCAACCGCTGCCGGCCAGGCGGCGAGGAGCCACCACCACTCTGTCCGAGCGGCGATCGCGATCCCGAGGGGGAGCCCCAAGACCAGCAGGGGGTAGGCCACGGTCTCGGGCGCTCGGCGGAGGAGCTCGGCTCGCCGCTTCGGGTGGTAGCGCAGGAGTCGGCCTCGGGCGCGGCCGTAGCGCCAGTCGCGGCGGAGTTGCCGCGATCCGCCGCCCCAATCGAGCGCCATGGCGGCGGCCCGGACCACCAGCACCTCGATCCCTCGGTCCGCGAGCCGTAGGCCGAGGTCGACGTCGGAGCCGTAGGCGAAGCGCTCATCGAATCCGCCGATGGCCTCGAGGCAGGAGCGGGTGGCGGCGAAGTTGGAGGTGATGACGGTTTCGGTGGTGCTGTGGTCGGGGAGGTCGTTCAGGACCTGGTAGGTGGAGGCGCGACGGCTGGTGATCGGGCCGGTCGTCGCTCGCGCCCGTCCTACGAGCAGCGGTTCGCAGAGGGCCTCCAGCCACCCGCCGTCGGGTGCACCGCCGACGTCGCAGAACGCCACGACCTCGCCCCGGGCCTGCCGGATCCCCACATTGCGCTGCTGGGCAATGGTGAAGGCGACGCCCGGCGGTGGGCAGTAGTCAATCCAGCGGACCCAAGGGTGCGTCAGTCGAACCTCGTCGAGTCGGCCTGCGGACCGATCCACGACGAGGCACTCAGCACCGAGGGCCTCAACCTGTGGGCGCAGGCTGGCCAGGGTGGCGGCGAGCTCGGGTTCGTCCTTGGAGAGCACCACGACGGAGACACGGGGTGGCACGACGCCACGTTAGAGGACCGGTCTCGCCGCTCAGGTGCCGAGCGACTCCACGGTGCGGCAGTAGGCCTCCATGGAGTCCTCGAGGGTCCACCGCTGCTGAGTAGCGATCCCGGCGGCCGCGAGCCGGAGCCGGGTTTCCCGATCGTCGAGCAGTTCAATGGTCGCTCGGCTCAACCCAACGGCGTCACCCACCGGCACCAGCCGTCCATTGCGGCCTTCGGCGATGAGCTCTTCGGGCCCCCCGCAGCGAGTCGAGATCGGAACCGTACCGCAGGACATGGCTTCGGCCACCGGGAGCCCGAATCCTTCGGATCGGCTCGACAGGAGGAAGAGTTGGCAGGTGTTGTAGGCGGCCTGGAGCTCGGTGGCGCTCAGGCGGCCCAGTCGGGTGATGAAGGGCGGGGTCAGCAGTCCAGGTGCGGCTCCCCAGCACTGCACCGACACCAGGGGTCGGGCCTCGTGGAGCAGCTGCAGCGCCTCGAACATGGTCGCCATGTCCTTGGCGGGTTGCGGGCGAAGGGCGAAGCCGACGACCGGCGCGCGTGCCGCAGGGTCAACCGAACAGGCGAACTCTGAGGGATCGATGCCCGCCCTGAGGGTGAACGCGGCGCGACCTCCGAGGGTCTCGAGCATCTCGGCCACGACCGCCGAGGTGGCGATCCGGGTGACGTCGGGGCGACGGAGCGCTCGGCTGAGCGGGGAGTCGAGCGACTCTGGATTCCAGAACTCGACGTCGTAGACGACCTGCACCAGGCGTCCGGCATGCGCGGGAGGATCGGTGGTGACCGCCGCGGTCTGCCAGGCGGTGAGGATCGTCACGTCAGCAGCGGGGAGGGTCGAGGCGCGCAGTCGTGCGGGGAGCACGATCTGCACCTCGGCCTCGAGCGGGAACCAGGTGAGTGCTGGCTGGTGGCCGAAGCGGGTCCTCGCCCATCGCCACAACTCAGACCCGGTCGGTCGGTTGGTCGAGCTGAGCGGGAGGATGACCGTGACCGCATGGCCGGCTCGCTGGAGCGCATTGGCCAGCTGCAGGTGGACCTTGTACCCGCCGACGGGGTGGTCGAGCAGCTTCGGGAGGACGAGGGAGATCCGCATCTGGGCGACCTACGGCGTGAGTCGACGGACCACTTGCCAGGTGCGACCGGCGAGGTAGGTGGTGGTCATGGGCACCGAGGCCACCAGTGCTGCGGCGAAGCGTCGAGGGCGCGGCTGGCGGGCGAAACGGCTGGCGCCGAAGGCCATCCCAATGGCCGTTGATCCGAGGAGCCACGCGGCCAGGCTCCGGCGCCGGCGACGTCGCCCGCCGAAGAGGCCCAGCGCCGCGAGTGCGGTGCCCGCAGACCACGCCACCGCCGCCACGTCGGGCGTCCGGAGGAGTCGGAACTCGAAGAGCAGGTCGGTGGCGTCTCGGCCGTTCTGCCACATCCATCGCAGTCCCTCGAGGTAGGTCTTGGTCTCGTGGTGGTGCACCTCGAGCGTGTCGATCGTGCGGAGCTGTCGTCCGGCACTCGTGAGGTACTTGGCGAAGCGGAAGTCCTCACCGAGCCGGTGCTCGGCATCGAAGGCGACGTCGTCGAAGACCGCTCGGCGGAGCAGCACGTTGTTCCCGGTGATCTCGGCGGTTCCGGGACGGGGACGGACGGTGGCGCCGGTCACCCGGGCGACGACCGCGCAGTCGCCATCGGGGACAGCGACGCCGGAGGCTCCGTCGACCGTCTCGAGCGCCATGCGCAGCGTCGCCAGCCAGTTCGAGGGGACCTCGATGTCCGCGTCGACGAAGCCGACCAACTCCCCTCCAGCCAACTCGGTGCCCAACCGTCGAGAAGCCCCGCGCCCACGGTTCGATCCCTGTTGGATGAGCCGGAGATTCGGGTGCGATTCGGCGAGTTGGGCCACCTGGGCTGCGGTGTGGTCGGTTGAGCCGTCGTCGACCACGATGACCTCGAAGGGTCCGCCCCCAGCCTGCGCCAGCAGTGCGGTGAGGCACGCCACGATGCGGGCGGCCTCGTTGTACGCGATCACCACGATCGAGGCGAGCGGCCCGTCTCGCGTGCTGGTCGCATCGGTCACCTCGGAATCTTCCCATAGCGATGCGATGCCCGAAGCGGGTTGCCGGCCCGCCGCAGGGCCGCCAACTGGAGCGGGCAACCACCCTGCTCCTCGGTGTTCACCTGACGATTACCGAGCGTCGGTACCCTCACCCTGTGGCTCGCAACATCCCTCGCGCCCGACGGCTGGTCGAACCACGCACCCTGTTCTGGCTGCGCCCGTTCTTCCGGTTGAGTCGGAGTCGACAGGCCTATGTGCTGCGGGGCGTCGGGAGGTGGATCGGCCCGGTGCTCGTGACGCCGCGTCCACCGGAGTCGCCCGCCAGTACCGGATCCACCGTGACGGAGTGAGCCCAGGTGGGGCGCACCCGAGACCAACGTGCCACCTCGGCTGCGGTGGGCCAAACTGCTCTGGCGACACCGTTCCGGTGTTGCGGCCCGGGAGGTGCAGCGGTGGAGATGACCACAGTGGGCCAGGGTCGACGGCAACGAATGGAGCGCTGGAAGCTGCGAGCCTTCTGGACCTGGCAGAGCGTGCTCGTGCTGTGGCGCCAACCCGAGGAGCGGCGGCGAATTCGCCGTTGGGTCCGTGAACTGCGAGCCAACCCGCTCGAGTTGCGCTCACCGTGGTGGTCCTACCAAATGGTCGAGGTCGTGGGAGCGCTCCTCGAGCCCGGCATGCGGGCCTTTGAGTTCGGCAGCGGTGGATCGACCCTCTGGTTGGTTGACCGCGGCCTCGAGGTCACGAGTGTGGAGGATCAACCCTTCTGGGGCGAAGCCGTCCGCAACGCCACGGAGGGGAAGATGACCCTCCTGCTCGAACCCGATGGCGGACCGTCCTACGTCGCCACCATCGGCGACGTCCCCGAGCACTCCCTCGACCTCGTGATCATCGATGGTGTCGCCCGCCTGGAGTGCGCCCAGGCAGCCCGCACCAAGGTGCGTCCCGGGCGATGGGTGCTCTTCGATGACAGTCAGCGAGTGGAGTACGCAGCGTGCTCCGAGATCTTCTCCGGGTGGCCAGCCCGCACCATCACTGGGCTCAAACCCGGGGGTGGCGGCGGGGTTGGGACCTCAACGCTGTTCCAGTGCCCGCCCTCAACGGACTGAGCGCGGTCGAGGTCGCAGTGCGGGGCCGGGTGCGTCAGGCGACGCCGAGCTTGACGAGGGCGGCGATGACGACCGGGGCGATCTCGAGCACGTAGTGCTTGGCGAGGTGGAACTGGTCGAAGTAGAGGATCGTGTGGTTGGCCTCGATCGGGCAGAAGCTCTTCGAGCAGGCCCAATTGATGGGACTCACGAAACTGGCGCGGCTCCCTCGAGCGGCTGCGGAGACCACCGCCACGCTGGGGGCGTTGACGGCCTGATGGATACCAACGCCACAGCCGTGGATCTGGTTCGGATGCGCGCTGAGGCAGAGCGCGGGGTCGAGTGGTGGGAGGGGGATGTTGCCGAATGCCACCACCTTGGCGCCGGTGGCGACGAGGGCCTGGTAGGTCTTCTTGAGCGCTGCGCTGAACTTCGAGGTCGAGACCGGTCGGTGGTTGTAGTCGGTGTAGTTCGGGAGCGCGTAGAAGGCGGTGACCACGGCGATGGGCTTCAACGCCGCGATCTGGGTGAGTGCCCAGGAGCGGAAGGCCGTACAGGCTTGGCTCGCCGCGAGGGAGTAGAGATTCCACAGCGGGGTGGACGCCAAGTTGCATGCCGACATGGCGTAGAGCACGACCTTCACGTGCTCGGCAGTGCCGAGGGCGGACATGGCCGGAAGCCACATCGCCGCTTGGGAGTCTCCGAAGAGCACGACCGTGTGCGAGGCGGTCGGGTCACCCCAGGTGCAGACCGAGGTTGCGGGACGCGCGGCGATGGCGTTGGTGCTCGTGGGTGAGACCAGGCAACCCTGCGTCCCTGGGAACTCCTTGCCGAGGCTGGCCGGTGGGACCAGCACTGAGGGCAGGGAGTTGAGGCTCGCCCCCTGATTCAACAGCGCCGTCAACTGGGCCTGGTTGGTGACAGTGACCGGGACCTCGAGGGGCGAGGCTCCGGCGGCCGCCAGAGAGGAACTGCTCGACAGGACGATGGCGGCCAGGAGGCCGAGGACGCGCGTCCGGCGGATGCCGAGCCGCTGCAGAACGCGGGACGTGGTCATGGTGGAAGGTTCCTGTGGTTCGAGGCTCGGCATTGACACCGAGCCGGTCAACGGCTTGAGCATGGCATAGGAAGACTGGAGCCTGGGTGGCGCGGGGCGTGGTGGGAATTGTCCAACTCCGGTGCCTCGCCCACCAACTCCCCGCTCGAGGGGACCACCGCGCCGGAGATCGCCACCTGCCGAGGGGCCAAGGCGAGGGATGCGGTGGTCTCCAATGTCGACGCAGGTTCCTCCAGGAGCAGGAGGGTGGTCCCCCTGCGTCGACCCGGCGTCGCCGGTCTTCCCGGTCGATCACGAGCTGCGCGAGCCGGTCACCTCGGCGATGGAGCGGTGCGGAGATTGTCGCGGCCTACTCCGCGAGGTCTCGCTTGCGGGTGGCCGGGACGCCGGCGTAGAGCCCATTGGCCGCGCAGTCGTCCGCAACCACTGCACCAGCCGCGATGATGCAGCCGGGCCCGATGGTCACTCCGGGCAAGACCACGACACGCGCCCCCAGCCAGCAGCCCTCGCCGATGTGCACCGGTGAATTGCTCGGGAGCCCGGCCCGCTCCGAGGAAGGGCCGACCTCGTGGCTGCTCGTGAGGATCGATACCTGGGGGCCAAGACGACACCGAGCCCCGATGGAGATTGGTGCGGAGTTGTCGAGGAATGCCCCGTAGTTCACGAAGCAGTCCCATCCAATTGCGACGTCGGTGCCACCGAGGAACATCCGGGGATAGATGACGCAGGCCTCAACGTTGAGCCCGGCGAGCTTGAGGAGACGCCATCGCTCGCTCGAGGGGACGAGCGCGCTCGACAGGACGCCGTTCAGGAGCAGGTCCCTCTTCACCTGGCGAATCCAAGGCCTCCTGAAGAATTGTGGGAGCACCGCTGGACCTCAGTGGTCGTTCTCGCGCGGTCCTGGGACAGCTCGGAACTGGCGAGTGTTCGGCGAGGTTAGTGGAGGCATCAGGTCACTCCGAGGTCTGGCGCCGGCCCTCCGCTGCTGAAGCGGTCCACCAGCATGGTCACGATCCAACCTCGCCCTGGTGTTCCAGCGAAACGGAGGAGCACCGTCGAGGTGCAACAGCAACAGCTCCGGTCGACACGGCGAGCGACACCGGAGCGGCTGCCATCTGGCACTGATCACGACGGCCACGGGCACCTCCGGGCCCGCGCCGATGATCGACCCGAACAGAACACGCGATGGTCTCAAGGAGCGGAGGGAACCCCGCTCGACGGTGACGTCTGACGCTGCACCGGGTTCTCCACGTCACCGTGGGTCCAATGGAGAGTTCGGCGGCCTTCCCAGCCGAGGGACCGAGCTCCACGGCCGCCAACCACCGTTGGTTCACCGGTGCCGGTTGTGCGGACCCCTAAGCCGGTGGCCTCGAAGGCGAGGTCGAAGCGCGGTCCAGTGCCAGGACTCTCGCCGCCCGACGGGCCGCTCCGCCCCGCCGAGCGTGCCGGTCAGTGGGTGGCCGGCTGAGGGGCCAGCCACCCACCACTGATCAGAACTTCTTGTTCGCCTTCAGGTCCCAGCCGTATCGATTGACGAGCTTCCCCGAACTGTCGGTGTAGCGCATCTCGATCTTCGTGTAGTTGAAGCTGAGCGACTCAACCGGTCGATCGGTAGCCGTCCCACCGGTGCCGCAACTCTTGATCACGGCGTTGGTCAAGATGACCTGCAGGTTCTCTGGTGGCGAGGTTGCACCATCCTTGGTTGCCGAGTCTGCTTCAAAGGTGATGGACGGGAACACATGGCCCGACGCGCAGGCACCGAAGAATGATGGTGAGGCCGTGTCGATGCTCCTCGTGATGCTGAACGGGTTGAAGGTCACCTTCCCCGCACCGGCGCCGCTGGACTGGCTCCCGATGTTGGCGCTGTTCGAAGCCCCCCACGACCAGCTGTCGACGTCGATCCAACCCCTGCCGTGCGTCGCGCTGGCGTCACCGGTGAAGTCCGAGCCAACCACGGTGATCGCCGTCGAGCCGCCCGCTCCAATTGAGTGGCCGTGCAAGGTTGCGGCGCCCACGGTGACTACCGACGCGGCGACCACGGCGCCGATGGTGAGTGCGGTACCCGACCGCGATGCGAGCTTCCGGCGGAGCCGCCGTGATGGCGGAGTTGTCTGCAGTTGCTCTTCCATGTTCCCCCCTGCGTTGATGAGCCCACATGGGCTCTGCCGCACTGTACGCCTGATGTGCGTTGTGTGACAGGTCAGTGAACGGAAAGTGAACTGCAGGGGCAGGATGACCGAGCCTGGGTGCGTGCAGCGATCCGACGAGACGCCCCAGGAGGCTGGATCGCAGAGCTCGGGCCCGTGATTCGCCTGGCGAAGCTGCTTCGGTTCACACGCCGGGATCGAGAGTGCCCTCGCTCACTTGGGGCCCTCGCTCTGGCGAGGTCGACCCTCGACCGGATCATCGACCGGCTCCTGAGCTCGACCAGCGAGCGCTCCGGTGCCCGACCTCGAGCTTCGGCGGAGGCTAGAAACTCGGCCTGGAGGTCGGCCACCATCGCCCTCGTGGTGATTCGTTCGTCCACCTGGAACGGGGCCAGGAGCGAGTTCGCAGGGGCCTGGTTCGCCACTTGACCATTGGAAATGGACCTGGTCCTGCGCTGATGGCGCTTGCCCACCAGGGGGGCTCTCCGGGGAGAGCCCCGTCTCGGGACGATCTGGGATGGCTGGCAGATGTCCGCTACCATACGAGCGCTTCGAAGCCACGACCGGGCCCTTCCCAATTTGGCCCATGAATGGCCCACGAGGCACCGGGAGAGGTGCGAGAGCGGCCGAATCGGACTCACTGCTAATGAGTTGACTGGGGAAACCCGGTCCGAGGGTTCAAATCCCTCCCTCTCCGCCAACAACAACATCGGTTGTTCTCCGGGGTGCCTCGCCATGCTGAGGATTGCCCGAGAAGCGCAACTTATGGGGGTCGCCCGGCCTCCGGCTGCCGTGTACCTTGACCCCATGGTTCGGAGGTCATTGAGATGAAGTCCCTCTTCGCAAAGTCCGCATTGGTGGCGTCGCTGGCGCTGACGTCTGTCGCCGCAGTGGTGCCCAATGCGTCGGCGGTGACGACCACGCCGAAGGCAGTGGTCCCGCAACTCGGGATCAACTCCTTCATCAACTACTCCTGCGAGTCGGATGCGGACTGGACCATGTGGGCCCAGAACCAGGTCGCCGCCTTCAAGAAGATGCACGCGAACTCGATCGCATTGGCCTTTCCCTTCTACACCGAGACGATGACCTCGAACACCTTCTCGGCCAAGTTGGTCTGCGGGGTCCACTCGAATCTGACCACGCCGCCTCCGGACAAGGTCGCCGAGATCGTCGACATCGCCCATGCGGGCGGGCTGCAGGTCTTCCTCCGCCCGCTGCTCGATGAGACGAACCTCCGGGCCCTCAAGACCGGCAACTGGCGCGGCTTGATCCGTCCGAGCAATCCGGCGCTGTGGTTCGCCAACTACTCCGCCACCTTGAAGCCCTACCTCCAGATGGCGCAGGCGCACCATGTGGAGCACTTCGCCCTCGCCACGGAACTCGCCACCATGGCGGCCAATAAGTCGTGGGCCACCACGATCGCAGCGGCCAAGAAGCTCTACACCGGCGACCTCGTCTTCACCGACCTGTGGACCAAGGTGGCCGGGGCGACCTCAGGCGGCGAGGTCCAGTGGAAGGGCACCTCGCCTGGCGTCGACACCTACCAGTGGTTGAACAAGTCCACGCCGAAGTGGACCCCCGCACAGTTGCTCGCGGGCTGGAACAAGGCCCTGTCCTCCACGAATCGGCTGCCCTTCATGTCCCAAGCGGTCATCGATGAGGTCGGCATCGTGGCCCAAGACGGTGCCTACACCGCCCCCTACACCTGGTCGTTCCCGGTGAAGACCCATCCGTTCAACCAGACCATCCAGGCCAACTGGTTCACCATGGTGTGCAGTTTCTACAAGTCGCACCACATGGGCGGGGTCTACTTCTGGGGACCGGCGATCTACGAGAACAACGGGAACCTGCTGACGAAGCCGGACTCGGTGCACCCGAACCAGATCCAGCCGCTCAGCCAGTCGGCGATCGCCACCTGCTTCTCCCACTGAGCCGCTCCTGCCGGGCGTACGTCAGGGCTTCGGCATAGGCGTCAGCGGTCTGCTGCGCCACGGTCGACCACTGGTGCGCCTCGGCCCAGTCTGCTGCGGCCGTGGCGAGGGATCGACGGCGGCCAGGATCTCGTAGCTCATTGAGCTTCGCCACCAGGTCGCGGCGCGAGCCATCGGCGGTGACCACAGCCGAACCGAAGCCGCTCCGGATCGAGGAGAGGTCGGTGGTCAGCACGGGGCAGTGCGCCGCCAGCGCAGCAGCGATGGAACCCGAGTTCGTCACCGACTGGAAGTTCATCAGGGCCAGATCGGCGGCCGACAGCAGCGAACCGAACTCGGCGTCGCTCACCCGACGCAGCTCCAGGTCAACTCGGCCTCCGGCCCTGCGAACGGCCTCGGCGGCACGGGTTACCGCGTCCGCAGTTGCTGGGCTGTCGGGTGCGCCAGCCACGACGACGACGAGGGTCCCCTCCGTCATGGGGTCGGCCTCGAGTGCGGCGGCGATGGCCTCGAGGGCGAGGTCGACGCCCTTGTAGGGGGCGATCCTGCCGGCAATGGCGAGGACGAGGTCCTGGTCGGTGACCCCGAGCGCGCCGCGGGCTTCGGTCCGGGGCTGGCCTGCCGGGGGCGTCGCGCCCTGGGGGATCACCGAGATGCGTCGGGCGTCGAAGCGCGCTTGGAGCTCGGCTGCGGTCGCCGCATCATGGGCGAGTACCAGCGCACACCACCGCACGAGCAGCCGACGGGCGGTTTCGTCGTCGTGGAAGATCGGTTGGTGGGGGACCACGTTGTGCGCGGTCCACACCACGGTCAGCCCGAGTGCTCTGGCTGAGGCCAGCACGAGGTGGAGGTGGGCGAGGAGGAGCCGTTGCCGCCGTGGACCCCGGGCCCAGGCCAGGTGGTAGCGGAAGAGCCAGTGGATATTCAGCACCGAGGCGCCTTGGGCTCGACCGATCGCGAGCCACAGCGGCAGCAGCGCCACGTTGAGGGTCTGTGAGCGCGTGGGCTCCACCACGAAGGTGCTCTCGACGCCGAGGCGCTCCAGTTCGACCGCTAACTGGTGCTGGTAGGGGCCAGGGTCGACCGGCCAGTGCATGACCTTCACCCGGCGACCTCGGTCGACGCGCGTCATCTCAGCGCTGGGGCTCGGCACGCCGCCTGGCCTCAGAGGGGAGGAACCGTCGCAGTTCTGGCGGCAGGCCGCCGAAGAGGAGGAGCACGACGAGGTAGGCGAGCACGATGATCGGAGCGGCGAGCAAGGTGGACATCGGGGCGGTCGGGCCGAGGGGCAGGGCCAGGGCCCCGATGCCGGTCACCAGCGCCCCAGCGAGGATCGGGCGCCACAGCACCTTGGACCACGAAACTCCCAACCCCAGGTCCTTTCGAGCAACGGTGGCGATGCCAGCCAGCATGAAGGTCTCTGAGCAGACCGTGGCGAGCGCAGCGCCCACGGTGCCGTAGGCCGGGATCATCCAGAGGTTGAGCGCAACATTGCCGATGAGGCCGAAGAGGCTCACCCAGATCATCCGCTGGTGGCGGTGGTGGGCCACCGCGGCAACCCCCAGGACCCTCGCCAGGTAGGAGGCGAGGCACGAGAGCACCAGCACGCGCAGCGACGCCGTGGCCGCGCTGAAGTTCGGCCCGGCCAAGAGGCGGATGGCTGCCGGGGCGAGGAGCTCCGTGCCGCAGATGACGAGGACCGCGACCGCAGCCAGCAGTCGCAGCGCCTGCTCGACCGTGCGATCGAGCGCCGGACCGATCTGCTTGGTGAGGACGGGGAGCAGCGACTGGGTGAGCAGGGCCGGGACCGCCAGGAACACCATCACGATGGCGTAGGTCACGCCGTAGAGGCCCACTTGGCGATGGCTGCCGAGCCCACTCAGCAGCAAGGTATCGGCCTTCAGGTAGGCCACGTTGATCACCTGGATGGCCCCCAGGCTGATGGAGCTCGCCAAGATCACCCGCCAGGTGCTGGGCTTGAACCGTGGCCGGAAGGGCACCTCTCGACGGACCAACGCCGTCGTGGTGATCCCGCCCACCATGGTGCCGAAGGTGTAGGCCGCCGCACAGCCGGCAACGCCCCAGCCCTGGGCAACCGCCAGCGCGACCCCACCGACGTAGCAGAGTTGCTGCAAGATGCCGATCGGCGCCATGAGGTAGTTGCGGATCGAGGCGAGGAAGTACCCCGAGGACACCGCCCGAGCGGCGTCGAAGGGGATCGCCACGGCGCAGATGGCGGTGGCGAGCGTGATGGTTGGCGCGTCGATGCCGTAGAGCAGCCCGCTCGCCACCACGGTGATCGGGATCACGATTGCCGACAGCGTCAGGCGCAGTCCGAGGTTCTCGCCGAGCAGGGTCGGGGCGCGCTCAGGATGCCGGGCGATCTCACGGCCGGTCAGCGCTGTCACGCCGATGTCGGTGAGCAACATCGAGGTGGTGACGACGGTGAGGGAGGTGACGAATTGGCCGTAGTGGCTCGGGCCGAGTCGGGTCGTCATCAACCGGACGGCGATGGCACCGAGGACGGCGACCA
>Ga0007854_10001247_pt1 | contig 16302 bp, 14 predicted proteins | sample CryBogCBH12Aug08_FD_60382 | JGI IMG/M metagenome (GOLD analysis project Ga0007854, IMG submission 60382) | Freshwater microbial communities from Crystal Bog, Wisconsin, USA - CBH12Aug08 | ecosystem: Environmental > Aquatic > Freshwater > Lake | place: Crystal Bog, Wisconsin, USA | collected...
CGGATTCAGACCCATCTTGGTTTGGTTTTCCAATTACTTTAAAAGAGGGCTGCCCTGTATCCCGAGTAGATTTGACAACTTACTTAGATCAAAACAAGATTGGGACAAGATTGCTGTTTGCCGGTAATCTCACACGTCAGCCTTACATGAAAGATGCTCTTTACCGCATTAGCGGTGAGTTAACGAATACCGATAATGTGATGAACAACACCTTTTGGATTGGGGTGCAGCCTGCTTTGACTAAAGAGATGCTCGAATATGCAGTAACTCAAATAGAGACTTTCTTGGGCGTAAATTTTTAATGGTTGGGCACCATAAAAAAATATTGTTATTTGGTGCCTCTGGTCAGATTGGTCAGGAGGTTACTAGTGAATTTAGTAATAAATATTGGGATGTCTGTTCAGTAGTGCGCACGCCAAATGCACAAATTCCGATGGCGATGACTTGGGATGTATTGGCTGATAAAAAGATTCCTGATAGCTTGAGTGCGCGGTCTCCATTTGATGCTGTTTGCTGGGCACAGGGCACTAATGTAAATGACAGCATTTATGCATTTGATAAAACCCATCATCAAGCACTGTATGAGGCAAATGTGCTTTTTATTCTTGAGTCATTAAGTGCGTTGCTAAAGGCTGGATTATTAGCAAAGTCAGCAAAACTTTGCATTGTGAGTTCAATCTGGCAAGAAATTTCGAGGCAAAATAAGTTGAGTTATGGTATTACTAAGTCCGCATTGAAAGGCTTGGTCCTATCCTTGGCAAATGATTTGGCTCAGGATGGCTATTTGGTCAATGCTGTCTTACCAGGTGCATTAGATACACCAATGACACGTAGCAACTTATCCCAAGAGCAAATTCGGTTGATTGAGTGCTCTACAAAATTTAACAGATTGGCTACTCTAGGTGATGTCGCATCCACCATCTATTTTTTATGCTCAGATGAAAATACTGGCCTTACTGGACAGTTTCTAAAAGTAGATTTAGGATTTTCTGATGTCCGTAACATTTAAAGTTCAATCGAGTTCTGGCCCCTATCAGGTCCTCATTGGAGCTGGGCTTCAAAAAAAAGTAGCTAAAGAGAATTCTTTCTCAATCGCGGACGAGCTGGTTGCTAAATTATGGGAAAACTCAATACCCAATAATGCATTTTCTGTTCTGGCGATTGAGCAAAATAAAACGCTGGAAACCAGTGCACATATCATTGAGTCAATGCGCTCTAAGGGCATTCAAAGGGGATCTCATTTAGAGGCGTTTGGCGGTGGGATTATTCAAGATTTAGCAACAATCACTGCATCCCTTTATATGAGGGGTATTGACTGGACTTATTACCCCACTACTTTGCTGGGAATGGTCGATTCCTGTATCGGTGGTAAATCTTCTATTAATGTGGGCCGCTATAAAAACATTGCAGGCAATTTTTATCCTCCCAAAGAAATCATTATCGATGTCCAATTTTGTAAAACGCTGGCTTTTCCCGAGCAGGTTGCTGGCCTGTGTGAAGCTATAAAAATTTGTTTTGCCGCAAAAACTGAGAGTTTTGAGCAATACATTAAAAGCTTCTCCGGCCTTTCATTACCACTTTCAAGTGAGCAATTGTTGGAGTTAGTTGAATTGAGTTTGCTTACGAAAAAAACCTTCATAGAAGAGGATGAGTTCGATCTTGGTCCTCGGCTATTGCTTAATTTTGGCCATACTTTTGGGCATGCTATTGAAGCAGCTACGCATTTTTCGATTACTCATGGTGTAGCCGTTGGTATGGGCATGTTGGCCGAGATTCGTATGGGAATGCTGTTAAATAACTGGAGCGATTTACCAGAACGCGCAAAGCATTTGGATTCTTACATTCGGGGTTTATTGAAAAACATCCCCGATATGGTCAGGACCATTCGCAATCTCGATATCAGTCTAGCGCTTGAGGCATTTAAGTCAGATAAAAAGCACACCAATCAATCGTATGTCATTGTTACATCGGATAAACAGGGGTATTTAGAGCGAATCTCCATTCCAGTGACGGACGATTTGAACCAAATGATTCTAGAATCATTTGAATGGCTAAAGAAAGATTTTTTACTATGAAGTACAGCGATTTAATGGCCGATTGGCTTGTGGACTTGGGTTACACCCATTGCTTTACTGTTGGTGGTGGAAACATCATGCATCTGACGGAAAGTTTGAGTAGAAAAATGCAGATGATTGCTGTAGTCAATGAGGTTGCTGCGGGAATTGCGGCTGAGTATTTCAATGAAACATCTCAAAATGGTAAAGCCTTTGCTTTGGTAACCGCTGGCCCTGGATTGACTAATATTGTTACTGCAATGGCAGGGGCCTATTTGGAAAGCAGGGAGCTTCTGGTTATCGGTGGGCAGGCAAAAACAGCGGACTTAGCAAGAGGATTATTACGTCAGCGCGGAATCCAAGAAATTGATGGGGTTTCTATAGCTAGGCCCATTACAGTTTGCTCCAAGTTGATCGATGATGTATTGAGTGCTGATGATTTTGCGAATCTCGTTATGCTTGGGCGTGTTGGCAGAAAAGGGCCTGTTTTTTTGGAGATCCCTCTAGATATTCAGGCGAGGCAGGTTGATTCAACGAAAATTCATCCCGAAATCATTGATCAGGTAACTTGCGTAGTTCCAAAAGTTTCACATGCGCAAGTCGAGCAATTATCAAAGCGATTTAATGAATCTAATCGCCCCGTCATTTTGTTGGGGGGAGGGGTGACCCGTGAAACTGCCAAAGAATTCAAGGTCCAACTGGCATCCCTAGGATGCCCAGTGATGACTACTTGGAATGGCGCTGATCGAATGGCAGCAGATGAAGTTAATTATTTGGGTAGGCCTAATACGTGGGGACAACGCTCTTCAAACATGGTTTTACAACAAGCCGATTTTGCCTTAATTATTGGTTCACGCTTAGGTTTGCAGCAAACTGGATTTAATTGGCAACAATTTGTGCCCAAAGGATTTGTGGCTCAGATAGATCTTGATCCGGCTGAATTAGAAAAAGGTCACCCTAAAGTGGATATGCCGATCCTGGGTGATGCGAACCAGTTTTTAACAGAATTTTTGAATGAAAATCTTACGCCTAAACTAGATTGGCTTAACTACGCAAAAGAGATACGCAAGGCTATCCCATTATCGGAAGAGGTCAATAAGCCAAGGCCACAATATATTTCTCCATTTGATTTGGTGAAAAATTTATCCCATTTATGTGATGCCAAGGATGTCCTGGTTCCCTGCAGTAGTGGTAGCGCCTTTACTTCGATGATGCAAGTGTTTGAACAAAAATCAGGTCAAACGATGGTTACGAATAAAGGGCTTGCTTCAATGGGGTATGGCTTGTCTGGCGCCATTGGCGCAGCCTTTGCAAACCCAGATAAAAGAGTGATTTTGGTTGAAGGGGATGGGGGTTTCTCACAGAACCTTCAGGAAATTGGAACGGCGGCAATCAATAAGCTAAACATCAAGATGTTTATTTTGGATGATTCAGGGTATGCCTCAATCCGAATGACACAAAAAAATTATTTTGGCGGTCGCTATGTGGGTTGCGATCGTGAGACTGGCCTAGGATTACCAATGTGGGATAAATTATTTCAAGCGTGGGGAGTTGAGGTAATGAGACTGCAGCCCGGCTATGAATTAACGTCTGAGTTTCTTGCCGCATTTTCGAGCGGTGATCCATACGCTTTTATTGTTTCCGTTGATCCTGATCAAACATACTTCCCAAAAATATCTAGCCGTGTGACCGAGACAGGGGCAATGGAATCCAATCCCCTGCATTTAATGACCCCTGAGCTGACCCCTGAAGAATCAGGGCGTTTCTTAAAATACCTCATGTGAATGTCACGCTAAAAAATATACCACTACTTATCTAATTGAAATAGGAATTAAAAATGAATAATGAAATTTTTGAAGATTTATTTGTACTTGAAATGGCTAGTAACCACCAGGGTAGTGTAGACCGTGGCTTGGCCATCATTGATCGCTTCTCTAAGGTCGTGCGCTTTAATAATATCCGCGCTGCTATCAAATTACAGTTTAGGGATATTGAGAACTTTGTGCACAAAGATTTTCTCGATCGGGAAGATATCCGCTATGTAAAAAGGCTAGCGGACACCAAAATGTCCAAAGAAGATTTTGCAAGGCTGGTTGATGCCATCCGTCAAAGCGGCTGCATTCCCATGTCAACTCCTTTTGATGAAAAGTCAGTCGACTGGTGCGTAGAGTTTGACATGCCTATTATTAAAGTGGCCAGCGCAGATAACAACGATTGGACCTTGCTAGAAAAGATTGCTCACACTCGTCGCCCAGTAATTATCTCAACAGGCGGTATGACGCAAAAGGATATGGATGATGTCGTAGCTTTTTTTATGCACCGATCTATTCCCTTGGCTCTAAATCACTGCATAGCAGCCTATCCTCATGAGGATAGCGAATGCGAGTTAAATCAAATTGATTATCTGCATCGCCGTTACCCTGATATCGTGATTGGCTACTCTTGTCATGAATATCATGATTGGACGGCATCCATGTATATCGCCTACGGCAAAGGTGTGCGAACTTTTGAGCGTCATATTGATATCAATGATGATGGTTTTAAGGTGGCAACCTACTCCTCACTGCCTGATCAGATAGATACTTGGTTTAAAGCATGGCACAAGGCTATTGAAATGTGCGGAACATCCTCTGGGCAAAGGCGTGCATTTATTGATCGAGAAATTGCCTATTTAGATTCCTATGTGCGAGGGGTTTATGCCAAGCGAGATTTAGTAGCAGGTCAAACCCTTAGTGAAGATGATTACTATATGGCGATTCCTTTGCAAAAAGGACAGATCTCAAGTCGAGAACTTATGCTCGGTAAATTTGGACATAAATTACTAAACGGATGCGCCAAGGATGAGCCTATTACAGTAGACATATTGGATACCCCGTATTCCGGAAATGAAAAAATGCTAAAAGCGTTCAGAGATCGCGGTATTTAAGGCTAATAACCACAATCATGGCTAGTTTATTAATCATCGGAGGATCGGGATTTTTTGGAAAATCGATTCTCGATTCCTATAAACGAGGGTTGTTAGATCAATGGGGGATTACTTCAGTCAAGGTCGTAGCAAGAAATGCTAAGGCCTTGGAGCATACAAATCCCGAATTAAGTGACATCACCATTGAGCTAATCAATGCTGATATTGGTACTTGTGATGTTCTACCCAATGCAGACTATGTCATTCATGCAGCCGCTTCGACTGATGCTGCTAAGTACTTAGAGCAGCCTGAGATTGAAAAAGCCAATATTCAAGCGGCTACTTACAACTACTGTAGGCTTGCACCAAGATTTCATAAAAACAGCAAAATTATCTACTGTAGTTCTGGTGCAGTGTATGGGCAGCAGCCAGCTGACCTGCTGCAGATTCCTGAAGATTTCGAGCCCGGCTCCGTAGAAGAGATGCACGAAACCAAGCGAGATTATTCAGCGGCTAAACGGGACTCTGAAAAAGCCATTCAAGATTTGGGAAGAGTGGGCTTAAACGTCAGTATTGCGAGATGCTTTGCATTTATTGGAGCCTATTTGCCAAGAGACCAGCACTTTGCAATAGGAAATTTTATTGAAGATGGTTTAAATAACAGGCCAATCGAAGTTAAGGCAAGGCATGCCGTCTATAGAAGTTATATGTATGCTGATGACCTTGTTCATTGGCTAATGGTAATTTGTGATAATGCTAATTTAAATTGTCCAATTTATAACGTAGGATCCGATCAGGCAATTGCTATGAACGTTCTTGCTGACCTAGTAGGCGTAAAATTTAACAACTTAATAAGAAAACCTGGATTATCCTCCAATAATATAGATCGTTATGTACCCTCTATAAATAAGGCTAAAAACGAGCTTGGTATTGAATTATCAATAGATCTCGACTCTGCTATAGATAAGACAATCCAAATAATTTGCTCGCAGGTTATCCATGCTTACTAGTAAAAAGTTACGCTATCTTTTAATTGGCGGATTAAATACATTGATTGGCTTCTCCATTGGAGTCGGTATGTATAAAGCCTTAGAGAATATATTAGGCATTATCTGGATCGGTGTTATTTCTAACATCCTATCAATTACAGTTTCTTTTTTAACATATAAGTTATTTGTATTTAGGACTAAGGGCATGTGGTTTACCGAATATCTTAAGGCCTATGTGGTATATGGTGGAATTTCAATAGTAGGAATTTTTTCTTTATGGGTTTTTGTTGACATAATGAAGATATCCATTTGGTTTGCTCAGGCTCTTGTTATAAGTGTTACGGTTATTTTTTCCTATATTGGTCATTCCCGCATTACATTTCGTCGCAGAGAGGTCTAATAACCAAAAATATTTATGGAATATAAAAAACTAATTAGTATTATTTCACCATGTTTTAATGAAGAAGATAATCTCGAGGAGCTATATGCTAGAGTTATTAAATGTATTGATCTTTATCCCGAATATGATTTTGAATATTTATTGATAGATAACGCTTCTACGGATCGGACTGTAGAAATTTTACGAAGATTTTCAAATAAAGACCCACGGGTAAAAGTTATTATTAATACTAGAAATTTTGGACATATAAGGTCGCCTTACTGGGGAATTATTAACACCAAGGGGGCGGCAACAATTTATCTTGCCTCGGATCTTCAGGATCCGCCCGAATTGATATCAGAATTTATTGAGCAGTGGAGGAAGGGTTATAAGATTGTTTTAGCTGTTAAGCCGGTTACATCAGCAAATCAGATAATGCATTTTTTACGCAAAATGTATTATAAATTTCTAGATTCTATTTCTGAAGTAGCAATTGTTAAGGATGCAACTGGATTTGGATTATATGATAAAGAAGTTCTTGACTATATTCGTGTAATTAATGATCCTTATCCATTTTTGCGTGGATTAATCTGTGAGTTAGGTTACGAAATTAAATGTATACCCTTTAACCAGCCAAGACGCTTGCGAGGGATTTCAAAAAATAACTTTTATAGCCTTTTTGATATAGCAATGCTTGGAATTGTAAGCCATTCAATGGTGCCTATTAGGGTAGCCTCAATTCTTGGCTTTGTTTTAAGCTTTTTGAGTCTTGTGCTCGCAATTGGGCTGACTGTTATCAAAATACTATATTGGAACTTAATGCCAAATGGATATGCACCAATGGGCATTAGCCTGCTTTTAATCTTGGGAACTTTACTTTTCTTTATTGGAATCATTGGGGAATATGTGCATGCAACTTATATGCATGTTCGGCGACGGCCTATTGTTGTAGAGAAAGAAAGAATTAATTTCTAGTCAAATGAAAAATAGACAAGCCATATTTCTTGGCGGGATATTTTTCTTATCTTGCATCAATTTTATATATATTATTTGGTTCTATGGAGTCTATAGATACTTGCCCGCTCCATTTCTTTATGACAAAGAAAATACCTTTATGGACTTCTACAATACGTTATATTGGTCTGGGCATGAAGGCATTTATGATATTTGGAAATCGATTTATCCACCATTAAACTTTCTTTTTTTAGGAATTTACCAACTTCTATTTATAGGTGAAGTCTCGGAAATGTGGGATGGGTTTGCAATTAGGAACTCGGGAGTGGGTAGCATTATTCCACTGCTATTAATCTATGCGGCTTGTCTATTGATATCAGTAAGGGTTAGCTTTAAGTACGTCACAGATCTGAAAATACAATTTCTTTTATTTATTTTATTTCTAATCTCCCCCGCATTTTTATTTGCAGTAGAGAGAGGTAATCTAATTATTATATGTATTCCATTGTTAAGTTGGTATATTTTCTCCAGGAATAAAATAAATCGAGCTATAGCGATAGCGCTACTAGTCAATTTGAAGCCATACTTTGCTGTTTTTTACATAGTTCAATTACTTAATAAAAAATCTAATCAGGATAATAAAGACTTTTTATTTTTAGTACCTGTATTTATATTGATAATCTATTTGGTTACGGGCCTATTGATAAATCAAGAGTTTTATTTAATGCCAGTGAATCTTGTCGGGTTTGCAACAAATAGAGCATTGTTTAGTCCAACCGATGCGCTCTCATTTCCGAGTTCAATTGCAGCTTTTACATACTTAAGAGAATTGGTAATTGAATTTAGTATTCCTCCAATTATTGGATATTTATCAAAGTCGCTAATATATCTATACTTGTTAAAAACCCTTTTAGTGATTTATAAGTACAAAATAAATTTCGAGGATTTAGTTATTTTCTCAATCATTTTAATAACTAATTACTCAACAAGTACTGGTGGGTATGGAATATTGTATTATCTACCCACTCTTGGATTAATTTATAATCAAAAGGATTATGTTTTATTGGGCGTTATAGTTATTGGTTTGTATTTAGGAATATGGGATGTAGTTCCAATTTATGAATATAGTGGGCACAATATGAATGTATATCTGTCGGGGGAGATGGTAAAAATTGAACCTTTTATAAGCATGGGATCAATTATTAGACCGATTGCTAACTTTGCAGTTTTGGTTTTATTTTTTAAGAATTTACAAAAGAGATATTTATATGGATAACTATAAGTTAAAGCTAAAAGAGTTAATTGTTATTATGGTAATAGCAGCTCCAATTGGATCATTTCTTTACCTAAATAACTACAATAAAATTAACTATGAAATCAAGGCAAGACGAGGATTTGCTGTAACTGATAATTTTTGTGAGAATTATTCGTATAGTAAGATGGGGCTGATGGGGATACAAAGTGGTGATATTGACTTAATCTCTCAAAAATATAAAAGCAGACAACTTAATTTAGATTCAGTTTTTGACGGTAAGATGAAAATCTTGTCAAGAGACGATTTAGAGACTTATGAGATTAGCTTTAATGGAAAGATTGGGCAAGAGAGAAAGATGGTCGATGAGGCCCAGAAAATATTAGAAGATATTTCAAAAGTAGAGTTATCAAACTTTAATACTTTATATAAATCAGTAAAATTTCACTGTAAATCAGGAGAATTTAGCGTATTTAAACTAGTGCCAATGGAAAAGATTGACATTGAATTTCCTGCAAGGGCAGCTTATAAGAAATTACATTTATATCTACTGCTCATATCACCCTTATTCATATTATATTTACTATTAATTGCGTATAAGTATGTTAATCAAATGAATAAAAATAAAAATAACAAAACTGAAACTTAGAAAATATACCAATTTTTTATGTTAATACTAGCCCTAATTTTCTTTACAATCAAATGAATTGAGCGAAAATTAAATATAAAATTACATTAATATAACGTATAAAATTTCTACAAATGTAGTTCAAGGTTATATGTAAAATATATTATTAATAGTTTTTATCTTTGCGTTATAAATATTATAATTTCTCAATAAAGTTTTTTATGAATACAAAAAAAAATATCCTATATTTATACATTTTAACTTTTCCTATTGCCTTGTTATTTTTAAGCGAGAGTTGGGCATATAATCCCTTTGGATGGCTAGATCATTGGAGTTATTTTGGATCTAGTTATTATTATCCACGAATACAGCAAATATTTCCTCAACATCCAATGTCTGAATTAATTCCTGTTTACATGATTAATTCTATTTTATTTAATCTTTTTGATATTGCTGGCGCTCGTTTATTGAGAGCAAGTGTATTTTTGAGCTTGGGATTAGGTTTTGTATTTTATATTTCAAACTCGATTACTGGGTCTAAATATAGAAGTTATATTTCAAGCGTCGCTTATGGAACCTATTTATATACACTTTCAGCAGTTGGCTCTGACTATACAGAGATTTACATTCAATTAGAGTTGCTGTTTTCAATTTCATGTATTTTAGGATTTTATAAGGAAAATGATATATATAAACAGAGTTTGTGGCTTGTAAGTTTTGGATTTTCAATCTCGCTATTAATTATGACTGCAATATTATCAATTGTGTATATAATTATACTTGTAATATTTTATTTATCCGTCATATGTACTAGATATAAATTTTTTAGTAATTATAGGTTTTCATTAAATCCCTTGTTTGGATTTTTATTAGGAACTTGTTTTTTTGGATTGAGTCTCTATAATTTAAACGGAACATTTCTAATCATAAATAATATTAGAAAATTATTCAGTTTTCTTGGGGGTGCATATCAGGCCCCAGCATTTTCTCTATGGATTAACGAAGCTTCTTGGTTGATTTTACCTGGAGCAATTATTGTAAGTTCTTTTTTATATATTTTATTAAAAATTAATAGAACAAAGCCTACAAATGTAATAAAAATAATCTTTATTAATTCTTTAGAGATTAAATACCTGCTATTTTGCATAGCCGTCTCTTCCTCTCTTCTATTTATTAATATAGTAGTTAAGCAATGGGCGCTACAATTTCTGTATTTTGGCCAAACAACACCTATATATTTTATTGCTATGAGTATTTTATTATTCAGATTAGATAAGTATTCTACGCGTAATAAAACTTTGGTTTGTATTTTCTTTACAATATTCTCTGCTTTAGGATATTATTATTCTGGCTTATCTGAACATAATTTTTCCCAAATCATACAATTCATTCATAATAATTATGTTAGTCCCATTGCCATAATTTTTTTAATTTTATTAATTTCCATTATATTATCTTTTAAATTTGATTTTTTTGTATATATCTTTTTATCTTTATATATTGTCTTTAACATGTATAGTTTTTCCCCTACATTTGGATGTTTTACTTGCGCTGATGGAGCCTCTAAATATATAAATAGACCTATTTACATGAATTCAAACAGAAAGATTCTCAATTTAACACTATATTTATCTAGATTGCTAGATGTTAATGATTATTCTCGGAAATCTATGATTTGGTTTTCTGATGATGATAATTTAGGAGCTATAACACGACAATCATTTGCTATGAATTATTTAAATAGCGGTACATCTTTGATTAACAAAGAGTATCCTTTTCTGAATAATTTTAGCGGACCAATTGGAAGTACCGGGACCTATCCAGTTGTAGGCAACAGAATTTTAGGAATTATTTATAATCAGTCAGACTGTCGGAGTGGCTTAAAAACACTTCAAGAAAGAGGTTTTAATATTGAAAAATTTAATCAAATAGACTATCATTATAACGATCAGCTCGTAATTAAATTTTGTGAATTCCTGATTTAACATTAATCTAATATATTTTGGATATTTATGAAGAAATTATTAATATTTATAGTGGCTTATAATGCAAGCACTACCATTTCAAGTGTTCTCAAAAGAATTCCTTATGAAGAGCTATCTAAAAACTATGATTTTGAAGTCTTAATCATTGATGACCATTCTTCGGATGCTACTTTCCAAAAAGCAATTGATGACAAAATAAATTATGATTTTAAAGTCACAATTTTATACAATCCTATAAATTTGGGTTATGGTGGAAATCAAAAAGTTGGATATCACTATGCCATTATTAATAATTATGATTATGTTGCTTTGATACATGGTGATGGTCAATATGCCCCTGAACTTCTTCCGGAATTAATGAGGCCGTTTTTAAATGAAAAGGCTGATGCAGTATTCGGTTCCCGTATGATTTCCAAAGGAGGTGCCTTAAATGGTGGAATGCCAATCTATAAATATATAGGTAATAAAATTCTTACGTATTTACAAAATTTTATCTTATCATCTAATTTATCTGAATTTCATAGCGGCTATCGCATTTATTCTGTAGAAGCTCTTAAATTAATACCATTTGACCTTAATACAAATGATTTTCATTTTGATACTGAAATTATTATTCAATTACTTCTGTGCAAGAGCAATATAGTTGAATTACCAATTCCAACATACTATGGAGATGAAATTTGTCGTGTAAACGGTTTAAAATACGCCCTTAATGTGATCTCTTCAAGCCTGCTCTCTAAAATACAATCTTATGGTTTTTTGTATGATAATAAATTCCATTTAACTGAAAACCTTACAAATCTTCACTATAAACTCAAACTAGGTTATACAAGCACCCATTCTTTAGCTATCAACTCTATTCCTTCCAATTCCACCGTTCTAGATTTGGCTTGTGCCGGTGGATACATTGGTCAAGAATTAAAAAAGAAGAACTGCAATGTAACGGGTATTGATATTTTTGATTTGAATGATAGTATTGTGCTTGATAAATTTATAAAAGCTGATTTAAATAAATTTAAAATTCCCTTAGATAATAATTATAATTACATTTTAATGCTAGATATAATTGAGCATCTTAATAATCCTGATTCTTTTGTTGAAAACTTAAAAAATTCGTTAGCGAATAATATCAATTCAACAATTATTATTACAACTGGAAATATAGGGTTTATCTTCCAACGAATATTATTATTATTTGGTATATTTAATTATGGTGAACGTGGAATATTGGACAAAGACCATAAAAGATTATTTACATTCTTCTCTATAAAAAAATTGTTTAAACAGTATGGATTTGAAATTATCAAAGTTAGAGGCGTTCCAGCACCTTTCCCTTTGGTTTTGAATAATAAAAATTTATCTAAACTGTTGATAAATATAAATTCCTTTTTGATAAAAATCGCTCCAAAATTATTTTCATTTCAAATTTATATGGAAGTAAGGCCAGGAATAAATTTGAATTATTTGTTAAACTCCGCTATAAATGAGACATCTATAAAAGTTAATAACCTTGCTAGGGTTAATACTTGTTAATTTTTTTTATCAATTATATTATTAACAATTTTTTATGTGTCTTGAATTGGCATTGTCAGTAATTTTTGCTTTTGATCCCCTTCAAAATATTGCCATCGTTCAAAACTGTGGTAAAAAATATTTACTTGAATACTTGTTTCACATTAAATAAAATTAAGCTACAAAGTAATTTTCCATTTTAAAGTATCTTTTGTATATTCCCACTATATTAATAACTAATGTGATGCATCTTCTTTATTAGTTTTCATAAATGCTGAATTATTCTATATAGGATGCGCTCCTAATGCCAAATAAATTTTCTGATAAAGCGTTGGTTTTAAGTTTGGTTGTGCCTGTATTTAATGAGGTAGAAGTGATACCCTCATTCATAGAGAGGGTAACTTCTGTCTTTAAAAGCATTGATTTATTAAATTTCGAATTTGTTTTTGTTAATGATGGCAGTAGTGATGAAACACTTCAGTGTTTACTAGATTTACAGTTTAAGGATATACACATTAGGATTGTGGATTTAAGTCGTAATTTTGGTAAAGAGGCAGCTCTATCGGCGGGTCTACAGGTTGCTATAGGACGGATCATAGTCCCTATTGACGTAGATCTTCAAGACCCGCCGGAAGTGATACCTGCGATGATTGATAAATGGAAGGAAGGCTATGAAGTTGTTTTGGCCCGAAGAATTAATCGTGAATCAGATGGATGGGCTAAGCGTATATCTGCAAACTGGTTTTATCGAATTCATAATAAAGTAGCAAATCCCCAACTTCCAGAAAATGTTGGGGATTTTAGATTGATGGATAAATGTGTCGTAGAGGCTTTAATGCAGCTCCCTGAATCAAATCGCTTTATGAAGGGCCTTTTTGCTTGGGTGGGTTTTCGAACAGCTTACGTTGAATATATCCGTCCAAAACGTAGGGCGGGTATAACTAAATTTAACGGCTGGAGATTGTGGAATTTTGCCTTGGAAGGTATCACCAGCTTTAGTACGGCACCCCTCCGAATTTGGGTTTATATAGGCTTTCTCGTTTCCTCTATGGCAATAGTTTATAGCCTATATATACTATCCAGAGTCCTGCTATTGGGGGTTGATGTTCCTGGGTACGCTTCAATAATAATTACAATTACTTTCTTGGGTGGCCTGCAATTAATTGGAATTGGAATAATCGGGGAGTATTTAGGCAGAACATATATTGAATCAAAGCGTCGACCTATTTTCTTAATACGTCATATATACCAAGTAAAAGATCAATAATGGATTTAAAAGAAGCTGATATTCTAGGGAGTAGCATCGACCGTCACTGGTATTACCAGTCAAAGGCCAAGGTAATAGTCAAGCTTCTTAAGGGATTTCATCCTTACAAAATTCTTGATGTTGGCTCTGGATCGGCATTTTTTTCTCGTTATCTGCTAAACCATACTCAGGTTAAGGAGTGTTGGTGCGTGGATACCTCCTATGTTTCTGATTCCGTAGAAATAGTGGGAACTAAAAAAATTCATTTTCAGAGGGAGGTTAAGCAATTAGATGTAAGTTTAGTGTTGCTGATGGACGTTCTTGAACATGTTGATAATGACATTGGTCTCTTGCAGGCTTATATGGCAAAGGTCCCAACAGGAACCAAATTTCTGATTTCAGTTCCTGCTTTTCAGTATCTTTGGAGTGCACATGATATTTTTCTTGAGCATAAGCGTAGATACACCTTATCGGAAATTGAGCTTGTCGCAAAAGGGGCCGGCCTAACTAATATATGTGGCGCTTATTATTTTTCAGCAGTTTTCCCAATTGCAATAATAATGAGACTAATTTCTAAAATTATTCATAAGAAATCTAATCTACCACATTCACAGCTTTCACAACATCATTGGCTAATTAATAAGTTCTTGTGGTTTTTGTGCAGAGTTGAGCTATCTTTTATGCTACACAATCGCTTAGCTGGACTAACTGCATTCTGTATTGCTGAAAAAGCTTAGAGGTTGTCTGAATGTTTTGGAGCGAATCTTTTGAGCCAGATTCAGGAATAAGCCCAACTTTTAATTAACTCAAAAGACTTGATTCAAATATCTACATATTTTTTTCATAAAAATGAATCCTAATAAAAACCTATCAACTGAGACATTAAAGCTAATAGTTTTGATTAGTGGAATAAATTCGATCTACTTATCAATATTGAATGCATTCAGCTTTTCAAACTTTTTATACCCATCTAACTATATCTTTAATAGTGATTTATTTGCAGATTTTATTAAGGTAGTGGTTTCATATCCGGGTGCTAAAAATTTGGTGTTAAATCCGGATTTTGGATTGGTGGCTACCTTTACAGATTACATTGGGAACAATCCATACAAGGGCATTGATGGATTAGGGGCTGGGGTTCTAACCCATTTTCATTTACCTCCATTTACGACGTTAGTATCCTTGACTAGTTTGTATTTGATGCATTTTTTTCCGCCACAATTGGTTTTTTATTTTGGATTAGTTCTTTTAGTTATTGCATTATATAAACTTTTTGGGTTTGTAATTGAGAGCCCCATAGAAAAATTAATTTGGGGGCTTTGTTTTATTCTTTCTTACCCATTTCTTTTTTTGCTTCAAAGGGGTAATCTCTTTTCAGGCATTACCACAATGCTAATAATATTTTTTACATTTTGTATATTGAAAAATAAAAAAATATTATTAGGTCTAATTTGTATGGCAGTTGCCATAAATATAAGACCCAATGCAGTTTTCTTTTTGCCAATTTTACTATTATCAACAAATTGTCGCTGGCTTATTCGCCTATTGGGACTCTTTTTACTCGTTACCACTATTTTTGTTTTAAGCACCTTTATGGCAGCTTCAATTTATCAAGATTATTCTCTCATAAATTTTATTAAAGGACTTGCTATATATCACGAAGGGTATATTGTCGGCGCTGCTGGGGACGCTTACAACTCAAGTTTTTTTAGCTTATTAAAAATGATATTCGGATATAGTTGGTTTATTGAAACTATTGGGTCACTTTCTGGTTTTTTAATTATTGTGATCTCAGTTGTAAGTTATATAAATAATAGAATTGATTCAACTACATTAATTTTTATGTTGTGCGTTGCATACATGTGCGGGAGTACTACATTTGCCGACTACCATTTATTAATTTTCATGTTGCCCATACTCATGATTCGCTTGGATCAAGGCAGATTTAATGACAGTCAAAAATGTACAGATAGTTTTTTATATGCACGCTTGATAATTTTTTGGGCCTGCATCTTTATCCTTTCCCCAAAGAATTATCTTTTTGATAATAACGGGATCTCTATTTTTGTTTTATTAAACCCCTTGGTGGCTATTTTTAGCGTAAGTCTATTGTTTTTAATCAAAATTCTACCTCCTGGCAGGGGGGGATTAGTTTGCTCCCTCAATTCTAGAATAAACGAAAGCCAAATAAGCTTTTTTACAAAACGGACTAATTCTCAATTAGAGGGCTAGGTAATAGGGTGGGACCCTAATAACCATAACGCGCGCTAAGCTCAAGAATTGCTAATACCTCATAGCGTGCATAGGTCCTATTTTTCTTTTAAGGCACCAAGCTTAAGAATAGATACTCAAAGAAAATAATGAGATGGACGATTCCTTGCAACATGGTAGTCCTACC
>Ga0007854_10001249_pt1 | contig 16298 bp, 17 predicted proteins | sample CryBogCBH12Aug08_FD_60382 | JGI IMG/M metagenome (GOLD analysis project Ga0007854, IMG submission 60382) | Freshwater microbial communities from Crystal Bog, Wisconsin, USA - CBH12Aug08 | ecosystem: Environmental > Aquatic > Freshwater > Lake | place: Crystal Bog, Wisconsin, USA | collected...
ACCCAACACTTTTCTTGATGTCTATATTGAGACATGGGCTGCACTGGAGTTCGAAAAGGGCCGCTCTGCGCTACTGTTTGGTAACTAAGCGCGACGGGTGCGATTCTTACGGTTGGCCTTGCGTCCGCGATTCTTGCGCGAGCGACCACCCTTCTTGCCAAACATGCTCTTAGCCATATTCGGCATAGAGCCAAGTACCTTGTAGCCCGTCTTAGAAGTGCCAATCTTGCGGTCAAAGTCCATCTTGAGTTCAGCCGCCGTCTTTCCACGCGCCTCAAAATTGGGGGCACCAGATACCTGTACAGGCACAATCAGATCGCCGTTATCATAGTCAAAGTAGACTACGCCACGACGAGCTAATCCTGTAATTGCTCCAACCTGTTTGACCGCACGATTGAACATACCAGACATTCTATATTTAATGTATAGATTTAATAGAATGGTCTCCAAGAACAGAACTCGTAAGAACAAAAATCACCCAAAATCACCAATTGAACACCATCACTTACTTGTACGATTTGAAACGACGACCTGTCCTTCTAAAGCCGACATGGAGGGTGTTAAGAAGAAGTTAGACCACTTAATCTACGACCTCTCCATGAATTTTCTCGGTGAGCCGCGTGCGTTTTATGTCTCGGAGCCGAAATGGAACGAAGGGCTCACGGCCGTGGCTCCGATTCAGACTTCGCACATCGCCTTTCACTTCTGGAAGACTCCGCCGCCCTGGATTCTACATCATCCGAAGTCAAAGTGTCTTCTACAAATGGATATCTATACATGCGGCTCCTTCACTCCTCATAAAATTGCCCGAGTCCTTGAAGAGTTTAGTACCTATAACCCCACCCATGTTGACTTGACACTACTCAATCGGCAAATGACACTCTATATTGACCGACAGCGCAAATGGGATGCGCGAAGCCCTAAGTCGTGGAGCGACTGGCTCGCCGAAATAGAAGAGGGTATCTAAGTAGGATGAGGGATACGCTCTGGGTAGGCTTTTTACTGCTATTGGTATTCGCCTCCAATTACTTTGTTCAAGTACTTGGAGATGAATTTTACAAGGCCGATCAGAAAGGGAAAATTTTTGACCTTCTACATATTACAGTTCCCGACTTACACGATTACAAAGCCTATAATGATGTTATTATTACGCTGACTGCGCTCTCTTTCTTTTTTATTCCGAATCCTGTTCCAATCGTAAAAGAGTTTGGTGCAAAATTTCTTCTAATTATGGTTATACGCGCGCTAACAACAATTGTAACAATTCTTCCAAAACACGATAAATGTGATACGGCAATGGGGTGGCTCAACTATTTCAAGGGCAACTGTTATGATAAAGTCTTTAGTGGACACACCGCCTTTGTCTTGCTGGCCACACTCATTTTCTGGAGACAAGGCATTATAAGCCCTGCCTTCTTTTACTTTATTAATGCGCTCAATATGGCCATGATTATCTTAACGAGGTCGCATTATACTGTAGATGTTGTGCTCGCAGTTGTAATTACGTATCTAGTATATGATGGTGATTATCATGTGTTTACTGATTTTTTTAAGGCTGGTAAATAGGATGGAGGGGCGTAAAATTCCCAGGGTTACGCACCAAATTTGGCTACAGGGTTGGAATTCGCTGCCGCCAAAATTTACTGAGAATGTCCGTAGTTTGAGGACCTTGAATCCAGGATACACGCATATGATCTGGGATGAAAAGAGTCTCCGTGAAGAATGTAGAAAACTTTTCCCAGCCGTTGTGGCGAAGTTTGACTCGTTGCCTTATCTTGTGCAGAAAGTGGATTTTGGTCGTCTTATTGTACTCTATGCCTATGGAGGTATAACTGTAGATACAGATATGAAATCTCTAAGGCCGATTGATACAACTCCGAAGATTGAAACTGCTGACATGATTATAAGTCTCTCCGCATTCCCAGGCAATCTCGTAGGGCAGACAAATAATGCAATTGTGCTTGTAAAACCACATCATCCATTGGTTTTGGAATTAATTACCCGAATGACAAATTCCACTGTAAAGGAAGCGGATTTTCTAACCAAGGAACTCTATCTGAATGGAACCACGGGTCCTGCTATACAAAATACCTTCTTCCATGAGCACAAGGGGGATATTGTCTTTTTAGATAATAAATTCTATGAGCCGTGTTTTTCAGTAGACCCTGTCTGTAGACCATCTACAAAGTCTATTATGGACCATAAACATGAAATGTCATGGATGTCTGATTGGATGAAGATACTCTGTAAGATTTTAATTGGACTTTTGTATGCGGGACTTTTTGCGGTGCCTGTTATTTTATTTTATTGGGCATACGCACGGTTTGCCGGTAAAAAACGAATCCTCCCTAGTAGGTAGATGTCGTTTACATTTCAGTGGGTTCCCACTCCAGGTCAAAACAATAATTTTGTAGCAAATAACAATGGAACAGGGCATTCTATTATTGATCCGACCCAACAGAATCCATTTGATTCTCCACTCTATATCTGTATTCCGCCTACTACCTTTCAAGGAGGTAATTCAGGTTCTGATACAATCTATAATTTTGCGAAACTTATAGCATATGGTACTCCAACAGTGACAACTGTTCAAAATCCAGGACTTAACTATAACGGCAAACGATTTGGTGGAGGAACATTTACCTTGGGAGGAAATCCATGTGGAAACTATGAATATAATGTTCTCACTACAACTACATTAAATCAAACAAGTGTGGCAACTTTATTTAGTTCGAATCTTGATCTTAGTACATGGATAGTAGTTAGGGGAAATTTAACTATTGCTTCAAGTACGGTTCTTATCCCAAATGTAAATCCATCGTATACCCCACCAAGTACTGCAACTTATACAAATCCACCTGACCCTAATGCAAAACGAAAACTTTTTATGGTAGTCTATGTAACAGGTAATTTGATATTTACAGATAGTTCCTCTAGTATTTCAATGAGCGCATGTGGAGGAAATACAGATACTACAGGTGCTAATATTGGATCATTTAATATAACAATCGCAAATAATATATATAACAATTCTACTCCAAATATAACACCAGTTATTCAATCAGTTGGCGGAGCAGGTGGTAATTCAGTGTCAAGTGCAGGTGGAAATGGAAATAATGGAAATAATGGTGCTAGTTCATCCGATGGTAGTTCATTGACTACAGGTGGAGGAGGTAGTGGTAGTGCAACTCAAGCAGCAAGTGGTGCAGGGGGAACTGGATCTGCTTTTTCGGGTGGTGCAGGAGGTGGATCATCACTAAAAAGTAATCCTGGAACTGCTGGTTCTTCACTTGGCGGACCAGGAGGAAATGGACCAGGAGGTAGTGCCGCTGGTGGAACCGGCAATCCTGGTGGAACTGCAGGTACAAATGGCCTTACAGGTACAGGTGGCCTACTTATTATTATATGTGAAGGAAATATTACTCCAAATGGGGCTACTGTACAAGCAAATGGAGTAAATTCGGCTGCTACCGGTTCATATGGAGGTGGAGCTTCAGGTGGAGGTATTACTGTAGTAATACAAAGCTCAAGTATAGGTAACTTTCCAGGTACAAAATCTCTTGGAGGAGGTAATACAGGTAGCGCGGGTGGCGCAGGTGGAAATGGTTCTGGTTTCAACTATGGTCTTTATAGTTAAGTTACTCTATACATTATATCTAATCTATTAAATAGAGATGGCATATTTTCAAATGAAATGGACCGAATCAGCTGGTGATGACAATCCATTTAATAATGGTAATAATAAGTTAACACATACTTTCGAATCTTTGGATGATCCGGCAGTAACCCCATCCCTTATTATACAAATTTATCCTCCGCCACTTTTACCTATTACTTCTCTATCTCTCACAAATCAAAATGGAACTTTATACTCATATCCTTGGACAAGTTCCGCATTAAATCAGTATTCTTGGACAAGTGTGCCCAATGTTCAAATGTTTTATTATAAACTTTATTTAACACAGGCACCAGATACATTTCCTGGCAGCGTAAATCCAACATATGAACTCTTAACATCAGGATCAACACTCTCAGGCACTTTTAACTATACAGTGTCTAATAACTATATGAATTTATATCTAAACTGCGTAGTGTATTATGATATTACAGGTGGTGCAAAAAGCTCACCCATCAATTTACAAGCAATCTGGTATAGTTCTCCAACTTCACCAAGTTTTACAAGTATAGATATTGTATATTCATCCTATCAGAATCCAACAGATCCAAATCAAGTAATATCTGTACAAACACTTATCGTAAACTATACACAATCGGATGGTGCATACGGTTTTGCATTACAGGTCTATAAAGAAAATACAGATGGCTCATATGGAATCTACTATGATGGAACTCCTGTGAATACTAGTCCACCTACATTAACACAATCTACGAATGTTGACTTTGGTACTGGTGAAGCAAATTATTATGCGGTCATCATTGCGAATGGTAATCACCAACTCTATTTAGCAGGACCTACAGGTATTTCATATACAACAAATTCTCCAAACTCAAGTGTAGTCACATGCTATCAGCCCCAATTTCCAAATGGTGTTCTAGGTACGCCAAGTTTAACCATCTACGCACAGAATGTATCTACAATAAGTCCTCCCTACGCAAATTTTACTTGGAATGCCTCAACTGGAAATAATCCTGGTTCAGGTGCAACATACTACGACTGGATTTTTTACGATGCAGCTACAGATTCACCCTACTATCCAAGTGGTCAGAGTGCATATTCAGGAAGAACAATTTCAAATGTAACGAGTGGAACAATCTCAGATTCATTTACCTTTCCTAATCCAAATGTAAGTATTTCTGGAATCACATTATATATTGTGATTACTTCTGGAAATGCGCAGGGTGCACAGACCGCATCAAATCCTTCAAATAACGAACCTTATGATTTTCAAGCATATGATCCCACGCCGACAGATCTTTCTATTACACTATCCTATAGTACAGGTCAAGTCAATGTGGAACTTCAATTTACTGGAAAAGACGGTGCCTTTGTATACAATTATAATTACATTATCTATTGGGTTCAAAGCGGGACAACAACTCAAGTCGTATCAAATTATTTAGCAGGTGGTACGAGTGAAACAAATAACGGTCACACTGCCATTGTAAATGTAGATTATGTTAATAATGGATACTCCATGGCAAATGGAGATACACTCTATTTTACAATGCAACTTTCAGATAACAATGGTGGCATTTCCTCAGAAACGGTAACTTCAAGCAGTGTAACCATAACTGGGTTGTAGAGAGTTCTAAAGCCTTCTGACAACCCTGTAGAGAGAATGGCTGGTGCTTCAAGGCCTCGCGGTGATATAACAACCCTAATCGATTTGGCTACCCGTGATAGTCAAGACGATTATTTCACACCGCTTAATTCTGAGACAACCTGGTTTGCCCGCGACCAGGAACGGCGCAATCGTCCTTTTGTACCCGCTGTTCAAACATTCGCCTTTCGTGGTCCTGCTGCCTTCGGTCAACGCTTCTCTTTTGATGTTGGCTCCGTGGCCTGTGGCGACCTCCTCTTTGGAGTTTTTCTTCAAGTTCGGCTTGGCCACTGGTTTGACCCGACAACTGTCCTCCGTATCCTGTCAGGTCGCTATCAGTATGTGGATCCAAGTGGTGCCTGGTTTTACGCAAACTCCATTGGTACTGTCTTAGTTCAAAAGGCCGAACTTGAAATTGAAGACCAAATTATCGAGACTATTGACGGCGATTTTACCTTTACTGCGGGACGTGTAATGACCAACTTGAATGCGCAGATTGGAATCAATGTGGATGGTACTGGATATTCTACACTCGATAGACTAAAATCGTGGAATCCCAACCGTGTATTTCCCACAGAAGGAGGGAAACTGATGATACCACTCTCCTTCTTTTTCAGCCGCGCAGGTCTGAAAGAGGCATTTCCACTTATTGCGTGCCGTGAAGGAACTGTTCGAATTCATATTACCCTACGGCCTTTCATTGATTGTGTGCGAGTCGCAAATGGTCTCCGCTCCTCTTGTACGGCAACGCCACTTGGAGAGACATTCAGTTTTATTGATAATGGCTTACCCTTCCGACCCACCATTCAAATCACTGCCGCAGCAGATTCTCCCGCCTTTGAAGATTTTAAGTTAGTGACCTATGGAGCCTATGTAAATGGTCTTGTGCGTGAGCGTATGCTCTATACACCCTTTGAAATGCTCTATCGTGGACTTCAGACATTTACTTTTTCGGAGCCTTTAAAGTATCTAGTGAATAAATCAGCGGGAGATACGATTACTGTCCAACTACCTCTCGAGGCAAATCATCCTATGGAGGAGATTATCTGGTTTGTACGGCGCAAGGCAGCCATCATTGAAAACAATGAGTGGACGAACTATAGTTCTGTGATTAGCGCTGAATATGACCCAACCTTCAATCCACCCAAGGCATTTGTAGTTTCTGCGATTCTACAAGTCAATGGTATTGAATTAATTCGCGCTGAAGAGGAGTATTTTCGTCAACTCTTGAGTCGTCATCATGCTGGAGGTATTACCTCCTATGCTTCTTATATCTATGGTTATCCGATTGCAAGAAAACCGTCAGACCACCAACCGAGTGGAACTCTGAATGCATCGCGTGCGCAGAGTGTACGCTTAACTCTCACAGTGAGCCCACCTGGTGGACTCTATAATCAGGAATGGGAGGTGGTTGTCTATGTGCTTGGCCTGCGCTGGCTCCGTTTTGAGAATGGAATTGGCAATCAGATGTTTGATAGTTAAAAATTTGAACTTGTAGGTCGGCAATATACTGCGTATCACACAATGGCTACTACAGTTCCTCCTCGTCGTTTTAACAAGTATCCAAATCGGGTTGAGAAGGAGCCCAAATGTGCACATACCTTTGCAAAGACTCTCTTTGAAAATGAAGGTGCAAAGTTTGAGAATAATTCTCTGACAAATACGGGTTGGGCCCATATTCATGTAGCCTTTATTGTAAAGCGTGGCAAGATTCTGGCAGAGGCCTGTAATCAGTTCGGCGCACGCCATATGGGCTGTGGCTATTCGGATTGGAGTATTCATGCTGAGCGTGCTGTCGTTAAGAAAATTGGTAACACCGATTTGCTTCGCGGAGCAGATATGTATGTCTTTCGTATGGGTCGTACGCCACAGAGTCGCTTCTCACAGCCGTGCCAGTCATGCGAGGTCTTCTTGAAGAAGTGTATGAAGGAGTATGGCCTGCGGTTTGTCTTCTATTCTATCTAACGGGCTCATAGATAGATGGTCGCGGCACTCCTCAAAATCCTTCAATCTGGAATACAGGATGTGCGACTCCTGGCGCCAAAAGGACAACCAAAAGTTGATTTTTTTAAGAAGGTTTTTATTAAGGCGGGGCGATTTACAACGCAGTGGTCACGCATTGATTTTGACCAAATTCCGGATTTTGGAAAGGCTGCGACAGTCACATTGCCGCGACAGGGACACCTGATAAGTCGTCTCTATCTAGTGGTTAATCTGCCCGATATTGTTGGTCCGCAAATTGCTGCGAAGGCCGCGGCAGATGTATCAGGCGTAAGATTAATTGGCCCGACGTATGGTTGGACAAATTCGCTTGGTCATGTACTTGTAAGTACTGCGCAGATTGATATTGGGGGAAGTCGCACAGAAGTCCTTGATTCGCAGCTTCTCGAAGTGCTTGATGAGTTTCGTACTCCCCTTGAAAAAACGACTTCGGTGAATCGACTCATTCAGCGGTATGATAATGGCTTTACGAAGAAGACTATTGGATGGGAACCGCAAAAGCGTCCAGCACAAGTAGCTGTGCCTCTGCCTTTCTGGTTCAGTCGAGGTGATGCTGGTGCTTTTCTGCCGATTGACGCAATCAGTACAGATGCTGTGCGCCTCACGATTAATTTTGCGGCCATTGGCGATACCTACGTAAGTGATGTAATTACAGACCCTGCTATTGGACTTCAAACGGGTAAAGTCTATCCACCCATTCTAGGTTCACCCTTCTATGCGGCGGATCCAGCAGGCACACTCACATATCTTGGACAGAGGGCAAGAATTTTTAAGGGTTATTCAATGCCTCTAATACAATCACTTGGAGATACATATTTAATGGCAGAATACATCTATCTCGACAAGGCCGAAGCGAACCGCTTCCGTCTTGCTGATATTTTATTGCCGGTTCCGCAACATTATCGAATTGAACCGTATGATACGCGGAATTTTCCTAAAGTCTCTGTGCCTTTGCGAATTCCCAATCCTACGCGTGATATTTTCTTTTATGCGGGACGATATGAAGCACCCAGTTATAATGCACCTTTCTTAGCCACCCGCGACCTAAGTGGAGTCGATTGTAGAGTAGCCCCTTGGTGGCCTGATGCGAGTGGTTTGAATGCGGCCTATTTTACAGCAGATTATTTACCTGGATATAGTACACGAGATTCTGACCCAATCAGTGATATTGCTTTGATTTACGAGGGGCGGCTTGTACGCTACGGTACAGAGGTCTCCTCGATGTTTCGTAGTATTCTGCCCAGCCTCAATCAGAGAAAATCACCATGGGTCAATCGATATTACTACAATTTGCCATTTGGTGTAATGAATGGATTTATGGCACCGAGTCAACCTTCTGGTGAAGCAAATCTCGATAAGATTCGGCGAATTGACTTAGAACTCACAATGGCTGCGGGTCGCGGTTGTGTTACTGGGACAGGTGTAGAGAGATTCTGGATTTATATCTGGGCAGAGACATACAATATCTTTCGAATCTATGGTGGTCGTGCGGCGCTTATGTTCGCCTACTAAACGCAGTTTAGGAGCCTGCGACCGCGAGGGAGATCGCCTACTAAACGCAGTTTAGGAGCCTGCGACCGCGAGGGAGATCGCCTACTAAACGCAGTTTAGGAGCCTGCGACCGCGAGGGAGATCGCCTACTAAACTAGAAAAAATTTGAAGTTTATTTTTACAACTAAATCAGTATACAAAAATGGCACAGCAACCCGACTACGCCTACCTGAATGAGCGGATTGACTTCATCAAGAATACAATCGAAAATGCGCAGAATCTATATAATCGTATCAAGCATGGAGAAAATGAAGTAGCATTTGAAGACTATTCAGAGTTACGCAAGTTATATTATGAAGTCGCAGGCGCAATTACGAATTACTTTGACTATCTTCATATGTATGCCATCCCACAAAAAAACTCCTATCTATTTCAATGGCTTTACGGAAAGTACTATCAAATTGAGGTACTTGATGATATTGATTTCTTGCTTGAAGAGTTAGATGAACAGGTAGCTGCGGAAGAAATTGGCGCGAATTAAAACTCATTCTTAGAAGAATGACAACTGACTTTGGATATCTCTACTGTATGACAAATCCTCTTTTTGATGGTCTTGTTAAGGTTGGTTATACAAATATAAGTCCAAGTGAAAAGGCTGAAGAACTCTCTAGTGGCCCCATTCCGATTCCGTTCGAAGTCGCCTTTGCAAAGAAAGTGCCTTCGGCAAATGATAAGGAGAAGATGCTACACAAGTTACTTGAGAAGTATACGGACCGTGTTCACCCTGTAAAGGATTTCTTTAGAGTACCGAAAGAGGCTATTCTTGAATTTTTTGATTTGATTGATGGCGAAATGTGGACGATAGAGACACCTGTATCGGCTGATCCTTGGAAGGTTCTGACCGACCGCGTATTTGACATTCTGAAGAGAGAATACCCGAAGTGGTCACTTGTGAATCTTGGACAGGCAAAGATGCGTGTAGCAACAACCATCAAGAATAAATACGGTATTGCTACGATTCCTACCATTGAGCAAGTGAGGGATGCGATGTCAGGGGATGCCGTGACTCCAGTCTGATTCTCTCTTTTGATATACATAGATGATGATATAAATGAAAAAACCTCCAAATGACAAGAAAAAAAGAACAAGACTTGTAATCCCGCAAACATTAAGAGCTCTGTAGTACAGTCTCTTATGCTTTATGAAATGTTGTAAGATAATTTCATTACTTTCAGAACAATCACAGTAGTTTCTGCGAGATTGAATCTGACTAAATGGAACCGTTTCACCATCTGGAATTTCAACTGATTCTGAAGTGTCGTGTCGAGTCATTTCTGTTTTTATTTTGAAGAACTGGATTTAGGCTCCTCAAGTACACGAAAATCATTCAGTGGAGGTGCCCTTCGAAAACGCTGACCTGTAATCACAGTACTCATCTCAAATGTTCGCCCTTCATGCCTTCCTGTCTTTTGTTCCTCTTCCTTCTGAAGTGTGCTTCGAAGGCGGTCTGCGAGTGTTGTAGTGGGTGTATCTAGAGCTCGAGCAGCGGAGAGAGGAGATGAGGGTGGTGCTTCAGGGCCAGTATCATCAATAATTGCGTATACATTTGGCTGAATAGGCTTAGCAATATCATAAAAGGAGTAGGATGACCGCGGCTTTGGATTCTTAATTGAGACTTTTGCCAAGGGTTTCTGTATGGATGGAGGAAGTTCTGGAAAGGGTGGAGTTTTAGGAATATGAATGATACTCTCGGGTTTTACTTCTGGCTTTAGAGGTGGAAGATTCAGAATCTCATCATCATCTTCATAAGCAAGGGCTGCAAACCGATTCGCACTCATAGATGCTTTTTACATGAATACTAACTCACAGTATGTTCAAATTTAGGTAGGGGAAAATTTGTTTTATGTAGGCGTAGTAAGAATAAGCAGAATGAATCTCGTCATCGTCGAATCACCCGCAAAGTGTCAGAAGATCCAAGGATTTCTCGGTCCAGGCTGGCGCGTCATTGCCTCTATGGGACATATCCGTGCCCTTGAAGAGGATTTGGCAGCTGTTGGTCTTGAGGCTGATTTTGAGCCGCGATTCCAATGGCTCAAGGAGAAGGGAAAGGCGATTGCTGGGCTCAAGGAGGCAGCGCAGGGTGTCACAAAGGTCTACCTAGCAGCAGATGATGACCGTGAAGGCGAGGCGATTGCATACTCTGTGGCACTTCTTCTAAAGCTACCTGTAGCTACGACAGCGCGTGCTGTATTTCATGAAATTACGGAGAAGGCTGTAAAGGCGGCTGTGGCGGCACCTCGCGTGCTCGATATGAATCGTGTAAATGCGCAGCAGGCGCGGGCTGTACTTGATATGATGATTGGCTATACAATTAGCCCACTTCTCTGGAAACATATTGCTCATGCTCTTAGTGCGGGTCGGTGCCAGACTCCTGCGCTGCGACTTGTCGTTGACCGTGAACGAGAGATTACAAACTTCAAGGTGAGTTCCTCTTGGCGAGTTAAGGGAGTCTGGTCAGACTTGCCTGCGGCGATGACAGAGGATCTTGAGGATGAGGACTCGGCCCAGAATTACTTGGAGAATATCTATAATGTTATGGAGGGAACTGTACAGAAGGCGGAGACTAGACCATGGACGGAGGCTGCACCACGACCGCTTATTACAAGTACACTTCAGCAGGAAGCAAGTGCACTCTTTAGCATGAATCCCAAGTTTACCATGCAGGCAGCGCAGCGGCTCTATGAGGCTGGACATATTACCTATATGAGAACAGATAAGGCTATGATTTCGGAAGAGGCAGTGGTCACGGCCCAGACCTGGGTTCGCGAGGCCTTTGGCATCGAATATATTGGTGCTGCTGTGGCGGCGCCGGCACCTGAAAAGAAGAAGAAGGCAAAGGTGGCAGAAATACCTGCTTTACCACAGGTACCCCAAGCACAAGAGGCACATGAAGCGATTCGCCCCACTCACTTTGAACTTACAGAGTTGCCGGCTACTGAAGACTGGTCCGCACCAGATCGCAAGGTTTATAAACTCATCTGGAATCGTGCGGTTCAGAGCGTTATGTCCACGTGTCGTGGCGATACTCGCAAACTCATCTTCAGAGCAAATGGAGACCCCTGTGAATTTGATTGGACGACTGCGGTCAAGCGCACAACCTTTCAGGGCTGGCGGCGCCTTGGCAATACGGCCAATCTAGATGAAGAGGAGGAGACGGCTGATGCTGAAGCTGAACTCTGGAAGAAGGTGAGCGGCATTGAGGCAGGAAGTGTGCTACGCTGGTCAAGTCTAGAAGCATATCCGCATGAGACAAAGGCAGCAGGTCGCTTTACAGAGGCGACTTTGGTCCGTGAACTAGAGAAGAAGGGCATTGGTCGTCCAAGCACCTTTGCTGCGCTCCTTGCGTCCATTCAAGACAAGAAGTATGTTGAAAAGGTGAATAAGCCTGCGCAGAAGGTTCAACGCACTCGGCACAAGCTTGTACCGAATCAATGGCCAGCTACTCGCGAGACCTTTGAGCAGAGCATTGGTGCGGAAAAGGATAAGCTGGGACCAACTTCACTTGGCGAACGAGTCATGGGATTCTGTGCCGATAAATTCAGCGATCTCTTTGATTATGGATTTACAGCACTTATGGAGACACGACTTGACAAGATTGCGGAAGGTCAGGAGGAATGGAAAAAGGTACTTCGTGATACATGGGCATCCTATAAGGAACGCTATGAAACTCTAAAGGCGGTGCCATCAGCGGTTGTCAATTCTGAGCGTCAGAAGGAGTTTGGCAATGGTTTGAAGGCAGTACAGTCCAAGAAGGGACCCTTGATTCTCATTGAAGACAAGGAGGATAAAGAGAATACGAAGTTCTATGGGTGGCCTGATGGAGTAAAGTGGGAGGACCTCAATGAAGAGATAGTACGAGCCTTTGTAGAAAAGAAGAAAGTCGAAATGGGTGGAGACTTGGTGGGGACCATTGATGGAAAGAAGGTTGAAAAGAAGAAGGGACCCTTTGGTGTCTATGTGGTCTGGGGAGACACTAAAGTGTCTATTGTTGGAACGGAGACCTTTGAAGAAATTGAGAAGAAGATTCGTGAAAAGGCTGGCGCAACACTTCATGTACTTGGCCCCTTTGAGTTCCGTAAGAGTCAGTATGGTATCTATATGTTCAAGAAAGATTTGAAAGATAAGAAGTTCGCAGGAGTTCCTGAAGGAATTGATATCAAAGGTCTTACCGAGGCAGAGGCAGTGAAGATTTATCAAGAGGGCTTGAAGAATAAGGCGAGAAACTTTACACCTGGTGGTGGAGGGGGGGGAAGGGGTGGGGGAAGGGGCGGGGGTCGCGGTGGGGGGCGCGGCGGAAGAGGTCGTGGTGGCTGGCGTGGACGAGGTGCCAAAGCGTAAATTTGAGGTTTAGGAATTTATAGATTTTTTGTAAGAAATGGTTGGCGTATCTGTTATTACCTCCACTGCGAATCGAGCACGATTCATGCCTCGTCTTATCAACATTTATAAAGGCCAGACCTATCCCCATGAAGACATGGAATGGATTATTCTGGACGACGGTGAAGAATCTGTAGAAAAATTCTTTACTGAATTGTGTTTGCCCAATATTCGCTATATTCGTTCTGATGTACGACAGCCAATGGGAATGAAGTTAAATCGTCTTGTCTATGAGGCACGTGGTGATATTCTTGTTGTTATGGACGACGATGATTATTATCCTCCAGAGCGTGTTTCATCCGCAGTTAGAGCACTTGAGTCAAATCCATGGTGTGAAGTGGCTGGAACGAGTCTCGTATATGCGTATTCAACGGCGACAGGTGAAATATTTCGTCTAGGACCGTATCATGACAAGCATGCTCTAAATTGTACACTTGCTTGGAAAAAATCTTATAGTCAGAAACAGCTCTTTGACCCCGCAGAAGTCTGTGCAGTTGAAAAGCGATTTCTACGTGGGTTCACTGTTCCAATGATTCAATTGAAAGCCTCTGAAACGATTCTTCATATCCTCCATAGTTCAAATACATTCGATAAGACAAAAACGAGTCAAATGAAACGAACTGACCTGATGCTTGAGGACTTTATTAGTTATGCTGAACTTCGTGCGGAATTTATTGATGTGGACTAACAATTCGTTTATTCAAAACTTTTTTTTTGTAAGGAGTAGATGTCAACGGCAGCCCCCGCGGCCAGTACTGGTCTTGCTATTGCGGCACCTACAGTACCTCCTACAGCTACAACAGCACCAAACTCACCTACCGCGGCGGATCCTGTTGTAAAGGATATATCAGGAAACACTCGTAAGGGAAAATTTCACAACGGTTGGACGGAAGAGCAGGAGGAGCTGATGGCGAAGTGGGCTGATATTGCGGCGTGCTATCGATGGCTGCACGACCGTTGTGAAAAACAGTATTCACTGGCAAATATGCGTATGACAGTTCCCGTTATTATCCTCACCACACTTACGGGCACTGCGTCCGTTGGCTTAGGGCAACTTGTAGGTGATGATCGCGATAATCAAAAATATGCTCAATTCGCAATTGGCGGCGTATCACTTGTAGCAGGTATCTTAACGACACTCGGCAATTTCTTCCGCTATGCACAATTGAGTGAGTCAAATCGTGTTGCGTCTATTCAATGGGGTAAGTTTCAACGCCAAATCGCTGTAGAACTTTCGCTCCACCCGAATGACCGTATTGACTCCATGGACTTTCTAAAAATCTGCCGCGCTGAACTGGACCGTATGATTGAACAGGCGCCTCCGATTCCCGACAATATTATCGCGATGTTCGAAAAGGAGTTCAAGGACTTGCCCAAACTTGCTAAGCCTGATATCTGTCATGGTATTGAACATACGGCTGTCTTCAAGGATAAGAAATCTCGTATGCAGCAGATTGCATCTGAAATTACTATGATGATGTATCACAAGAAGAAACTAATGCGCGAACAGGTTCTTCCCGATTTAGATGCTCGCATCACCCGTCTCATTGATTCTAAGATTACAGAGATTCGTGCTGAGCATCCTGTAGTCATTGAAGTAACCGGTGAAGTTCCTAAAAAAGAATCTGCGTTAAAGCGTGCGCATACGCTCTTTGACCCGCATTCTCGTAGAATCTTAACACCTGCAGCACCAACAAAGAATAAGGAGGCACCCCTTCTAAATAAAGTAGTTGTCAAGGATACCATCGATGAAAAGAAAGTATAACCCAGGGATAGAATGGACTTTGATTTTCCGATACCCCACAATTTTACGCTTTGTGAAGAGGAATCAACTATTTCTTTTGACCAGGCCCTACAAGTCATGGAACTTCTTGGAGATGATTGCTGGGCTCTCTGGATTGAGAATAAGAAGGGCGAGCGCCATATTTATGTAAATAGTTATGCAACACGCTATACTCGCGGCAATGTAAATAATACAGAGTCTGACAAGTACATACCGAATCTAATGTACGAAATGGAGCAGTTCTGTCGTGACCAGATCTTTGCTGAGCGCAAGAAGTTTATCAGTGGACTGCGTTCTGGATATATTATTCATATGGTCTTTGGCTTCAATACATTTGAACATATTATTCTGGAGAAGGTAGATGAAAAGACCTTTCTCTTTGACCGCTATATGACAGGTACTCTGAAGCCCACAAAACTCTTTGAGTAAAAATTTGAAGTGAATTGACACGCATGCGTATTGTACATCAATACACCATGGCTGACAATAAGAAGAATCTCATTATCCATGAACTGGAGACCATGGAGCAGGGTGACATCATTCGTGGAGAGAAGTTCAGTGCGCTTGCCTATCGCAAGGTCATTAACGGACTACGGCCACTTGAAGCAATCCGTACAATTGACGATGTCGCAGGTATTAAGGGCATTGGTGCCAAGATTAAGGCGAAGATTCAGGAGATTCTCGATACGGGTGGCTTGAAGGCGGCGGCTGAGACCCGTGCTGAACTCAAGATGGACCTCTATGACCAACTTCTTGGAGTCCACGGAATCGGCCCTGTCAAGGCACGTGAACTTGTGGCCGCGGGTGTTACGAGCATTGAAGACTTGCGTACTAAGACGCGCCTACTCAATGATGTCCAGGTGATGGGTCTGAAGTACTTTGAGGATATTCTTCAGCGTATTCCTCGTGAAGAGATGCTTGCTCATGAGAAGTGGCTGAAGGCAGCTCTGCCCACTGAATGTCAGGGAGATATCGTAGGAAGTTTTCGTCGGCAGGCGACGACATCTGGAGATATTGATATGCTCATTACAATTCCTGATGTAGATGCGAAGCCAGCAGCACAGAAGAAAGCCTTTCATGACTATGTAGAGAAGCTGCGAAGGTCTGGATATATCAAGGACATCCTCGCACTTGGTGATAAGAAGTGTATGGCAGTGGTAAAGCTTAGCGAGACGGCAAAGGCGCGTCGACTGGACCTTCTGCTGACTCCGTATAAGGAATATGCTTATGCGGTTCTCTACTTTACAGGCTCTGACACCTTTAATGTGGCATTTCGCTCTCACGCCCTAACATGTGGCTATACC
>Ga0007854_10001250_pt1 | contig 16285 bp, 17 predicted proteins | sample CryBogCBH12Aug08_FD_60382 | JGI IMG/M metagenome (GOLD analysis project Ga0007854, IMG submission 60382) | Freshwater microbial communities from Crystal Bog, Wisconsin, USA - CBH12Aug08 | ecosystem: Environmental > Aquatic > Freshwater > Lake | place: Crystal Bog, Wisconsin, USA | collected...
TCCGCAAAAATCGGCAGCAGCGTCACCGCGCCGCCGAGCAGCACGGCAAACATATCCAGCGACAAAATGCCGAGGATGATTTTGTTGTGCCAAACGAAATCGAAACCGGTGATGAGGCTCTTGAGCGTGACTGGTTCGCGCGGCGGAATTTTGTGTTCGTGCTTAATGCCGGTGATGAGCGCGATAGCAGTCAGGGCGAACAGCGCGTTGATGCCATACACCGGCCACGCGCTGTGCGTGAGCCAGATGAGCACGCCCGCTGCTGACGGGCCGAGCACGCAGGAAAGCTGGAATGCGCCGCTGTTGAAGGTGATGGCGCGCGGCAATTCCTCGCGCGTGACCAGCGCGGTCACAAACGCCGCGCTGGCCGGCCACAGAAAAGTTCTGCCGATGCCGATGACGACGATGAGCGAGTAGGCGAAAAATTGAAACGTCGCGAGATTCTGTCCCAGCGCGATGAACGCGGAGGTGAGCGTGAGACCAAGGCTCGCGCCGCCAAGCAACAGCGTGGAGCCGAGGATGATTTTTTTGCGATTAAACCGGTCGGCGAGTTGCCCCGCCGGCAGCGTGCAGAGAATCATCGGAATCATCAGCGACAACCCGACAAAGCCGAGCGCGAGGCCGGAGTGCGCGCGTTTGTAAAGTTCCCAGTCCAGCGCGGTGATCATCATCTGCATCCCCAGCGCCGCGATGAAGCGCGCGATGAGATAGCGCGTGAAATCGGCGTTGCGGAAAACGCCGTAGGTGCGCTGGCTCGCGGCGGCGGGCAACGTCGGCGTCAGTGATAAATCTTCCTGGCTGTCGGTTTCGTGCATGAAACGTGCGCCAATCTACTACAAAAAAGTGTGCGGTCGAGTTTTGTCGGCAGGTTCGTCATCGTAATCGCGGTGGGAACGGATTAGGATTACAATCAAGAAACAATGAGCGCGCCGGAAAACAATTCACCCCAACGGAATTTCAAATGGCCGTGGTTTGTCTTGGCGGCGGTGCTGCTGGGCGCGGTGCTGGCGGTGTTGTGGGTGGCCGCCGCCGCCAAAAAAGTGGAGCAGCAGCGCGACTTCTCGCCGATACCGGCTGCGGCGCCAGCGCGTTAAAACTGCGGGGTCAGACGATCCGGAACGTCCACCGTGTTGGTCTGCTTTCTATTTTCCAAAACCGGCAGCAACGAAATGCCCGTCAGGCCCGGCGCCGGTTTCGCCCACGCCATTTCCAGCGCCGTCGGCGCAAAGTCTGCCGGACTCACCGCCAGCTTGCTGACGCGACCAGCGGGAACAAATCCCGGCCAGTTCACGATCAGCGGCAGGTGTTGCAGCGCGGGCTTCTTCGCATTACGGAGCTGGTCGGCAGGCAGCAGAAAATTCAGGTTGGTGTTCGCAAATTTTTCCGGCGCGCAACTGCCCGCGAAAAAGATGGCGACGCTGTTGGACATTTTCGATTTGCCCAACTGCTCCCGCAGCCGGCCGAGATTGTCGTCCAGCCGCGTGATGAGCGCGGCGCGGTTTTTCGCGGCCTGCGGCCACGCCTCGCCGGTGAACGGCGCGTCGCTCGGCACGGGAAAATCATCCGCGCCGGTGGTGGCGGTGCGCGGCGCGGGGAAATTCACGAGCAGGAAATACGGTTGGAAATGGTTGGCGCGGTCGGGGTCGTTGTTCTTCACAAAATTGACCATCGCCTTGGTGAACAAATCCGGCAGATACTGGCCGCGCGCGCCGCCGGTGTTCGGATAAATCATCTCGTGCTCCAACTGGATTTTTTGAATCTTCAAATCGTCGCCGTAGATGACGTGCGGATAACGCCACAGCGCGTCGGGATAATAATTCTGCGCCTCGCCGTCCTCGAGAAAACCGGCGAACTCATCGAAACCGTGCAGCCACGGCTGGCTGGCGAGATTCCATTCGCCGATGAGGCCGGTGTGGTAGCCGGCATTTTTCAGGCGCTGCGCGATGTTTGGTTCGCCGGGCGCGGGTGCGGAAATTTTTCCCGCGAGCAGTTGCGCCGTCGTCGCCGGCATGTCCGCGCCGCCGGTGTAATGCGTGAACCGGAGGCCTTCCGCCGCGAGCCGGTCGAGGTTCGGCGTCTGGTAATTCGTCTGGCCGTAGCAGCTCAAGTCGCCGGGCGCGAGGTCGTGGCACTGGATGAAAATGATGCTGGGCAGACGTGGTTTCACCGTGCGGGCGTTTGACTCGACGTTGGTGAAAAGCGACGCGAGGTCGGCGTGCGCGGTGGCAGCGGCGGCCAGCGCGGCGAACAAATGGAACAGGCGGAAAGTTTTCATCTGTGAACTTGGATTGTGTCCGGCGTGGCGCGTTCAAAGCAAATCTTTTCAACGGTTGTCGAGGTGAACTTCGTTGGCCAGCGGCGTGAGCCGGTCGGTCTGTGCATCGTAGCTCCAAGCCCGCACCGTCACCGCGCCTTTCGGCAAGTCGGCGAGCGGACAATTTTTCTGCCAGCCAGCGAGCAGGAAATTCCGGTCGTGGAATTTCTCCACCAAGTCCAGCCGCATCAACCGCGAATCCACCAGCGCAAAAATCTGCGCCTCGCCACCGGCGTTTTCGCAGGTGAACACAACGCAATCCGCCGGCGCGGTTTTGGTCGCCGAGCGCGCCCAGCCGGTCAGGAAAAGATTCGTGCCGATGATCTGGCTGTTTTCAATCGCGCCGGCTTGGTTTTCCGGCGACGGCGATTGCTTGAAATCCGCCAGCCGCCGTGACCGGTGTAGCGGATAATTCAGCACGCCGGCGTGGTAGAGCGCGTCGGCCATGGTTTTCACTTTGTCATAGTTTGGACATAAATTCGCCAGCGTCGCGGGCTGTGGCGGCAACACGTCGAGAAATTTCAAGCAGGCTTGCGCGTGGCGCAGGTTCAGGCTGAAGACGCTCATGTTCACCACCGCCGCCGGCCACGCCAGCGTGTGCAGGCCGATGACGATTGTGCCAAGCAGTGCCAGCAGTGCGCGCGTTTTCCAATTCGGTTTTTCGAGCGGCGGAAAAAGCACGAGCGGCACGAGATAAACCAGCGACACCGTGAGGCAGACTCCGAATATTCCGTAGCGCGGCGACAGCGCCTGCGCCGCGCCGAATGCCGCGCGGCCGGTGGTGGCGAGCAGCGCGCTCAAAATGCCGTAGCCGCCGAGCGTCAGCCACGGCCAGACGCGATGAGTCCACGCAAAATCATTTCGCCGGCGAAAAACCGCGCCGCAAATATAAATGAACAGCGCCAGTTCCACGCCGCCGATGGCGATGCCGGCGGTCACGGCGCGGTCGCTGTTCTGGCTCACCAGCGGGTTGCCGAGAAACGCGCACAGATATTCCACCACGCGCAACGGATCGAGGCACAACACGCGCCAAAATCCCGGCGACGGCGGAAACTGGTAGTCTTGAAAATACAGCGCGACGTTCGCCAGAAACGCGAGCAGCCACAGCAGCGCGGCGCGGCTGTTTTTTTGCAGACCCGCCAGACCTTCGGAAAGAAACAGCATTGGGAACAAGGCGATCCATGCAAGCAAGCCGTTGCTAAACGAAAGCGTGCTGGCCACCGCCATAACGCCGGCGAAAAGAATTTTTGCGCGCGGTGAAAAACCGGTTTGCCAAACTAGCAAGCTGGCGAGGATGAAAACCAGCGGCAGATACATGACGAGTTCCATGCCCCACAACCACGCCTGATATTGCGCCGGCGAAAAAATCAGCAGGCACGCGATGAAAAACGCCAGCCAGATTTTCACCGGACTGCCGGCGAAAGTTTTTCGTCCGAGGAAAAAAACTGCCGTCGCCGCGCCAACCGCCAGAGAAAAAGTGAACGCCACCTCGCGCAAAATATTCCAGTGCAAAAAGCCGCCAAGCAGCAGGAAAATCGCGCGCGGCAACACAAGCCGGCTTTCATTGTGCTGCGCCCAGAAATCACCGAAGCTCAAAGCGCCGGCGTGCCATTTCAGGAAGATGCCGGCGAGGTCGTCGTCCCATTCGTCCCAATAAGGCACGTCCACCGCGTTGCGCCGCAGCAAAATCGCCAGCACGATTGGCGGCAACAGGCACGCGGCGAACGCCAGCCAGTTCGCCCACGCAGGAATTATTTTCGTGCTTTGAACTTTTTCAGTCATCGGATTTTTTGCCGAACTCCGCGTCTAGCGGAATTTTCAGCGCGACGAGAAAACTTGGAACCGTCGCGAGAAGCACCCACACAAAAAAGGTTTTGTAGCCAAGCACCGATTGTAGCCAGCCGCTCCACAAACCGGGCACCATCATGCCCAGCGCCATGAAGCCGGTGCAGAGCGCGTAATGTGCCGTGGCGTGCGCGCCGCGCGCGAGCCAAATCATGTAGAGCATGAAAAACGCGAAGCCGAAACCGTAGCCGAACTGCTCGACCGCGATGCCCGCGCCGATGGCAAAAAGATTTTGCGGCTGCGCGGCGGCGAGCCACACGAACACCGCGTCCGGCAGATGAATCGCCAGCAGCATCGGCCACAGCCAGAATTTCAGGCCGCGCCGCGCGATCACAAATCCGCCGAGCAGCCCGCCGATGATGAGCGCGCTGACGCCGATGGTGTTGTAGGCGAAACCGACCTGCGCGTTGGTCAGGCCAAGGCCGCCGTGTGCTTTGGCGTCGAGCAGAAACAACTGTGTCACCGGCATCAACTGCGCCTCGCCGAAACGGTAAACCAGCAAGAACAGCAGCGCGACGCCGATGTCCGGCTTTTGAAAAAACGCGGTGAAAGTTTTGGAAAATTCGCCGAGGAAATTTTTGCTGCCGGCGACAATCGGCTGGTCGCCAGCCGGTCGCGGCAAAATCCAGCGGTGATAAATTCCCAGCAGCAAAACAATTGTCGCGACGAATCCGAAAACCAATGACCATGCGGTTGGAAAATTGTTCGACTGCGCCGCCAAGATTCCTGCGAGGATGACGAGCTGGCCTTTCGCCAGAATGCCGGCGACGCGGTAAAACGTGGTGCGGATGCCGTTGAACCACGCCTGGTCGTGTTCCGTCAGCGCGAGCAAATAAAAGCCGTCCGCCGCGACATCGTGCGTGGCGGAGGCAAACGCCAGCAGCCAGAAAAACACCAGTGTGGCTGCGAGAAAATGCGCCGTTGTCACCGCGAGCGCGACGCCGGCGAGCGCCGCGCCGACCAGCAATTGCATCGTCCAAATCCACGCGCGGCGCGTTTTCAGGATGTCCACCGCCGGGCTCCACAGCGGCTTGAGGACCCACGGCAGGTAAAGCAGGCCGACGAGAAACGTGTTCTGCGCGTTCGGCACGCCGAGGTTTTGGTAGAGCACCAGCGCCACCGACATCACCAGTGCGTAAGGTAGTCCTTCCGCGACGTAAAGCGTCGGCACCCACGACCATGGCGAGATTTTTTTGGCGGCGGACATTTGACTGGCGCGGATTTTATGTCGCCGCGCCGGCGAAAGGAAACTTTTCTTCGTGCCACCGTCGCGGCACAATCGGCGGGTGATCGGCGCCTTTCTCAACGCCCTCGGCATCCTGTTCGGCGCGCTGCTCGGCCTGGCGGGGCGCGGGAATTTTTCCGCGCGCACGCAAAACCAGCTCCGCTCTGCGCTGGGCGCATTCACGGCGTTCTGCGGCCTGCAACTGCTCTGGCTCAACGTCAGCGGCGGTTTTGTTGCCTGTCTGAAACAGCTTTTCCTCGCCGGTTTGGCCGTGGTGTTGGGCAGTCTGCTCGGCAAACTTCTTGGCCTGCAAAAAATTTCCAACTGGCTCGGTCGCCGCGCGGCGGCACTGCTGGCGACGGCGGAAAAAAATCCGCCGGGCAAGCCGGTGGCCGGGCTGGTGGCCACGACAATCTTGTTTTGCGCCGCGCCGCTGGGTTTGCTCGGCTCGGTATCGGACGGACTGGCGGATTATTTTTTCCCGTTTGCAGTAAAGGCGGTCATGGACGGGCTGGCGACGAGTAGTTTTGTGAAAATGTTCCGCTGGCCGGTGGCACTGGCGGCGGTGCCGGTATTTTTCTTTTTTAACGGGCTTACGCTCGCCGTCCATCACTGCGCGCAGCCGTGGCTGGCGGCGAACCATCTGCTGCCCGCCGTCAACGCCGCCGCCGGGCTGGTGATTTGCGCGGCGGCACTGGTGGTGCTGGAAGTTCGCCGCGTGGAACTGGCGAATTATCTGCCCGCGCTGTTTATCGCCCCGTTGTTGACGCGCTGGCTGGCATAATAAATTTGCCAGTTTCATCGTCTTAAACTAACTTTGCCTCATGCGGCGAAAACGGAGCGCGTCAGGGCATCAAAAGCAGATTCGGGCATTCACCATTTTTTTCGGGGGATTGGCCGTGTTGCTGGTTGTGCTGATACTTTGGTTTCTAAATCGTCCGCATATTGCTTCCAATAACTAGCTGCGCGCCAGGAAGCGCGTTTTCAATTCCCTGTTTGCCGGCTGGCCACATTCTGGCTAGGCTAACCGCATGAGTCATTTGTCCCGCGCCATCGAAGCATCCGTCGCCACGCTGCGCAGTTTGTCCGCGCTGGAAGAACCGCTGCAACGCGCGGCGCAAATCCTCACGCGCAGCCTGCTCGCCGGCAAAAAATTATTAGTCTGCGGCAACGGCGGTAGCGCGTCGGACGCTACGCATCTCGCCACGGAATTTCTCTGCCGCTTTCAGGATGATCGCCGGCCGTATCCGGCGATTTCGCTCACCGCCAACGGCGAATTCATGACCGCCGTGTGCAACGACTACCACGCCGACGAAATTTTTGCGCGGCAAGTCTGGGGTCTCGCGGAAAAAGGCGACGTGCTCATCGTCATCACCACCAGCGGCAAATCCAAAAACGTCGTCCGCGCGCTCGAAGAAGCCAGACGCAAAGGCGTCGAAAGCATTGCGTTTCTTGGCCGCGACGGCGGTTTCACTAAAGGTTTGGCGACGGTTGATTTAATCGTGCCCGGCAGCGTGACGGCGCGGATTCAGGAAGGTCAAAAAGTTTTGTATCACGCGCTCTGCGAGATCGTCGAAGAAAAACTTCCCAAGCAGTAAGCATTTAGCCACAGATGCACACAAATTAACACAGATGGGGGGAAATTTGCCGAAGCATAAATCTGTGTTTCATCTGTGCAAATCTGTGGCTAAAAATAGTCCGGCTCGTTGCCGGCTTTCCACTTGATGTTGCAGCCGATGCTGGCGGCCTGCATTTCCGAAGTCGGTTTTCCCGCCAGCACCGCGTCGAGCGCGGCGCGCAAATCTTTTCCCGTCACCGGAATGCCGTTGCCCGGACGGCTCGCGTCGAACTGCCCGCGATAAACCAGCCGGCGACCGCGGTCGAACAGGAAAAAATCCGGTGTGCAGGCAGCGCGATAACTTTTGGCGACCGTTTGCGTCTCGTCGTAAAGATACGGAAAAATGTAGCCGGCATTTTTCGCTTCGTCCTTCATTTTGGCCGGGCCGTCCTGCGGATAATTTTTTGCGTCGTTGGCACTGATCCCGACGATGCCCACGTTTTTCGCCGCGTAATCGTTCGCCAGTTGCGCCAGCCCGGTGCGGAGGTGGACGACATACGGACAGTGGTTGCACATGAAAATCACGAGCAGCGCGGCCTTGTCCTTGAAGTCGGCGAGCGCGACGATTTTTCCGTTCGTGTCCGGCAGTTGAAAGTTTGGCGCGCTCGTGCCGAGCGGCAGCATGGTGGAAGGTGTCAAAGCCATGCACGAAATATAAATCCAACGTCCAAAGTTCAAAGCCCAAAGTCACTTGGGAAAAAGCTCGTAAATCGTAAATCGTAAATCGTAAATTTGGGTGTGGCAAAAAACATTGTTTATTTCGACTTGGAAACGCAGAAGTCCGCCGAGGAAGTCGGCGGTTGGGGTAACATTTCCAAGATGGGCATGAGCGTCGGCGTGACTTACAGCACGGCGCGCGGCGACTACAAAATTTACGGCGAACCGCAAGTCAACGATTTGATTGCCGAATTGCAGCGCGCAGATTTGGTCGTCGGCTTCAATAATCTGCGCTTCGATTACGAGGTGTTGCACGGATATTCGGCGCTCGACCTGACGCAGATTCCGACGCTGGACATGCTTGTGGTGTTGAGCGAGACGCTCGGTCACCGACTCTCGCTGGACTCCATCGCGACGGCGACGTTCGGCGTGGAAAAAACGGCGGAAGGTTTGCAGGCGATCCGCTGGTGGAAGGAAGGCAAACTCGCGGAAATTGCGGAATACTGCTGCTACGACGTGAAGATCACCAAACTTGTCCACGAATACGGCGCGCAGCAGAAGCAACTACACTATTTCAACCGCTTCAACAAAAAGCTCACCGTGCCGGTGAAGTGGTGAAGGTTAACCGGCCGTTTTAATTTTCAAAACCGCTTCGCGCAATTGCGTTGCCAGTTCCTTCCGGTCATCAGTCGTGCGCTGGAATTTTTCGAAACGCAGCGTGGCGCGCACGGATTTTTTACCGAGCAGGTTGATGAGGTGTGGAAAAAACGAATGGTCGCCCCAGTAGCAGGCTTCGGTTTTCGGATTGCCGTCATCCAAATCATATTTGATACAAGCGATCGAAATTGCTTGTCCGCCGCGCAAGGCCGGCTCCAGCAGCGGGGCGCGGAACGGCAGGATGGTTTCACCGTTGGAACTGGTGCCTTCGGGAAACACCACCACCAGCGCGCCGTCGGTCAGGGCGCTTTCGATTTCATTGTTCACCTCGCCGACGTGCGTGCGCCGCTCGCGCTGGATGAAAATGGTTCCGCCCAATTTTGCCAGCACGCCAAAAACCGGCCAGTGCCGGACTTCCGCCTTGGAGACAAAAACCGTGGGCGCGACCGAGCAAATCACCACGATGTCGAGATAGCTCAAATGATTGGAAACGAGCAACCCGCTTTTCGGAAGCTCGCCGGAAACATTTACGGAGCCGCCGAATATTTTCAGGTGCGCCCGCGCGGCGCGATGCATCCACGCGGCGCGGGCGGCGCGCAGGTTTTTTGGCGAGGTCAGGCCGACTTCAAAAAAATAGTCAAAAAGTGCGGCGGTCACTTCGAACGCCAGCCAGACCAGTCTGCCCGCAGCGCGGATTGTCATGCCCTGATTTCAAACGCGAAACCCCGTGCGGTCAACCGAGAAAACGCTCGCGGGCGCCGGCCGGCATCGCCGCCAAGTCGAGCAGCGTGAGGAAATCAATCGTGCCGAACTGCCGGTCGAGCGCCGGCGCGCCGCAGATTTTTGCGCCGAGTGTGAGATAGGCGCGGAGGAGTTTTGGGATTTTAACTTCCTCCTCCGTCAGTTGGTCAAGCGGACACTCGAACGCCACCGTCGGTGACGTGCGCCACGGCAGGTCGGCCAGATGTTTTTTGCGGCACAATTCCGTGTAGGCCGACGCACCGACCGCCGCGTCCTGCGATGTCAGCGAGCTGCAACCGATGAGGTAACGCGCGCCGCGTTCCTTCGCGTAATCGGCGATGCCTTTCCACAGTAGGCCGAGCACGATTAAATTACGATGCTGCTTGTGGACGCACGCGCGGCCCAATTCAATTATTTCCGAACGCATCGGCTCGAACGCGCTGAAATCAAATTCCTGCGCGGAATAATAACCGAGATTTTCCGCCGCATTTGCGCCCGTCTGCAAGCGGTAAGTGCCAACAACCTGTTGTGTTTCCAGATGTTCGACGAGCAGATGGTCGCAGACGGCATCAAACGGATCGGCGTCGAGGCCGGTCGCGTAGGACTGCGCCAAGCCCTCGTTGAGTTCGAGATTGAAGACATGGAAGCGCAAAGCCTGTGCGGCTTCGATTTCAGCGGCAGTGTGCGCGAGCCGGACGGCATATTGCGTCGACGCGCCGACCAGCAGCCGGACGGATTCAGTGGACTGATTCACAGCCTCAATCTGCCAAGGCAGAATGACAGCCGTGTGGCGGGCGCGTTACATTTCAGCGACGCCGGGCGAGAAATTTTTCGACATATTTGCCGAGGATGTCCGCCTCAAGGTTCACCGCGTCACCAACTTTTCTTTCGCGCAGCGCCGTCACGTCAAACGTGTGTGGAATGATCCAGATGCGGAAACTTTTTTTGCTCACGGCGGCGACGGTGAGGCTGATGCCGTCCACTGCCACCGAACCTTTGAAGACGAGATATTTCATCACGTCCGGCGACGTGGCGATGTCGAGAACGTGATCCTTGCCCGCACGTTCCCACTTGATGATTTTGCCGAGGCCGTCCACATGGCCGGTGACAAAATGCCCGCCCAGCTCGCCGTTCGCGCGGAGCGAGCGCTCGAGGTTCACGAGCGAACCGATTTTGGAAAACTGGAAATTCGTCCGCTGCCAGCTCTCCTGCAACAAATCGAATTGAATCAACTTCGCCTTGCCGCGCGCAGAAATTTTGACCGCCGTGAGGCAGCAGCCGTTGACCGCCACGCTGTCGCCGATTTTCACGCCGCGCCCGCAGACCTTGGCGCGCACGGTCAGCTCGATGGATTTTTTCGTCGTCGTGATTTTTTCGATGACGCCCGCTTCTTCAACAATGCCGGTGAACATGGGGGAAATCTAAATCGGTTATGAAACCGCGTCGAGCCGCGTTTTGGCAATCAACGCACCAACCTTGCTTCAATCAACCCGCGCTGTCAGCAGCAAATCCTCGCCCAGCTTGCGCCACTCGACCTCGCGAAGCTGGATGACCTCGCTCAAATTTTTCGCGCCATCGCCGGCGACCGCCTTGCGCGAATCGCGCCCACCGAGGATTTTTGGCGCGTAGAAAAATGCCACGCGCTGCGCGTAACCACCGAGCAGAAACGACGCGTTCACCTCACCGCCGCCCTCGACGAGCAGACTGGTGATGTTTTCCGCGCCGAGTTTTTTCAACAGCCAATTCAAATTCAATTTTGAGTTTTGAGTTTTGAGTTTTGAGTTGGTTGGCGGCGCAACGATGACATTTACGCGCTTCGCCAACGCCGCCACGCGGTTTTTTGGTGCGTGTTTGCCAACGACAATTGTTGTTAGCGCAGCAAATTCATCGCTCACCACTTTTGCCGTCAGCGGCGTTCGCGCCCGCGAATCCAGCACGATGCGGCGAATCGGCCTTGCCATCTTCCATCTTCCATCTTCCATCTTCGTCCGCACCGTCAGCGACGGATCATCCGCGAGAATGGTGTTCACGCCGACGAGGATGGCGTCGCTGCCCTGCCGCAGTTTCATGCCGTGTGCGCGGGCTTTTTCGCCGGTGATCCATTTTGATTCACCGCTCGCCGTGGCGATTTTTCCGTCCAACGTCATCGCGGCTTTCACGGTGACGAACGGTGTGCGGCGGACAATCCAGTGATTGAAGGCTTCATTCAACTTGGCGCATTCGTCGGCTAAGATTCCATGAACCACTTCCATTCCCGCGCGCTGCAAAATCCTAAAACCTTTGCCCGCGTGCTGCGGATTCGGATCGGTGGCACCGATGACGACGCGCTGGATGCCGACGGAAATAATGGCGTCCGTGCAAGGCGGCGTGCGGCCGTGGGTGCAGCAGGGTTCGAGCGTGACGTAAAGCGTCGCGCCGCGCGGCGAGTGGCCCCGTTTTTGCGCGTCGCGGAGTGCCTCGATTTCCGCGTGCGGCAAACCTGCGCGCCGATGCCAACCGCGCCCGATGATTTTTCCGTTCTTCACCAACACCGCGCCGACCATCGGATTTGGTGACGTTGCGCCGCAACCGCGTTTGGCGGATTGCAGTGCCAGTCGCAGAAATTTTAGGTCATTCTTCAAACAGCGCTTGCGCGAATTGTTTCGCGTCGAAAGGTTGCAAGTCGTCCGGCTGTTCACCGAGGCCGATGAATTTGATTGGCAGACCAAGTTCTTTTTGAATCGCGACAACCATGCCGCCTTTGCTCGTGCCGTCCAGCTTCGTCACGATGAGTCCGGTCAGCGGCACAGCCTTGTGAAATTCGCGCGCCTGGTTCAGCGCGTTCATGCCGGTGCTGCCGTCCAGCACGAGCAAAACTTCATGCGGCGCGCCCGCAAGCTGCTTGCTGATGACGCGGTGCAGCTTCTGCAATTCCTGCATCAAATTGTGCTTCGTGTGCAAACGCCCCGCCGTATCAATGAAAAGATAATCCGTCTTGCGCGCGAGCGCGGCGGTGACGGCATCGTGTGCCACGGACGCAGCGTCCGAACCGTAGGCGCTCGCAATAACTTCGACTTTCAGGCGCGTGCCCCAGAGCTTGAGCTGCTCAATGGCGGCGGCGCGAAAGGTGTCGCACGCGGCGAGCAAAACGGATTTTTTCTGCGTCTGAAAATAATGCGCGAGCTTGGCGCTGGTGGTAGTCTTGCCGGTGCCGTTTACGCCAACTATTGAAACTACGCAAGTGCTGCCGGGAATTTCGCGCAGCTTCGGATTGTTCGCGGAAAGGCTTTTCTCAATCTCCGCGCGGGCGATGGCGAGGTAATCCAAGCCCGCCGTGCCTTGCGATTCGTAAGCCAGTTTCACTGCCGCCACAATTTGCGTGGTCATGGCCATGCCGAGGTCGGCGGCGATGAGCGCGTGCTCAATTTCTTCCAGCGATTCGGCGGTGAGCTTGGGCGAGCGCGTGACGATGCGCTTGAGTTCGTGCGTCAGCTTGGCGTGCGTCTTGGCGAGGCCGGCTTTGAATTTGGAAAAGAGACCCATGTTTTTTGCCACAGATTTTCACGGATGAAACACAGATTCAAAAATCTGTTCCCGAAAAATCCGTGTTTATCGGTGTTTGTCCGTGGTTTCGGATTTTCGTTCGGCGACTTTGGCTTTGAGTTTTTCTACGTGGTCGTAGGGCAGCCTGACCGTGCCGATGAGCGGCTGCTTTTTGCTGAAACCGTGGCAGTCGCTACCGCCGGTGACGAGCAGATTGTATTTTTCGGCAATCTCCAGATACCGCTCGGCCATCACCGTCGAATGCTTGGTGTGAAAACATTCGATGCCATCCAGCCCGGCCTTGACGAGCGCGGGAATGATGTCGTCCGTGCGGTTCAAGCCGGGATGCGCCATGACCGCCAGACCGCCAGCCTGATGAATCAGCTCGACGCTTTCCAGCGCGGACATCTTGGTTTTCGGAACCCACGCGGGCCGGCCTTTTTTTAGGTAGCGCTCGAATGCCTCGTCGAGATTATCAATCAGCTTTTCCTTCACCAGCGCGCGGGCGACGTGCGGCCGGCCGGGCGATTTGCAGTTTGCCAGCGCAAAGACGGCTTCGGCTTTCAGCGGAATGCCCAGCTTGTTCAGCGCCGCCACCATTTCGGTAATCCGATTGTGGCGGACGGACTGAAATTCCGCGATGCGCTTGAGCAGCACGGGATTTTTCGTGTCGAGAAAATAGCCGAGAATGTGAACTTCCGTGTCCTCGTGTTCCGCCGTGAGTTCCGCGCCGGCGATGAAATCCATCTGCACGTTGGTGCACGCCGCCGCCGCGCGTTCGCAGCCTTCGACCGAATCGTGGTCGGTCAGCGCGATGCAGGCGAGGCCGGCCTTCTGGGCGCGCAACACCAGTTCCTCCGGCGTGAACGTGCCGTCGGAAAAAAACGTGTGCAGATGCAGGTCGGCGAACTTCATTTGACGTTGCGCGCGGGCCGGAGAATTTCACCGCGCACCTTGTCGAGAATGCCGTTCACGAACTTGCCGCTGTCCTCCGTGGAAAATTTCTTCGCGATGTCCACCGCCTCGTTGATGCTGACCACCGGCGGGATGTCCTCGCGGTGCAGCATCTCGTAAATCGCCAGCCGCATCACGTTGCGATCCACCACGGCGATGCGGTGAAAATCCCAGTTCTTCGCGTGTTTCTTGATGATTTCGTCAATCGCGTCGCGATGCTGGAGCACGCCCTTGATGAGCGGTTCGGAAAACAGCCGCAGCTCGGCCTCCGCGACGGTCGGCGGCGGCAGCTCGGTGACTTCGCCCCACTTGGCATGGCCGGATTTTTCGTCCTCAATGGCGGCGGCGCGCTGGGAATTCCAGAACGTCGCCAGCTCCAGCTCCAGGTCGGACGGCGGGTTCAGGTCGTGTTGAAACAGAAATTGCACTGCGCGTTCGCGCGCTTCGCGTCGTTTTCCCATGAAGCGGATTCTAAAGCCTAAAGACCAAACTCAAAAGCCAAATCACACGGCGCGACTTTGGGCGTTGGATTTTGGGCGGCGGGCTGCTATTTTTTCGCGCCATGAAAGTCGGCAAACTTTTGCACACACGCTATCGCGTGAACGACCTCGAACGCACGGTAAAATTTTACCGCGACGTGCTCGGTTTGGCGGAAATCAAACGCCACAAATCGCCGCGCGGCTCGGAGTTGGTTTTCATGCAGGCCGCCGGCAGCGAGGAACTGATTGAGATTTGCTTTTTCCCGAACAGCGAGTCGGTGAAATGCCAGCCCGACCTGACGCATCTGGCGTTTGAAGTCAGGAGCCTCGCCGAATTTGCCAAGCACCTCGCCGCGCACGGCCTGAAATTTTCCGACGGCCCCACGACCAGTTCCAGCGGCACAACCTTCGCCTTCGTGGACGCGCCCGAAGGCTACGAAATCGAGCTGATCCAAAAGAAATAATCGCGCATCAATTTTCCCAACTCCCAACTTCCATCTCCTAACTCCAAAATAACATGAGCGTCCTCATCGTCGGCACCACCGCACTCGATTCCATCAAGACTCCCACCAAGGAAAACCCGCGCCTGCTCGGCGGTTCGGCCAGCCACGCGGCGGTCGCGGCCAGTTTTTTTTCGCCGGTGAAACTCGTCGGCGGTGTCGGCGAAGATTTTCCGCCGAAATACATCCAGCTTTACAAAAAGCACGGCATTGACCTTGCCGGCCTGCAGATTTTGCCCGGCAAAACCTTCCACTGGTCCGGCGAATACGAAATCAACATGAACAACCGCCGCACGCTGGCGACGGAACTCGGCGTCATCGAGACCTTCCAGCCGAAACTCCCGGACGCCTACCGCGCCGCGCCGTTCGTGCTGCTGGGCAACATCGCGCCGGCGCTGCAGCTCTCCGTGCTCGACCAGATGAAGAAGCCGAAATTTGTCGTGGCCGACTCGATGGATTTGTGGATCAACATCGCGCTGCCGGATTTGCTGAAGCTGCTCAAGCGCGTGGACGGCTTTGTGCTGAACGACAGCGAGGCGGAATTGCTCACGAAAGAAGACAATCTTTTCCGCGCGCTGAAAAAAATCCACGCGCTCGGCCCGAAATACGTCATCATCAAAAAAGGTTCGCATGGCTCGGTGCTGTCCGGGCCGAAGGGCAATTTCATCTGCCCCGCGTATCCGCTGCACACCGTGGAAGACCCGACCGGCGCGGGCGATTCATTCGTCGGCGGCCTGATGGGCTGGCTCGCCAACGCGCGCGGCCCGGTTGAAAAAAACATCCGCCGCGCGATGGTCTATGGCAGCGTCACCGCGTCGTTCTGCTGCGAAGGTTTCGGCCTGAACGCGACCGTCAAGGCCACGCGCCAGGCCATCAAGCAGCGCGTGAAGGAACTGGAAAAGCTGACCCGCTTTTGATTTTGGATTTACGATATACGATTTACGCGTTCTTTGTTCAAGCGACGCGTAAATCGTAAATCCAATATCGTAAATTCAGGAGACGAACTTCGGCTCAAACACCGGGCCGAGGTTGTGCTTGCGGAGCAGTTCGCAGAACCGGGCGATGGCGCGTTTCTCGTCCTCGGCGAGGTGGAAGTGGATGTGCCACTCAAAATAATCGCGCCGGAAATCCGCGTCGAATTCCTCGCGCGTCTCGATGATGTGCTCCAGCGTCTCCATGCCGAAATGTTTCGCCGCGCGCAATTCGTGGCGCAGTTCCTTGTTCTCGATTCCCCGGCGCAGCGCCCAGACCGCATAAACAAAGGGCAGATTCGTCAAGTCCGTCCACGCGTAGCCGAGGTCAAAAATCTCGTGCGTGCTGGTCGCGCCCGCCTTCGCTTCGCTTCGGCGCGGCTGACGCTGGAATTCAATCGCGCGGTCGCCGATGAGCAGGACAAAATCTTTTTCCTTCGCGGCTTCGTAATTTTCCAGCGGCACGAATTTCGGGAACAGATTTTTCTCTGCCAGCAGCACTTTCAACAGGTTCACGCTGGTGAGCGACGCGGTGTCGCAGAAAACTTCCGCCGCTTCCGCGAGCGGTTTTTTATGCGCGAGGATGACGCTGTAGACCTCGCCGAGCGACGCGATGGCGATGCCGTCGAGGATGTCGTAGCGGTCATTGAGCAAAACCTCGGTGATGCTGACGAGCGCGGCGTCCAGTTCATCGCGGCGCAGCATCTCGGCGAGCTTCGCCGGCGTGGCGAAAATCAACTCGCTTTCGAGGTCGCGCGTGAGCGGCGCGGCGTTGAGATACGGCACGGAGCCGATGCGGAAT
>Ga0007854_10001252_pt1 | contig 16279 bp, 12 predicted proteins | sample CryBogCBH12Aug08_FD_60382 | JGI IMG/M metagenome (GOLD analysis project Ga0007854, IMG submission 60382) | Freshwater microbial communities from Crystal Bog, Wisconsin, USA - CBH12Aug08 | ecosystem: Environmental > Aquatic > Freshwater > Lake | place: Crystal Bog, Wisconsin, USA | collected...
TCGACGACCACCACGACGACGGGCACCGACACCTGCCAGACGGGGACCAGTCCGATCCTCGGGGTCTGCCCGCTCTTCGGGTGGGGACTGCTGATGAACCTCAACAGCAGCGGCTTCAACGTGCCGAACTTCGCAGCGAGCTCCATGGGCTACCTGTCCACGGCGGGCACCGTGAACTTCCAGGGCGCGGCGATGCAGGTGGGGGCGGGGAGCTTCTTCTTCGGCGGCTACTTCACCCTTCCCGCCTCGGTCGCCACCATCACCGGGGTCTCGTCGGTGCAGGCGTGGATGCAGTACTCGCCGGTGACGCAGCTGTGGCTGGTCAGCGCGCAGCTCGGGACCGGATGGGTCAAGAAGTTCGGGACCGTGACGGTGACGTTCGCGGCGACGGCGATCACGGTGACCGGCTTCGGCCCCGTCCTGACGGGGATCTCCGTCGCCGAGGGCGGGACGGTGAGCTTCGTCAACGCCGACGGCTCGACCGCCACCATCGCCGCCACGCTGTCGGCTGGCTATGCCGACGGCAACATGACGGCCCAGATCAGCCTCTACGGCGCCACGCCCGGAGCGGATGCCTGGGACAACGTCTTCGGCTACCAGGGCTTCAACCTGATCTCGGCCACCATGGCCATCTCGATCGGCGCGACGGGCCCCTCCCTCGGCTTCGCGGCGACCGCCTCGCTGCCGGCGTCGCTCATGCGGGCGATCGGCGGTGACGGGTCCGCCATCATCAGCGTGGCCGGCATGATCAGCGACACAAGCCCGTGCTTCTCGTTCTCCCTTTCAGCACCGGCCGGCGCGACGAACCAGAATGTGCTCAACATAGGGGAAGGCACGCTGACGGCGACCTCGGTCAGCTTCATGCTGGCTCCACGGGGCTGCCAGATCGGCACGATCGGCCAGGTCGGCTCGATCACCATGATGCCCGGCGTGTCGCTGAGCTTCTCGGGAGCCTTCCTCCAGGTCCCGGTCACCGCCAGCCTGTCGGTGGTCGTGCCGTCGCTGCCGATTGGGACGACGCCAGCCCAGCCCTACTTCTCGGTGTCAGGCAGCATCACCGTGGGGGCATTCAACCTTGGGGCGCTCCACATGGGCCCCGGTTCGATCTCGGTCAGCATCTCTGATCAGCCCGGAGCCACCGAGTCCTTCTCCTTCTCCGCCCAGGCGACGCTCTACGGCGTCTCGATCGCGGCCTCGGCCTCGGCGACCTATGTGCTCGGCACCCTCACCGGCTCGGTGGCGGTCGCCGGCTCCGTGAACAACGTGACCGTCGGCGGCTTCGGGGTGAAGACCTTCGCCTTCAGCTTCCAGGCTGGGGACGTCGGACTGCCGACCTTCGCCGTGTCGCTGTCGCTCCTCGTCGACGTGGGCGGTGGTGGCTCGGGGATCACCATGTCGGGATCGGTTGGCACCACCGGGGCCTCGTTGACCGCTTCGAGCGACATCACGCTCGGCGGCTTCTCCACGCACTCGGCCTTCACCTACGCCATCTCGTCGACCACCTCGGGCGTGAGCGTCGCCTTCACCAATGCCATGTCGATCAACCTCTGGGGGACGACCCAGTCGGCCACGGCCTCCTACTCCATCGGGACCGATGGCTCCCTGTGGCTGACCGAGACCTTCGGTGCGTCGCTGGAGCTGGCCGGCTGGCACTTCGGCGGCATGCAGGTCGTGATGGTCATGCACGGCGCGACCATCACCTACAGCCTGTCGGGGCAGATCTCGCTGTTCAGCGGGGCCCTGACCGGGAGCATCACCGCAGCACTGCGCGCCGGGAGCAATGGCGGTCAGTTCGTGATCCTGCTGAACCTGACCGCTGATCTGACCGCTCACATCACCGGCTTCAACGGGACCGCCAAGCTGACCATCTACGACTGCGGAACGCCGTGCACGTCCTACATCACTCCGACCGTGGGCTTCCGCTTCATGATCGGCATCAGCGGGACCTCGATCAACGTCGACACCGGGTGGCAGACGCTGTCGGCCAGCTCGTTCTCGGTGCCGGTCTCGTCGGCGTTCTCGGGCAGCGGGTCCTACAACACGGGCGGGTTCACTGCGGATGGGTTCAGCTGCAGTGGGATCGCGATCTCCATGAAGGCCTCCGGCAACCTCGTCGCCACCTTGTCCGACACCGGCCTCTCGAACTCCGCAGCCCAGCTGAGTGCGTCGGCGACCATCTCGTGGGACGGCTTCAAGGTGCTCGGGGTCACCTACGGCAATTTCTCCACCTCGATCCACGTCACCGTGGGTTGGGATTCGAACGGCGTCTACGTGATGAGCGACGCCTATGACGTGGGATCGGTGTCGATCGCTGGCCGGAAGGTCTGGGACGGCTACCACGTCGACAGCCAGAAGATCTACGTCTTCGCCTGGTAGCGGCCAGAGGCTCGATGGGCGTCGGTCCCGAGGTTTCGCCGTGCTGACGTGCTGGGAAGGGCGATGACTCCTGGGCCTCGAGGTTCTCTAAGATCTGGCGCGGTGGGACGGATGGACTGGCGGACCTCGTTGACGCTGAGCGATGGCCTTCGCGCCACGCTCGTCTCCCTGCTGCTCCTGGTCGCCTTGGTGGTCGGTGGTCCGCTGTCGCTGCCGGCGGCCGCGGCCACCCCGGTGCCGGCGGTCACCTCGGTGGTGCCCGGCAACAAGCAGGTCAGCGTCACATGGGAGATCGGGGGAGGGGGACCGACCTCCGGCCTCCATGGGGTCGTCGTGGCCTCGCCGGGTGGAGCATCCTGCAGCACGTCGGGGTCGTCGTGCACGGTCACTGGGCTCCGCAACGCCACGACCTACACCTTCGTCGTCACGGTCACCGACGGGCAAGGGGGCAGCACGGTCTCCGCACCCTCGCAGGCCGCGCTCCCGGCGAGCCCGTCGATGCCCTGGCAGGTGGCCGAGCAGCGGGCGGTGGCGGCCGGCTGCGCGGCGGATCCCTATGTCCGTGCCAACGTGCTCCAATGGTTCACCCCTCCGGCCCTGACCGTGTCGGCCACCGCGAGCCCGGTGGCCACCATCACCACGGACCTCGGCGTCATCACCGTCCGCCTCGAGCCGGCCAAGGCGCTCCAGTCGGTCAACAGCTTCGTCTTCCTGAGCCAGCAGCACTACTTCGACTGCGTGGCGTTCCACCGGGTGATCAAGGGATTCGTGGACCAGGCCGGGGACCCGACGGCCACCGGCTTCGGCGGCCCCGGCTATACGCTGCCCGACGAGTTCCCGCCCAAGGCGGCCGACCCGGCTCACCAGTTCGCCCAGGGCGACGTGGCCATGGCCAACACGGGGGCGCCGCACTCGGGCGGCAGCCAGTTCTTCTTCGTCATGGGTCCATCCGCCGAGCGCCTTCCACACAAGTACGCGTTGTTCGGCCACATCGTCCATGGGCTCAAGGTGGCCAAGGCCATCAACGCCAGTGGACCACCGACGCCACCACACGCTGTGGTCCATCGCATGCTCTCGGTGACGATCGCAACCTCGTGACCTGCACGGTCGCTCCCGGTGATCCCGGTCGTGAGGAGCAGCCCAGTCCCCGCCGGTAGCCTTGGGCGATGCCCGCCCCTCGTCTGACCAGCCACCTGTGAGCGACCACCAGCCGACGCTGCTCGACGCTGGAGACGGTGGTGCTGGGACCCCCGCGACGCCATACGGAGCACCGATGGGCGCCGATGAGATCCTCGAGGGGCTCACGGAGCCCCAGCGTCGCGCCGTCCTGCACCGGGGAGGCCCGCTGCTCATCGTCGCGGGTGCCGGCTCGGGCAAGACCCGGGTGCTGACCCGACGGATCGCCCACCTGCTGGCCTCGGGCGACGCCCGCCCGCACGAGATCATGGCCATCACCTTCACGAACAAGGCGGCCGGCGAGATGCGCGAGCGCGTCGAGGACCTGTTCGGCCCGCGGGCCAAGCGGATGCTGCTGGCCACCTTCCACTCGGCCTGCCTGCGGATCCTGCGGGCCAACGCCACCCGCATCGGCTTCGAGCCCGGCTTCACGGTCTACGATGCCACGGACTCCAAGCGCCTGATCGAGATGATCATGGCGGACCAGAACATCGACACCAAGGCGGTCCCGGCCCGCTCGGTGACGGCCAGGATCTCCGAGGCCAAGGCTCGGCTCCAGGCCCCTGACGACCTCGTCGCCTCGGTGGCGTGGGCCGCCTCGCCACCGGAGCAGGCCGCCGCCTCGGTCTACCCCGTGTACCAGGCGAGGTTGCGAGCGGCCAACGCCATGGACTTCGACGACCTGCTGATGAAGACGGTCGAGCTGTTCCGGGACTGCCCGGACGTCCTCGAGGCCTACCAGCAGCGCTACCGCCACATCCTCGTCGACGAGTACCAGGACACCAACGCCGTCCAGAACACGCTCGTGCTCATGCTGGCCTCGCGCCACGGCAACGTCTGCGTGGTGGGCGACTCCGACCAGTCGATCTACAAGTTCCGGGCGGCCGACATCTCGAACATCCTCGACTTCGAGAAGACCTTCCCTGACGCCACCACGGTGGTGCTCGAGCAGAACTTCCGCTCGACCCAGAACATCCTCGACGCGGCCAACGCGGTCATCAAGAACAACCCGGGCCGACCTGAGAAGCGGCTGTTCACCGAGGACGGGGCGGGGCCGCCCATCCGACGCTTCCGGGCTGGCGACGAGCGCGACGAGGCGATCTGGGTGGCCTCCGAGATCACCCGGCTGCGCGTCCACGAGGGCGTCGGGCATGGGGACATCGCCATCATCTACCGGACCAACGCCCAGAGCCGGGTGATCGAGGAGGAGCTGGTCCGCTCTGGCGTCCACTACAAGGTCATCGGTGGCATCCGCTACTACGACCGCAAGGAGATCAAGGACGTCCTGGCCTATGTGCGGCTCCTGGCCAACCCCCAGGACGAGATCTCGGCCCGTCGGATCATCAACGTGCCCAAGCGGGGCATCGGGGCCACCTCGGTGGCGGCCATCGGGCAGTATGCCCGCGACCACCAGCTGAGCTTCGGCGAGGCCATCGAGCACGGCGACGCCATCTCGTCGCTCACGCCCAAGGCGACGAAGGCCGTCGTCGCCCTGGCCGAGCTCCTGGCGTCGATCCGGTCGCGGATGGAGCCGGTGGACCCCGCGGTGGCGACCGCGGCGGACCCGCTCTACCTGATCGACGAGGATGACGTGCCGTCGGTCGCCCCCACCGTCGAGGCCGACGCCGCCGGGGGCGATCCCGCGTACCTCGATCCGGGCAGCCTGGTGCGGCTGGTGGTGGAGCAGACCGGCTACCTCGCCGAGCTCACGGCCGAGGGCACCCACGAGGCCGAGAGTCGGATCGAGAACATCACCCAGCTGGTCACCGTCGCCTCGTCCTACGAGACGCTCGAGGAGTTCCTCTCGATGGTGGCCCTGGTGTCGGACGCCGACGAGCTCGGCGAGGCGGCCGAGCGGGTCTCGCTGATGACCCTGCACATCGCCAAGGGCCTCGAGTACCCGGCGGTGTTCCTGGTCGGGCTCGAGGAGGGGATCTTCCCCCACTCCCGATCGCTCGACAGCGGGGACCCCGACGACATCGAGGAGGAGCGCCGCCTCGCCTATGTCGGCATCACCCGGGCTCGGGCCCACCTGGCCGTCAGCCACGCGTGGACGCGCAGCCAGTGGGGCCAGACCACCGACGCCCTGCCCAGCCGCTTCCTCTCCGAGATCCCCGCAGAGCTGATCGAGGACATCGGCCCGGCCGACTCGCCGCGCCGGCGCGACTCCTCGGGCTGGTCCCTGCCGGCGCGCAGCCGCTCCGACGACGAGGGGGGGCGGGTGTTCGGCGCCGGCGCCGGCGCTGGCGGGCGGGCCGAGCCCACCTCGACCGGTGCCCACCTGCTCGACCTCGAGGTCGGCGACACCGTCGTCCACGAGCGCTGGGGCGCAGGACGGGTGAACGCGCTCAGCGGTGCTGGGGATCGCCGCACGGCGAAGGTCCGCTTCGCCAGCGTGGGGGAGAAGACCCTGATGCTGTCCATGGCCCCCCTGACCAAGGGCTGAGGCCTCCATCCCTTCGCCCCCGACGGGTGAGAGACTCTCCAGATGGCTGCGTCGACCCCACCCCGCCACGCACGGCGTCGCTCGAGCGTGGCCAAGCGGCCGAACTTCCGCCGCCGGCGGATCGTGGTGGTCGTCCTCGGGCTCCTCTCGGTCTTCCTGGTCTGGCTGGCGATCTCGCTCGGGATGGCGCTGACCAACCAGTCCTACGGGGCGAGCCTGTCGGCACGCTTCGCCGAGTGGGGGCGGGACCACGGGATCGGCGGGGTCGTGACCTGGGCCGAGCAGGAGTGGTACTCGCTGAACCCGCCCAAGAAGGGGGGCAAGCCGCCGGCCGACGCCTTCAAGAAGAAGGGGAACGGCGCGGCGGCGGTCGCCTCGACCTGCCCCGACGCGCTGCCCAAGCCGAACACGATGCCCACCCCGGCCCAGCCTCCGCAGCCCAGCGAGGGCGTGTGGCAGCCGGTGGGCCGCCTGGTGGCAAACTGCGCCGCCGTCTACGAGACCTATGTCCGGCCTGACGCGGTGCACACCAGCTACGTGGTGGGCCTGGCGTGGATGGACCCCAAGCTGCTCTCGGCGTCGCTCTACTCGGGCAGCCAGGTGCCCGGCGGCGGCCCGTACACGCGCACGGCGCCGATCTCCGCCGACGCGGCGACGTCGCTGGTGGCGGCCTTCAACGCCGGGTTCCGGATGCAGGACGCGCAAGGCGGCTACTACACCGACGGCAAGACCGTCATCCCGCTCGTCGCCGGCAAGGCGTCGGCGGTCATCTACAAGGACGGCACGATGGACGTGGGGGCATGGGGGAGCCAGGTGTCGATGGCCCCCAACGTGGTCTCCGTGCGACAGAACCTCGACCTGATCGTGGACGGCGGCACGCCGGTGGCAGGCCTCAGCGCCAGCGACAACAGCCGGTGGGGCGCCACCCTGGGCGGGTCGGCGCTGGTCTGGCGCTCGGGCATGGGCATCCGCCGCAACGGCTCGATCGTCTACGTCGGCGGACCCGCCATGACCATCACGGCGCTGGCGGACCTGCTGGCCAAGGCCGGCTGCCTGCGGGCGATGGAGCTCGACATCAACACCGACTGGGTCAACTTCGTGACCTTCGCCCCGGCGGCTGGCCAGCCAGCGTCGCCGGCCAACGGTTCGCTGCTGATCGGCTCGATGACCGGCGGCACGTCGCGCTACTTCGCCTCGTGGTGGACGAGGGACTTCTTCACCATGTCGGCGCGCTACGCCGCCAACGCCACCTCGACCGCGAGCAGCACCACCACGACCACCCGGCGCTGAGCGCCGGACCGGCTAGCGCCGGCTGGCCACGAAGCGGAACAGCGGCCGCGGCAGGTGGCGCATGACGCCGAAGACGAGGCGGAGCTTGGCGGGGACCCAGACGACCTGGGCGGAGCTGCCGAGGCCCGCCACGATGGCATCGGCGCACTCGTCGAGGTCGATGGTCATCGGTGCCTCCTCGAGCCCGGTGGTCATCTTCGACCGCACGAAGCCGGGACGGAAGACCTGGACCTTGACCCCAGCGTCGCGCAGCGAGTCGCCGTAGCCGATGCCGAGGAAGTCGAGGCCGGCCTTGGTGGCACCGTAGGAGTAGTTGTCCCGACGGGGCAGGACGCCACCGACCGAGCTGATGATGGCCACCTGCCCCGCCCCCTGGGCGAGGAGCCGGGGGCGCAGGGCCGCCAGGGCGGCCGCTGGCCAGGTCAGGTTGATCGCGAAGAGCTGGCTGGTGGCCGTGGCGTCATCCTCCACCTCGAGCTGGTCGGTCAGGATGCTGGCGGCGACGAGGACGAGGTCGACCCGGCCGCCGGCGGCGGCGAGGCCGGCCTCGATGGTGGCGGGAGCGCTCGAGGGATCGCTGGCCTCCATCGGCACGCACTCCACCGTGGTGGCGCCGGCGGCGAGGAGGCGCTCGCTGGCGGCAGCGAGGCGGGCCTCGTCCCGGCCGGCGAGCACGACCGTCCGGGTGCGCTGGGCGCAGAGCCGATCGAGGACGGCGAGGGCGATGTCCGAGGTCCCGCCGAGGACGAGGACGGACTGGGGCTGGCCGAAGGCGTTGCGCATGGGTGCTCCTTGGTGGGTGAGGTCGGGGGTCAGTGGGTCAGGCCGACGCGACGCGTGAGGTCCGAGGACAGGTGGCCCTCGGGGTCCACACGGCGGGCGACGTCCAGGAGCTCTGAGGCCCGTGGGTACATGGTGGCGAACATCTCGGCCGACAGCCGGCTGTCCTTGGCGAGGTAGAGCCGGCCGCCCGCCTCGGCGACGATCTCGTCGAGCTGGTCGAGGACGCCCGGCAGCTGCGGGGGGCCGACCGGGACGTCGAGGGCGAGGGTCCAGCCCTCCATGGGGAACGACAGCGGGCCGGGGTTCCCCGGCCCGAAGCGCTTGAGCACGGCGAGGAAGCTCGGGACCTTGTTCGACGAGAGCCGCTCGATGGCGGTGCGGACGACCTCGCCGTGCGCGTCGTCGACCGCGAACTGGTACTGCAGGAAGCCGCGCGGCCCGTGCATCCGGTTCCAGCGGTCCACGCCGTCGAGGGGGTGGAAGAAGCTGCTGAGCGAGTGCAGCTCGGCGTCGGCCTTCTTCGGGGCCTTGCGGAACCAGGCCTCGTTGAAGGCGCTGATGCTGAGGCGGTTCAGCAGGCCAGACGGTGGCGTGATCGGCACCATCAGCCGCGGGGCGGCCGGCGGCTCGAGCGGGCGCCGCGCGGCGCGGCCCTCGAGCGCCGACGTCGGGGCGTGGTCGCCCCGGGTGAGCACGGCGCGGCCCATGCGGGGCCCCTCGGTCATGCAGTCGACCCAGGCCACCGAGTAGCGGTAGTCGGCGTCGCCGGTGGCCATGGCGGCCATCACCCCGTCGAGGTCCTCGAAGCGCTCGGTATCCACCGAGACCCAGGAGGTCTCGATCGGGAGGAGCACGAGGGTGGCCTCGAGCACGACGCCGGTGAGGCCCATGCCCCCCGCCGTGGCCCAGAACAGGCCGGGATCGCTGTCCTTGGTGACGGTGACCTCGCCGAGGGGGGTGGCGAGGCGGAACGACGCCACGTGGTTCATGAAGCTGCCGTCGAGGTGGTGGTTCTTGCCGTGGATGTCGGCGGCGATCGCCCCGCCGACGGTCACCTGTCGCGTGCCGGGGGTGACGGCGACGAAGAAGCCGGCGGGCACCGTGACCCGGAGGAGCTCGTCGAGGCTGACCCCGGCGCCGACGGTGATGGTCCCGGTGGCGAGATCGATGGGGGAGAGGTGCCAGAGCCCCCGGTTCGACAGCACCGTCCCTCCGGCGCACTGTGCCGGATCTCCGTAGCTGCGCCCGAGGCCTCGGGCGATGACCGGCCCGGAGGCGAGCGCCTCGGCGACCTCGACCTCGGTGCGGGGGCGGACCACCTCGGCGAGGGAGGGGGCGGTGTTGCCCCATCCGGCAAGCAGCTCCTGGTGCCCGCTCATCCGTAGAGCCCGATCAGCAGCAGGGCGAGCCAGACGACGCCCACGCCCTGGAGGGTCCGGTCGCGATAGGCGAGGTCCTCGGGCGCGCTGCCCTCCCCCCGGAACAGCAGCAGCAGGACGTGGAGGGCGCCGAGCACCACCGGGACCACCGTCAGCTGGATCCACACCGGGCTCAGGTGGGCGCGCGACACGAGGCCGGTGCTCTCGAAGGCCCACAGGCAGTAGGCGGCGATGGAGATGGTGGCGGCGAGGGTCAAGGTGGCCTGGAGGAACCCGACGGTGTAGCTGGCCAGGACGGCACGGTGCTCTCCCGGGCTCGTGGAGGTGGGCATCTCGGCGAGCCGCTTGCCGGTCACGAGGAACAGGGCGCCGAAGCTGATGACGACCACGAACCACACGCTCAGCCGCGTCCCGGTCGCCGCGCCACCACCCGTGGCTCGCAGCACGAAGCCCGAGGCGACGCAGGCGAGCTCGAGCACCGCCTCGGTCTTGAGGCGGAAGGTGTAGGCGAGCGTGATCACGGCGTAGACGGCGAGGGTCAGGCCGAGCTCCCAGTGGGCGGCGAGGAAGCCCAGCGCGAGCCCGCCGGCGAGCAGCGCCGCCGACATGGCCAGGGCCACCGGGATCGGGACGAGCCCGGCCGCGATGGGACGCCGGGACTTGCGGGGGTGGAGGCGGTCGGCGTCGACGTCGGCCACGTCGTTGATCAGGTAGAGCCCGCTGGCCACCATGCAGAAGGCGACGAAGGCGACCAGGGCGCGGCTCAGCACCGCCCCCTGGCTGAGGGTCCCCGCGGCGGCGGGAGCGACGAACACGAGCACGTTCTTGAGCCACTGCTTGGGCCGCAGGGCCAGCACCATGGCGGCGAGCACCGTCGCCGGCGAGGCGGACCGGCGCGTGGCAGGTCCGCCGGGGAGGCGCCCGGAGGGCGGGACGGTGGGGGAGATCTCGTCGCCGATCTGACGAATCTACCAGCCACCCTGCGCCCTGATTAGGTCCGACCTCGCCAGATGCGCCTATCATCACCTGCGTGAACAGGCAGTATCGCGTAGTCGTCGCCAAGCCCGGGCTCGATGGGCACGATCGCGGAGCGAAGGTGATCGCCCGTGCCCTGCGGGACGAGGGCTTCGAGGTCGTCTACACCGGCCTCCACCAGACCCCCGAGCAGGTCGTCCAGGCCGTCATCCAGGAGGATGCCGACGCCTTGGGCCTGTCGCTGCTCTCCGGCGCCCACCTGACGCTCGTCCCGAAGGTCGTCGAGCTGCTCGCCGAGGCCGGACGGTCCGACGTGCTCGTCATGGTCGGCGGCATCATCCCCGACGACGACATCCCGGCCCTCGAGGCTGCTGGCGTCGCCAAGGTCTTCACCCCCGGATCCTCCTCGCTCCCGGCCATCGGCCAGTGGCTCGGAGAGGCCCTCGACGCCGCCGAGGGGTCCGTCGGCGCCTGAACCGCTCATGGCCCGGGTCGCTGACCGGGCCGACCCTGCTTGGCGGCCCTGGTCGCCGACGGGGCCTGATCATCCAGCGAGACAACAGAAGGGACACAGACAGTGGATCTGTTCGAGTATCAGGGCAAGCAGTACTTCGCCCAGTTCGGCATCCCGGTCTCGCCCGGCGGCGAGGCCGACACGGTGGACGAGGCAGTGGCGCAGGCTGAGAAGATCGGGTACCCGGTGGTCGTCAAGGCCCAGGTGCGCGTCGGCGGCCGGGGCAAGGCGGGCGGCATCAAGCTGGCCAACAACGCCGACGAGGTCCGAGAGCACGCCGGCAACATCCTCGGCATGGACATCAAGGGGCACATCGTGCGCCGGGTCTGGATCGAGCTCTCGAGCGACATCGCCAAGGAGTACTACGTCAGCTTCACGCTCGACCGTCCCAACAAGGTGTACCTCGGCATGCTCTCGGCCGAGGGCGGCGTCGAGATCGAGGAGGTGGCGGTCACCAACCCCGACGCCATCGTCAAGCTCGCCATCGACCCCACCGTCGGGCTCGACCTGGCCACGGCCACGAAGTGGGTGGCGGACGCCAACCTCGACGAGGAGGCCCGCGAGCAGGCCGCAGCGCTCATCGTGCAGCTCTACACCTGCTACGTCGACGGCGACTGCGACCTCGCGGAGATCAACCCGCTGATCCTGACCACCGACGGCATCGTGCGAGCGCTCGACGCCAAGGTCACCCTCGATGCCAACGCCGAGTACCGCCACCCCGAGTGGGAGGTCTGGTCCGCCACCGACACCGAGGACCCCCGCGAGGCCATGGCCAAGGAGAAGGGCCTGACGTACATCGGCCTCACCGGCGACGTCGGCATCATCGCCAACGGTGCCGGGCTGGCCATGTCGACCCTCGACGTGGTCAACCAGGTCGGCGGCGAGGCCGCGAACTTCCTCGACATCGGCGGTGGCGCCAACGCCGACGTCATGACGGCGGCCCTCGAGGTGATCAACGCCGACCCGGCCGTGAAGTCGATCTTCGTGAACATCTTCGGCGGCATCACCCGCGTCGACGAGGTGGCCAAGGGCGTCATCGAAGCGCTCAAGCGCGTCGACCTCAAGAGCCCGATCGTGCTGCGCCTCGATGGCACCAACGCGGTGGAGGGCCGGGCCCTCCTCGCCGAGCACCTGAACGAGAACCTGGTCGCCGAGCCCACCATGCTCGACGCCGCACGTACCGCCGTGGCCATGGCCAACGGCCGATAGGGAGCACAACATGAGCATCTTCGTCGACGAGAACACCAAGGTCATCGTCCAGGGCCTCACGGGTGGGCAGGGCCGCTTCCACGGCGTGCGCAACCGCGACTACGGCACCAAGGTCGTCGGTGGCGTGAGCCCCAAGAAGGCCGGCACCGACGTCGAGGGCATCCCGGTCTTCGCCTCGGTGGCCGACGCCGTCACCGAGACCGGCGCCACCGCATCCTTCGTGGTCGTGCCTCCGGCGGGCGCCACGGCGGCCATCCTCGAGGCGGCCGAGGCCGGCATCGAGTTCATCGTCTGCATCACCGAGGGCATCCCGGCGCACGATGAGGCCAAGTGCTTCAACACCCTGAAGACGCACTTCCCGAACACCCGCCTGCTGGGCCCGAACTGCCCCGGCATCATCAGCCCAGGCAAGTGCAACATCGGGATCACCTCGGGCGACATCGCCCTGCCGGGCGGCCCGGTGGGCATCGTGTCGCGCTCGGGCACGCTGACCTACCAGGCGCTCCACGAGCTGACCCAGGCGGGCATCGGCCAGACCACCTGCGTGGGCATCGGCGGCGACCCGGTCCCCGGCACCAACTTCATCGACTGCCTCGAGGCCTTCGAGGCAGACCCGGAGACCAAGGCCGTGATGATGATCGGCGAGATCGGCGGCTCCGAGGAGGAGCGTGCGGCCGAGTACATCAAGGCGCACATGACCAAGCCGGTCGTCTCCTACGTCGCTGGGGTGACGGCGCCGCCTGGGAAGAAGATGGGCCACGCCGGTGCCATCATCTCGGGCTCGCAGGGCACGGCCCAGGCGAAGATGGAGGCCCTCTCTGCGGCGGGCGTCTCGGTGTGCCTCAACCCCACCGAGGCCGGCTCCAAGATGGTCGAGATCGTCAAGGGCCTCTGAGATCGCCGAGCGACCCAGCACCGGCCGGGTGACCCTGGCGGTCCTCGTCTCGGGGAGCGGGACCATCCTCGAGGCGATCCTCGACGATGGCATCGCCGTCGACCTCGTCGTCGCCGACCGTCCGTGCCGAGGGCTCGACGTGGGCATCTCGGCCGGAGCTGAGGCAGTCCTCGTCGACCGATCGGACCACGGCGGGTTCACCGCCGACTTCGATCGCACGGGCTACACCGACGCGCTCGCCAGCCTTCTCGTCGACCGTGGGATCGAGCTCGTGGCCATGGCGGGGTTCGGGACGGTCCTCGACCAGCCCATCCATGACGCCTTCCCCGGTCGGATCCTCAACACCCATCCGGCCCTGCTCCCGGCGTTCCCCGGGTGGCATGGCGTGGCGGACGCCCTCGACGCCGGCGCCGAGGTGACCGGCTGCACCGTGCACCTCGCCACCCTCGAGATGGACGCCGGGCCGATCCTGGCCCAGGCCGAGGTCCCAGTGCTGCCCGAGGACACGGTGGATACGCTGCACGAGAGGATCAAGTCCGTCGAGCGGACCCTCTATCCCGCCACCATCGCCGCCGCCCTCGCCGCCATCGGGGCGGGGCAGCCGGTCGCATCGATCGCCACACCAGAGAAGAAGGAGACGACGCCGTGAGAGCTCTGCTCAGCGTCTACGACAAGACCGGACTGACCGACTTCGCCCGAGGCCTCGCCGCCGCCGGCGTGGAGCTGATCGCCTCCGGCCAGACCTCGGCCGCCCTCACCGAGGCCGGGATCGACCACCAGGACGTCGCCTCGGTGACCAAGAGCCCCGAGATGCTCGGTGGCCGGGTCAAGACCCTCCACCCGAAGATCCACGGCGGCATCCTGGCCGATCGATCGAAGCCCGAGCACCTCGCCGACCTCGAGGCCAACGACATCGAGGCCATCGACCTCGTGGTGTGCAACCTCTATCCGTTCTCCTCCGACCCCTCGATCGAGCTCATCGACGTCGGCGGTCCCACCATGGTGCGGGCCGCGGCCAAGAACTTCGCCCACGTCGGCATCGTGGTCAGCCCCGAGGACTACGACGCCGTGCTGGCGGAGATCACCTCCGACGGGGCGCTGTCATCGACCACGCGCGGAGCGCTGGCCACCAAAGCCTTCGCCCACACCGCCGCCTACGACGCGGCCATCGTGACCTGGCTCGAGGACGGTGGTCCTGACGGCTCCACCGCCGTCGAGGATCCCCTGCTCCCGCCGACCCTGCCGCTCGTCCTCGAGCAGGCCGAGGTGGTCAAGTACGGGGAGAACCCGCACCAGCGCGGTGCGCGCTACCGGATCGTCGGGGAGCGCACCTGGTGGGACGAGAAGGTCCAGCTGTCCGGCACGGCGCTGTCCTACCTGAACCTCTTCGACGCCGATGCGGCCTGGCGGCTCGTCCACGAGCTGTCGGGCGACGGGGGAGGCCTGCCCGCCGCCGCCATCATCAAGCACGCCAACGCGTGCGGTGCGGCGGTGTCGGAGACCATGGCCGACGCCTACTCGGCCGCCCTGGCCGCCGATCCCCTCAGCGCCTTCGGGGGCATCGTGGCGGTCTCGGTGCCCATCGACGCCGAGCTCGCCGCGCTGATCGCCGACGGCCCGCAGGCCGACGTCATCATCGCCCCTGGGATCGACGAGGCGGCGGTCGAGATCCTGCGCACCCGGCGCAAGGCCACGCGGCTGCTCGCCGCACCGCTGCCCGAGGTGCCCCGTCGCCAGATCCGGACCATCGGCACCAGCGTGCTCGTCCAGGGGCATGACGAGATCCTCAACCCGCCCTCGGGCTGGACGGTCGTGACCGAGCGGCAGCCGACCACCCAGGAGTGGGAGGACATGGCGATCGCCTGGCGCGTCTGCGCCCGGACCACCAGCAACGCCATCGCCCTGGCCCGCGGGGGCAAGGCCGTCGGGATCGGGGCGGGGCAGCAGTCTCGCGTCGTCGCCGCCGAGCTCGCAGTGGCCAAGGCCGGCGATGAGGCACAGGGCTCCGCCGGCGCCTCGGACGCGTTCTTCCCGTTCCCCGACGGCATGGAGGTCCTGATCGCCGCCGGCATCACCGCCGTGGTCCAGCCCGGCGGATCGGTCAAGGACGACGTCGTGACCGCCGTGGCCGATGCTGCCGGCATCACCATGGTGCACACCGGCGAGCGCCACTTCCGGCACTAGGCCATCGCAGAGCCCGACCACCCCGAGAGAGGGATCGATCACATGACAGCACAGCTCCTCGACGGCGAGAGGGTCGCCGGACGCTTCAAGATGGAGGTCGGCGACCGCGTCGCCCGCCTCAAGGCCATGGGCCGCACGGTCGCCCTCGGCACCATCCTCGTGGGCGATGACGGGCCCTCGGCCAAGTACGTGGCGATGAAGCACGCCGACTGCGAGGAGGTGGGCATCGCGTCCCGCCACGTCGGCCTGGGGACGGATGCCACCGAGGAGGACGTCCTCGCCGCCGTGGCGGAGATGAACGCCGACCCGGAGGTCGCCTCGATCCTGGTCCAGCTGCCCCTCCCGGGCGGGATGGACGAGGAGCGGGTGCTGCTCGCCGTCGACCCGGCCAAGGACGTCGACGGGCTCCACCCGGTGAACCTCGGCAAGCTGGTGATGGGTGCCCCGGGGCCGCTGCCGTGCACGCCGGCGGGGATCGTCGAGCTGCTCCACGCCCACGACGTGGCCGTGGAGGGCAAGCACGTCGTGGTGATCGGCCGTGGCCTCACGATCGGTCGCCCGCTCGCCCTGCTGCTGGCCATGCGCCGGCCGGGCTGCAACGCCGCGGTCACCGTGGTGCACACGGGGGTCGACGACATGGCGGGCCTCGTGAGGCAGGCTGATGTGGTGGTGGCTGCCGCCGGCGTGGCGGGGCTCGTCACCGCGGACATGATCAAGCCCGGCGCCGCGGTCGTCGGGGCGGGAACCAGTTGGGAGGGCAAGCGCCTCATGAGCGACGTCGACGAGTCGGTGGCCGAGGTGGCCGCCTGGATCACGCCACGGATCGGCGGGGTGGGCCCCATGACCCGGGCGATGCTCCTGCGCAACGCCGTGATCGCCGCGGAGAAGCTGGCATGAGCCCGACGACCGACGCCATGGGCCGGGAGCACGACGTGCGGCCCTGGGGCGAGTACCTCGTGCTCGACGACTCGGCCGCCGACCACAAGGTGAAGCGGATCACGGTGACGCCCGGCAAGCGCCTGAGCTACCAGAGTCACGCCAAGCGGGCGGAG
>Ga0007854_10001253_pt1 | contig 16270 bp, 8 predicted proteins | sample CryBogCBH12Aug08_FD_60382 | JGI IMG/M metagenome (GOLD analysis project Ga0007854, IMG submission 60382) | Freshwater microbial communities from Crystal Bog, Wisconsin, USA - CBH12Aug08 | ecosystem: Environmental > Aquatic > Freshwater > Lake | place: Crystal Bog, Wisconsin, USA | collected...
GTCCGAATCATCCCGCTTGTCGAACACAATCTCCTCGCCGCTTTCGAAACCCGGCCGGAGCCCCACACCCGAAAAGAACGACGTCATCTCGTAATACTGGTTCTGCGTCCAGCGCTCAAACGGGTGGTCGTGGCACTGTGTGCAGACCATGCGGACGCCCAGGAACAGCTGCGTCGTCTTCTCCATCGTCGGCTTGGGGTCGCGCGTCACGCGGAAATAGTTGGCGGCCGGGCTTTCGTTGGTGCTCCCGCGCGCCTCCAGCATCTCCCGCACAAACCGGTCGTAATGCTTGTTCGTGGCAATGGAATCGCGAATCCACTCGCGAAACTCCCACGCCGCCTTGTCTCCCAGAAACTTCCGGTTGTTCTGCAGCAGGTCGCCCCACTTCAGTGCGAAGTGGTCCACATACGACTTCCGCGCCAGCAGCGCGTCGATCATCTTCGCGCGCTTGGCCTTCGAAGGCGTCGGGTCCGTCAGGAACGCCCTCGCCTCCGCCGTCGTCGGCAACTGCCCCGTCAGATCCTCGGACACACGCCGCAGGAACGTGGCGTCGTCCACCGCGGCCGACGGCTGGATTTTCAGCCGCTTCAGCTTGGCGTCGATCAGCTGGTCGATGTAATTGTTCTGCGGCAGCGCCTTCCACGCGAAACCCGGCTTCGGATTGAGCACCGTCACCGGCACTGTGCCGAACTTGCCCTCGTAGCGCACCAGCATCGTCGCCTCGCCGATCCGGATGCCCTTGACGACGGCGTCCGTGCTCACGTCGGCCGTATCCGGAATATTGCTCGCGATCACCGCTTCCCTCGTCACGTCTCGGACTGCCCCGTCCAGGTAATGCGCCACCACCTTGATCTGGGTCTCGGTCCCCGGCCGGTCCAGTTCCACCGCGGCCGGCTCCATCACCAGCGATGCGACCTTATCCTTCTCCGGATCGCCGTACGGCACCCCCTGCGCGATCCAGTTAAAGATGGTCTGGTAGTACTTCGACCCCGGCTCGATCCGCAGCCCGCCGCCGTGCGCCACCTGCTGCGTCGGCTTGGCAAGCATCAGGCTCCTCGCCGGGTCGGACCGGTTGAACCGGCGTCCCGAAAGATCGTAAAGCAGCGCCTGGTAATCGAACTCGGGATCATACCCCCGCAGGGAAAGCTTGAAGCCGTTCTTCCCTTTGGCCGCGCCGTGGCATGGACCGGACGTGCACCCGACCTTGTTCAGGATCGGCGCAACATCCCGCAGGAAGGTGACCGGCTCCGCGCCCCGCGCCGTTAATCCTGCGCCAAGAGCAAGAAAAATCACAGCCGACTTCATTTCGTTTCCTCCTGTGCCGTTACCACCCACGGAATCGCCCGCGCCGCGATGTTCTCCCGCTGCGTCCCGTTCACCAGGTTTGCGTTGACCACCAAATCGTACGTGGCCGGAGCCGTCGATTTCGTCGTCGTGATCCGGAACGTCCCCGTCGGAGCCCCTTTTTGCGTCGGCTTCATGTCGATCACCCGCAAATCGCGCGCCCCCGGCGCATTCACGCTGATCGTCGCCGGCATCGCAAAACCGTTGTCCTTCGCCGCAATGGTCCACTCGAAGTCGAACGCGTCGCCTTCCGGCATCCGCGTCCGCCCAATCTGCTTCACGGAAATCGTCGCGACCGGCTCCGGCCCCAGCGCCGCCGGAAGGGCCATCTCCAGCCACGGCGCCGTGAACGGCTTCTGCCGGTCGGTCGACGCCGCGTCCGGCAACCCCGTCCCTGCGGCCACGTCGATCACCGCTCCCGTTCCCCCCGCCTCCCGGTGCGCCTTCGTGCCGTCCGACAACGTCACATCCGCCGCCACCACCAGTTCCTTCTCCGGCACCGCCGCGTCCCGGGCCGCCGTCAGAGTGATCACCCCGTTCCGGCTGGCGAACCGCGCCCCGCTCTCATCCACCGTCTCCGGCGCGATAAACCCGCCTTCCGCCGTCCAACCCTTCGGCAGATTCTCGATGTGCGCCCGGATCGGCCCGTCATACCCCCGCCGGTCCGCGCTTACCGCCACCTGCACCGTCCCCCCGCGCGGCACATTCAGGAACGCCGCCGACGCCCCCACTGAGAAATCCTCCGCCACCTTCCGGATCGCCATCCGGTACCCGAACTCCGGCCCGCCCCGGCCCGCCAGATCCTCCACCGCCACCGTCACCTCGTGCACCCCCTCGGGGACCTTGAAATTCAGCACCGGATCGCCCAGCGTGCGCCCCACCAGCTGCGCCATCGTCGCATCCAGCGGCGGAGCCGTATCGCCCGCCACCCCCAGCTTCTCGCCCTTGGGACCATACGCCGTCACCAGCGCGTCCAGTCTCGAAACGCCCGTCTCCCTCGACTGCACCCGCACCAACAGAGACTCTCCGGGCGTCACCGCGACCTTCCGCTTCTCCGCCGCCCCCGGTTTCTCCACCCGTCCGTCCACCATGTCCTCCGCCGCCGACAGCGAAATCCGGAACGGCAGCACCGGAGATCCCGGCATCGAAACCGTCGCGTACCGCCCCGTCGCCGGCAGCGTCACCCGCGATTTCACCACCGCAGTCGCCGCACCCCGCGCCCCGAACTCGAACTCCACCGTCTGCCCCGGCCGTCCGCCCAGCGGATACACCCACTCCGGATAGGCGTACGCCCCGATCCGCAGCCGGTAGAAATTCTGCTCCTGCCTGCTGAGCCGGGCGTCCCGCACCGCAATAAAGTAATTCCCCTCCCGCGCAAACGTGTAATCCAGCCGCGAATCCACCCCGATCCCCGGCGCGTCCTCGTTCCGCGCCACCAGCGTCCCCTGCCCGTCATACAGTTCCAGCACCGGGTCGATCGCCGACCCGCACCGCCGCGCCTCCACCTCGAACACCTTCCGCTCCCCCGCCCGGACCGCGATCCGGTAGAAGTCCCGGTCCGCCCCCGCCAGCGTCCCGTTGATCGTCACCGGCGTCGCCGGTACCGCCGTCGCGGTCGCAATGGAATTGTTGGGATGGTCGGCCGTTTCTCCTTCGTCGATTTCAGGAAAGTTCCCCACCGTGAAGAAGAGAATATTGGAAATCCCGTTCTGATTGCGGACCCGCACCGGGTACACCCCCGGAGCCGCGTCCGCCTTCAACTCCACCAGGTAGGGAAGCCCCTTCATGTTCGCCGTCATCGCCGTGAACACAGCCGGAAGCGTCGTCGAGATCTGCGATCCCTCCAGCAGCTCCCGCCCGCTCAACGTCAGCGTGAACGTCTTCCCCTGCTGAGCCCCCCGCGGGCTGATCTCCGTCAGTGTCGGCGCCGCAGCCGCGGCCACCGCCGCAAACAGGCCCGCCAGTACAGCTTTGCTCATTGCCGGCTCACCATCAGCGGCACAGGCACAAAATCCTTCTGCATTTCGCAGTTCTCCGTCTTGTAGATCCGCACATGACCGTCAAACCCCGCCGCCGCCAGCCGTTCTCCCGAGGGATCGAACGCCACCGCGTACACCCCCGCCTTGTGCCCCGAACAAGCCGCCACCAGCCCTCCCGTCTCCGCGTCATACACATTCACAACCGGCGCCAGCCCCGCCACCGCAATCCGTTCCTTCGACCCGCCCGACCAGGCCAGCGCCGCGATCACCCCGTCCTGCCTCGGCAACTTCCGCACCAGCGTCGTGTCATCCGCGATCTTCATCACCTTCGGCCGGTCCATCATATAGATGTACGGAATCCGCTCCTCGCCCCCGATCACCACCAGATCCTTGCCCGGCTTCCTCGCAATCGCCGACAACTCCCCCCTCAGCAGATTCACATTCTCCAGAAACCCGCCGCTCGCCACATCCGACAACTTCGCCGCCCGGTCCTTGCTCACCGAAACCACCCGCTTTCCGTCCACCCCGAATGCCGTCCCCAGCACCCAGTTCTCGTGGTTCCCGATCTTCTGCAGTTCCCTCCCCGACGCCGCGTCAATCAACCGCACCGAGTTGTCCGCCGCCCCCACCGCAATCGTCCCGCCGTCCGCCGTCACGGACCCGCCGAACACCGTGTCGCCCGTCAGCGTGATCGACTTTCGCAGCGTCCCCGCCGCCGTGTCCCAAACCTGAATCTCGCCGAACCGCGCCGGAGATCCCCCCGCCGCCACCAGCGTCTTGCCGTCCCGCGTATACGCCAAACTGTTCAGCCGTTCGGACTGCCCCACCAGCCGCCGCACCAGCCCGCTGCCGTCGGCCTTGTGCAGCAGGATCTCCCGGTATCCGGCCACCGCCAGCGTCTGCCCGTCGGGCGAAAACGCCAGCGCCCCGATCACCGGCGGCTGGCTGTAGACCGGAGGATGCTCCGCCGAAATCGTGTCCGCTGCCTCGGCGGGCGTGTCGTCCTTGGCCCCGCCCGCGATCCACGCCGCAACCGCCTCAATCTGGTCCTTGGGCAGAGGCGGCGCGCCCATCGGCATCGCCGGCTGCATTTCGCCCCGCATATACTTCAAAATCAGGCTGTCGGCCGCCGCACCCGCCCGGAACGCGGCACCCCGCCGGCCGCCCCGCGCAAATTCGGCGAAACTCGTCACATCAAGCCCGGAGCTTTTCAGGCTCGGCTGGTGGCACCCCTGGCAATTGCGCTGCAGCACCGGCCGGACATCCCGGTAATAGCTGGGCGCTTCAGCGGCGGCTGCAAGCGGGGAGAAGGCGATCGTGGACAGGATCACCATCCCCGGGACCCTCGCGGGGAATCGACACATGATTCCGTCTATCCTATCAGGATTTCGCGGCGGCCGTCGGCGCGGCTCCCCTTGCCCGACCCCGCTCCTGCCGTCCTGATACCATCGGAAAAATCCATGGACCGACGCATCCGTTTGACCGTCCTCCGCGCCGCCAGCTTCCTCGCCGCCTGCTTCCTGGCATCGCTCTTCCTGCTCGCCTATCCGGTGTACGTAATCCGCCCCTTCCGGCATCAGGGCACCGCCGAACTCGCCCTCGCGCTCCAGGTTCTGCGGTTCCGGCTCCCCGCCATGATCGCCGCGGCGGCCCTCGCCCCGGTCGCCGCGCTCCGGTTGTGGCGAACCGCCCGAAGCCGCCGGACCCGCGCTCTCGCCGTCGCCGCCGCCGCCTTCGTCCTCGCCTGTGCCGCCCTGTCGCGCGTCAACATCTACGAACAGATGTTCCATCCCGCCGACCGGCCCGAGTTCGTCGGAACCGCCGGCACCAGGCTCGCCGGAACCGAAAAGGTGCTCGCCGTCCGCATCGGAGACCAGGCGCGCGCCTATCCCGTGCGCAGCATTTCCTACCACCACATCGTCAATGACCGGCTCGGCGGCGTTCCCCTCGCCGCCACCTATTGAACGCTCTGTCACACCGGTCTGGTGTGGGGGCGGGAGGTCGACGGCGTCACCCTGACGTTTCACCTCGCGGGTATCAATAATCAGAACTTCCTCATGCGCGACGAGGAAACCGGCACCTATTGGCAGCAGATCAGCGGCCGGGCCATTTCCGGCCCCCTCGCCGGAAAATCCCTCCGCTTGATCCATTCCGACGAACTGACCTTCGCCCTCTGGAAAACCGAATGCTCCGCTTCCGGAAACGCGGAGAACGCCACCGTGATGCGGGACGTTGCCGCCTTCGTCCCCCAATACTCGCCCGCCGACTGGGACGTAAAGATGAGGCAAACCCCCACCGTCATCACCCACGCCGAACCCGGACTCGCCGCCCGCGATCTGATGCTGGGCATCCGCGCCGGCGGTGCCGCGCGGGCATTTCCCTATGACGCGGTCCTCCGCGAAAAGCTCATCCTCGACCGGGTGGGTACCGAGCCCGTCCTCCTCGTGGTGGGCCCGGACAACGAATCCGTGCGCGCATTCTCCAGAACCCTGCCCGGAGGCCGCGGCACCGCAGACTTCTACCGCGTGACGGACACCAACGGCCTGATGGTCGACAGCACCGCCGCCGCTCATTGGGATTTCCGCGGCTGCGCCACCGGCGGCCCCATGAAAGGCACCTGTCTCACCGCCGTCGACGCAATCAAGGATTACTGGTTCGACTGGCGCGAGTACAACCCGTCAACCACCGTCTTCGGAATCCCGCGCGCCCGCTGAACCGCCGCTTCTCTCCGTCCTCCCAAATGCGAAAAACTCCCCATGATCCATGGGGAGTTCTCCGCCTTGCACTGGCCCGGACCGGATCCCGGGCCGGGCCCGGTCGCGCTGATCTAGGCCAGGAAACCCAGATTCGACGTCGCGAAGTTGCCGCTGTACTTAAAGATGCTCGGCACGCTGGCGACGGGCAGGCCAAACCACTGGGCCAGCGTCGACGCATACTGCGAGACCGCCGTTGTCGGAATCAACGTTCCGTGCGAATCCGCGTCATCCGGACCGCTCAGAGCCAGCAGCGGGAACGTTCCATACATCTGCCCCCCCTTCAGCGGCCCTCCCTTGGCGGCCGGGGTCCCGAAGATGAAGTGGTGGTTGCCCCACGCATGGTCCGTCCCAGCGATGGCATTCGGCTGGAGCGTGCGCCCGAACTCCGATGCCGTGAAGGTCACGGTCGAAGTGTCGGTTCCCAGCTCCTGCGTCGCCAGGTAAAACTGGTAAACCGCCTGACTGAGCTGCTTCAGCAGAACATCCTGGTTGCCGAACTGCTGCCCGTGGGTGTCAAAGCCCCCGAGTTGGCAGAAGAAAATCTGGCGCCGGATTCCAAGAGCGTTGCGGATGCTCATCACCTTGGCCACCGTCTGCAGTTGCTGCCCCAGAACGGTCGACGGGAAGGGCGTGTTCACGTTCGCGCTCGCAAGCGCCGCATTGAAGGCCTTTGAGAAGCCGATCCCGCGGTTGAGGTACGCGTTGGCGGCGTTCACCAGCTTCAGCCCGTTGTCGAACTGCATCAGCTGCTGCACCGCGTTCAGCCGTCCCGGCGTGTTGGCGCCAATCAGCGTCGAAGCCCCTGCCACCGGAATCGTCGCCGGAAACGTGTTCTGTCCCACGCAGAAGATTCCGCAGCCGCCCGTCGACGTAATCGGTGAAAATGCCGCGCCGCTGTTATAGGAAGCAAGGTTGTCTTCCACAAGACCGCCCCAGCCCCCCGTTGCGTTGCCGTCGGAAACCGCGCTCTGCCACTGGCTGCTTTGGTCGGCATGGTTGAACAGCTGGACCGGCATGTTGGTGTCGGGATTGGCCAGATACTGCGCCCTGGTGGTAGGCGCGATCAGCGTGCCCACGTTCGCCAGAATCGCCGCGTTCCCGGCGTTGTACATCGCCTGGATCTCCGGCATCTGCTGATGCAGACCATACACGTCGTTGCCGCTCTGAACCGGAAGCAGCGTGGATTGCTGCAGCGCCAGGCCCTGCCGGCTCTTCGCGTACAGGCTGAAATTCTGCAGCGAAGTCGTGATCGGGACCACCGTGTTGTGCCCGTCATTGCCGCCCGCCAGGAAGATGCAGACCAGCGCCTGGTAACCGTTCGCCGCCTGCGCCTCCAGCCCGCCCATCGCTCCGAGCGCTCCCAGAGCGCCCGCCGTCTTCATGAAATGTCTTCTGGAAATCATTTGTTTGTCCTCCGGTTTAGTGCCACACGTTGTAGTAGTTTGAGGTCAGAATCAGATACGCGCAGGTTTCCACCTGGTGAAGAGCGGAGCCCGTGTCGCCGGCTACCGCGCTCACAAGAATCTGCTTCATCGGCGCCGGCATCGTGCCGTGTGTCAGCGTCAGATCAAGCGCATCCACCAGCGTGGAGGGCGTCGCCGCCAGCGGAACGAACGGAGAAAGGTCCACCGTCGTCGGACCGTAGCTCATCACCGGATTCGAATACGAGCTGAAGAAAGTCGCCACCAGGTTCTCGCGGAGCACCGCCGCGTTCGCCGTGTCCAGCTGAAACTCGGGGCCCAGCAGTCCTCCCGTGCCGGACACCACATAGGAAGGCGAAAAATAGTTGAACACGCTGGCCGCATTGAAGATGTCTTCGCCCAGAGCGGTCACGTTATAGGCGAAGTTGTTATTCGTCGGATTGATTCCGGCAAAAGCCCGGATCAGGCCCGGCAGAAAAAGTGCCGGCTCCTGCAGATGCCCGTCCGCCGCCTGGTCTGCATTGCCCGCATCGTTCGCCCGCGCCTCCTGATCCAGCAGAATGGCCGTCACCACGGCCTTAAGATCGCCGCCGGATTGTGTGAATGCCGCCGCCACCCGCCCCACATACGCCGGACTGGGGTTGCTCTTCACCAGATGCTGAATCAGCTGCTTGGAAAGAAACGGAGCCGTGTTCGGATGGTTCGCCAGACAGTCCAGGGCCGTGTTGAGGTCCTGCGATATCGTCAGATTCGCCGGGATCTGGCAGGAGCCCAGCAGTGCCTTCGGCCCGTAGTCGTGCGCCGGAGGATACGGCGACATCGGCACTGTGGCGTCGACGGATGCCGACACCAGCAACGCCCCCCACGCCGGCGTCCCCGGCGAGGTCTTCGAGGCGAATCCCCACCCCGTCAATACCCGCGCAAGTTCCCGGACATGGCTCTGGTTGTACGCCGGCACCGCAACGCCCGCCGCGTCTTTCTGGACTGTGCCGTCGGCATTCAGCATCTTCGGTCCCACGCTGAAAAGCTGCATCACCTCGCGGGCGTAGTTCTCGTTCGGCGCCGTGCCGTTTGCCGGGCTCGCCGCCGCGTTGTTCACCATATCGAGGTACCAGCCCATTGCCGGGCTCAGCGTAACGTCGCCCAGAATCCGCCGGTAGCTGGTGAACGCATCGTTCATGAGCATCTGCTGGTACGGAATCATGTACGCGTTCCAGTTCAGCTTCATCAGCGATGTGACAAAGATCTGGCTGAGCGCAAAGGCCACGCGCTGCCGGAGCTGATCGGGATTGGTGACGGCGTTTGAGAGGAAATACGCCGACATCCCGCTCTGTCCCGCGGGATTCGCAACGGCATAATTCGTCACCGCAGGCATGGAGAACTGCTCGTTCAGCCAGGCCTGAAATCCGATCGCCTGGACATGCGCGGCCTCGGACGGCGTGGGCCCGAACGCCGCCTGCTCCAGAAACCGCCGCGCCGCCGAGGGGGAAACCAGAGGATTGGCGACGCCCACCTGCACCGCAATCGGGTTGGAGACCGCCGGCCCGTTCGCGACGGAAATCTTCGCCGGGCCGCTGACCGAGGAAAATCCGCTCACGCTCAGCGTGGTCGGCGTGAACGCCGTCACCGCGAGCGGCGTTCCGCCCAGCGAGGCCACCGTGCTCGCGCCGAAACCGGTCCCCGTCAGTGTGGCGGAGAACACTCCGGTAGGCAGCTGCAGCGGCGCGACAGACGAGAGCGTCGGCGTTACCGGGATCATACAGTTCGCCGTCAGTACCGTGTCGCCGGCGGGCATCGTATAGGTAAAGGAGGCCGGAGACAAAGCGGGCACCGAGGTTCCGCTCCAGCTCTGGAAAATCTGTCCTGCCGGGGGAACGGCACTCACGTTCACGCTGGCTCCAGGGTAGTAGCTTCCGCTTCCCAGGCCGTTGACAACAGTGAGGTTATATTTGGGGCCGGAAGTCGAAACACCGGCCGGACCCACCGTGATGTTGATCGCGGCGGAAGCGCCCTGGTTTGCGGAATCGAGCGCAAGGGCGGCAATCGAATAGTTCCCTTGCGCCGTCGGCGTCCACGTTATCTGCCAGGGCGCGCTTCGCGCGGTTCCCAGAATCCGCCCGGACATGGAAAACAGCACCTGGGCGATTGTGCCCCCCGGTTCCGCCGGGGCGACCTGAAGGACAACCTGCGACCCGACTCCCACCGTTGTGTTATTGGCGGGCTGCACCCACGAAACCGTGGGTGACATCATTGCGGTGCTGTCCGATCCGTACCCCGCAACGGGCAAAACGAGCGTGATCGCAAACCATGCGATGCTTTTGGCGTTCATGAATCCTCCGAATATGCATTTGGCGGGGAGCGTTTCTGTAGTCACGCCGGACGCCTGATGGCGATCCGCAACAGCTCGCTGATTCGCCCGCTATTCGTGTAGTTCAGGAAACTCCACCCGGATTGGTGCCCGCCCTAAAATTTTTTCCGCCGCCCCCAAAAAGTCCCGCGGACCTTGACACCACCGGTCGAGCGTGTTATCGCTTTTTCAATGGCACCCAACTTCATGCAAGTCCCGTTCAGAATCTGCATATACAACGAGGGAGAGCCGGCACCGCATTTCACGCCGGCAACGGATGGCCTTGTTTTCACCATCAGCAACGCTTTTACACGGGCACGAGAAATCCCGTTTTTTTCCCTGGCGTCCGCTCAGGACCTCGCCAACGCGGGCATTCCTCCACTGCCGTTGAATGCGAAATCCACTTGGTTTGATTTTGGGAACTTCGACCGCGCTGTCTCTAACGGCTGGGACCGCCTTGAGATTGACCTTCCGGCGGACCCCGTCAAGGGCACCAGCAGCGTACTTGCGATTAGCGGCTTCGTTACGGACAAAGCCCACGGCATGACGAGTGTGGTTTTACGCATTCTGTACTAACCATCGGGGGAGCGGTTCCGGCACCGCCGCATACCCTTCATCACCGGAAACAACCCGCCTCCCCCGTATCGGCCCTAAAAATATGCCGGATCACAGGCCGAACACCGAATTTTCACAGCAATACCCGGGAACCGGCCGGTTTCTGCCCTGCAATGTTTTTGCTCGTCAAACCGGCCGAACAGCCTCCAGCCGGGACGATCGTTCACGGCCACGTCGGTGCGCAGGCCGCGCGGCAATTACTCTCATTGAACTTGCCCCGAAACTGCGATAGCCTATTAGCGGATGCGAGTCGGGTTGCAAACAATCTGCTGGGGCGACCGACTCAAAAGGGAGCATTGGAAAGAATTACTCCCGCTCATCCGCGACGCCGGCTATGAAGGCATTGAAGTCTTCCAGGATCCCGACCCCAAAAATCTCCCGCCTTACCCGGAACTGGCCGAGCTGTGCAGTGCCAACAAACTGGAACTCCTCGGATTTTCCGGTGGTGACCTTCCACGCCGCCTCCGCTACCTCCGGGGCGACGACTGGAGGAACGTTCCCAAACCGCAGCACGAGCCCTATCTGTACGTCGAGTCGGCCGAAACCGATTTTTCCGAGGCCCTAACCGCCGGCTTCCGCCTCGCCCTCCATTACCACCACCTCAGCAGGCTCCGTACCATCAACCAGGCTCTCGAAGTGCTCCGGGACAATCCGGGCCTGTTTTGGCTGCCGGACACGGCCCATCTTTTCATCAGCCGCCAGCAGACAGACGTCCTGATCAAGCTGCTCACAGATCCCGATCTGGTGCCTCGGACCTGCGCCATCCACTTGAAGGACTGGGCTGCCACCTTCGGCCGCTTCTCGCAAAGTTACGCACGCGGCTTTTGCATGCCCGGAAAGGGCGACCTAAAGCTGAACGAGGTCGTTCAGGCACTCCAGAAGAATTCCGGTACCCGCGACCAGTGGGCAATCGTCGAGCTCGACTACACGTCCGAAGGCGACGGCAAGGATGTCGCCGAAGCCGGAGCCACGGTGCTGAAATGGCTCAACAAGCCGCTCCCTAAGGCACCCCCGCTATTCACCGTGCCGGAGAAAGCGGAAGAACAGCCGTTGCCCGATATCGCCGGAAAGCTCCTCCGCATGGCGGCGGTCCAAACAGAAGGCTTCTTTGACGCCGCAGCCCGGCTGATTCAACAGCACTTTCCGGCAGCGGAGATCTTCCTCTGCGGCGTCTTGACGGAGCAGGCGCTGGTCACCGTGCGCGGTTGGGCACCAAGACCGGAGCAGCCCACTCCGGTCTCCGACGAGGGGCGGAAACTGGCGAAGCGCGAAGGGAAGAAGGCTCTGGTAACCCGAACCTTCTCTCTCGACTCGGAAAACAAGGTCGCAGCCCTTCCTGTTTTCAACTGTTTCAATCCCCATGCCGTTCGGCACGTCCTCGTCTTCCGCTGGGACGACTCGGCGACCGAGGCCGAAATCCGCCAACGGTATGACCTGCCCGAGTTGTCCAGAGCCGTCGCCATGGCGCTAGACATCCACATCGGTCACCGGTGCAGGGTCATGTCTCTGCGCGCGGGCCGCGTTGCAGCCATTAAGGACACACGCCGGGACGTCCTCGATGGGGTCGCCGAACTGATCCGCGAGGAACTCCGGTGCGATGGTGTTTCGGTCTTCGTCGTCAATGGCGCACGCGACAGGCTCGTCGAGGGGGGGTCAACAGGCCTCCAGTGGCGCGATGAGAGCCAGCAGGACTACTACACCGTGGGTCGTGGCAAGACCGGTAAAGTGGCGGAGGAGCGTTCGTATGCCATCCACTACCATTCCCCGGCATTCCCGCGCGACGAACCGGATGAACCCGTTAGTCGGGAGACGGATGTCGCTGATCCAAGCATTGACAGCGTTCTGGCTACCGCCTTCTTTGACCAGAATGAGCAGGTTGCCGGTGTCGTACGCTGCCGGAATCCGTACGACAAAACCAACGTCCTCTACTTTTCCGAAGACGATCTGGCGCTCGTCGAAGCGGCGATGATGGCAGTGCAACCGGAACTCGAAACCTTCGCCCAGTATGAGACAGCCAGCACCGGCCACACCGCGCTGGTGCACGAGATCCGCCAACCGATTTTCGCAATTCGGGGTGCCGTAGCCCGCACAAAATGGCACATCAAGAACTACACCTGTTCCGACACCGCAACTCCGAGACCAGCCCATTTCCTCGATTCGGTCAACACCTATCTCGATATCATCAATGAGCAGGCCGCACAGTACAAGTACTTTGTGGACCGGGTTCTCCAGCCACCCAAACTCGACTTGCGAAAGGCGAAGTTCTTTGGTGACATCGTGGCACCGGCAGTCGCGTCCTTCTATCCCCGGTTTCAGAAGGAATCTCTGCCCCGCAACGTAGATTACGGCGACGAATCCATGTGGCACCAGGTACCTTGGGTCCTGGTGGACCGCAATAGTATGTTTCAAGTGGTTTTCAATCTGTTGAGCAATGCCATAAAATACCGTAAATCCAATCCGAATGACTTTTCGATACGGATCTGGGGAGAACGCGACGGCAGGGAAGCGGTGATTCATTTTGAAGACAATGGAATCGGGATACCCTGCAACCAGAGGGATCGGGTCTTTGCCCGCGGCGGGCGTATCGTCGATGATCCGACCCGGGACACCATACCTGGTTTTGGCATCGGCCTTTGGGTGGCAAGAAGTATCATGGGCGCGCACGACGGCTCTATTGACCTGACCGAATGCGGTAGCGACCGTCGCACCCGGTTCACGATTCGACTGCCGGAGTACCGGGGATGACTGCCGGAGTAAAAGGGATAAGGATATTTTGGAATGATTCTACTGGTAGACGATAAGCTGCCTTCCAGCGCGGACTGGATAGGTTTGATCGAGGAGGCCCTGGGCCAGACTGTTCGCCGCACGTCCGACGTTCGGACCGCGGAACGGGAAGCTCGGCAACAGTCAGAAAAATTTAATGCGCTCGAAGACCGGTCCGGGATGTTCAGCATGGCCATCCTCGACGTCATGATGAAGGCACCCGGCAGGGAGGTGGGGACAAGCACGTCAGGCAGGCAAGATTCGGCTGCCGATGACTGGGTGCAAAACTCCGGGGGAGGTGCCGTCACGGGAGTGGAATTGGCAAGGCGCTTGCGGCGACTGAAGGGATTTGAAAAACTCCCAATAATATTCCTTACCGCGCATTCGGACGAATCAGTAATATGGGACCTGAAGCATTTTGACCAGCCCAGCGCTTATTTCAATAAAGGCTCTATGCAGGGAGAGGATTTCTTGGAGCAAATTGAAGTATTTCTTAATCTGTAGAGGCGCTTTACGGCTGCGGCTGCCACTGCCGGGCACGCCGAAACAGTCGGGCGACATCGGCGCTCCAGGAAGGGATATCTAGAGCTTCCACACGAAAGACTCCGAGCGAGATCGATTTCAGTTCCTGCGTCAATTGACCGCGCACACCAATCTGCTGCTTCAAGAGACGGTATCGTTCTCCGGCCAAGTCCAGGAAATCCTGGCCCGCCTGATTCGGGGTGGGGATGCCCGATTCTGCGCTCCGCAATTCCTGCAATCCGATCCACGGGGAGGATGATGATCTCTCCAGCGCCGCAATGATCAGGAGTGCACGCAACTCCTGTGCCGAACTCTCGACAGCATCGGCCAAGAGTGCGATTTCGACAAGTCTCTGATTGTGGTCGGCAATCTGCAAGAGGCCAGTCCATCCATTGTCAACCGGGAATGAGTAATCGATAAGCCGGGATTTCCGCCCGGTCAATTTGAGGGACGCAAGATCATGGAGGCCCAGTCTTCCCCTGGACACCTCCGCCAGCATCCGCGAGAGCGAAGTCAGCATGGTAATGTCCCTGTCAATTGCCATTCTCGGCACAGCGGCAAACTCAGCATCCCGGCTAAACATATACTTCCAGCGGTAGCGGGAGCCCTCAGCTTCTGGCTGAATCAGCAGAACAGATTTCCTGATCGGCTTGCTTTGGTCGTCCAGTTTCGGCTCACCCAACAACCTCAACAGCCTCTGGAGCATGGGTAGAAAAATTTCGGGCGGGCTGAGTTCATTCACTGTAAAGGAAGGCCGCTCTTGCTCCCACAGTCGAGCCGGAGCATAAAGAGTCCTCATGAGCGGCTCCAGATGATCGGGAGCTTGGCGAAGCAACTGCTTGGTTTCCGGGTGCTCAAGGACTGTGCTGACAGCCCGTTGGTAGCGCACCTGCCTCTCATACTGCGGCACAATCATGAGGCCGGGCTGGACGTCGGCTGTCCCGTCAAGCTTGCGGTCCGCAGCCACCACGGCACTCAGATCCGCCAGGTGTCCTTTTGATCGATAGAGATAGAGATCCTGTAAAAATGAGCACACAGCACCGTCCTCAGAGGATGCCGGCTGCTCAACAACTACAAAATTTTTGAGATAGTCGAGGAGCCATTTTGGGGAATAGCTGACCAGAATTCGGTGCGAGAAGAACGTGTCCACAGCATGTCTGTCTCCCACAACACCGGCAGTCCGCTGCTGCACCCACTCGTAGTACGGCCTTCCCACAATGAAGCAAACAAAGGACAAATCCGAGCAGAACGTCTTCAAATGCTTGACCAGGCTCTCCATCTTGCTTTGCAGCGCGTTGTGCTCGCCGTCGAGCTTGTCCAGTTCATCCACCACAATCACGGGAAATATTCCCGCATACTCCAACCTTCTGATCACTACAGGCAGCGTCCGGTCGATAGCCGCCAGACCGGAGTCGGCAAGAAGCGCATTCGCGTATTTCTTGGCCGTGGCGAAGTTCAGCAGCACGGTCGCGGCAAAACCGGACAGCAGCCCGACCAGAGCCGAAATCGTAAAGTTAATATCCGCTTTCAAGAAGGAAAAGAACACGAGGAGAGAGACCATCAAACCGCCCAGAGGATTGATCAGCCGCCCGCCGTCCAGCGTCTGCCGGAGAAACTCTCTCCAAAACCCGATGTCATGGCGGTGCTTGCGCTCCTCCTCGCGCTCCTCCCTGGTCCGGTTTCTCTCGGCCTCGTTCCTCTCCCGGCTCTGCACTCCCGCCTCCTGGTGCTGCCGAATCTCCCGAACAAGCTGCATGGATGACGCTACCGCCGCGAGTTCCCGCCACGCCTGGTCCTTTGGAGCCAGGTCCGGCCTTGCAGGGAACTTCGCTGCCACCCGGCCCGGCCGTGCGAACAGCGACCACATTTCTCTCAGTCGCGCCTGGCTCGGCCCCTCGTCCAGTTCAAGGCGAAACTGTGCGGACTCCTCCCGCTCCGCCTCACTGGCATGTTCGGACAACCCCGCAAAAACACGACCCAACTCGTCTACGATCGCCCGGTGGAGCGCCTCGGCGATCTCCTGAAGAACGAATTTTGATTGTTCCTGCGCGTCATTGGTCCGGTCTCCGCCCGTCCTCTCGTCGGGCATGCATTGGGGGCCGTGCACCCGCACCAACAGCGGCCGCGGAAAACGCCAATACTCATGGAGCGGCGTCTCCTTGGTAATCCCCCCGTCTTGCCGCCGCCGCAACCGCTCGATCACCTTGCTGACCAGCGAGGTCTTGCCCGCTCCCCGGTCTCCTCCGATCAGGACGGAACAACTGGAGATCTCCCGGCTTACATACTGCTGGATCAACCGCTCCAGCCGGGCGATAGGCGGTGCAACGTCAAAGTAATTCGTGGGGTGAATCCCGATCCAAGGCGCCTCGGGATGCTGATAGGACTGCGATGTGAGCGGATCGTACGTATCTTTGATTCGGATAGCCATTGCTGCAAGACCCGCTCCCCCTCATTTGTTTACTGTGACAACCGTGTTCGGTACCGGTTCAGGTGGCTTCGCCCCCTGCTTCTGGAGGCCCGCCA
>Ga0007854_10001255_pt1 | contig 16262 bp, 18 predicted proteins | sample CryBogCBH12Aug08_FD_60382 | JGI IMG/M metagenome (GOLD analysis project Ga0007854, IMG submission 60382) | Freshwater microbial communities from Crystal Bog, Wisconsin, USA - CBH12Aug08 | ecosystem: Environmental > Aquatic > Freshwater > Lake | place: Crystal Bog, Wisconsin, USA | collected...
AGGGATAGATTCTGGGCGACACCTATTCCTGTATGGAAAGCAAAAGACAAAGATGGTAATGAGCTAATAAAGGTAATTGGTAGCTATGCTGAACTCGAAGAACTTTCGGGAGTTAAGCTTGATGATTATCATAGGCCTTGGATTGATGACATTAAATTTGAAATCGACGGAAACCAATATACTAGGATCGAAAAAGTACTAGATTGTTGGTTTGAGTCAGGATCGATGCCATTTGCTCAATTCCACTATCCGTTCGAAAATAAAGAAAAATTTGAAAATAATTTTCCTGGTGATTTTATTGCAGAATATGTTGGCCAGGTAAGAGCTTGGTTCTATTATCTTCACGCAATTTCAATCGGACTTTTCGGTGAAAAATCCTTCAAGAATGTTATTGTTACGGGAACAGTTCTTGGTGAAGACGGTCGGAAGCTTAGTAAATCTTTAAATAATTACACAGATCCTAATCTTACTATTGATAAATATAGCGCCGATGCAGTTAGATTTTTATTGCTTTCATCTCCTGTAATAAGTGGAGAAGATTTTTCACTAATTGAAAAGGATATTGCCGACACTAGTCGAAAACTTTCTATGATTTGGAATATGTATGACTTCTTCACTTTATATGCTTCGGTAGATAATTGGGAGCCATCGGAAAATTATGAAACCTCAATTGAAGGTCTTTCTAATCCCTTAGATGTTTGGATAACCTCTAGGATAAATGAATTGACCCAATCTATTGATGAAAACATGCAAAGCTACGATTTACAAAAAGCCCTCAAGCCAGTATTTGGCTTTATTGACGATGCCTCAAATTGGTATGTAAGGCGATCGAGACGACGATTTTGGAAGAGTGGAGACGACAAAGATAAAAATGATGCCTATAGAACCTTGTACTATGTGCTGGTTAAATTATCTATTGTCTTAGCGCCATTTACTCCATTTCTTGCAGAAGAGTTATTCAGAAATTTGACTGGCAAAGAATCAGTTCATCTTTTAGATTGGCCTAAAGTTCAAAATATAAATTCTGAAGTTGTCGAGCAAATGTCAGAGGTCAGAGAATTAATTGCCCAGGGATTATCAATTAGAGCAAAGAATGGACTCAAAGTAAGGCAGCCACTGCAGTCAGTAACTCTAACAACTTCAAGCAAGTTAACCAATGAGCTAATTGATATCGTAAAAGATGAGCTAAACGTAAAGAAGGTTCTGATAGAAGTTGTCGAAGATGGCAAAGATATTAATGCTGAGCTAGATATGAATATCACTGAAGAGCTTAGAGCTGAAGGTATTGTTAGAGAGCTGATTCGATACATTCAAAACGAAAGAAAACAATCAGGACTTGAAGTAGAGGATAGAATATCACTGTTAATTGAGAGCGATAGTCCCGAAATAAATAATGCTATAGAGCAGTATCTACCATTGATTAGGGATGAGACACTAACTCAGGAATATGGTGAAGTTTTGTCTGATGCACATCACTCGAGCTTCAAGATTGAAGGACTTGAAGTGGATATTTATCTAAGTAAATACTTTGCTTAGATTTATCACTTTGACAATAGGGGTCATTATCTGATAGAATTATCTAATAATATTTATTTAAGGTCATAATAATTTAATGAAAAAAGCAGTAATATCAACCGGTTCTAAACAATATTTAGTTAGTGAAGGAACAACTCTTAACGTAGAGCTTTTGAATACAGACAAAAAGACAGTTAGTTTTGATAGCTTGCTAATTATTGATGGTGACAATATTAAGGTTGGTCAGCCTACAGTTGAAGGCGCAAAAGTTACTGCTGAAATCTTAGATGCAGACTTCCAAGATAAAAAAGTTACTTCTATTAGATACAAGGCTAAAAAACGCGTACACACAGTTCACGGTCACAGACAACATCTTTCAAACATCAAAATCACAAGCATAACTTCTAAATAACATTAGAATCTTAAAACCTATATATTGGTAGTGTAGGGTGTTATAATTATTGTTAAATATAGGGGTATATAACAAAAAATGTCACACATAATTTCCATTGTTAATCAAAAGGGAGGGGTTGGTAAAACAACCACCACTATTAACATGGGTGCTCAATTAGCAAGCAATGGGTATAAAGTATTAATTGTTGATGCTGATCCTCAGGGTAATGCAACGAGTGGACTTGGGCTTTATGGTGATTCATTTGAGGCTACGACCTACGATGTATTAGTCGGTAAAAAAACTATAGATCACGCAATCCAAGAAACATATATCGAAGGCTTATATATAATTCCAGCTAATCCAAATCTTGCTGGAGCTGAAATTGATTTGAGTACAATGATTGGAAGAGAATTTAAACTCAAAGAAGCCCTTTCTTCCTGTACTCATGATTATATTTTGATAGATTGTCCGCCAGCACTAGGTCTATTGTCTATAAATGCGCTTACAGCATCTGAATATGTTTTGATTCCCGTACAAGCCGAATATTATGCATTAGAAGGCCTTAGTCAGCTCCTAAATGTTATTCAGCGGGTTAGAGAGGGTGTAAATGCCCAATTGGAAATTTTGGGCGTAATTATTACGATGTATGACAAAAGAACCAGTTTATCTGAGCAGGTGCTATCTGAAATAAAGAAACATTTTGGAGAGAAAGTTTTTAACGCCACAATTCCAAGGAATATTAGACTCGCAGAAGCTCCAAGTTTTGGTAAGACTATTTTTGATCATGACAAGTGGTCAAAGGGAGCCAGGGCCTATAAACAGCTTACTAAGGAGGTGATTGATCGTGTCGGGAAATAATAAGAAAAGTGCACTAGGTAGAGGAATGGAAACATTACTGCCAAAGGATTTTGATAAATCTATATTGACTAGCGAAAACGAGCGGATAAATAAGGTTGCGATCGAATTAATTCAGCCTGACAAAAATCAGCCAAGAAAAGAATTTAACCAACAGTCACTAAAAGATTTATCAGAATCAATTAGCGTGCATGGTGTGCTCCAGCCGCTTATAGTTACAAAACCAGTCAATGGCATATATACAATAATTGCTGGAGAAAGAAGATGGAGAGCTTCCAAGTTAGCCAATCTGAAGTCTCTACCGGTTATTGTTAGGAACGAAGAAGAACGAAATAAGTTAGAAATAGCATTGATTGAAAATATCCAAAGAGTAGACTTGTCACCACTAGAACAGGCCAAATCTGTCTATGAATTGCATAAAAATTTCAACGTAACATATGATGAAATAGGCAAGAGACTAGGTAAGTCTGGAAAGACAATTGCTAACAATGCACGATTATTACAATTACCTAAAGAAGCAATCGATGCCCTAAATCGAAATGAAATAACAGAAGGTCATGCACGTTCGATTTTGTCATTGTCTGACACTCCAGAAAGACAGAAAGAATTACTAGAATTTATCATTAAAAATGGTTGGTCAGTAAGACAGGCTGAGCGATGGGTTGTAGCATTGAAGAAAATAGGCCTGGACGCCAAAACTGCTCATGAGAGAATTAAGACTGAAAATCCATTAACTAAAAAGCTTGGCAACATAATAGAGGCACCGGTATCTGTAAAAAGAACCGCCAAGGGCGGAAGATTAGAAATTTCTTTTAAGGATGAGGAAGACTTGAAAAGAATTATTGATAGGTTAATCTAGTAAATTGTCGCTTTGTTAACTGGCATTATTCTCAATACTAATTTTCCGACCAGTTGATTAAGATAGATTGGCCCTAATAGCCTTGAGTCTTCCGAGACCGGTCGATTATCTCCACAAACGAAAATCTGATTAGCGCCAAGCACTTCATCTATGGGGATGCCTTCATTGAATGTGTATGGTATTTTTGTGGTCGAACCATATGCAAGAGTCGTATCAGGATTATATCCATTGGGATGCTCTTTATTAAAAACAGTAATTTTTCCATCATTGATCAGTACTCTATCGCCAGGTAGTGCCACTACTCGTTTTACAAGTTGTTTACCAAGTATAGGGGCATTAAATATGACAATATCTCCGACATTAGGCGTGTATGGGTGCCCCGTAATATGTGACCAAGTAACTGGCAGTTTCCCGACAATTAATCTATCACCATTCTTCAAGGATGGATCCATGCTTGGTCCATCAACTTGATATGATTGAAAAACAAATACGATGATTAATATTGCTGCTATGAAGGAAGCACCAAGCACTCCAAAAGTTGAATTTTTGTTAAAAAAATACTTTATTTTGAACCAAATTCCACTAGGACTATTTTCTGAATTATGTTCCATATTATTACTAGACTATAACTTATTTCTGAGAAATAAGCATATAAATTAAAGTATAATACTAGATATGATATTCAAAAAAAATAAAACAACAGCTAATGATTCATCCAATCCAAAGAGGATAGGCCGAAATACGGTCAAGCCTGAAACAGATAAAAATTCTCCATTTAATAATTCAGCCAGAAGAATTGATGACTTCAGCAGGCCCAATGGATACCATTCTTCGCTTCCAAATATAAATAATCAAATTGCGCCAGATAATCATCATTCGAAACCCAGTGGCGAGAATATATTCAGTAAAACAAATTCCTCTGAAGATCTCAGTCAATTGATGCAAAAAAATAAAACAAATAAAAGTAAAAAACCAAAGAAGTCGTTAAAAAAGAGAATAAAACATCTTATTATTTTTGCATTGATTATATTTTTAGTAGTAATGGCCATTAAATTCCTGCCAAACTTAATTGATATATATCAAAAAAATCTTGGTTAAGTGGGGCAATGTATAAAATTTTGGTATAATTAGTTTATTAAATGAAAAATCTATTCAAAAGATTAAAACCAATTTCAGGGTTCTCACATTACTTTCATGTTGGCTTAAATATACTCCTACCAGTAGCTATATTGATTTTGGTTAGGTTAAATTTTATTGAAATAGCTGTATTTGTAATTATTCTAAGTAAATGGAGAATGTTTGCGGTAAAGCCAAGGTTTTGGCCGGCTAACATTAGAGCTAATTCGGTCGACATAATTGTCGGTATATCAACAATTGTATTTATGGTTGAAAGTTCTAATTCTTGGTGGCAGATTTTATGGGCTATTATTTATGGTCTTTGGTTGGTTCTGATTAAGCCAGCAGAAACCCCATTTTTAGTATCGGTCCAATCACTTGTAGCTCAGTTGTTTGGGTTGATGGCAATATACAGCTGGTCATCGGCCAATAACCTAGAACTAACATTGCTGACTGGTTTAGTTTGCTTCCTTTCCGCAAGACATTTCTTTGATAATTTCGATGAACCTCATGCAAGATTGATGTCATATACTTGGGGATATTTTGGAGCTGGTCTTGGTTGGATTCTCTCTTATTGGTTGCTTTTTTATGGCAGCATAGCTCAACCAACCCTTATACTTACAATTATTGGATACTCTATAGCCTCGCTATATTATCTCCAGAAAAAGAATAGATTGAATAGTTTGCTACAAAAACAATTCATAATTATAATGGTTATAGTAATACTTGCTATATTGGCATTTGGGATAATACGCTTAGGCGACAATATAGCTTAATAAAAGGGGGACTATTTAGTGGTAGATTTAGATAACTCTTCTGATCGTGAGAATATTAGTCAAAGAAAGAACATTAATTCTAATCAATTAGCATCAAGTAGTCATATTAGAAAAGTTAAGTATTTAAGCACAGCCTTAATCTTTATGGTAAGTTTGGGCTTGGGCTTCTTTGGTGGTTGGATAGGATCAAGGTATGAGCTCAACAATAATGGGCAGGGCATACAAAAACAGATTGTTAGTCAGCAGGGTGACATAATAAGAAATATTGCTTCTCAAGTGGGACAAAGTGTCGTCTCAATTAATGACACCCAAATGTCGGACACATCAGTCACTAATTCGTTTTTTAATTTTCCTCAACAAGGCACATCAACACAGCAGGCCGCAGGTACCGGTATTATTCTAACAACCTCAGGCTACGTTGTAACTAATCGTCATGTAGTGCCCGATGGAGCTACCAACGTAAGCATTACGCTTTCTAACGGAGTAGTTCTAAACGATGTCTCGGTAGTAGGTAGAACATCTACGAATGATACTTTAGATATAGCAATACTTAAAATAAATAACTTGAAGGGTCAGAAATTAGTTGCTGCCCAATTAGGGGACTCTAATGCAGTTCAAGTAGGAGATGGAGTGGTTGCGATTGGTAATGCTTTGGGCCAATTCCAAAATACAGTTACATCAGGAATTATTTCTGGATACGGTAGGAGTATAAAAGCGAGCGATAGTAGTGGTAGTAGTAGTGAGAATCTAGATGGACTTCTCCAGACTGATGCCGCAATAAATGAGGGAAATTCTGGCGGTCCTTTGGTTAATTTCAACTCCCAGGTGATAGGAATCAACGTTGCTACAGCAGCCTCGGCAAACAGTATTGGTTTCTCAATCCCAATTAATGATATTAAGGGAATGGTTAGTAATCTTGAAGCAACCGGAAAATTCGAGAGGCCTTATCTTGGAGTATTATATGCACCAATTGATGCCGCCACTAAGGCTAAATATAATTTGAGCGTCGATAATGGTGCCTACATTTTGCCATATTCTGTTTCTGGTCAATCGGGAATAATGAGTGATAGCCCAGCTTCTAATGCTGGATTAAAAGAAGGAGATATTATCACTCAAGTTAATGGTCAGGACATTAATTCAAAGAATACTTTAACATCTCTTGTAGATACTTATGGGGTTGGCACAAAAATTAATCTCACCGTAATAAGAAGCGGTAAGACAATTTCAGTACCGATTGTAGTTGGGGCTAAACCTGCGCAATAAAAACTTGGGTTAAGTTATTTTTTTTCAATTGTGAATAACCAGAATTGGTCGCTAGCAAGTTATTTGAGTCATGTTGAAAATCTAATGATTCTGTCAGAATATATCTTGGTTTTTTGTCCATATTTTTGATTTGAATCCAGAATTCTTCAAGTATTGCCATTCCTTCATTTTCAGCAAAAATAGCTTTTTTAGGTTCAAAATCTATTTCTTTTCCTGTATTTATATTTTTGGGTACATATGGAAGATTGGCTATAACTACATCGTAGTCTGATCTTAAAGTTTTCAAAAGATCAGACCTGTAAACTCCTACATGCACATTGTGTTTTCTTGCATTCATTCGAGCTGCCTTCAAGGCTTTTTTGCTTATATCATAAAGGTCAACTTTAGCTTTATGCATCAGTAGTTTAATTGTTATTCCGATACATCCTGAACCAGTGCCTATATCAGCAATCTTGGCATCACTATCAAGATTGAGAAGTAAAATTTGATTAATTATCTCTTCAGTTTCTGGCCTTGGAATTAGTACATTTTTATTGACCGAAAAAATATTACCGTAGAATTCAGTTTTACCAGTGATGTATGACATCGGATAATGCTGAATCCTCAAGGACATGATTTTTTTCAATTTTTTTAATTCTTTTTTATTCAATTCGTGATTTGGGTTAGCAAGAATTTTTGCCCTATCCATGCCTGTGACCATTTCAAGCATTAAAAGAGAGTCTATCCGTGCAGAATCAATACCTTCGCTAGATAATGAATTTTTCGAGTTAATCAGCCATTCATGAATTGTTGACGAGGAGTTCGTGTTCATATTTTTGCAGCTCTTCAATTAAATCATCAATTTCACCATTCAGTGCGGCTGGAATGTTGCTTCTAGAGTATCCGATTCTGTGGTCTGTGATTCTATCTTGAGGGAAATTGTAAGTTCTAATTTTTTCAGATCTGTCGCCAGATCCAATAAGTTTCAGTCTCGATTCGCTTAATTTCTTTTGTTCTTCTTCTATTTTCATAGACAGAAGTCGAGATCTGAGCACATTCATTGCTTTATCCTTGTTTTTGAGCTGTGATTTCTCATCCTGACAGGTGACTACAATACCGGTTGGAACATGAGTAATTCTTACGGCAGAATCTGTAGTGTTGACTGACTGCCCACCGTGACCACTAGCCCTATATACATCAACTCGGATGTCTTTTGGATCTATTTCAACATCTGTTTCTTCGGCTTCTGGCAAAACTGCGACAGTTGTAGTTGATGTGTGAATCCTCCCGCTACTTTCAGTTACAGGAATTCTTTGCACCCTATGAACACCGGCCTCAAATTTTAATGACTTATAAATGTCGTGTCCTTTTACCGAGAAAACAATTTCCTTGAATCCTCCCGCATCACTCGGGTTTTCGTTAATAAGCTCAACTTTATAGTTATGATTCTCAGACCATCTTACATACATTCTATATAGTTCTGCAGCGAAAAGAGATGACTCGTCACCACCTGCAGCAGCTCTAATTTCAATAATTACATCTCTTGAATCATTTTCATCTTTTGGTATTAGAGCAGCTCTTAGGTCTTCAAGATTCTTTTCTATTTCATTTTGAATTCTGGGAATTTCTTCTTTTGCTAGTTCAACCATTTCTGCATCTGAATTGCCAAGCAGAGATTCAGCATCGTTTAATTCTTTTTCTAGACTATTCTTTTTGTCGAATAATTCGATTACATCAGTCAATTCTTGGCGCCTTTTAGCTAATTTTGGGTATTCTTTAGAAGAGAATATATTCGGATCTTGAAGTTTATTCTCGATTTCTTCGAATTCTTGTCTTAGGCTTGGCTCTTGGTTGTTCATATAATTACTTTATCAGTAAATAAAAAAACCACTAAATTAGATAGTGGTTTAGTCGTTTACAAGTTATTTAGATTCAGTAGCTTCGTCTTTTGAGTTGTCTGAACTAGCTTTTTTTCGGCTAACTTTTTTAGCAGCAGATTTGTTTCTGCTTTCTTGAGCTTTTTTAGCAGCCTCGGCACGTGCTTTGAATTTATCTACACGTCCTTCAATGTCAACAATTCTTTCTTCACCAGTAAAGAATGGGTGAGAAGCACTACTGATGTACATCTTTACTAAAGGATATTCATTTCCATCAGTCCACTTAATAGTTTCTTCAGAATCAGCAGTTGACCTAGTTAAGAAACTAAAATCATTGTTAATATCCTGAAAGACAACATGTCTGTAGCTTTTTGGGTGTAATTTCTTGTTCATAATCAGAGCTGAATTATACACATCTGTTCGTATCTGGTCAATAGCTTGATTAAATAATGTTTTCAATATATAATATCTTTAATATAAATTAAACAGTTTGGGAATTAAGTCCTCTGTAATTGTAACCGTGTAGGCCAATTATGGAACACCAAACCGAGAAAGAAGGATTTTATGGCTAAAGTAGAAGTCGATATTAAGAAGCTGCTAAATGCAGGTGCACATTTTGGGCACAAAACAAGTAAATGGCATCCTAAGATGTCAGAGTACATACACAGTAAAAAAGATGGAAATCATATCATCGACCTAACAAAAACAATTGTTAAGTTAGATGACGCACTATCTTTTATTACTGAAACTGTTCAGTCTGGCAAACAGATACTATTGGTTGGAACTAAGAGACAGGCCAAGGATATCTTAAAACAATTGGCGGAAGACACTGGCATGCCTTACGTCACAGAAAGATGGCTTGGTGGAACACTAACAAATTGGCAAACTATTAGCGGAAGAGTTAAGTACCTAAAAGACCAGGAGCAAAAAATGGAATCTGGTCAATTAGCTGCTAAATACAATAAGCTTGAACTACAAAGATTCCAAGAAGAGATCGATGATATGAATATCACTTTCGGTGGTATTAAAAATCTTAACGGTAAGCCAGGTGCTTTATTTGTTGTAGATATGGTTAATGAAGCTAACGCAATTAAGGAAGCTCGTAAAATTAACATCCCAGTAATTGCTCTTGCAGATACTAACGCCGATCCAACACTAGCAACATATGCTATCCCATCCAACGATGATGCAATCAAGACTATTCAGTTAATGGCAAGTTACGTAAAAGAAGCGATTGAACTAGGTAAAGCTGGCCAAAAAGTCAAAAGCGAAAATAATGATAAGGTGGAGGACAAATAAATATGGATATAAAAGACATTAAAAGATTAAGAGAGTTAACTGGTGTTGGTATGACCGATGCTAAAAAGGCATTAGTTGAATCTAAAGGTGATTTTGACAAAGCTCTCGAAGCAATGCGTAAAAAAGGTATGACAAAAGCCGAGAAAAGTTCAGAACGAGAAGCTCGTGCTGGTATCATTGGTAGCTATCTTCATGACTCAAGAATTGGTGTCTTAGTAGAAGTTAACTGTGAAACTGATTTCGTTGCAAGAAATGAAATATTTACTGATTTAGTGAAAAATATTGCAATGCATATAGCTGCTTCTAATCCTGAATATGTTAGTTCAGACGAAGTAAGTGATGAAATTAAGAATAAGATAACTACAGAATTCACTGAAAAGGCAAAGCATGATAATAAGCCAGCTGATATGATTGCTAAAATTGTCGACGGCCAGGTATCTAAGTATTTCCAAGAAAAGGCCTTGCTTTCTCAGCCATACATTAAAAACCCAGATCAAGATGTCGCTACCTTTATTAAGGAAAACATTGCAAAACTCGGTGAAAATATCGTAGTTAAAAGATTCTCAAGAATGGCTCTTGGGGAAGTTACTGAATAAGAATATAATCTTCTTAGAGCAAAAATAACTCTAAAAAGGGGACTTACTCATGGACGAACAGCAAATAATTAATGATTTTTCAGCTAAACTCTCTAAGAATAAAAATCATTTTATTGATGATTTAAAAAGCTTAAGAACTGGAAGAGCTCACTCAAGTATGCTTGATGGCGTTATGGTTGAAGCCTATGGTTCAGTCATGCCATTAATCCAAGTAGCAACTATAACCGTTCCTGAACCACAACTAATTCAAATTACTCCATTTGATGGCTCAAATATTCAAGCAGTAGTGAGTGCAATTAGAGACAACCAGTCACTGGGCTTGAACCCAACTGACGATGGAAGAATAGTTAGAGTACCTATTCCAGCTTTAAATGCAGAAAGAAGACAGCAAATAGTAAAGCAGCTCAATGAAAAATTTGAGGATGCTATGATTGGCATGCGCAATTCTAGACACGAAAGTCTTAAAGAGGCAGATAAGCTAAAGTCTGATAAAAAAATCGGCGAAGATGATCATAAAAGAATCATCAAAAAAATTGATGAATTAATGAATGATCAAAAAGTTGAAATTGAAAAACTAGCTAAAGCTAAAGAGCACGATATAGTCACAGTTTAGTTTTAATGTTCATCTATTATTGATACAATAAATGAATAGTATGACAACTAAAAATAAAGACAATCATCCCGTTCATGTTGGCCTAATTCTTGATGGTAATCGTCGTTGGGCAAAACAAAATAATCTTGAAACAATTGAAGGTCACAGACAGGGTTATTTAAATTTAAGAAGAATAGTTAAGGCTGCAAAAAAACACGATATTGAATATATATCGGCCTATGTTTTTTCTAATGAAAATTGGAGAAGAGGCAAGGATGAGGTTAAGAACTTGATGAAGCTTTTCTTGTGGATCTTAAAACACGAAGTTAATGAGATAAGCAAAGAGGGTATCAGATTAAGAGTAATTGGCTCAAAAGTAAGGATAGGTAAAGCCTTAGTAAAAGCTATTCATGACGCAGAGGAGAAGACCAAAAATAACGACAAGGGTACTTTGCTATTGTGTCTAGACTATGGTGGCCAACAAGAAATTGTTGAAGCTACTAAAAAAATGATAAAAAGCGGAGTATCTCCAGAAGATATCACTCCAGAATTAATTGCTGAAAATCTCGATGCTCCAGAAGTTCCGCCTCTAGATTTGATTATTCGTACATCCGGCGAGCAGAGACTATCAAACTTCATGCTCTGGGAGTCTGCATATAGCGAACTATTTTTTGTTAATAAGCTTTGGCCTGATTTTACAGAGGCAAATTTCGACTCAGTGATTAGAAAATACAAAAAAATTAAAAGGAACTTTGGGAAATAATTTATGAATATTTATCTATTAATTCTTGCATTAGTATTATTTACGGGACTAGTCGTAGTTCATGAACTCGGACATTTTTTTGTCGCTAGACGAAACGGGGTTAAAGTTTTGGAATTCGGACTAGGTTTCCCGCCAAAAGTTTGGAGTAAAGTAACAAAATCAAAGTTCATTTTTAGTATTAATGCATTGCCTCTAGGTGGATTTGTTAGATTAAAAGGCGAACATGATGGCGATACAGAAAAAGGTGATTTTGGAGCTGCTTCAACATGGGTGAAGTCTAAGATAATGGTCGCTGGTGTATTCATGAACTTAATAACAGCTTTAGTATTATTTACAGTGATTGCATGGTTGGGTATGCCAAAACTTATAGATAACCAGTTCACGGTTAAGAGTGACACGAAAATTATCGCCGATAAAGTCCTGATCAGTAACGTGGAAAAAAATTCCCCAGCTTCCAAAATTGGCATGGAGCTAAATGATCAGTTCGTGTCGGTTACTAAGGACGGGGATCAAAAAGTTTATTTATCTGGTGCAAATGATACTCGCAACATTACAAGTAAATACGCCGGAGAGAAAGTCACAATCGAATTTAAGAGAGGCTCGCAAACCTTTGTAAAACAAACTACCTTAAATTCAAATGCAGCTGTTTTAGCATCCGAAAAGACTTCTAATCCAATTGGCTACTTGGGAGTCAGTAATCAGCCTTTTGTTCTTCAGCAGTCTACTTGGTCCGCTCCAATTGTTGCACTTGGACTCATCAAACAGTTCACAATCCTGACATTTCAGGGGCTTTGGAAATTAGTCTCAGGTCTCGCCGTTGGCAATACCACTCAAGCAACATCACAAGTTTCGGGTCCTATCGGAATATTCTTCATATTAAAGAATGGATCAGCACTTGGCTATCAATTTATCCTTATTATTATAGCTATAATTTCTCTAACGTTGGCCATAATGAATATTCTGCCAATTCCAGCGCTTGATGGAGGGAGACTGTTCCTGATGTTGGGTTCACGACTATTTGGCAAGAAACAATTAAGCCCAAAAACTGAAGATGCTGTCCATGGCTTAGGATTTCTAGCTCTAATGCTTTTAGTAGTTTTAATTTCATTTGTAGATGTCAAAAGATTCTTCTAGCAACAATATTGTCTGGAAAAATCCGGATGACTATTATAAAGAAAATATTCATTGGGGCCCGATATGGAGTGTTTTTCTAACTGTTTTGATTTATTTCGTTAGTCAGATAATAACATTACTGGTTTTATCTTTGATTTTTCATTTCATGCATTGGTCCAGCAAAAAATCTAATGATTGGCTGTCGAGTTCAGTGGTTGGACAATTCTTTTCAGTTTTGTTTGTAGAATTTCTATCTCTAGGATCAATTTACGCATTTCTTAAATGGAAAAAAACCTCCTTTAAAAAGATAGGTGTTGTTAAGATAAAGCTCGGAGATATTTTTACCGCATTGACTGGTTTTTTGATTTATATGGTTTCTTTCTACTCTTTGGCCTTAATCCTTGGCGCACTTATTAAATCATTCAATATAAATCAGCAGCAAAATGTTGGTTTTCAGTCTGTTAATGGGAATTTTGGTTTAATATTAGCTTTCATTAGTTTAGTAGTACTGCCTCCGATTGCTGAAGAGATTATTTTTAGAGGATTTTTGTTTAGCGGCCTAAGAACTAAAATGAAGTTTATTTACGCTGCAATTCTAACTAGTTTAATTTTTGCTATGCCTCACTTAATAGAGAGTAAAGATGGTGGAATTTTATGGATAGCTGGGTTAGATACTTTTATTCTCTCAATGGTTTCGTCTGCTTTAAGAGAGAAAACCAGAGGTCTTTGGTCATCTATATTGCTCCATTCGCTTAAGAATGGTGTAGCCTTTGTCGGATTATTTCTAATACACTAAATCTATTGATACAATGTTATGAGTATGAAGATGTCTAAACTATTCTCGAAAACTAGAAAAACTCATCCATCCGATGAAGTTGCCTTGAATGCGCAATTATTAATCAAAGCAGGTTATATTCACAAGGAAATGGCGGGCGTTTATTCCTATTTACCTTTGGGGCTTAAAGTAATTGAAAACATAAAGAATATCGTTAGGGAAGAAATGAATGCTTTAGATTCTCAAGAGCTAACCATGACAACTCTTCAAGAAAAAGAACTTTGGGAAAAAACTGATAGGTGGAATGACGATAACGTAGATATTTGGTTCAAATCGGAATTGAAGAATGGTACTGAAGTTGGATTCGGCTGGTCGCACGAAGAGCAAGTGGGAAATATGGTAAAGGAATATATCAATTCTTATAGAGATTTGCCGATGTCAGTCTATCAATTTCAGAATAAATTGAGAAATGAGACTAGAGCAAAAAGTGGTATTTTGAGAACTCGAGAATTTATCATGAAAGATATGTATTCCTTCGCCGAAACTGAAGAGCAACACAAGGAATTCTATGATAAAGTTACCGAGGCTTATCATAAGATTTTTGAAAGAGTTGGACTAGGAAATGATACATATTTTACATTTGCATCGGGTGGAGCATTCACTGATAAATTTAGTCATGAATTTCAGACTCTCGTGGGAGCAGGAGAGGACATAGTCTATATAAATAAAGATAAAAAAGTGGCTCTAAACAAGGAAGTTTTCAATAATGATGTTTTGGATCTTCTTGGTTTAGAGAAGAAGGATTTCGAAGAGGCTGTAGCTGCTGAAGTCGGCAACATTTTCAGTTTTGGATCGACAAAATCAGAAGCACTAGGAATTTATTTCACCGACAAAGAGGGGACAAATAGGCCTGTAATTATGGGGTCTTATGGAATAGGTATAGCAAGACTGATGGGCGTTATAGTCGAATATTATGCTGACGAGAATGGTTTAAATTGGCCGTATTCAGTTGCGCCTTATAAAGTTTTAATCTCAACAATCGGCAACCAGCCAGAAGTCTCAAAAGAAGCCGAAAAAGTATATAAAAGCTTGACTGCTAATGGCATTGAGGTACTATATGATGACCGAGACATGAGGCCTGGCGAGAAATTTGCCGACGCTGATTTACTCGGAATCCCCCTCAGAGTGGTCATAAGCGAAAAAAACATCAAGAATGGTGAGCTTGAGATAAAGAAGCGATCCGAAAAGACAAGCCACTATATAAAAATGGACGAACTCAATAAGATCATCGAGAAAATGAAGAACGACAATACCTAAACATTAACCAGTATTTACAAGACCAGATAATTCAAAAGGAGACATTATGAAAAAGACTTACAGAATGACAAAAGAAGGTGCAGAAGAGCTAAGATTAGAACAAGAAGAGCTAATTTCCCAAAGAAAAGCAGTATCAGATAGAATTAAGACTGCGAGAGAATTTGGTGACCTTGCCGAAAACGCTGAATACAGTATCGCCAGACAAGATCAGGAAAGAAGCGAAAATAGGATTGCTGAGATAGATAATATTTTAAAGAATCTTGAGCTAATTATCGCACCGAAAAATAGTAACGATGTTAAACTTGGTTCAACAGTTAAGCTTAAGAATGAAGCAGGTGAAACTAAGGAATTCCAGGTTGTCGGAACTGTAGAAGCAGATCCTTTAAACGGAAAGATATCTGACGAATCTCCAATCGGTAAGAATCTATTGGGCAAAAAAGAAGGCGAAGAAGTAGAAATATCTACGCCAGCAGAAACAAATATCTACAAGATTGTAAGCATTTCCTAGTCAAAAGTTACCATATCAGATACAATTATTAGATATGGCAACACTTTTAGAACTCAGATCAGAAAGATTGCGAAAATTAGAAGAGCTTAGAAATAAGGGTGTTAATCCTTATCCTGCTAATTCTCATAAAACGTCTGATATAAACACAATAGTATCTAGCTTTGAAAAATTCATAGACAAAGAAGCTAGTATTGTAGGTAGAATTATTACTCTTCGAAAAATAGGCAAAATAGCATTTGTCGTAATTCGCGATGAATCTAACAAAATTCAGCTATTTTTAAAATCCGATAACATAAAAAATGCCGACTATTCAGAAAGTGAATTAAACTATTCAGATATCAATTTATTAGATGCAGGAGACTTTATTCAGGCGTCTGGTAAATTGATAAAAACTCAAACTGGTGAAATGAGTTTAGAGGTTCAAAGTCTTAGAATATTGTCTAAAAGTTTAAGGCCAATGCCCACGTCTTGGGATGGCTTTACCAACAAAGAAGAGAGATTAAGAAGGCGATATGTAGATTTCAATGTAAATAAAGATGTCCATGATCGATTTATTAGAAGAAGTAAGTTTTGGCAATATACCAGAGAATTTTTACTAGAAAATGGATTTTTAGAAGTTAATGTTCCAGTATTGGAGCACACCACAGGAGGTGCAGATGCTAATC
>Ga0007854_10001256_pt1 | contig 16260 bp, 30 predicted proteins | sample CryBogCBH12Aug08_FD_60382 | JGI IMG/M metagenome (GOLD analysis project Ga0007854, IMG submission 60382) | Freshwater microbial communities from Crystal Bog, Wisconsin, USA - CBH12Aug08 | ecosystem: Environmental > Aquatic > Freshwater > Lake | place: Crystal Bog, Wisconsin, USA | collected...
AAACCCTAAATCGGAGTGATACGATTTGAACGTACGACTTTCCACTCCCAAGGCGGACGCGCTGCCTGGCTGCGCTACACTCCGCTAAAAAAAAAAATTAAACACATTACACAAGCCAAAACAAAAAACAAAAAAAAATAAATTTGTAATACAGCCCCGCCAACCAAAAATCGAAGGTTTAAAAAAACAAATAAAAGACGGAACGCACGCGAACTACCAAAACCTAGTTCAACAATACCTTTATCTCAAAATTCATATGTATACCGCGCTAAAACTACAAATTGAATGCAAACTGAATTGATAATTGAATTGACATACCAGGCAAAGGACATCGCATCGTAACAATATCGAATCGCATTTTTAAACACATTTAACTTCGGAAAACACAACTGATATTTCATCGATACCGCTAATGGGGCTCTGCAAGAAATAAAACTATAACTATTTACTCATCCACGAAAACTATAACCAGTTTCTGATGCCCCGGTATTCATCAAATGCGAATACCGCCACTGCTGCCCAAAGTAAAGGACAAAAATAACGAGGACCAAAACAACTGGAAATAGCTTAGTTAGTAAGCTTAGATCAGTTTCGAAATATAAAAGTTGTGCCGTTTTAACTCAAATAGCTTGACTTTGATAAGCTGAAAATTGAATATAATCATTAAAAATAAATCCAGCGCTGATGGACAACAGCATCAGTCCGATCAAAACAAAACGCACCCTCGATCCACATTCAACCGAAGAGCTAGAACTAACGTGTCGAATTTTTATCAGCACGGTAGCCGCGCTTTGAAAAAAATCAATTATTGACGAGCTGAACGGAACAACAAACATGTACGCTGACGGTCGTCACATAACAAATCATTGCAAACGGCACGAATATACAGCTGTCAAAAGGGTCGACACCAAACAAATCAGAAAAACAAAGTTTGAAAACTGACTAGAGCCTAGCACCAAAAGCTCTTTAGAATAAAAACCGCTATAAAACGGAAAGCCCGCTATACAAAGATTTCCAAAAAAAAAAGCAATATTAGTGTACGGCATAACATGAGCTAAGCCCCCCATTTTTCGAATATCCTGCTCGCCACCAACAAAATGAACAACCGAGCCAGCGGATAAAAATAATAACGCCTTAAAAAATGCATGCGTAATCAAATGAAAAAACGCAAATTCTGGATAACCCAAACCACAAGCCATAAACATTAAACCAAGTTGACTACAGGTAGAATAAGCAATTATTTTTTTTATGTCGTGTTGACAACAAGCAACAGTACCGGCAAAAACAGAAGTAATGGCCCCAACTACTGCGACAAAAAAAGCTAAATGCGGGTGAATTAAAAGTAACGGAAAACACTTTATTAATAATAGGATACCCGCTGTAACCATAGTAGCGGCATGAATCAAGGCTGAAACCGGCGTAGGGCCTTCCATCGCATCAGGTAGCCAGGTGTGTAAACCGAATTGAGCCGATTTTGTCATAGCCGCTATAACGAGGCAGAACGTAATAACCGACGAAATTGACACGTTTCAACTAAAAATAGAAACATTAACATCGGGCGTTAGAAAACAAAGGCCGGCATCTCACAATAAAGAAAAAGAAACCGTTTTCCAGAGATAAAAAGATAGCGCAATCGCAATTAAAAAAGCCGAATCGCCGACCTTATTTACCAAAATTGCTTTAAACGCAGCTTTTGTGGCTTGAACTCGCGTAAATCAAAAATTTATTAAAAAGAAGGAAGACAGCCCCACCCCCTCTCAACCTATAAAAGCTGTAATAAGATCATCACTGGCGACAAAAACACCCATAAACGAGCTAAAAACCAACAAATGCGCAATGAAAACTCGACGACGCGGGTCACCCACCATGTACTCAAATGAAAACAAAACAACAAAAATAGTAATTATAAAGACGACCCAAAGCATAACTAAGTTAAAACTATTAAGTTTAAAGGATAAAATAACTGAACCGGAGCCAAAATTAAATCAAAATCACGAAAAATGCGTTGGCAAGTCGGATCACTGCAAAAAAACTCCAGCGTCATTACCAGAAACTAACGTTGTAAAAATACTCGAACCATCAGCCAGTAACAAGTTCAAATTTAAACTTGCGGATACAAATGCCGTGACTACGTTGGAAACGGACGACAACACCGCCACCACATCAGTTGACAACGGAACGTAAGTCAAAGAAATAAGCCCGATTAAAAACAACAAACTTAAGCTAACAAACAGCAATTCGAATACAAAACTTCACAAACTGTAAAAAAATATCCAAACAGCGGAGTTTTCTCACGACTTTAAAAGAAGAAAATACGAAGCTGAAAACAGACGTGATTTAGAAAAACAACCAAAAATTTTCGCAAAGTAGTAAGAAACGAAGTAGTTTGCCGCATACTTAGCTTTGGGGCTAGACCGAGAAACGTGCTCAAACAAAAAGTAATCTCAAATTAAAAATCTAAGAAAACCTGACGAAACATTCAACCTGCCCTCCTTGCACTTATGCGAAAACAACACATTATGGTCATCGATAAAAACAAGTACAACAGCAAACCCGACCAAAAAGCTAAACGTTAAAAAAAAATACACGGTCATGTCTGCTGAATAAAACAAAGAACTAAAAACCGTTTCTGGCCACATAAACAGTGGCACTATGAAACGTGTCGCCCCTAACAAAATCGCGGAGCGAAGGGAGCTCCAAATCGACATAACGTGACATTTCACTAAACAGCTGGTACATCAACAGTAAACTCTAGTGTAAATAGACGCAATCACGAATATAAATAGATAACAGCAAGCAATAAACATAAGCTTGCAAAAACGCAACAATAAGTTCCAAAACAGTAACAAGAACAACGACAACGTACGGAACAACAAAAAAAAAAGAAATTAGTCCACCCATAAGCAACATCGTTCACGCAAATCCTGCGATAATTTTTAGTAAGCAATGACCGGCCATCATATTAGCAAATAACCGGATTGATAGGCTAAAAACCCGCGCAACGTAAGAAATGATTTCAATCGGAACTAATAAAAAAGACATAAAAAACGGTGAACCAGATGGCAAAAAGAGCGAAAAGTAGTTTAAGCCGTGGCGTTGAACTGCCAATCAATTAGCCGCAAAAAATAAAAAAAAAGAAAGTCCAAACGTCAAAATAATTTGACTAGTGACGGTAAAGGCAAACGGCAATAAACCAATTAAATTTGAACTGATTAAAAAAAAGAAAACAGCGTAAAACACGACAAAATACTGACGCGTAAAATACAAATCATTTAGCGCACTAAAGAGTATAGAGCGGCAAAAAACGGCCAAATTCATTAAATAGTTAAACGCGATAAATCGCGTATCCAAAATAAAACGGACCGGTAACATGTAATACAATACAAACAAGCTAAGAACAAAAAAAACAAAATAAAAAACTGCCAAATTAAAACACGCAGTCAAATGAAAAAACACTAAAATAGCATTCGACCACAACGCAAACAATTCAAATTGCTCCAAAGGCGAAAACATTTGTTTAAAGACATCTCGTCTAAAACTAATTAAGCAAATACCGCGGTTTTTAATTTATAAGTTTCAAAATCCACAGCAGCTAATTTTATTGGCATAAAACCGTGATTTACACCACAAATTTCTGAACATTGCCCGTAAAAAATACCCGTCCGAAAAACATTTGTAACCGCCTGGTTCAAACGACCCGGAATCGCATCAATTTTTAACCCCAAAGACGGGATTGCTCAGCTATGCAAAACATCCGTTGCAGTCACTAAAAATCGAACATCCAGATCAACCGGAATATACAGTGTTTCAGTTGTATCAAGTAACCGAAATTGTCCAACATTTAAATCATCAACCGGAATCATATAGGCATCGAATACAAATTGTTTTAAAGAGTCACCCGTGCTGTCGTTAAAAATCACCACATCGTTAGTTTCATAACTCCAGTATCACTGATGACCAATAACTTTTATGGTAACGGATGGCTCTAGTAAGGTATCAATTTTATAAATTGTAGCAATCGATGGGTAAGCGATTGCAAATAAGATAATCATAGGAATAAAAGTTCAAACAACCTCCAACACTGTCACTGCAGCAAAATTGCGCGGTAAAACCAGAGTAGAGGGACTGCTCAGCCAAAAATTCGAAACAGAAAAATTTTGCAAAATTCGACCTATAACTGTAAGGGTAAATCCAAAAATAAGCACTAGATAGAACATAATATCATGATGTAATTTTACAATAAGCAACATGGCTACAGAAGCCTCATCCTGAAAAAAATAATTATTATTGGCGACGTCTAAAAGAAAAAATAATTTCATAGGGTCACAAAACAAAAAATATCAAAACAAACCGAGCAGGTTTAAACAACCGCAACGGCTAAAAAATTTACATCTTTAAAATAATTATAAAGCAATTTCGCGGAAACGGGACCACGCACAAACGGACCTTTATACGCCAAGCCCTCCTCGAACGTGACAAAACTATTCTCAGCAAACCGAACAAAAGAACCGCTTAAACGGCCGTCTCAGCATTTAGCACGAATAACAACAGCTTGACTAATTTTTTTTTTTACGGATTTGGCGGCGACAGTTTTTCGAACCGAAATTAAAATTCGATCCCCCACAACTGCATTCGCTTTTTTATAAAAACCTTTGTATACATGAATACACTTTCCAACTAAAATACCAGTTCTATCAGCTGACAAACACTTCGTCTCAATTCCCAGCATTTTTTAATAAACAAAAACGTACCCCTTTAACATTTTCGGTAACCTGTAACAGCCCCGAGCTGAAAACGGCGATTAAGGGCGTGGCGGCTTAATCAAAAAAAATATTTAGTAGTTGACCTACGAGATCCGTTCAAAAAACACGGTAAGCGACCGGAAAAACGAGCAACAGGTTCGTTACTGGTACGCAATAAAAAATTTACAATAAATTGTTGACTTCTACTGGACACGCGGTTGTCGCTGTTTAAATAATTTTTGAGCCAAAAACACTCAAATTTTTTAGACTGAGATTTCTGTTTCGCAAGATACGTTGACTGAAAATTTGATCGCATTATAATTTTATAAAAATTAACAATTTAAAAAATCGCCCTAACTAATCTAACCTGTGAAAGCAAAAAGCTGAAAATGACCAAGGAAAACTTGGAACACTTTGCAACGTATTACGTAAATAAACAGCATTTACTTCGGAAGTTTTTTTATTCAAATTCATAAATCGATCCTTTCACTCATCATTCAACTCCACCAAAGTCATATAATGACCATTTGGATAATTTGAAACTTGATGAGCACCGTACTCACAAGATACGTTACCTTTCGTATTAGGACTATACTCAGGAAGGGAAGAAAATCACGCATCTAAATGATTTGAGTTTTCGAAACGACGTGACAAGGTTTCACCACCCTCGAGACTTCAAACTAAATTTAAAATAAAAATTAAAATTGATACTACAGAAACTAATGAACCAACGGACGCGACGTAATTTCAAAACGTAAAAGCGTCTGGATAATCTGGAATACGACGCGGCATGCCCTGTAGCCCCAAAAAATGCATAGGAAAAAAGGTCAGATTTACGCCGATAAAAAAGACTCAAAAATGCAAGCGACCGTACAACTCATTAAAACGCATACCAGTTATTTTTGGAAACCAGTAGTAAAAACCGGCAAAAACCCCAAAAACAGCACCCATCGACAAAACGTAATGAAAATGAGCAACGACGTAATACGTATCATGAAAAGCTTGGTCAAGACCGGCGTTAGACAAAAGCACACCAGTTAAACCACCACACGTAAATAAAAAAATAAAACCCATCATAAATAAAACGGGAGTATCGAACGAAAAAATACCACCCCATAACGTGGCCATTCAGCTAAAAACTTTTATTCCGGTCGGTACGGCAATAATCATAGTGGCCGCAGTGAAATAAGCTCGAGTGTCTATATCTAAACCAACAGTGTACATGTGGTGAGCCCAAACAATAAAACCCAAAACACCGATACATAAAATTGCGTAAACCATGCCGATATAACCAAAAACTTGTTTATGGCCTAAACTACCGATAATTTGACTAATGATACAAAAGGCGGGTAAAATTAAAACATAAACTTCCGGATGACCAAAAAACCAAAACAAATGCTGATACAAAATTGGATCACCTCCGCCTACTGGCAAAAAAAAAGAAGTATTAAAATGACGATCAGTTAACAGCATCGTAATACCGCCAGCAAAAACCGGCAATGAAAAAATTAGTAGAAACGACGTAACCATAACACCTCAGCAAAACAACGGTATTCGGTGTAACGAAAGGCCGTTAGCACGCATATTTAGGACAGTTGTGACATAATTAATTGATCCTATAATTGACGACGCACCGGCGATGTGCAGACTAAAAATCGCTAAATCAATTGAGGGGCCGGCTTGGTACGTCATATTAGATAACGGCGGATAAACCGTCCAACCAGTACCGGCACCAGCGCCCAATAAAGCTGAGCTTAGCAATAAAACAAAAGAAACGGGCATCAATCAAAAACTAAAATTATTCAAACGAGGAAAGGCCATATCAGAAGCCCCAACAAAAATAGGGATAAATCAGTTAGCAAAACCGCCAATCAAAACAGGCATTACCATAAAAAAAATCATAATAAACGCATGAGCGGTAATAGCGACATTATAAAACTGATAGTTACCGGATAAAAACAAATCTCCGGGTTGAGCTAATTGTAGCCGAATAATAACAGACAGCGCCGTCCCAGCAATACCGCATAAAAACCCAAAAACTAAGTACAAAACACCAATATCTTTATGGTTCGTTGAAAACATTCAACGGTTAATTCAATTAATTAAACGTAATTTTGGTCCATCTTCATCATACATCCACGGAAAAGCTGAAGAACTAGGATTTTTTACCAAGTTCAAATCCATTGGAGTACTGCCGTTTTTATCGCGTATTCACGGATAACTAGTCAAACGAAATCACTGAATTGTCATAGACAAGATAATTTTTATAAAAAATTTTGTTTTGTTTAAAACAAAGTAACCACCGATAGGTTCTTGAGTAAAGTTCTTTTACTTAATTTGCAGCCAACATCTGCGTCGTACGTTTCGTAACAAGAATTGCAACGCACATGCTAAGAAGCAAAAAAACGCCAAGTAAAAACAGGTAGTTAGAAAAAAAAATGTTTTTTTCAAGAAAAAGGAGGTGGCTGGCAACCGATAAATCATTTGAAACAACATTTTCCAATAACACCCCAGTCGCCTTGTGCACAAAAGGATATGTCATATTAAAAAAATTTGATTCCGATAATAAGTAGTAAAAAAGCCCAAAAACGCCAGCAACCCCCAACACGCTAAAAAGAAAATAAAAACTTAGCGTTAAACTTGACGTATAACGACTAACTACTGTTTTCCGGGCACTTAGAACGCAAACAAACAAAAAAACCATCGCAATAGCACCCGAATTAACAATAATCAAAATTGCACCTGCAAACGTCAGCCCGTTGGCCACAAGCAAAAGACCCAGGCAAAATGACGCAGCAGTTGCAAAAATTATAAAAATAAAAGGTGACAATGAATACACGCTTAACACTAAAACTAACAAAAATAATAACACAAGTAAACAAGAATTAATTAGCATATTTACACTAAAACAAGTTGTTATAAAAAACTACATTAAAAAGTCAATGCCCAATCACAACGTAGGCATCGGACGTCGAGAAAAGAAAAATAAAAATACTGATTGGTAAAAATCATGCCAGCGGAACCGCTTCAGCTAAACTAGATGACGTTGATTGCGCAATCAATTTAACGTCCGTTAACACCGCAGACGCCCACTTGGCGTATAAAAATAAAAAGGTAACCTGGCCCAAAACTGCAATTAGTAAAATCGCAAACTGAAGTGTATTGGCAAAAACCGCTAATTTAAAAAAAAAAATAACAGTTGGTGGTAAACCGCTCAGTAGAAATAAAAAAAAACTAATAGTTACCGAATTAAACTTTAAATTTTTAAAATCACCAATAACTTTAAAAGTTGAAAAAGAATAATTACTAGCTGCGGAGTTAACAAAATTTAAAAAAAAATATAACGTTAAAAAATAAAAAAATAACCCTCCAAGTAGGCTGGCCGTTGTTTCCACAAAATCGGTATCAAAAAATGTAATAACCGATAAAAATACTAAAATAACTAAGCTACTAGTACCTGCGGACAAAAGACCTAATGACGATTGAAATGAGTAATCAACAACAACAAACCCAATAATGCTAACAGCCAACGTCCCCAGCAAAACAACAAATAAATACGGAAGAAGAAAAGAAAACAAAACTGAATAAGGGCCGAACAACAGATAAAAAAAAATTAGTAAAACGCCGAAATTATAAAACGTCGCATAGCCTGTAAAAAAAGGAAATGAGACGCCCGGATAAACATCAGTAATTAAGGCATTAAACGGAAAAAACCCCAATTTTAATAAAATTGGAGATAACATTAAAAGCAAACTTACTGAACTTAACCAAAAAAAAAACGTTTCCGAAGAGTGATAAACGGAATAATAACTCAAAAGATTCTCAATTTGAAGAAATTCCGTCGTTCCGAATAAAACATATTGAATAAACATACCAAATAAAAAAAGAGCTGAGCAAAACAAATTCAATAAGCTATAACGTAACGAAAAAACAATCGTCGTTAACGAAGTGACACGGTGGGCTAACCCCATTAAAATTAAAGGAATTGCGCCCGCGAATTCAATTAAAAAAAAAAAATAAACTAAATTATTTACACCGAGGGCTAAAAACCAAACTAAAAAAAGACTGACGTGTAAAAATGGATAAAATCAAAATTTTATTTGACTAAAAACGGATGCCAGAACAGCCCAAAACCCAGCCGCACACTCTATTTGAAAAAAACGTCAAAAAGACAATTTCAAATTCACAACCTTACCGAACAAAAAAAAAAAAAATAATACTAGCAAAAAATTTAAACTTAAAACAATGAGAATAAAAAAATTAGGATTAACGTCCCAAGAAAAAAAATGATCTAGTTCGGCCCCGCTAAGCAAAACAACTGGCGCCAAAAACGAAAAGGTTAATTTTTTTGGTTTCGGGATCGAAACCAAAAATTTCGCAAAGTATGGAAAAAAAAACACCGCTGCAAAAAGTCAAAAAAAATAATACAACGTAAAAAATTGACCTAAAAAAACGTAAACCGGTTTAACGCTCTGCGAACCTAGTCAACCTAAAAAAACAAACGTTACAAAAAATGTCCCAACAAAACACAACCAATAAAAGTTATAGCTAGTGGTGATGTAAAAACGAGCCGGAACCGGGATAGCGTACCAAGCCACAATCGCGGCTGCCATACAAATCACACCCCCCAACTTATCTGGAACCGACCTCAACATAGCGTAAAATGGTAAAAAATATCACTCTGGAACAATATGGGCCGGAGTAACTAGCGCGTTACCTTCAATATAGTTATCCGGGTGGCCCAACAGGTCGGGAGTAAAAAAAACGCAAAAAAAAAATAAAACTAAAAAAATAAGCAACCCGACTGCATCCTTGACAACAAAATACGGATAAAATGGCAATTTATCTTGAGTGTTGCGTAGCCCAACAACTGGATCTAAGGATCCGCTGTCGTGCAAAAAAATTAAATGAACAAAGACCAGACCAAGAATAGCAAATGGAACAACAAAATGCAGACCGTAAAAACGATTCAAAGTCGCGTTATCAACAGAAAAACCGCCCCACAATCACTCCGCAACGCTGTCACCGATCAATGGAATTGCGCTAAACAAGTTCGTAATAACAGTAGCACCCCAAAAACTCATTTGTCCTCAAGGTAACACGTAACCCATAAAAGCCGCCGCCATCATAAGTAAAAAAATAGTAACCCCAGAGTACCACAAATGTTGCCGAGGAAACGCGAACGAGTTGTAATAAAAAGCCCTGGCTAAGTGGGTATAGACAGCGATAAAAAAAAAAGAAGCACCGTTACAGTGCGCAAACCGAAATAACCAACCGTAATTCACATCCCGCATAATGTGCTCCAACACGTCAAAAGCCAACAGCGTATTCGGGGCATAATGGAAAGTTAAAATTAAACCAGTTACGATCTGTAAACCCAAAAAAATACCAGCCAGCGATCCGAAACCTCAAAAATAAGTTATGGTCTTGGGGGTCGGGTAATCGCCTAAATGGTTATGGACAACAGACAGGACAACAGATTGACGCATACGACGTCACAACCCAACCTCAAACTGCGGCGAAATCCCCGCACGAGTGGCAGCGATGAACGGAAACGAAGTAGCGGAAGAAAAATTTTTATAGTTTAAACTTTGCTGAAAATCACATAAAACCCGTTTTTGAAAAGATACATCACCTGACAAAAAATTTTTCATAGGTAAGGCGACGGGGTGGGGCCCCTTCTAAAAGCCCCGCCCCCTCCGTTAACAAAATCAATACAACCAGATATTATAAAATTTGGAATAACCTCTTTTTGCACAAACTTAGCAATACAGGGAAAGGTCGGAAAGCTTATAAAAATAATATTCATTAAAGTCATCTAACGTAACAAAGATTAACTCCGGAAAAAGGCCAGTTACGACTAAAACCGCCATTAAAACAACTAAAGCCAAGTGATCGCCCGATCAAAAATCAATATCGCGATAACTTTTGATATAAACAACGTTTGGAGCACCGAATAAAATTCTAATTAGTCAAAGATTAGCCACCACCAACAAAAAGGCTCCAAACAAAACAACAAGTAAAGAAAAAATAGAAACGTTGGCCAAACTGATAAAGGCGGTTAATTCAGCCACAAACGCCGAGCTGCCCGGAAACCCTATATTACAAAACACAAAAAATAAAAAATATAGACTAAATAGCGGCATTGTCGCAGCCAAACCTGAATAATATCAAATATGGCGAGTTTTATAGTTTTCATACAAAATGCCGACAAGAAGAAAAAGAGCGCTGGAAATAATACCATGACTCAAGAAGTTATATACACCACTATAAAGCCCAACCACCGTGTAAGTATTCAAACTTAAAATTGCAACAGCCATGTGAGCAACTGACATGTACGCAATTATTCGTTTTAAATCTGCCTGCCAAAGCGCCGAAAAGGCTGGTCAAACGCAACTTATTAGCGCCAAAAAGTTTACAAAATCTAAAAAAAATAAATTACCAAGTGGAACAAAACCTAATAAAAATCGAATGTATGCGTAACCGCCAAGTTTTAACAGAATGCCTGCCAAAAAAATAGAAACATTTGTTGGGGCCTCGACGTGAGCTTCCGGCAATCATAAGTGAAAAGGGCACATCGGAAGCTTAAAAAAAATAGCAGGAGCTAACAAAGCCCAGATAAAAACCTGCTCCTGTGGCAAAAACGGATAAACAGACAAAACAGCGTAACTTGTCGAACCGCTAATCGCCTGCAAATATAAAACACCGACTAAAAATGGAACAGAACCAAAAATCGTATATCAAAAAAAATAATTAAAAGCTCGCATACGACGATCACGAGAGCCGCAAATCGCAAAAAATAAAAACATAGGAATCGTTAACATCTCAAAAGCTACAAAAAAAACCAGTAAATCCAACGCGGAAAGACTGCAATCTAGCAAAATTTGAAACAAAAAAAATAAAAAAATAGAATGGTTAGAATCGCTACGGTCATCGGAGGTGCCGTCATCACTTGAAATAACGGTAACTAAACTTAAAAAAGTTAATAAAAACGTTAAAACATCAACCAAAGCATCCGAACCAAACCACGCGTCTGCCCGCCCGGAGATGCGCAAAGGCAGCGCATGCAGCTCCGGAAAAAACGTTGTCCACGGATTCGAATTTAAAAAAATAGACAAACTATTGTTGGAATTAAAAACGTCCAAAAGATCGATTAATTCCGAAAAAAAAGAAAAAAACGCCACAAACAGAAAAAAAAAAAAAATAAATTCCTCGGAGGCCAGCCGAGAAAACACTACACGAAATCTGTAAGCCATTGATATATACTGGGAACTCGCATTTACACCACCTAAAACACTCGGCGTGCTAGCTAGAGCATAAAAACCGCCGGAGCAGAGATATAAAGTCATCGGTAAAACAATAAATAAATTTTCATAAATTAACTCAACAAAAAAAGAGCTTAACATTTTTTTAGACAAAGGCTATTTATATTATTAAAATACCCCTCTCTATAGCGCCGAGTAACGCAGCGCCGCTAAGGTAACTGAATTTTTTTTAAAACGACGGCTAAACGCAACTAAAAAACCGAGCGAAATCGCGGTATCACAAGCAGCCAATGTAATCAATGTAAAAAAAAATACAACACCGAACAGGTCCTGATAGTAGAAACCCGTTAAAGCAAACAAAACACCAAAAATAGAAAAAACCAGATCAACGGATGTAAAGAGAAGCAAGGCATCCTGTAACACAAAAAACTGCATAAAAAGAACAAGGGCAAAAAAAAACAAAGCAACAACCAAAATGTAAAAAAGCTTTAAATGCTCTGAACACTGTAGTCAGAGCGAAAGTAAAAAATCCACGTCAAGCGACGGAACCCGTGACGACGGGGCCGAGCCGCTCAAACAGCAACGATCAAATCACGGAAGGTCATTTTGGACATTTTTAATAAGAATTTGTTTAATAAAATAATCAATAACTGGCTCTTTATCAAACTTCTTACACCAAATATTAACCAAATTTTCATAACCGTAAAAATTCGTTTTTCAATAACCTGCTGGATAATCCGGAACTCTGATATTTAAAATAGACTCTATTGTTTTAATATTTACATCAACAAAAGCTTTAGGTACGACCGTAGGCTTTACAAGGCACGGGCAGTCGATCTGCGGCGTACTCGCAGCAACCGCCACAAATGACGACAAAGCCCCACCATGGTGCCTTCTAAAAAAATCACCGGCGGCGGTATGACCACCGCTCGACCAAAAACAACCAAACAACAAACCAACACCAGTAACGCTGACCACCAAAAATAAAAAATCATATAACGACAAAGTACTTAATACTAACAAAAACATAAATGAATGTAACGCATAAATAAAATTAAAAATTTTCCACGACCTTTACCAGCCTAAATAAAAATTAAAAATTCGTCAAAACACGTACTTCAAAAAACCCACCACATATTAAAAAATAGTAACGATGTAGTATAAACAGGTAAAATGGGATGACGGGATTCGAACCCGCGTATGCTGAAATCAAAAGCCAGCGCCTTACCTCTTGGCGACATCCCAGTAACTTTTCCAAACGTTTTTTTGGGGGGCCAAAACCGCACAAAACACGGAATAAATGACAAAGGGTGGATTTGAACCACCGACCTGAGGATTATGAATCCTACGTTCTACCACTAAACTACTTTGCCGACCCAAAGGCACAAAAATAGACGCAAACACACACTTAAATAAAACCAAAACGCACAAATTTTTATTTAAAAAAACACTGGAAAAGGTAGGATTCGAACCTACGCGATTTAAAAATCACTAAATTTACAGTCTAGCTCCTTAGACCACTCGGACACTTTTCCCCAACGAATTTTTTTAACACCACCGGGCTATTTTTTTTGGAAAACGGCAATTTTCGAGCAACCTCAACCAAACAAGGTGCTATGGCACACACATTCTAAACCCCCGGTGCGTAAAAAGAAGAATTTAAAACAAAAGTAACAAAAATAATATTTTAACGAAAGAAAGCCCGACTTCCGCGCACAAGGGATTTCCGTTTGAATAAAAAAAGTAATGTTTGTTTATACAATAAATAAAGAAGGAGTTTTGTATATATGAAGACGCGAAGGTACACCCTTGAGCTAACGCAAACTATAAGCTCAGCCGCCCTACTGTAGTATAAAAACGAGAGCGTGCCCCTTCGCTACTCAAAAACCAAACCCATTCTCAAACAAAAACCCCTCTGCACCACGCAACTTTAACTTTTTACGGGGTTGGTTCTGTTAAAATTTTCTACCCAACTCCTACTGTTAGCGAGTTTTTGTTGCGCATTGTTACTTGTGTGATGGTTTTGGTATTAAGGGTGGTTTGTTGTAGGGTATTTTGCGTCTAGTTAGCTAAAAAAAAAAATTTAAAACTAGTATACGTTTTTTTGTAAACGCTTTTCAAACTTATTTTTTGTGGTTGTAACATGTTAAGAAAAAAAAAAAAAAGTTGAAAATTGGATTTTTAACTTATTTGCTTGGTAAAAAAACCCTTAAAGTTCAAACAAATAAATAAATTTGGTGTTGCTCGGGTATGGGGCAAATTTTTAAAACCTGAAAGTTTTATTTTTAATTTTTGCTTTTAAAAGTATACCCCGAAAGTTTTAGAAAAAAGGGGGTTTAATATAAGCATAGTAGGCGTGCATTGTTTTGTGGCGGGGGCTCTGTTCCGACTGTGGCCGGGAGCCTCTCTTCTGTGTGAATATATATTAAAAATGCGCCGTATTAATCCAACAGCTGTGCGTTTAGGTTTTGTATCTAATTGAATCAACGGTTCAAAGTTAACTAATCACGTTCGGGTTGAACGTCTACTGACTTGTTTTATGTTTTTTTTCTCCAAAAAAACCAATAATGTACAATCTTCACGTTTGCGGCGGAAGCTGAGTGTCAATCGTTTTTGACGAAATGCTTTTTTTTGAAAACGCCGAACATCGCGACAAAAGCTAGGAAAGTTATTTCGGCGGTTTTTGCGATTTAAGAAACGTCTTTATACGCTGCGTTGTGTCTACGGGTCGCGGTTGAGGTTGCCGAAAAAAAAACTGCACAGCGCTGATACGTCTACTACACTATATTTTTCAGCGAACACTAGTCGTGCCCGTAGTAGTCGATTACCTGTCGTTGCTAGCATCACCGAGGTTGCGCAACCGTTTAGTTTGAACCAGCGCCGCTTTACCAGCTCCGCTGCGTCTGGTCAGCGGCCGTTCCGCTCCGGTTTACGTAAATTAACAAGTGCTCGCAACAAATGGAATAAAGGTGTTGATTTTCGCGGTGGACGCCGCCGAAAAAAGCGTCGATTTTTGACTCCAACCAAGGTTTTTCGCTTTTTTCGGACACGAATGTCGTATCCGTTTCGTCGCGGTCAGTTGGCTAAACAGGCCCTTTTTCGGAGGCAGTTTTTGCTACGAAAACTGAGCCGTGGCGGGCGCTGTTCACGTATTTATCGAGGTCGGTCTTTGCGCAAAGCATTTGCGGACGGACGTGTTAAGTCGCTGTCATTGCGACGAGTTTCAGTCGGCCTTCGTCCTCTTTTTAAAAACGCTGCCGCTGGCTTGGTTATAGCTAAAAATGGTGTTCCCGCGTTTGCCTCTGTTGTCTATGCGCGATTAAAGCGGTTGTCGACGCTGCTTCGTAGGCGGCGTGGTTTTGTTCGCCATAAAGTTTTACGTGTGTTACGCTCAAAAGTCGAATTTCGGCGCAGATGTGTCTATAATCCGGTTGTTTTTTTTTCAAGGGTACGTCCGACCCCACGTTGGAAAAATAGTAACTGAAGGTTTTCACCCCGTAGGTTGCATCGCCGTTTCAGGAAGCTACATTATCCAATGCCGCGTTGATTATACGCTAAGTTTTTGCACAGGTCACGAGCAAAGGCTGTTAAGCCGACGTTGCGTCGGTTTAAGTATTTAAATTTTTTTTCTCGGTTTGCCGACACTGCTGTTTCTCGTAATTTTTTTTTAAAACTTGTGCCGTCGAACGCGCAGTTATTATTAAATTCGAATCCGCGCCTTTTGCGCACAGTTTATCAAACCGCTTCTGTTCATAAAAAACTTGGTCGGTTTTTTTACCCGAAACGATTTTCGTACCAATTTTTTTCTTCGGTTTTGCATTGTGCTTTTGCTTGGCGAAATACATTTTTAATTGTGACAAGTTTGGGGTTGGAGTTTCGCCGGACGCGTTTTCATTATCGGTTTTTTAAGTTGTTTGCCGGCTTTTTACGTTATTTTTTATCGGTGCGCTTGGGTGTGTTAAATTTTGTTATTCGAGTGCGCGGGTGTTTTGGTAAAATCGCGCGAACTCGTTCGATTTTTTTACGCCCGTTATCTCGGTATCACATCCCGCTTTCTATTCGGTCGTTAACGTATCCAGTGTCTTTTTCTTTCCGTCATGTAGTGACAAAGCGGGGTGTTTTTAGCTTAGCCGTTTGGCTTGTGTAATGTGTTTAATTTTTTTTTTTAGCGGAGTGTAGCGCAGCCAGGCAGCGCGTCCGCCTTGGGAGTGGAAAGTCGTACGTTCAAATCGTATCACTCCGATTTAGGGTTT
>Ga0007854_10001257_pt1 | contig 16260 bp, 13 predicted proteins | sample CryBogCBH12Aug08_FD_60382 | JGI IMG/M metagenome (GOLD analysis project Ga0007854, IMG submission 60382) | Freshwater microbial communities from Crystal Bog, Wisconsin, USA - CBH12Aug08 | ecosystem: Environmental > Aquatic > Freshwater > Lake | place: Crystal Bog, Wisconsin, USA | collected...
ACGAGCAGAAATATCACCAGAGCATCATCAAGAACACATCGTTATTGCCGAACCTATAGTCCCTGATATAGAAAGTCGACCAGAACCGGAGCAGGATTTAATTAGTGAAATAATAGAAGTAGGTGAGACAGCAGTTGATTCCGTATCTGTAGAGGAAGATGTCGTTCCAGTAAGAGAAGAATCTGCAGAAGTAGAAGTTACTTCACAGAAAAAGCCTAGTTCAGGAGAATCTGGAGGCGGGGACAAAATAGAGGGCCTTGAAATGTCCCCAGAAGAACGTCGAGAGGCTGCCTCTAGCTGGGTGGCTAAGCATTTAGTAACTGAAGAATTAAGTAAAGCGGATTCTTGGAGAGATCCTAACCTAACACTTGAATTAGCAGAAGACGAGATAGTACCACCTGAATATGCAACTGAAATTGCGGTTGAATTATTAAAAAAAGATGACTATGGTTTATCAGAACAATTAGGACATAATCTCGACAGGTTCCCTGTTTTAGGCGAAGCCGCAGTAGATCAATTATTTGCGACTAGCTTTCAACCAACTATTATTTTTGATCACCCAGAAAAATTTGTGAATCTTAAATTTGACGAGGCAATGCAACAAAGACTTATTGAGACTGGATGTAGTCAACTAATAGTAGAGCACTCTGAAATGTTCGACGGATTAGTGCTTGATGGTGGATTCGCCGATAGATTAATGGCAAACGGTGATGTTGACTCTGTTATTGATAATATCGAAAAGTTTAATGGCCTGCAGTTAGATTCGAGCTTATTAGAAAAGGCGTTAGAAAATCCTGATAATGTTACTACTATTGTAAGATCTCTTGATAAATTTAAAGATATTGATGCTAACGATGAGCTTGCACGAAGAATGCTAAAAATCGCGGGTCCTGGAAGTATGGCTGAGGGTATTGCCAATTTTCATGATTTATCTAATGAGCTTTTTGCAGAGCTAGTCGACACTCCATACTTTCAACGAACTGAAAGTTTAAGACACCTCGAAGTCTTCACATCTTTAACCACACCAGACATAACTAAAATTATGACCAAGATAGCGTTAAGGGGCGATGATGATTTATTCGCATGGTCACTATTACCTGGCGAAGTTCAATCATCAGTATTATCTACTTTAATTTCTAGAGGGGTTTTTAAACTTGAATCATTATCGTCATACTCGTCCTTAGATAATGAAATTGCTCAAAAATTAATTGATGCTGGTTATTCAAAAGAAATATTCAAGGATAAAGAGAAATTTCCAGATTTTAAACCTGATCTCTTATTGGCAGATAAGTTGTTAGCTGAAGAAGGGGGTGATCCGAATTATTTATTAGCTGTTATATCAATGTTTCCCGCAGAGCTTCACAGTACTATTGCTCAAAAATTAATTGATTCTGGATGGGCTGATCGACTAGATTCTCGTATCGAAAACGGTGATATGAAAGTAGATGCTGATTTAGCCGATAGATTACATAAAGTTCATGAGTCTAATGGGTATTCGTTACTACAGCCCGAAGGTATAAAGACTTATTTAGAATTATTCCCAGACACAGATCCAAATATATTAGCTACACGAGTATTATCTGAACTCCAAGGTGATGAGTTTACTAAAGAGCAGAAGGAAAATATTAATGCCTGCGTACAATATTTAAATGGTCTAGATAAATCAATAGCTGAAGTACTTCTATCTAAAGGAATGACTGATGCGGTTGCTAATAATTTAGAGCACTTTACTAGTCTGGATTCTAACGTTGCTGAAATGCTAATAACAGCCAGAAAATCAAAAGTAGTCATATTAAACAGAGAATTATTTAAAGATTTTAATATTACGGCTGGGCGAGCAACCGAATTACTAGAAGCTGAATTTGACTGGAATTTACTTCCTATAGTAAAACTAATGGATCCTAATTTACCCCTCCAGTTTAATAATGAACTTGCACACAAGGTATTAGAGAACTTATCTCCTTCTTTAATTGCTGATAATATAGATCAATTTGAAAAACTCGATAGTGAGGTTGCGAGCAATTTAATTTTATATAATAATAGCGACCTAGTTCTTGATAAAGTAGATCACTTTGAGGGCCTAAACCAACTTGATTTAGCTAAGTTAATAATAAGTCGAAATCAAGCCTCGGTTGTATTTAATAGACTTTCCCAAATTGAAGGTTTAGAGGATCTGCCCATAGGCGAAGATCCTATGATTGACCGGTTCTTAAGTCTACTTAAGGACAAAGAATTAGTTACGATAATCGGTAACAGTGGACCGCTGAACGTTCTAGCAAACGGGTTTATTCATTTATATATGAACAGTGAAAATCCTGAGGCTGTTTCATCACAGCTAAAAGCAATAGCTGATGGAGATACGGCTTTATGGCGTATAAATCATGAATACGCTAAATTGTTAGTTGGTGAAGTTGGTGCAGTTAGTTTCTTGGATGCATATAAGGTTGAGGCTATCCCGATGGCCTTACCAAGAAAAGATATTGGCGATCATTTAGAAGACATACCGAAACCAATTGCATTTGCCTCTATGGACGCCGATTCTAGACGACTTATTTTAAGTCAGGATTTTCTTGATTCACATCCTGATTTAATGGGTGTGACTGAAATAGGCTTTAACGACCTTAATTCTGATACACAAGATACTCTACTTGCCTACCGCTTATATGAAACTATTGCTACTACACGAGATGTAGAATCCCAAGAACATGCCTCAACACGAAATAAGGCTTATGCAGAAGCTGGGGAATACTGGCAAGCCGGAGATTTAGCGCACGCTACCAGTAGTGTAGGTAATCTAAGACAAATATTACTGAGTGGAATTTTGTGCGGTGAAACGATTGGTGCAGATAGTGCAATGGATAGTTACCCTTTTAACGTAGATACAGTTGTCATTAGTGATAGAGTACTAAGTCTAGAGGGTCACAGAGACAGAGTAAATGGGCTTGCAAACACAGGCTTTGGGGATATTGTAATATTGATGCACAGAACACCTGAAATGACAGATTTTGGTAACGAGCTTCAGGGTGGAATGAACGATGATCACAGGCTAGTTTTCGGAGCAATTCCCGGAACTGAAATTAGTGCTATCATGCTTCGCGGGCAACAAGAAGGATTGGGCGACCAAGTTATAGATTCAATAGTTGAATCAGGCATATATATACCTGTTGTTAATCAAGATGGTGAGACTATTCTTACATATGAGGAATATCAAAGGATGAGAGCTGATGGAAATTATGTTTCAGTTCAGCCTATAATTTTAGACAGTAGCTTTAAGCGCGAAGGTACTCAAGGTGGAAGTAACGAAGGAGCTATCTTTGTTGTTCCATCTGAAAGAGGAACAGAAAGTTATTATGTAAAGTTCGGTGACGCTTCTAAATTAAAACATGATCATCTTTGGACTGAAATATTAGCAGATAGATTATATAAAGCAGTAACACCTGAATTAGTACCCGAAACTGATGCGGTTGTCGTAGGTGGTCGTTTAGCTCGATCATCGAAAATGGTTGAAGTTGCAGATGGAGCTGTAGTTACAGAGTCTGCCAGAAATGCGGGCTTTATTATGGATACGTTCTTAGGAAACTGGGATGCAGTATTTAACGCAGATAATCTAGTAATGACTACTGACGGAAGAGCAATGAGAATCGATACCGGTAATAGCCTAGACTTTCGAGCACAAGGAGAACATAAACCCGGGGGTTCTTTTGGTGAAACTGTGACAGAAATAGAGGCCGGAGATGACTATAATGACCTAAGAAGAGGTATGAGACAGAAATATCCCGGACTTACAGAAGAAATGATAGTTTCTCAAGTAAAAGAACTTCGTGATCGATTACCTGATGAAATGATCGATGCGCTAGTTGATAGCATTCGTAGACCCAAAGCTGAACGTGTAGAACTTGCTAGAATCCTAAAAGCACGTAAGCAATATCTTATAGATAAATTCTTATAGGGCTACAGTTTTTGATTAACTATTGATATTATTACGCTAATGAACAACAAACCAAAAGTATGCTTACTGATGACGCCTGGTCTTGAAGACACGCAATTTAATGAGCAGGTCAGAAGTGAATTAAACGAAATATGCGAAGTTCTTAGCTGGAGTCCCGTTGAAGGCCCACCGCCGACTGATACTGATATTATCTTAGCCAGCTGGGGTACTCCAAAGTTTGATAAAGAGTTTTTAGATAAATTGCCAAATCTTAAACTGGTTGCCTATGCAGCTGGAACAATTAAAAAAATCGTTAGTGAAGAATTCTGGGCAAGAGATATCAAAATAACATCAGCTGCTGCAGCTAACGCAGTTGCAGTTGCTGAATATACAGTCTCTTCAATGGTATTTTTGGCTAAAAATATTAGACATTCAGCAAAACTATATACAGATGATAATAAAGATAATCTACTTAAACTCAGAGATAGTCCTGTAGGGTTTAACGGACTTAATATAGGTAGCAGCAGCGGCAAACGTTTATTAGTAATGAATGGGCTTTCAATTATTACCTCATGCCGGCAACGGTTCAGGTCTTTAACAAAACTGTCATAGAATGTGTTTTCATCAAATAAACTAGATTTAGTTAAATCTGTTGAATTCTGCGAGGCTTTAAGTGTAAGTTTAAACATCGCTAATCTCCACTTCCTCAAAGTACTCAACATTATCATTAACTAAAACTAGTCCTAGGCTTATCAATTTAGCGTGTAGGGTATATAAACTAGAGTGAAAATGGTTCCACCAATAATCCAGTAGGCGCACCAAGACTTATCTTTTCATGTAATAGATAAGTCTTTTTTTATTATCGTATAAATAGTTAATGTTATTTCTGATAAGATATGATCATATGATTAGTAAATATTTTGTGTATTTGAGTGCTCTTATAATTTTAGTTGGAGATTTTAGTTACATAGTGCAAACTGCTCGAGGAAAAGCTCACCCCAACAGAGTGTCTTGGCTATTATGGGCTCTTATTCCCATGATTACCTTTGCCGCTGAGATTAAGCAAGGAGTTGGGCTTCAAGCACTTATGACTTTCATGGTAGGTTTTGGACCTTTTATAGTCTTAGTCGTCTCTCTTCTAGACAAAAAAGCTTACTGGAAGATTAGTCAGTTTGATATATTCTGTGGAATTTTGTCAGTGCTTGCTATTATTGCATGGCAATTAACAGGCAACGGCAACACGGCTATACTACTAAGCATTGTCGCAGATATATTCGCAGCCATTCCGACAATTATTAAATCTCTTAGAAATCCTGAGTCAGAGCACTACGGAGTATATTTATCCGGTGTTCTTAGCGGAATTATTACTTTACTGACAATTAAAAACTGGTCTTTTGCTGAATGGGGATTCCCTCTTTATGTTTCGATTATGTGCTTAATCTTGGTAATACTAGTGACTGCTCCCAAATGGAAAAAGTTTAAGATATAAATTATCCTGTTTTTGTGGTAAATTACACTTATAAATCTAAAAGGATAAATAAATGATTGTAGCTATTGATGATTTACGTAAAAAAATTAATCAATTATTAATTAAAAATGGATTCAACGAAAACGATTCTGCTAATTTGACAGAAATTGTCGTTGAACAGGAACTTGCTGGAAACCAGTTCAGCTCAATTGCAGAACTAAACACTAAACACTCAAAAAAATTGGCAGAAGAAAGTAATATTGGTGCTGAAATTGTTGTAGATAAGCCAGCCATGATGCTTGTTAAGGGTAATGGAAGAAGTGCTCCTCTTCTTACTGCAGATTATTTAGACATTGCTATCGATAAAGCAAAATCTCAAGGTATTTACGCTATGGGAATTTATGACAGTACATATAATGACTTTTTCGATGTATATTGCCGTAGAGCTGCAGAAAAAGATTGTATAGCTATTATTTTCGAAAATGGTGGACCTCAAGGAGTAGTTCCCTTTGGAGGAAAGTCAGATGTAACCGGAACCAATCCCTTGGCCTATGGAATACCTACAAATAAATATCCAATAGTTTTTGATGCTGCCACTGCAATGCACGCTTATGGAAGAATTAGACAAGCTAAAGAGATGGGTGAAAAATTACCCGATAACGCTTATGTAGACGAATCTGGCAATATTACCACCGATCCAAATCAAGCCTATGCAGTATTACCGTTTGGAGGCTTCAAGGGTTTCGGAATCAATCTTTTGGTTGATGTTTTAAGCGGATGTTTAGTCAGAGGAAAAAGTGGCCTGGATATGCCTGAAGATTCTCAGAGATATATAGGAACTCTGATATTAATTATTTCTCCTGAAGCATTTGGTGAGATTGATCAATTTAAAGCGTCTACCACAAAGTTGGCCGAAGATATATTGGCAGTTGAATCAGTTGATCCAAATAACCCAGTTAGAATACCTGGCTTTAAGGGTGCAAAAAGAAAAGAAGATGCACTCAAAAGCGGCTATATCGAATTAGACGATATAGCCTGGCAGAAATTCGAAGCTTCTCTATCTAGTTAGTATTATCGAGCAAGATTGTGGCAATTTAATAGTAGTGCTGCCGTGCTCTACATGAATTATTTCTGATTTAACATTTTGAGATTCTTTGAGATATTTATTGTCTGTGGAACAAAATGCAATATGCCAGTCTCCATCATGGGGTAGATTTAGGGTATATTCATTAAAATCCCTATTTCCGAAGTTTATAACTGTAACTACATCATCGCCGTGTCCACCTTCTAACCATCTGTGATATGAAATAACTTTGTTGGTTTCATCGTAGTTCAATAAATTACAATTTTTACCAGTTAGTCCCTTAGTATGGCCAAAATAATTTCTCCTAAGCTCAATTAATTTTCTATATGCATCCGCTATGCCCTGATAACTCTTTATGTTGGCTTTCGACCAATCAAGGCCTTGCCAATCATTGAATTCACCGATTTCTAAAAATTCCTGTCCCTGAAAAAGCATTGGAATGCCAGGCAAGGTAAACTGAAGAGTTGCAGCGATAAGACTCTGTTTCCTGGCAAAATATGAATTAGTGTCTTTTGGCGATATGGTAGATACGAACCGTGATGAGCCATTCGCTGCGCTATCATGTGAGTCGACATATATGACTCTCTGAAATGGATCATCATTAAACCTTTTATTCATCATTGTAATAATTTCAGTCAAATTAATTTTTTCAGGAATATCACTCGATAGTGCATTTCTAAATATTGAAGGGCCGGCTAAATCCCATTGGGCAGAAAAACCTGCACCACCATCACTTGCCTGCTTAGTTAAATATTCATTGCAACCAACATCTTCAGCCACAGTAAGGGCCTTAGGATTAATCTCTTTCGCCACTCTATTTATTTTTTGCAGTAACTCCCAGCCTTCAGGTAAATCTGTAGAAATATCAGAATCATGGCCCTTAACATTGCGGATATAAATTGTGGAGTCTACTCTGAGACCATCGAGATGACAATCATGAATCAACATCCTAACATTATCTAAAATATACTGATGTATTTCAGGTCTTCCATAGTCTGGTCTAGTATTGCCCCAAGGTGTTTCAGCTCGCCAATCATTATAGAAATATATTCCTCCCTGATTATTTTCAGACCATCCATCGAACTGCCACAGATCAAGGCTTGTATCTGGGCCAAGATGATTATAAACAACATCAAGAACAACACCCATATTTCTTTTATGAGCTTCTTTAATAAAATTTTTAAATCCATAATGGCCGCCATACAAACTCTCAACTGCGAATATATAATCTATTCCGTAGCCCCATCCTCTATCCAAAATCATAGTATTAATTGGCATGAGCTCAATTGTTGTTACGCCTATTTTTTTAAGATAGTCTAATTTATCTATTGCGCTCTCAAAAGTACCGTTAATAGCTGGATCTGGCCTGTTGAAAGTACCTATATGTAATTCATAAATAACCTGTTCATTTATTGGTGGCGGAACATACGAATCATCTTCCCAATCAAAATTATTTACGTAAATGACTGAGGCTCCAGCAGCTGTAGTAAAATGCATGGCTCTAGGGTCATTGTGAGTTATTTCCTTATCTCTATTTTCTATAACAAACTTATATTCCTGACCTTCCTTAGCCTTTTTTGACATCAAATGCCAATAACCATCTTCCTCATTTGTCATTGGATCTTTTTCCCAATTATTAAAGGTTCCAATCAAATATACCTGTGTTGCATTTGGGGCCCATACCCTAAAAGAAAAACCAGATTTACTCCTTACAACTCCCACATTTTTCTTTTTCGATGTTTTCATGAATATTGATTTACATTATGAATATGATTATGCTTAAGGGCAAGTAAAATTGCTATGGTAAAAAAGAATACTTCATGATAGAATTACTCTCATGTCAAATATAGAACCAGAATTAAACGTTGAATCACAAGAAAATATCACCTTTAGAGAGTTCGCTAAAGAACTATCTACGACTACTAAATTATCCTTAGTATCTATTGTTGGCGGACTATGTGTTGAAGGCGCAGGTCTAGTCATGACTAGTGTCAATCACATGTATGATAGCAAAGACCCCGTATTTGCAGAAAACTACATAACAGATGCAAAAGTTATTGGATTAGTTACTGTGCTTGGCGGAATAAGTGTAATTGCAGCAAGATTGAATCACAAGTCCAAAGATCACATTCTAGAAAACGAATAATTTATTGGTGGGGATAAGAGGACTTGAACCTCCACGGACAAAAGTCCACTAGCTCCTGAAGCTAACGCGTCTACCAATTCCGCCATATCCCCAAAAAAAACAGTACTTTTAAGATTATACTATTTTTTCGTATTGGTTACTTTAGCTTGTCTAATTTCCCAATTTACTACATTATTGTATCTATCTGAATCAGAATTGATTGCGATAGGATTGAGTCCTGATATTTTAAGATTAGATACGTATAGATATCTTGGTTGATAAAGTCCAATTGCAGGCACATCAGCTTGCCAAGCTGAGAGGAATTGTTGATACTTTATCGCTCTAAGCGCAGGATCTAATCTAGTTCGCCCCGCCTGCAGAGATTCATCCGCAGTCTTAGATGAATATTCAGATAAATTGAGTCTAAATGGTGATCTTGGATCTGTCTGAGAACTATCCCAGTAGGTATATACATCAGGATCGACTCCAATTGATATTCCATACTGAAGAGCCTGGTAGTTATGGTAGCTAACTGCGTATTTCAAATCACTATCGCTTAAAGCATTTATTCTGAGATCAACTCCAACTTTTTTCCATTGAGCCTTTAAAAGATTGTCAGTTTCTATTGCCTCACCACTATCAGGAGATGACAAAATTATAGAAAGTGGTTTTCCATTTTTATATCTAATGCCGTCCGATGACTTAATCCAGCCATCGGCGTTTAAAATGTTATCTGCTGATGTTGGGTCGTAACCTGATTGAGCATATTTTGCATCATAAGCTAACTGCCCATTTAGCAATGGCTCATCAACGATTTTTGTTTGATAGTTTAATGCATGAACTATTTGGTTTTTATTAGTAGCTGCAAGCAAAGCTTTTCTAATATTCAAATCGCTCAGTATTGGATCAGTAGTTTTAAGAAAAATCATATTAGCAGCAGTTAATGGAATGCTTAGCGCCGAAACACTGCCGCCTGAAACTGGAACGTCAACCAGACCAGACATTGTATCAATCCTTTTTGAATTAAAAGTATTGATCATCATATTTTTATTATGAAATGCTTCTATGGTAATTCCGTCGAGTTTAGCGCTTCCTTGCCAATAATTTTTAAATGCTCTAAGTTCGATAGTTTGCTGGGCAGTGTCTGGTGTATTACCCTGAGATCTCACAGCGACCAAAGAAAATGGACCCGATCCTATGGGTGAAATCGTATCAAAGTCTATAGTTCTCATATTGGCTGGAGAGATATTGGAAAGTATATGCTTAGGCAGAATTCCCGTAGTCAATGAATAGGGAAATGAGCTAAGTGGAGCAGGAAGGTTAAACACGACTGTATTGATATCAGGTGTTGAAATAACTATCCCCTTCCAACTAGTGAACAGTGGAGACTGTGCATCTGGAGACTGAATTAAATTAAAAGTAAAAGCAACGTCAATTGAAGTTAAAGGCTTTCCATCCTGCCACTTCAAGTTGGGTCTCAGTTTGAATGTGTAAATTCTTCCGGTCTGATCTACAGAATAAGAGCTCGCCATGGCTGGAACTAAATGATTTGCGTTATCGTTCTTTAATAGGCCAGCGAACACCAGATTCGATACCGAAGAATCTACAGCCGTGGATGCATATATTGGATTTGAATTGCTATAGCTTCCTAAAATACCCTCTTTAAGATTTCCTCCTGGCACAAACTGGTTTGTTTGAAAATAAACTGACAAGTGTATGATTTGCACTAAAACAAAGAATATAACTAAAAGAGCTCCCACCAACCAAGTCGTAACAAATTTCCACACTGGTTCGAGCTTGTTTAGTCTTTTTATGAAATTTTTTTCGAACTTAGCCGTAGTTTCATCGGTTAGTTGCTCGAACTGATTAATTCCACTTGTGTACTTTTTTTTGAAAACTTTTTTGTAATCTTTTGATGCCATTGGTTATGCCTCGAGATATTAGACTGTTATACCCAATATCAGCGAAGCAGCAAAGACGAAAGCCATAATTATAGTTAGCTGGTGAATAGTTTTGTCGGTGCCGCGTCTTACTGTATTGACTTCACCGCCGCCGCCGAGTCCAGCTCCAAGTGAAGCACCACGAACTTGAATCAAAATCAGAAAAGTCATGATTGCCATAGAGACAATTGTTATGTAGTTGAATATGCTCATCGTTCTTCAATTATAGCTGTTACTAGGTAGTTTACCAACCCAATTATTAACCCTGCTAGTATGGCCACAAAGAAATTAGTTACGTGCAAAGGAGTATAGAGTTTGCTTACAAGGAATACCATAAATCCATTCACTAGTATCATGAAAAGACCTAAAGAAAGGAGAATTGCAGGTAAGGACAATATAACAACCAGTGGCTTTATGAGAATATTGACAAGGGCTAATATAAATCCAGCTTCAATTGCACTAGATACATGAGAACCATAGTTGATTTTATCCGCACCTATCAGGGCAACAGCAATCCATAAACCCAGGGAACAAACCGTCCAACGTAGAACAAATCTTATCAGAGCTAAATTAAAACCGCTTATCTCTTTCATGTTTTTATTATTGTAGGCCAATTATAGCTCCCTAGGCAAATTGCTACTTAAAATTTCACAGCCATCATCTGTAATTAATATGTCGTCCTCAATCCTAATTCCAATCGATTCTTCTGGTATATATATGCCTGGCTCACAGGTCACAACCATATTTGGAACTAATGGTTTTTTATAATCACCAACATCGTGAACATCTATTCCCAAGAAATGACTTACCATATGAGGAAAATATTTTCTTACATTTTCTTTGTCTATAATTTTTATAAGGCCTAGTTCTCTGAGTTTCTCACCAATGAAGTGCTCCATTTCCTCTTCATAATCTTCAAGTATTACTCCGGGCTTCAATAATGTAATTGCATAGTTTTGAGCGGAAAGAACGGCTTCATAAACATTACGAACTCTTTTACTAATTTTTCCGGGCACTATTGTTCTTGTTATATCGGCACTGTAATTACCAAAACGAGCACCTACATCAATAACAATCGGTAAATTGGCTTCTATTTTTGAATTATTAAGAGTTGAATGGATAATAGTTGAATTTATTCCAGATCCAACTATTGGAGTAAAGGCGTGCTTTGCAGCACCTTTTGATCTGAAACCGGAAGTTATATCGGCTTCAATTTCATATTCGTACCCATATTTGTCTAATCTTTTTTGTCTCATTATTGGCTTCAAGGTATTTACCGTTATACCTATGGCTTCCCTAATAGCTTCAATTTCGGGTAGTTGTTTAATAACTCTTAGGTTCATCATATGCGCTCTTAGATCGAGCAGTTCTATGTTCGGATTTATTTCTTTAAGCTTATTAATTAGCGTTTCTCTTGCTGGATTAGAATACATTCCATATGCAGCTATGAATTTAGGATTTGCTGCGAGAGTTGCGACATGCTTTGTCTTTTTTATTCTTGAGTTCAGAATCTTCCAGCCATCCTTGTCTGGATAGCACTCTTCTATTCCTGAAATATTTTTGACAGTATTGTAGCTAATTTTTCCGTCGAAGAAATCATGTATTTCTGAATACTCCGGAACGATAAGATATTCTTTGTTTTTATCCATTACTAGAATGAGGTTTGGCTCATTAAGTCCTGTAAGGTACCAGAAGTTACTGTCTTGAGCAAACTCCAGGGTCTCATCTGCATTCTTTTGAACTAATCCATTTGCTGTAATGACTATAGGAGCAGTGCCAAGAAACAGCTCTCTTAGCTTTTGCCTATTGCCTCTAAAAAATTCCTTATCGAAAGATGAATTGCTCATAACCAAAACTCTAGTATAGCATTAATACCTATTAACTTCTTATAGTCTTAGTTTTTGTGAGAAAAAACGACCACATGCTTGGCATTTCTGGATAATATTTTATGATTTCCAAAAGACTCATCCATGCTTCGTGCTATCCATGGCTTAAGCCTTGCTTCCACCACCAATACTAAATTACCGTTCTCGGATAAATAATTTAGACTATCTTTTATCATGTTATCAATCACTTCTCTTCCTCTATGTGTTGGAGGGTTAGAAACAATCAAATCAAATTTATTTTCCGGAGAAACATCTTCATAGCCATGACTTGGTATCACATTCAAGTTAGTCAGATTATTTGCAACTAAATTCTTTTTGATCATTGATACGGCAGCAATATCTGAATCAATAGCAATAATTTTTGACTCAGGTTTGTTTTTAGCAAGGCAAAGACTAATAGCTCCCCATCCACAGCCCCAATCCAACACAGTTTTATATTTTGGGAAAACCTTTAGTATATCTTCTATCAAAAGTCGGCTTCCGGAGTCTAAGCCTTTTGGTGAAAATAAATCACTTTTAGTTTCACAGGTTAAATTAATTGATCTCAAACTTATCGTGATGCTTTTGTTGTTTTCAGATTTCATAATTATTTACTACCTTTAACTTTTATTAGTAAATCCGCTCTTTTTTCTCCTACGATTTCAGCAATCTCAGAGTGAGAGGCAGCAAAAATTGCGCTCACAGATCCGAATTTTTTAATTAATTGTTTTTTAGAAACCGGACCAATTCCAGGTATATCATCTATTAAGCTTTTTATCTGGCGCTTCCTCTTCAAGACTGTATGGTAACTAACTGCAAAACGGTGACTCTCATCTCTTATTCTTTGTAATAATTTCACTATATCCGAATTTATTGGAAGAAGTATTTTTATGAATTTATCGCTTTTTCGAATAATTGCATTGTGCTTTTCAAGTGCTTCATAATTAATATTCAAATTTGAGCCTTCTAGGTCAACAACGATTTCTTCTTCTCTTTTAGCTAAACCTATCATTGGTATAGATTGCCCCATATCATCCCTGGCTTTAATTGCGGAAGATAATTGACCCCTTCCACCGTCGATCAAAAATATATTAGGCAGGCCCCAATCTTTAATATTTTTCTGACTTAACCTCCTTGTAATAGCCTCTTCCATATGAGCAAAATCATTATTGCCCGGAACCCTTAATTTAAATTTTCGATATTCAGATTTTTCTGGCATGCCATTTTTAAAAACCACCATACTGGCAACATTATCTGTCCCTTGCATATGTGAAATATCGTAACCTTCAATTCTTCTGGGTACATTTTCGAGATTAAATATATCCATAAGTCCACTAATAGCAAGATCTTTGCTGATATCCACCGTTTCGCTATCTGTGAATAGTCTTTGCTTGGCCAAACTCTTCAGTGCGTAAATTTGATTTCTGTATACACTAGCCTTTTCAAATTCTTTTTTCTTGGCAGCTGCATTCATGCTTTTTTCGAGCTTATCAATAAGATTAACTCTATTGCCCTCGATATAGCTAATTAGGGATCTTAAATTAGCTCTATATTCATTAAGTGGAGTTTTGTTTTCTTCAATTCCAGGGCAAAGTCCTAGATGGTATTGAAGACAAGCTCTATTCGGAATCTGTCCATAATGAGTAGAGTATGGAAAAATTTTTCTTAACATCCTCAGGGCATTTTTAATGTCCCGGCTATTAAAATAAGGTCCGTAGTATTTTGCTTTATCGTCCAATGGTCGCCTTGTAGTTGTAACAGTCGGATGAGAATCATTGTAATTAATTCTGATATAGCTGTAGCTCTTATCATCCCTGAGTAGGATGTTATATTTTGGTAGATTCCTTCTGACTAGTTCTGCTTCCAAAAAGAGCGCATCTAACTCAGTTTCAGCTATTATCCAATCAACGTCTTCGATTTCAGAAATCAGAGCGATAGTTTTAGGGTCTCGTAATCTACTATTTTGAAAATACTGACGAACCCTATTCTTAAGGTTCGCAGCTTTTCCAATATATATAACCTGACCCGTTTTGTCTTTGTGAAAGTAAACACCAGGCGAGTTAGGTAAATCAGCTAGTTTATTTTTAAGTTGATCTTTCATAACTCACTCAACTAGATTGTTTTTAACAATCTATTCTTTGGTTTCTGATTTAGTTTCAGCTGCAGCAGTTTCTGTAGCTTCTTCTGCTTCTTCAGACTCTTCAGATAATTGTGCCTTAGTTTCTTCAACTACTGCAATGGTGTGTTCTGGTTCAGTAGTAACAACTACTCCACTTGGCACAACAATGTCTGCAACAGTAAGTTTATCGCCGATTTCAACAAGTTTTGTTCCGTCTACAGTTAATTCGTCTGGAATCATAGAAGGAACTGCTTCAACTTCAACATGATCAAGCATATGTATGACTAATAGACCGGTCTTAACGGCTGGGCTATCTCCAGCAATATGAACTGGTACTTCTGCATCAACAGTTTGGTTGGCATCTACAGCATTGAAAACAATGTGGCTTAATGTATTGTGCTTTGGATCGAATTCGACAACCTTAATTAGGGCTGTGTATTTAGATTTCCCAACGCTAATATCGATAGGATGGTGTTTTCCAGCGCTTAAGTAGGCTTTATAAATTTGGTTATAATCACCCATTACGATGTGACTATCTTTACCATGGTCGTGAATAACAGCAGGCACAAGACCTTGTTTTCTTAAGTGCTTTACTGATTTTCCTAACACTTCTCGTTTTTCCAAACTTAAAGCGATTGATTCTTTCTGTGACATTAATTACTCCTTAATTTAAGTATATTATAACAAATTTATGGACTTATGAACAGATTAAAGTTAACCTATTTACATATGCTAAATCCAACTAGTTTAATTCAGAACGGCGGATTATTATTTATTCTTTTCATGGTTTTTGCCGAGTCTGGAATGCTCTTTGGTTTCTTCCTTCCGGGAGACACTCTACTATTCTCAGCAGGATTTTTTGCTGGAGAAGGTAAGCTAAATATTTATTTGTTAATTATTGGTGTAATATTAGCTGCAATTGCTGGATGTAATGCAGGTTATGAAATTGGAAAAAGAGCTGGAAGGAAAATATTCTCAAAACCTGATGGAGTTTTATTTAGACAATCTTATGTTAAATCGGCAGAAGAGTTTTACGAAAAGCATGGCGTAAAGACTATTGCTCTTGCTCAATTCGTACCAATTGCCAGAACATTCGTTCCGGTTGTTGCGGGTATTGGCAAGATGGACCGAAAAAAGTTCGTAATCTTTAATATCATAGGCGCAACTGCATGGGGTGCTGGAGTTGTGATTTTGGGTGCTTGGTTGGGAAAGAAGATTCCTAATATTGATAGATATTTATTGCCAGTTATTGGTATAGCGGTTGCAATTAGTTTTGGGCCGATGATCTACCATATTGCAAAAAATATGCTCGACAGTTACAAGAAAAAATCTAGTTAAAGTAATTTACTAAGATATTGACCTGTGAAGCTATTCTTAACTTTTGCAACTTGCTCAGGAGTGCCTTCGGCAACAACCTGACCACCTGCCTGACCACCTTCAGGGCCCATATCAATTACATGATCAGCATTTTTAACAATGTCCAAATTGTGCTCAATAATTAACATACTGTTGCCTGCGTCAACCAATGCATGAAGTACTTTCAATAACTTATCTACATCTGCCATATGAAGGCCCGTAGTCGGTTCATCTAAGATATATAGAGTCTTACCGGTTGGTCGTCTTGATAGCTCACTTGCTAATTTAATTCTTTGAGCCTCACCACCACTAAGTGTTGTAGCAGATTGACCCAATTTTATGTATCCAAGACCAACATCGACTAGAGTTTCGAGT
>Ga0007854_10001258_pt1 | contig 16251 bp, 16 predicted proteins | sample CryBogCBH12Aug08_FD_60382 | JGI IMG/M metagenome (GOLD analysis project Ga0007854, IMG submission 60382) | Freshwater microbial communities from Crystal Bog, Wisconsin, USA - CBH12Aug08 | ecosystem: Environmental > Aquatic > Freshwater > Lake | place: Crystal Bog, Wisconsin, USA | collected...
ATGATGCTTATAGCTCTCCTCGCTTACGTTCTTGCCCGTCAGCCAGATGGTATTGCCAAAGCTATTCCAGTACTCGGCGCTCTGGCACTCGGCGCTCAGCGTCTCCTGCCGGTTCTGCAGCAGGCTTATGCATCATGGTCATCCATTCAGGGAAGTCAGATATCCCTGCAGGACACGCTTACATTGCTCGATCAGCCACTGCCTGATGATGCCGACAAACCAGCACCTGAACCGATACCGTTTAGAAAACAAATCACTCTGAATAATCTCTCGTTCCGGTATTCTTCCGAAACCCCTTATGTGCTGAAAAGCCTTAACCTCTCAATCCCCAAAGGGAACAGTATTGGTTTTATGGGCCTTACCGGTAGCGGCAAAAGTACCTTGCTTGATATCGTTATGGGTCTACTCCAGCCCACTGAAGGCACACTCAACATCGATGGTGAGCCAATCATAACGAGTAACAATGGAGCTTGGCAGGCCCATATCGCGCATGTTCCTCAGGCCATCTTCCTCGCTGACAGCACAATCGAAGAGAACATAGCTTTTGGAGTTCCTCCAAATAAAATCGATCACGCAAGAGTCAGGCAAGCTGCCCGGCAGGCACAAATCGCCGATATCATCGAAACCTGGCAAAAAAAATACAAAACCTACGTCGGCGAACGCGGCATCCGCCTTTCCGGTGGTCAGCGCCAACGCATCGGCATAGCCCGCGCATTGTATAAAAGAGCCGATGTCATCATCTTCGACGAAGCCACAAGTGCCTTGGATAACGAAACAGAACAAGCCGTGATGCAATCAATAGAAAGTCTAGGCAACGAACTTACCATTCTTATCATAGCACATAGGCTTACAACCCTGAAAAACTGCGATCAGATTGTCGAGCTAGGAGACGGAGGAATAAAGCGAATCGGCACCTACAACGAAATCGTCTCAAAGGAAACTAAAAACGGACGAGCATATCCTCTCAGCAATCAGCAGATTGTCAACTAAATATTGCTGACTGCCAACTGCTTCATCTTCGCTTCCCTCGGCACTCAGCACTCAGAACTCAGCACTTTTTTAACAAGCCGATGTCATAATCTTCGACGAAGCCACCAGCGCCCTCGACAACGAAACAGAACAGGTAGAATCAATTTTCAGGGTTAGAAACGCAACGATGCGAGTGGCCCGAATGGCATATCCAGAACGATGGGGATCTCGACCTCTTAAACACTGGAGTGTGCTCCGTGAGGTAGTGCTAAATCCGGATACAGTCGATTAAATTTTTTTATAAATCCGCGACATCTTTGTTGACATATTCCGTACATTTCTATTCAGCCCTCAGTATTCAGAATAAAAATTAATACTTAATCAATAATAACCTGAATTGAGCGATTCATCAACGATTATTTTAAGTATTACAGGACTTAACTGTTTATTTTTCTGATTGTTATAGATTGTATTGTCTGCAATGGTGCTCTTAACCCATTGGGTGAGGCTGTTTTAAAACGACAAATCGATACTTACTTATTTTATAATAATGCGTTACAAATATTAGATGAAGCGCATTTTTATTACTAAGCTCTCAATTTAGGAATAAATAACATTATATATCATGCAAATATATCCAAATTTTGAAGAACCAAAGTTTATAAATCAATTGCGCTTTGAACTAAATAGTTGGATTGGACGTCACTTTCTAAAAAAACGGAGCAAAATAAAAACTAATAACTCACCACTTTTCTTAGATTTAGGTGTGGGGGATAACTATAAGGAAGGTTGGATACATGTCGATTTTTACAGCATTCCAATAAGATTCTGGAGAAAAAGACAAAGGCCTGAAGTTGAAACAGATTTGAGATACCCGCTTAATTGCCCATGCAATGTTGTTGATGGAGTTTATTCAGGGCATACACTTGAGCATTTATATCCTCGTCAAGCATATCAATTATTAGGCGAGGTCTATCGAGTATTGAAGCCAAAATGTTGGCTTAGAATAAATGTTCCAGATTTAAAAAGGTCAATAGATTTTTATAATGGCAAGATTACCAGTCCAAAGTTTAAATATAAAGCTGAAGCAATTAGCGACTTAACTCAAAACTGGGGACATCATTCTGTCTGGGACGAAGAGATACTGTCAAAAGCGCTAGAAATAACAGGATTTATCAATATCAAGACAGTAGAATATGGAAAAGGTGGTGTTGATAAAAGGATAATAAAAGAGGAGGAATGTAGGCGTGAATATACTCTCGTTATTGAAGCGCAAAAATCATAATGATAAAAAGAAGCTATTTTGTCGCTAAGAACTGAGTAATCATTCATTCGATAATTTATTTAGGGCTTGCTGAACAAATGTTAACTTTATATTATATATAGATTAAGCCGATATTTTTGTATATTAGTTCAAGGTAATTGATCGGAATTGCAAAAAAACCTTGCACCTCGAAATTAGCCATGTATCAGCCACAGTTCAAATAGTTATTGTTTACTGAATTTATACTGCCATATATAGGGGGGCTCGATCCCGAAAATCGTTGGGTAAAGTTGTCCAACACCGTCCCATGGTTTGCAGCAGAACAGATTTATGCCAAACATTTTACTGCACCCAATGGTAATCCTGTATTAAGTGTTCGTGTTGCCCTGGGTTCATTGATTGTCAAGGGAACGCTCATACTGAGTGATGAAGGAACTGTTGCCCAGATACGGAAAATCCCTATCTGCAAATTTTTATAGGCTTTGAAAGCTTTCGTATCGAACCGCCATTCAACCCGTCGTTGGTGACGCATTTTCGCAAACGCTTCGCATCACTTGCTATTGCTGATGTGTAAGAGCATCTTCACCAGCAGAATCGTGAACATCTTGAGAGACAAGAGCGGTTGCAGCAGCAGAAAGATAATCACGGATCTGGTACTCAAGACAATGCTGCACAAGGGGTTGTTAGAGATAGAGAGGTCATTGAAGTCAAACTGCTTGTTGATGAGCCAATCGCAGCAGAGCCAGCACAAGAGATCAATGCATCGGTAAGTGATAAACCAGCGCCAGAACAACATCTCTTACAGGAGCCGCTCCATGTTGAGCCAACTTGCGACGAACAAACTTCTCATGAGCCACTGCTGGATGAACAAGCTTCAACACGGTCGCTCTTGGTTGAGCAGCCTTCGCACAAAGGGCAACTGATTCTTGATGCAACATGTGCCCCGGTAGACATCCGTTATCCGACTGATCTTGGTTTGCTCAATGATGCCTGTGTGAAAACCGAACAGATTATCGATCAGCTCCATGCTCATGCGCCTGAAGGGCAGAAAAAACCACGCACATACCGAGAAAGCACGCAAAAATTTTCTGCTTGTAACCAAACTTCGCAGAAAGCCAGCCAAAGTCCTTCGCAAAGATATCTGCAAACAGTTGGATTACCTTACCCGAAATCTGAAAAGCATAGCAGCTTTTTCAGCAGTGGTATCTTTGACGGTTCTTAAGAAAAAGTCGTATGGTAACATATTAGTAAGCAATGAGTTGTTTCGTCAGCAATATGTGATGTATCGCAATCCTAGCCACAAAAGCGCAGATAGAATTGTCAATATCAGCCAACCGCAAGTTCGTCCAATAGTTCGGGGCAAGGCAAGCGCTAAAACTGAATTTGGCATGAAACTGTCACTGAGCGTTGTTGACGGATGGAGTAGAGTTGAGAAGATGTCGTGGAACTCGTATAACGAAGGCTGTGACTTGATTACAGAGGTCAAGCGGTACCGTGATCGTGAGGGGTACTGTCCCGAGTCAGTGCATGTTGACAAGATTTATCGAACCAGAGCCAATCGCCTGTGGTGTGTGGCACAAGGGATCCGGATGAGTGGAGCACCAGTAGGCCGACCACCAAAAGACCCTGAAGTGAACGCCGACCGGAAACGACAGATGCGCAAGGATGAGGGAATCCGCAACGCTGTCGAGGGTAAGTTTGGCCAAGCAAAGCGACGATGCGGTCTGAATCGTATCATGGCAAAGCTTGTAGGAACCAGCGAGACGGTTGTTGCGCTCATTATCATGGTCATGAACCTGCAGAAACTAATACGGTTCATTTTTTACGCTTTATTGCACGTATGTTGTCATTGTTGATGCTTAGAAAAGGCCTCAATGGCCTCGTAAGACCAAAAATACTGCGATTGGTGTTATTGGTCGATTCAATTGGTATGGGCGGGAGATTTGAATATTTTTAAACCGACTGTTTGTTCAGCAAGCCCTATTTAAAAATATCAACAATTCCTAATCATCTCAGGACTAAGTATTTAACAAAACTTCATCGTTCTATAATGACCCATAAGCCCATCTACGTCACTCAGCCATATCTTCCTCCATTGGAAGAATTTGTTCCATATCTCGAACAAATTTGGGAAAACAAGCGGCTTACCAATAATGGTCCGTTTCATCAGGAGCTTGAACAGGCATTGTGTGATTACCTCGGTGTAAACTATATATCACTCTTTGCTAACGGAACGCTTGCTCTTGTTACAGCACTTCAGGCCTTTCGTATCGGAGGTGAGGTAATCACAACACCTTACTCATTTGTAGCAACTGCTCATTCGCTTTTGTGGAATGGTATCAAGCCAGTATTTGTTGATATTGATCCCAATACGCTAAACCTTGATCCTGAAAAAATAGAGTCAGCTATTACTCCTCACACAACAGCAATTATGCCTGTACATTGTTATGGGCATCCTTGTGATGTCGATGCAATCCAGAGAATTGCAGACAACTACAATATTAAGGTCATTTATGATGCGGCTCACGCTTTTGGTGTTAAAGATGCTGGAGGGAGTCTGCTTCGCCATGGAGATTTATCAGTATTAAGCTTCCACGCGACCAAAGTATTCAACACCTTTGAAGGTGGTGCAATTGTATGTAAAGATGCTAGGACAAAGCAGCACATCGACAACTTGAAAAATTTCGGATTTGTTAATGAAACAACCGTGGTGGCTCCTGGTATCAATGGCAAAATGAGCGAAATCAATGCAGCATTTGGGCTTCTTCAATTAAAGCATATTGATGAAGCTCTTGAAAAAAGAAAAATAATTGATCAAACCTATAGAGATTTACTTAAAGATGTTCAGGGGGTCAGATGCATTGATCAAATTGGAGTGGAAAAGGCCAACTATTCATATTTTCCAATTTTAGTTGAGCCGGAATATCCATTAACAAGAGATAAGTTGTATGAAAAATTAAAGGAAAATAGTATACATAGTAGGCGATATTTTTATCCCTTAATATCAGAATTTTCTATGTATCGAGGGTTGCCGTCTGCTCAGCGCAGTAATTTACCTGTTGCCGGTGGAGTAGCTGAAAAGGTTATTTGCTTGCCAATTTATCCAGCAGTTACTGGAATAGATATCAATAAAATTATAACTGTCATAAAATTTTTGTAACAATATTTATCATCTACTGAAATATATAAATTATAGCCCCAAGCAAGCTGTAGTTAAGGAACGCAGAAGTGTTGTATTTCATAAGTTGATTATTATTATTATAAATATTGATGATCAGTACCCTAAACTTAAATTTATGCTTGGTGTTTCTTAATGATGCAAATTACCGTAGTAAACGCACACTGGAATAACAGGGGGGATGAGGCTGCTCATCGTCCCTTATGGGCAGAGCTGCAAAAATGCTATCCTGGCTGTCATATTACTGTTCTATTCAAAGACAAGAACCCGATTACATGGTTTCCTGATTTACCCGGAATAAACTATGAATCCTGTCAGTTCAAGGCATCGGCGTGGGATATTTGGCATTCGGTTTTTTCCGAGGGTTTGATAGGGCAAGATCCAAAGCTGAAAATGATGGTTCGTATTCTGAAAAATTCGGATCTGATTGTCTATCCTCCCGGTGGCTCAGTTATAAACGATAGATTTTTCTGGAGCAAACAACTGGAGTATCTCACTCCATTTCTGTGTGCCCGAGTATTTCACGTACCGATGGTGGTGTGTGCGCCTTCGATGGGGCCTTACGATTCTGAGGCGCCTCAACCTATGCGTCAATCGTTGCTTCAGATTCCTCTTCTTTTTTGTGTTCGTGAAGCTACCTCTCGGCAATATCTTGAAACAATCGGTATCAAGGACAATGTTCACGTCACTATGGATTTGGCCTTCATGGACGAAGTCGACAGCGCAGATGCTGAGCTTCAGCTTTCTGGATATCCGGAACTGAGCGAATTTCTGGCAAATTATCCCCGTGTTGTAGGCATGACCATTTCCGATTTCAAATGGCATGTCAATCTAGGCAAGGACGCGGAGTTGCTGGAACGCATTGAGACAACAGCACGGAAGATGATCCGTTCGCTGACTGAGCGTGGTTATGGCGTTTTGCTCATTCCGCAACTCTTCGGTAACCAGAACGATTACAATTACCTGCAAGCGTTTGCAGGCGACGGGGTGCATGTAATGAGTGACCAGCCGGATACCTATGTTCAGCAATACGTCATATCAAAGCTCTATGCGATGATTGGTATGCGTTATCACTCCAATATTTTTGCAGCAAAAATGGGAACGCCTTTCATTGCTGTCGTATACGAGGAGAAAATGGCAGGCTTTCTTGAATTGGCAGGACTCAGTGAGTATGGACTGCCGTTGCAAGATATTTCCTTTGAGAAGCTCGATGGTAAATTCCAGACTCTTGAAAATCGATACGACGAATTGCGTACTCGCCTGAAACGGAGCATCCCGGAGTGGCGTAAGCGCGCCCGTCGGACGGTTGATCTTTTACCGGATATCAATTAAGACCTCCATTGAATTAAGTTTACCTCCATGGATCCCAAATACCGCCCCTACATCGAGGGTCTGAGAGCTATCGCTGTCCTTGCCGTTTTATTTTTTCATACACAAGTCCCTGGTTTTTCTGGTGGATTCGTTGGTGTTGATATTTTCTTTGTCATTTCTGGTTATCTCATCACTTCGATTATCCTCAAGGATATCAGGGAAAATCGGTTTTCTATCGCTAGGTTTTATGAATGCAGGATCAGAAGAATTTTTCCTGCACTCTTTCCAGTCATGGTGGTTGTCCTTGCGGTTGGTGCGTACCTGTTTGACAAGAGCGCGTTTAAAAACTTAGGGGAGAGCATTACTGCAACCACGCTCTTTTCGTCAAACATTGTTTTCTGGCGTGAATCAGGTTATTTCGGCGCGACATCACTTGAAAAACCACTTCTCCATACCTGGTCGCTCGCAGTTGAGGAGCAGTTTTATATTATTTTTCCAATTGAGCTAATGCTCATTGGCAGGTATCTGAAAGGGCGGTACCTGCCTTTGGTGTTGGTAGCTTTCGTCCTTTCCTTTGTGGCAAGTGTTTCCGGTGTTACCCATTATTCTGGTGCAACGATCTACCTCGTTCCGACCAGAGCATGGGAATTGCTGACTGGATCACTTTTGGCAATCGGTGTTTTCCCTGCCCCCTCGTCAAGTTGGCAGAAGAATCTTTTTGCCATTGTGGGTTTGGCTTTTTTAATTGGAAGCATTGTTTGGTATACTGAGGCCACTCCGTTTCCTGGGCTTGCCGCCTTACTTCTAGCTCTGGGTTCAGGTCTTATTATTCATAGCGGCAGGGGGTGGCATCTATCTCGCACAAAAAACACTCACAGCTCGTCCGCTTGCCTTTGTGGGTCTCATTTCCTATTCACTTTACCTCTGGCACTGGCCTATTGGAGCCTTCACCAAATACCTCCTGTTAAGGTCGATGAACGTATATGAGAGTACCTTGATCATTGTTGCTTCGTTTATCCTTGCTTCGCTGTCATGGAAATTTATCGAACAACCATTTAGAGGTAAACAAGCTATCATCTCTGATCGAAACCATCTTTTTGTATTGGCAGGTTTTCTCATGTTGGTATTCATTGGCAGTGGTGTTATCATCGATCTGCGAAATGGAATGAGCGGAAGGATTAGCCCTGAAATCATACGTAATGTTGATAAGGCGAGGGATAATTCATTATCGCAAATGTATTGAGAATGGGATATAATAACTGATAATCTCGATAAATGGGTTATGGCTCATATTGTAGGAAGTAAGACTTCTATGCCATCTTTTGCTTTAGTTGGAGATTCGCATGCAAGTGCCATGATTCCATCAATTGTAATTCAAGTAGAAAGAAAAAAAATATCAGGGTATATAATCACTAAAGCTAGCACTCCGTTGTTACTTTGAATTGCACGAGTGACAAATAAAAATGATGATGGCGTTGATAAGGCTCGCCATAATGCTGCAATAATTAATTTCATTAATAGTCATTCTATTGTTAAAACAGTTATACTTGTGTCTCGCTGGGGTTCATATATTAGGGGTCGTTGGACAAAAAAAGGTGAAGAGGATTTGGGTGGTGGACACCTATATGACGATTACGGTGAATATCCTGGTGTTCAACCTAAAGCTATAATTGTAAATATCGGATTAAAAAGAGCTGTTGAAAAACTCCTTTCAATGAATTGCCACGTTGTTCTTGTAACCGATGTACCAGAAATTGGCTCAATGTAACAAAAGCCTACTATATTAGTGATCGCTATCCAGAAATTTTTAATTTTGATTCAATTCGTCCCTCTGTTACTGTATATCACGAACGCCAGAACGAAGCTAATGCAATCATTGAAGTAATCGCAAGTCATCCGGGCGTTACGTTGGTTCGCCCTGAACGCAGGATGTTCGACGAACATGGAAGAGGAAAGATTATGGCAAGTGGAGAGCTTCTGTGTAGAGATGACAATCATCTATCTACTGCTGGAGCTCTTTATGTCGCCCCTGTATTTGATGAGGTGTTCAGACAAAGGCGGCAGATCAAAAGACTATACATGCTTTATCTGCTTTAAAATGAAGAAATGGAAACTCACTGTTCTTGAAAATCATTACAAAGAATTGAAAACCTGCCTGAAGCAGAGTCTGCCGGAGTGGTGCAAGTGCGCCCGAAGAACAGTCGATTTGCTACACTTACTACGCTGATGTTAACTATTCCCAAAATAAGTATATGAAATACCGTTATCTCGGTAAATCCGGCTTGGCGGTTGCTATGGTTGGACTTGGTACAGCCACTTTTGGCCAGAGCAGATGGGGGTGCGACGAATCAACTGCTTTGGCTATTCTTGATGCTTATGCAGATGAAGGCGGGAATTTCATAGATACTGCGGACAAATATGGTGACCAGCTAGGTGCTTCCGAGCAGATTATAGGGCACTGGTTGGCAGGCCAGCAGAGGGATGACTTCGTGATCGCTTCGAAATGTTTTTTTGAGACATCGCCAGACATCAACGCAAGAGGTCTTTCGCGCAAACATATTATTAAGGCATGTGATGCTAGTCTGAAGCGCTTGTGTACAGATTATCTTGATCTCTATCAAATGCATGTACCCGATCCATTCACTCCATTAGATGAGACGCTGTCAACACTGGATCATCTGGTTCGTCAGGGGAAGGTTAGGTATGTGGGTTGCAGCAATTACCCAGCTTGGCAAGTTGCAAAAGCTTATGGGGTGGCTGAGCGTCATGGTCTTACTCGATTCATATTGGGTCAATATCTTTACAACCTTCTCAAGCGTGATATCGAAGCCGAAATTCTCCCTGCTTGTGCAGAGAGCGAGGTGGGTGTCCTATGCTGGAGCCCTTTATCCGGGGAAATGTTAACCGGGAAATACAGTGATTCTGACACACCGCCGGCGCAGACCCGTATGGCCGAACGTTCCGAAGTAAGTTCCGGTCGCTATAAACAATGGATTCAGAATAGCCATGAGATTGTTCAGCATTTGGTCTTAATTGCAGAACGACATAAGGTGAAACCCGCGGTTGTTGCGCTTGCCTGGCTTCTCAACGATGTTCGTATCTCTTCTGTTTTAGTCGGAGTTAAGCGTCCTGACCAGATCCGTGAACTTGCTAAAGCTTGTGACTGGGTAATCCCTGGTGAAGATTGGGCAGCATTGGATGAATTATCACGCATAAGGCACCCATACCCTCATGGTCATAAACTATTACCTTAATCCCCAAAATATAGATCAAACTGTTTCTCTATTATTCGATACCCCTTATCATTATAATATCATACTAGTTATCAAATGTACTCTGACAATAGAACTGTCCAAATTCTGATTGCTTTTTTAAAAGAATTTAAAGTTCGCCATGCGGTGTTATCACCCGGTACACGTAATGTACCTGTAGTTCATTCATTGGAAAAAGACCCAGATTTCAAATGTTACTCGGTGGTGGATGAGCGGAGTGCTGCCTATTTTGGTCTGGGGCTGGCTCTGGAAACTGGCGAACCGGTATTGATCTCCTGTACCTCGGGTACTGCGACTGCGAATTATACCTCAGCACTATGGGAGGCCTCCAAGCAGAATTTGCCCCTCATTGTGTTGACCTCAGACCGGAACCAGTATTTCCTTGGGCAGTTGGAGGATCAGATGATTGTGCAGCCAAATATGTACGGTGCGGCATGCCGTAAATCAGTGACTTTGCCCATTGTTAAAGATGATCAGGATGCCTGGTATTGTCGCAGGTTAGTTAATGAAGCTCTGTTGGAACTTCGTCATCGTGACGGCGGGCCGGTGCATATCAACCTGCCTACTGAGTGGGGGCTGTTCGCCCAGAATTTTAACGCGCAGGAACTACCAAAAGTCAGACCGTTTCGTCGAGTTACGCGCCGTGACATGGCATTGGGAGCGATTACTGCATTTGATTCGATTCTGTCCAAGCGGCGAATTCTTGTCCTGGTTGGGCAAGGGAGAGACACGAATGAAGGGTACCAACGCTGCGTGGAACAGTTTGCATCGCAATATCCTTGTGTCATTGCCGTCGAGACGATTTCCAATTTGCACATTTGTGATGCAATCAATACCAGCTTGATAAGCCGTGCGCTCACCAAGGAGATGTTCCTTGAATACGCACCGGACTTGGTCATCTCGTTGGGTAGAAATTATGTTTCAACAGTAAAAGGGTTGCTCAAGGGGTGTACTGCAGATTTTGAGCATTGGACTGTCAACGAGGATGGCCATGTTATCGACCAGTTCCGGAAGCTGACTTCCATCTTCGAATGCTCTCAGGAGGAATTCTTTGCCTACTTTAATCAATATGCTAAAGGAGGGGCGCCGGATCGCTCTTACCTTAAGCTATGGCAGAGCAGAATCAAGAACTTGCCCAAGTCCGATTTTTCATATAGCAGCAATTATATTATGCAGGAGTTTTTGCAATACATCCCACAAGGATCAATTCTCCATTATGGTAATGGTGTTGCCGTGCATGTTGCCCAGTATTTCCAAAGCGATCCGAGCATCGTTACCTATTGTCACAGCGGGACAACAACCATAGATGGTTCTCTTTCGACCTTCATTGGGCAAGCGTCAGTTTCAAAGCGGTTATGTTTCGCATTGATCGGGGACCTAAGCTTTTTCTATGATATGAATGCGATCTGGAATCGATATGTGGGTTCGAATGTCCGGATTCTGCTTTATAACAACGAGGGAGGAGAGACCTTTCACTGGAATGCAGCCAAGGAGATTGATACGCTAACATTGCATACTTCAGCCGAACATTTTGCCAATGCCAAAGGTTGGGTTGAGTCTCTGGGTTTCAAGTATTTCTCTGCTAAAACGAAGGATGAATTTGATTCATACTTGCCGGAGTTTATCAAGACTGATTCGGAGCAACCGATTTGTTTTGAGGTTTTTACCAAGAAAGATACCGACGGGAAGATTCTCCATGAGTATTATGATCAATGCCGGCAACACTTGCTTGGTATTGGTACGACGCTTGAAGAAACAAATCTATGACAAATACCCTGCTTGTTGATACAAATAGAGCGGCCTATCCGGTGTATCAGGCGTTGCTTGGTTTAGGACACGAGGTTTCCGTGGTGGGCGGTAAGTCAACTGAAACACTGGCCAAGCTGTCGCCAAATTATATTCCGTTGGATTATTCCGCTCCGGAACGTCTGGATGCACTCGTAACCGACAGGGGCTTCGATTATTTAGTGCCCGGTTGCACGGATCTATCATATATGATGTGTGCCGAAATCAATCGGGGTAGGTATCCTGGTCTCGACACGTTGGAAACGTCTCAAACGATTAACAATAAAGCGCAGTTTCGCCAGATGGCTGAGCAGCTAGGGTTGTCAGTTCCTCGTGTTCTGAGCGTGGCTGAGGGGGCATTGATCTCGGCAGTGATCATCAAGCCAGTGGATGCCTTCAGTGGCCATGGAATTCAGGTGCTGCATAATCCTACGCCGCCCGCAATCGATGTGGCTATTGACTCAGCCCGGTCTACTTCTGCAAGCGGTCAAGTGTTGCTTGAGGAATTCGTGACAGGCCAGTTACACAGTCACTCTGCATTTATTCGTGATGGTCTGATCGTGGCGGATTTCTTTGTGCGTGAGGATTGCATTACCAACCCTTTCGCGGTTGATACGAGCTGTATGACAGAGAAAATTTCGGCTGAAATGCAGTGCGAATTGCGTCGTCAGATTGAAGGCTTTGCTCGAGGTTTATGCTTGGTGGATGGTCTGGTACACACTCAGTTCATTGTACAGGATAATCGGTTTTGGATTATTGAGGTAACACGACGCTGCCCTGGTGATATTTACGCCTTGCTGATCGAGCTTTCTACAGGCTACCCCTATTCCGCAAGTTACGCAGCCCCTTTTGTCGGACGTTCAGCACAGCCAAAGAGTTTGGCAGGTATTCACGAGCGGATCATACGGCATACCGTGACAGCGCGGGATGGGGCAACGCTCTGGGGTTTGCGCTTTACTCGTCCGGTGGACATTCGCTTGTGGGTTCCACTCGCTACTGCTGGCGATACGCTCGCACCCAGTCCTGCTGGACGCGCAGCGATCATTTTTTTTCGAACAGCTTCTGAAGCTGATCAGAAATCGCTCTACTCAGATTTGTTAGCTGGGGCTCTTTATTCATTCGAATGACCAATCCAAGGATTTTATGATAACGGTGCAACCATTTTCATTGGCTTTTGTCGGAGGTGCCCCCAACTCGGCAGCCGGGTATGCTCATTTTGCTGCAGCTCGCATGGACGGGTTATGGGCACTTCAGGCGGGTGTCTTCAGCACCCACTCAGATATCAATCAAAAGGCTGCCACAATCTATGGAGTGGACTCTGCGCGCACCTATGAAAACCTGAATGAACTATTGGAACGTGAGGCTGGTCGACTGGATGCAGTTGTCCTGCTGACTCCAACTCCGATGCATCATGAGATGGTTACCGCTTCACTTCGCGCAGGAGTGCCTGTCATCTGTGAAAAGGCGTTGGCCCTTAGTAGTGCTGAGGCGCAGGAAATCAAGACATTGTGCGATGAGAAGGCTGGGTTCTTGGCCGTGATTTACAACTATTCCGGTTATCCCATGGTGCGTGAATTGCGCCGGATGATCCGTGAAGGTGTTCTTGGAGATATTCTGCATTTTCAAGCAGAGATGCCGCAAGAGGGCTTTATGCGTACCGATGTCGAGGGCAACAGGCCACAACCTCAGGCATGGCGATTGAATGATGGCCCCGTTCCCACCATACACCTGGATCTGGCAGTTCACCTGCATGAACTGATCCACTATCTCACTGGGCTCAAACCACTTAGGGTTGTATCTGATCAGGCCAGTGGCGGCTGGTTCGATGTAATCGACAACGTCACTTGTCTTGCTCGTTATACCCAAAATGTTCAAGGACAATTCTGGTTCAGTAAATGTGCCTTAGGTCATCGCAATGGTCTGCGTTTAAGGATTTATGGCACCAAGGCATCCGCTGAGTGGTACCAATTGAATCCAGAGGAAGTATTGATCTCATATGGCGATGGACGACGTCAGGTTCTGGATCGGGCGTCAAATGTGATGCTAGCATCTGCAGCACGCTACACGAGATTTAAAGCAGGGCATCCAGCAGGCTTCATAGAAGCTCTCTCAAATCTTTATAGAGATATACATTGCGCGCTTAAGCAATACAAAAAAACAGGAATACAAGATTCTCAAGAAGTTTTTGGTGCTTCGCTTTCAATGAATGGATTACAGTTTTTAGAGGCAATGGTTGAATCGCATTGCACAGTTGGATGGGTGTCAGTAAGCAAAGACTATGAAGAGTAATAGCTTAACTTGATTGTATCATTGGGAACAGATAGATATAGATTTTGAATCAATTTAAATGGCATGTATAAATATTAAACAAAGTAAAATGTTTAAAAAAATTGTTTGAAAAACACAATATTACAAGGCGAGGGAGAAGTATTAGGCATATTTAAACGTTAACAATTATTTGACATATCCTTTTGAGGCTTAAAAAAACATATGCCTTATGGCTTGTTAAAATAAGCACTTTATTATCAGAATCTATAGAAGTATAGCTAAAATTTATTTCATAATCCTTATGAACTGATCAATATTAGACTGACTTATTTTTCTATATGTTGGGGATTTTTATATGATTTAAATATATAACAGTTTGCGACTTTTGCTCTTTATTACGGGATCTATTCTTGTAAAGCAATTAATAGTATATTGTGAAATTGTTGTGATATTAAAAATATGATGTAAATGCAAAAAGAAAAAATACGATATGCACCAGTGTTAGTGACAGTTTACGATCGTCCAGAGCACTTTAAACAGTGTATAAAATCGTTGTTAAAAAATTATAGTGTCTCTGAGACTACGCTATTTATTTTTTCTGATGGACCAAAAGATGCAAAAAGTTTTAAGCGTGTTACTTTGGTTCGAGAATATATAAAAAGTATCCATGGATTTAAAAGAGTGATTCCTTTTACTCCAAAAGAAAACACGAGAGGTGTCGGTAGGCTTGAAGTTCGTGACCATCTACACGATTTTTCAGATCGTTATATTTTCTCTGAAGATGACAACGTATTCTCGCCCTATTTTCTTAACTACATGAACAGTGCACTAGATATATATGAAGAGGATGAGCGTATACATGCAATTTCAGGCTACATGTTTCCAGGATTTCCGGCAAGTAATTTACAGCCATTATTGATTAAAGAGTTTTCTGCATGGGGCGTTGGATATTGGCGCGATAAGTTTATTCTTCCAGATTTCAATCACAGTAAGTTTGCTAAGCAAATATTTTTGGATCATAATTTATTTAACAAAATAAATTATGGTTCACCTCACCTAGCACCAATGCTCAAGCAGATGGCAGAAGGGAAATTAATCGCGGTTGATGTTATACGCTCATCATTATTATATCAACATGATTGCTATTGTGTTTTTCCATCGATTTCAATGGTACGAAATATTGGCAATGATGGAACCGGTGATCATTGTGGAGTGAATGAGATATTTTCCCATCAGGAAATATGTGAAGCTGAAATGATTTTTGATCGATCTACACATTTGACTTTTCAAGCCTCTAACCAAAAATGGATTAGAGATTATTTTGGTGGTAGACCGGCTATTTTGAGGAATAAGCTAATTTTTTTGGAGATGAATACATCCAACCTGTTATTGCAGTGGGTTTTAAATTTTGCATTTCGCTTTACCAATCTAACGTACCGAATAGTGCTTCGCATGATGCGCAATATGAAATTAAAAATATCTATATAAAGAAATTCAATATATCTCGAAAATAACTCTGTTTAATTAACTAATCAATCATTTATGCTCACTACCCATTAGGTTTTCATGATTATAAGCAGATAATTCAAAGTAGCTTATCGTCATGATGTTTATTTAGTGTATACCATTTTAGTTTAATTATAATTTACATCGAAGCACTAATTCATTGATTTATTGCAAAACACTTAACAGTTTAGAAAACTGCCGTCTCAAAATATAACATTTACTGCAGAATATCGTCTGATGCGATATATTAATTTAAAAACCAATACACCGCGTCTTCCTGTGGGGGGGGGGTATTAAAGAAAATCATAAATAAATTAATGACATAAATGCGAGTTTTGTGGTTTACTAATACACCGTCACTGTATGCAAAACATAACGGTGGTTATAATGGAGGTGGTTGGATAGAGGCACTAGAAAAAAAAATAATTGACCATAATGATATCAAATTAGGTATATCTTTTTTTTATTTGGATAAAAAATTTAAACAAAGTAAAAACAAGATAACGTATTATCCAATCTCGTTACCTCAAAGTATATTTCGAAAAATAAAGAATATAATTAATCCGAGTATTCAGGAAAAATTAGAAATCGAAAAAATTAGGCTTGTTGTAAATGATTTTAAACCGGATATAATTCATGTTTTTGGCTCCGAGAAAAGCTTTGGTCTAATATCAAGGGAGGTCGAAATACCTGTGGTA
>Ga0007854_10001259_pt1 | contig 16244 bp, 8 predicted proteins | sample CryBogCBH12Aug08_FD_60382 | JGI IMG/M metagenome (GOLD analysis project Ga0007854, IMG submission 60382) | Freshwater microbial communities from Crystal Bog, Wisconsin, USA - CBH12Aug08 | ecosystem: Environmental > Aquatic > Freshwater > Lake | place: Crystal Bog, Wisconsin, USA | collected...
ACAAAGGACCAAAGGTCATATCACCCCAGAGCTAAGACTTTTACTGGAGGTGGTTGCTCGCGCTTGCAAGAGCATCAGTCATGCCGTGACCAAAGGAGCATTGGGCGGTGTTTTAGGCAGTGCACATTCTGAGAACGTTCAAGGTGAGGTTCAAAAAAAGCTCGACATCATCGCCAATGAAGTCTTGATTGAAGCCAACGAATGGGGTGGTCACTTGGCTGCAATGGCCAGTGAAGAAATGGAAGAAATTCACGTTGTGCCCAATCGCTATCCACAAGGTGAGTACTTGTTGTTGTTTGACCCTTTGGATGGATCCAGCAACATTGATGTCAATGTGAGCATTGGCACCATCTTCAGTGTGCTTAAAAAAACCTCAAGTGGCACTGAGGTGTGTACTCAAGACTTCCTGCAAAGCGGCCGAAATCAAGTGGCTGCAGGCTACTGCGTGTATGGACCTCAAACCACATTGGTTTTGACGGTCGGCGACGGTGTTGAAATGTTCACCCTAGACAAAGAGCAAGGGTCGTTCATATTGACTCATGAAAATGTTCAAATTCCTCAAGAGACGCAAGAATTTGCCATCAACATGAGCAACATGCGCCACTGGGATGCTCCTGTCAAACGCTATGTCGACGAATGCCTGGCGGGCACTGAGGGCGTGAGAGGCAAGAACTTCAACATGCGTTGGATTGCTTCCATGGTTGCTGATGTCCATCGCATCCTCACACGAGGCGGTGTGTTCATGTATCCATGGGATAAAAGAGAGCCCAACAAGCCTGGGAAACTCAGATTGATGTACGAGGCCAACCCCATGAGCTGGCTGGTTGAGCAAGCCGGGGGCGCAAGCACCAACGGTCTCAAACCCATCTTGGACATCGATCCAACGAGTTTGCACGAACGGGTGAGCGTGATTTTGGGCTCAAAAGCTGAAGTCGATCGCATCACTGGTTATCACACTCATCCCCAAAATTAATGACAAGGGTGAAGCAAACTCTTGAATTGTGGCTTCAAACAAATCGCCTCATCCAATGAGACTTGAGTCTCCATCCTTTTGAGAAGCACGTGCTTCGTTGAACAAAGCTTTACTGCCCCATCACAAGTGCGCAAATGAACCATTCAAAATGAACGACAACGACCAAGACATCATTTACCAGACTGCTCTCAAAGAAATTGAGTCGGGTAAATTGAATGCGTTTTTATGGCAAAGGGCGCTCGATCTTTTTTCTAACGACATCGCAAAAGCAAAAAAACATTACCTCGAAATGCGTGTCAAAGCGATGCAGGAATCTGTCAAAGACCATGTCAAAGACGAGATCAAAAAAGAAATGGCCAAACTTGCTGCCAAACCAGCCGATTTTCTAAGTGCAAAAGACCTCTTGAAAAAGCGATGATCACGGGTTTATAAGTGCCTCCCCCCATGTCCAACTCAATGCTTCAATATCACTCATGTCCAACTACCTAATCGGTGACTTGCAAGGGTGCAACGCCACCCTGGGGCATTTACTGGAAACAATTGGCTTCTCCCCAAGCACCGATTGCGTTTACTTCCTGGGGGACTTGATCAACCGAGGGCCCGATAACGTGGGCGTGATCAAGCGCATCATGTCTCTTCAAGGCAGCGCCAAATGCATTCTTGGTAACCATGACTTGCATTTCTTGTCTGTCGAAAAAGAGATCAGACCTCTCAAGAATGGCGACACCGTTCAAGATATTTTGCATCACGATGATCGCTCAAAGATGGTCAATTGGCTTCGAGAACAACCCCTGGCGCTGGAAGTCCAAGGATTGCTCTTGGTTCACGCTGGAGTCCATCCAAACTGGGATCGAGAATTGACGCTTCAATTGTCCAAGGAAATTCAAAATGCGTTGAGCACCAACGACTATGTTGAATTCTTGTTGGGTATGTACGGCAATGACAGCCATCCTTGGAGCACAGATCTCGCGGGCATGGCGCGCATGAGATTCGCAGTCAATGCGATGACTCGAATGCGGTTTTGCGATGAGCAAGGACGTTTGGACTTTTTAGCCAAGTCTGCCATTGGAAGTCAATCCGAAGGCTTTTTCCCTTGGTTTGATGCACCACAACGCAACACATCTCAAGGACCAATTGCCTTTGGGCACTGGTCCAGTGTCGGCGGCTTACACCGTTCAGACGTGATTTGCCTAGACACGGGATGTGTTTGGGGGAGGTCATTGAGTGCGTTTCAATTGCCCTCTCAAAACCCAAATGCAAACGCTCATCCTCAATATAAACTTGATCTGCACACGCCACTGCCCAGCGATCATCTCATTGAAGGCGAATGGATTTCAACCCCTTCAATGGAAGCATCAGAAATCATTTTCAATGAATAATGCCCTCTATAAGAGGGCATCTAACTGTGAATTGAGTTGCCTGAATCGCTCAACTTCAACTTGAGCATCAAAGCAAAAGCGATCAAGAGGAAGTGGGTTCCGTTTTGAACAGAGCCGCCACTTTTCGCTTGGTTTTGATATTGGCGGAAATGGAACGTGTAGAGGGCTTGACTGCAGCTTCCCAAGAAGGGGTTTGCCCCTCACTCACACTAGACTCGTATGGCTTGTCAAAAAATGGGTCCTGTGGGGCCTGAGGGCGGGAGTAATTTCTGCTTGGAGCGCGCGCGCGAAAGTCCTGTGAATCCCTTGAGCTTGAATGACCAAAGGATGTGTCACGCTCTTTGTGGCTGCGATTCTCGTCACGATCGAACTCTCTTCTTGGACGATCAGAACCTCTTTGCGAATCACCTTCAAATTCAATGGGTTCTAATTCAATTTTTTTCTTGATGAGTTTTTCAATGTCACCCACCAACCTGGCATCCGAGCTGTTGACAAAGCTGATGGCCAAGCCAGAAGCACCGGCCCTGCCCGTGCGACCAATGCGGTGAACGTAATCCTCTGCGTTGTAGGGAACATCAAAATTAAAGACGGCAGGTACATCCTTGATGTCCAATCCTCGGGCAGCCACGTCAGTGCAAATGAGCAAATCGACCTCACCGCTCTTGAACGATTCAAGCGCTTTCAAACGCTCATCTTGACTTTTATCACCGTGCAACGCCGTGGTTTTCAAACCTTCACGCTCCAATGAGCGAGCCAATCGAGCACAGCCCAGTTTGCTGTTGACGAACACAAAGGCTTGTGTGATTTTGTTTTGAACCACAAGTTGCTTTAAGGCTCTGCGCTTGTCGTCATCGCCCACACTGTAGAAGTGTTGACTGACCGTGGAGGCGGTCTCATTGGGCCGCGCGACCTCAATGGTGACTGGATTTTGCAAGTAACTGCTTGCCAAACGCTTGATTTCGGGTGAGAAGGTTGCAGAGAACAAAAGTGTTGTTCTTTGCTTGGGCAAATAACTCAATATGCGCTGCAAATCGGGCAAAAAGCCAATGTCTAGCATGCGATCGGCTTCATCAAGCACCACGTATTCGACTTGGTTCAAAACCACGTTCTTGGCTTCAATGTGATCGAGCAATCTGCCAGGGGTGGCCACCAAAACCTCAACCCCTTTTTTTAGCTCAATTGTTTGTGGCTTCATGTCCATGCCGCCAAAAACAACTGCGCTGCGCAAATTGATGTATTTGGCGTACAACTTGACCTGTGCTGCCACTTGATCTGCAAGCTCACGGGTGGGCAAAAGCACCAAGGCACGAACGGGATGGCGAGCGGGAGAGGTGGAGGTGTTTTCGTGCTTTAAGAGGCGCTGCAACAAGGGAAGGGAGAAAGCAGCCGTTTTCCCAGTGCCTGTTTGGGCGGCCCCCATCACATCTTGTCCTGTCAAGACCACAGGAATGGCCTGTGCTTGAATTGGAGTCATTGACTCGTAGCCCATTTCGGCTACGGCTCGGGCTATCCCAGGGGATAGCTGTAAATTAGAAAATGCGTTCATTGATAGACGTATTGTCGCATCATTCGATCAAAGTTGCCATCAAAGCTCACTTTGAGCCCTAAGTTTTGGGCAATGTGACGCCACTTTGACCTTGGTACTTGCCGCCTCTGTCTTTGTAGCTGGTCTCACAGACCTCGTCACTTTCAAAGAACAAGACTTGAGCGCAGCCCTCACCAGCGTAAATTTTTGCCGGCAAAGGGGTCGTGTTGCTGAACTCCAGAGTCACGTAACCCTCCCACTCGGGCTCAAAGGGTGTCACATTCACAATGATCCCGCATCGGGCATAGGTACTCTTGCCCAAGCAAATGGTCAAAACGTTTCTTGGAATTCGAAAGTACTCAACAGTTCTTGCCAAAGCAAAACTATTTGGAGGGATCACACAGACATCGGCATGAATGTCCACAAAACTGCGCTCATCAAAGTTCTTGGGGTCAACCACTGTGCTGTAAATGTTGGTAAAAACCTTGAATTCAGGGGCACAGCGGATATCGTAGCCATAGCTACTTGTGCCATAACTCACGATTTTTTGCCCCTCATGGGTGCGTATTTGTCCTGGCTCGAAGGGCTCGATCATGCCCGTCTCTTCCGCCATTTTGCGGATCCATTTGTCTGATTTAATGCTCATGGAGGCATTTTACACTTTCAGACTTGGTTGACTGCACACCAATGTCTAAAATTTAACCCCATTGCACTCAAAGACTATTTACAAAGTGCCAGTCAAACTTTCACCTTAAACCCGTAAAATGACCCTTTCTGGCACTGGGCCTTGATTTCTTTGGGGATAATGCCCAATTACCCATTGAATTTGGTGATTTTCTCGTGCCAAACCATCAAGGCGAGTGGAATTGTTGCCCTTTTCTTAGCCCACCTAGCCCTTATCTTTTAATGCATCGAGCAATATGACAAACCTTTCGTTTTTGGCCAAAAAGAGCAGTCAAATCAGTCTTGCCGTTCTGACCCTGGGACTTTTGAGTGCCTGTGCTGCACCGCTTGATCTTTCCTCGGAGCTTGAGGGTGAGATCGCAAAGCCCCAAAAAATGGCTCAAGATTTGAGCACTGATCCAAAATCACAAAGCGCCCAAAATGCCTTCACCCACGCTGATTTAGCGTTGAACACAGCAGCTACTGCGCTGTCTTCCAGTGCGGGTCAATCGCAGCACTTTGAGTGGGGTCAAATGGTCCCCAAAGAGTGGTGGACACTTTTTGGATCCAAGCCCTTGAGCGAATTGATCGAACAATCCTTGTCCAACAATTCCAACTTGAATGCAGCCAGGGCGTCGCTTCAGCAAGCACAATCGAATTTTCAAGCCACTTACGGAAGCTTGGCATTACCCAACGTGAATGCTCAGTACTCGCCCATTCGCGAGCGCTTGTCACAAACGAGTTCCAACATTCCTGGTGGAATGGTGACCGATCTCTACAACACATCAGTAAATGTTTCCTACACGATTGACTTGTTTGGGGCCAACAAAAGCAACATTGCCAGCCAAGCTGCCCTGGCTCAGTACCAGGTCTATCAATACAGAGCAGCTGAATTGGCGCTCACAGGCAACGTGATGACTGCTGCCATCAAACAAGCTGCTCTGAGGGATCAAATCAAAGAAACCCAAGAGATTTTGACCTTCCAAGCCAAACAGTTGGAAATCATGGAGAAGCAATTGAGCTTGGGAGCCATTGGATTGGCACCAGTTCTGGCTCAACGCTCTTTGTTGGCTCAAACACGTGCTGGATTGCCTGCTCTTGAGAAAGCCCTGGACCAAGTGAGCAATCAGCTGGCTGCCCTGGTTGGCACCATGCCGAACCAATTCGATTGGAATGCGCTCAGTTTGAGCGATTTGAGTTTGCCCAAAAATTTACCTTTGAGCTTGCCCTCTGACTTGGTCAAACATCGCCCAGATATTTTGGCTTCAGAAGCGCTCTTGAATCAAAACATAGCACTTTTGGGCTTGGCCAAAGCAAACCTTTACCCACAAATCAATTTGAGCGCCAATGTGGGCTCTCTTGCTGCAACAACCAGCAACTATTTCAGCACTCCATTTAGTTTTTGGACGATCGGTGCAGGGCTGAGTGCTCCCCTCTTCAATGGCGGAGCTTTAAGCTCAAAGGTCAAGGCTGCAAAATCTGGATACGAGGCAGCCTTCTATCAATATAAAAATACAGTTCTCAATGCTTTTGGAAATGTGGCTGACTCTTTGAAAGCGATTGAAACTGACGCGCAAACTCTAAAACTTCAAAGTGAAGCCGAGCAAATTGCAAAACAAAATTTAACGATCGCTCAAGAGCAATACAAACTGGGTGGTATCAATTTCATGGCATTGCTGGATGCTCAGAAAAATTACGCACAAGCGCGAATCAATTTGGTCAATGCTCAATCCAACCGCTTTGCAGATACCGTTGCCCTCTTCCAATCCATGGGAGGAGATGAGTGGAGTCCCAATTCAACTGTTTCGATGGGTCAAAAGGACGCCTCTCAAGCCGTGCTCAAGCCCTGAAAACTGATTTAATTTTTTGATTTATTTTTTAAGAGAGAACTAAAAATGACCAAACGCATGCTCATCATGCTCGGATGTATTTTGGTGCTGGTGGCCGCTTTGGCCTTTGGCTTTTATTTGCACATCCAAAAGCTCATCGCCTCCGCTCCCAAGCCAGGCCCTCAAACGGTATCAACCATTGAGATCAAAACCCTTGAATGGCGCCCTCAACTCAAAGCCGTTGGGAATTTGAGTCCTGTCAAAGGTGTTGAGATCAGCAGTGAGATCTCTGGCTTGGTACGCGAAGTTCTCTTTCACTCAGGTGATGTCGTGACTCAAGGCGCTGCACTCATTCAACTCAATGCTGACGCAGAGATGGCGCAATTCAAATCGGCTGAGGCCAGCGCTGAATTGGCTGAAGTGGTCTACCAGCGCGACAAAGCTCAATTTGCAGCGCAAGCCATCAGCCAAGCACAACTTGACTTTGATGCAGCAGACTTGAAGATGAAGAAAGCTCAAATGGCTTTGCAAAAAGCAAACCTTGAGAAAAAAACCATTCGCGCACCCTTTTCAGGAAAGTTGGGCATCACAAGCGTAGTGCCTGGACAGTACCTGAACCCAGGGGACAAAATCGTCACTTTGCAGAGTTTGAACCCCATCTTCGTTGACTTCTATCAGCCTCAACAAAAGGTCTCCCTCTTGAAATTGGGTCAATCCGTGGACATGAGCATTGATGCTTTTCCAGGACAAGTTCACAAGGGCAAGATCTCGACTTTGAATCCTAAAGTGGACTCAGCGTCCAGAAACATCCAGATCCAAGCCACTTTCAGCAATCCCAAATCGGAACTCTTGCCTGGCATGTTTGCCAACGTACAAGTCAACATTGGTGACGTCCAAAAGCATTTGACACTGCCCCAGACCGCTGTCACCTTCAACCCCTATGGATCCACCGTTTTCGTCGTCCAAGATGACGACAAACCCGGCGCAGACGGCAAAGTTCAAAAAGTGGCACAACAAGTTTTTGTGACCACAGGAGAGACCAGAGGAGATCAAATCGCCATCCTCAAAGGCCTCAAAGAGGGACAGGTGGTGGTCACCAGTGGACAGTTAAAGCTTAAAAACGGCACTCCAGTGGTCGTGGACAACTCTGTCACTCCTGGCAACAACCCCAACCCCACTCCCCAGGAGTAAAGAGGTCAAATCATGAATTTCACTGACCTTTTTATCAGACGGCCGGTCTTATCCTCAGTGGTGAGCCTATTCATTGTTGTTCTCGGACTTCGATCGGTTTTTACTCTACCCGTCAACCAATACCCGCATACACAAAATGCGGTTGTGACGGTTTCAACAACTTACTTTGGAGCCGATGCGAAAACGGTTGCAGGTTTCATTACTCAACCGCTTGAATCAGCGATTGCACAGGCCCAAGGCATTGACTACCTCTCCTCCACCTCTTCCAACGGGGTTTCAACCATCACAGCGACTTTGCGCCTGAACTATGACGCAAACCGAGCTCTCACTGAGATCAACACTCAAGTTGCTTCGGTCAAGAATCAGCTCCCGCCTCAAGCTCAGCAGCCCGTTCTCACCGTTCAAGTTGGCCAAACGATCGATGCGATGTACATGGGTTTTTACTCCAACGAAATTCCAACCAACAACGTCACCGATTACTTGATCCGTGTCGTCAAGCCCAAACTTGACTCAATCGAAGGCGTTCAAGTGGCAGAGATATTGGGTGGACGTTTGTTTGCACTGCGTGCGTGGTTAGATGTAGACAAGATGACTGCATTCAATGTGACAGCCACAGATGTGAGTCAAGCATTGGCTGCGAACAACTTTCTGGCAACCGTTGGGGTGAGCAAAGGCTCAATGGTCACAATCCCTTTGACGGCAGGCACCGATTTGCATTCGGTGGAAGAATTCAAACAACTGTCCATCAAAAATGTGAACGGAGCAGTGGTGCGCTTGCAAGACGTTGCAACGGTCTCCCTTGGCTCTGAAAGCTACGACTTCAACGTGGCTTTCAGTGGCGTACGCTCTGTTTTTGTGGGCATCAAAGTGGCACCAGAGGCCAATGTGCTGGATGTTGCAAAGCGTGTGCGCACAGTGTTTCCATCGCTTCAAAAGCAGTTGCCAACTGGAGTGACTGGCCAAATCGTCTATGACTCTACAGCCTACATCAACACCTCCATCATTGAAGTGTTGAAGACCTTGGGAGAAGCATTGGTCATTGTGACCTTGGTGATTTACCTCTTTTTGGGCAACATCAAAGCTGTTTTGGTGCCTGTGATTGCCATGCCTTTGTCATTGGTTGGCACATTTTTCATGATGCTCTTGCTTGGCTATTCGATCAATCTTTTGACGCTTTTGGCCTTGGTGTTGGCCATTGGTCTTGTGGTCGATGACGCCATCATTGTGGTGGAGAATTTTGACCGGCACATGAAGGAAGAAAACCTCTCAGCCTTGGAAGCAGCCTTGCGCGCAGCCAGAGAGCTGGGTGGCCCAATCATTGCCATGACAGTGGTGTTGATTGCCGTATACGTTCCGATTGGCTTTCAAGGTGGATTGACTGGTGCGTTGTTCACAGAGTTTGCATTTACGCTCGCAAGCGCTGTGACCGTATCAGGCGTTGTGGCACTCACCTTGTCACCCATGATGTGCTCACAATTTTTCAAAGGTCACGAGCACGATCCAAGCCCTTTCGTTGAAAAAATCGATGCCTTGTTCGATCGCTTTCAAAAGGGCTACAACCGCTTACTGCACTCTTTGCTGAATACATGGCCCGTTCTGATCGTGATGGGTGCGATCATGATCTTGCTGCTGGTTTCCATGTTCAAAATGTCTCAATCTGAATTGGCCCCCATGGAAGACCAAGGTTTGGTTGCCGCTCAAGTGGTAGGACCACCCACGGCCACGAGTGACCAGATGCAGACCTATGCCAATCAGATTTTCAACATTGCAAAAGCACAACCTGAATACGAACAAATGTTCCAAATCACCGGTGTGCCCAGCATCAACCAAGGCATTGGTGGCGTAATCTTTAAATCCTGGGAAGAGCGCAAGCGATCAGCCACGGAATTGCAAATGTATCTTCAAGGGCAATGGAACAAAATTGCTGGCGCTCGCGTGGCAGCGTTTCAATTCCCTCCCCTACCAGGATCGTCTGGTTTGCCTGTGCAATTTGTGATCTCAACCACCGAACCGTTCCAAAACCTGAACTCAGTGGCTCAAAAAGTTCTGGACAAAGTTCGTGCGTCTGGGAAGTTTTACTTTGTGGACGTTGATCTCAAAGTGGACAAGCCTCAAGCTACAGTGGTTGTCGACCGCGACAAAATCTCATCCCTCGGACTCACCGAGCAAGACGTTGGAAACGCTTTGGGGGCTGCACTGGGTGGTGGGTATGTGAATTACTTCTCCATTGAGGGCAGATCCTACAAAGTGATTCCTCAAGTGCTGCAAGTCAATCGACTCAATCCGTCTGATCTATTGGATTTCAACATCAAACTGCCCAACGGCACGCTTGTCAAAGCCAGTACCGTTGCGTCCCTGAGCTACGATGTGGTCCCAGAATCGATCACACGATTCCAACAGATGAATTCTGCAACGCTCTCTGGCGTTTCTGGAGCCTCCCAAGGCGAGGTCTTGCAGTTCTTGAGAGACACAGTGGCAGAAGTGGCTCCCACGGGCTACTCTGTTGACTATTCTGGACAATCTCGTCAATACATGAAGGAATCGGGCGGCTTTTTGGTCACCATGCTCTTTTCGATCATCATTGTGTTTTTGGCCCTTGCAGCTTTATTTGAAAGCTTCAGAGACCCAATCGTGATTTTGGTCTCCGTACCCTTGGCTTTGTTTGGCGCCATGATCTTCATCTTCTTGGGTGCGTCCACCATGAACATTTACACCGAGGTGGGCTTGGTGACACTCATGGGTTTGATCAGTAAGCACGGCATTTTGATTGTAGAGGTGGCCAAACAACTTCAAAATGCTGGAAAAACCAAGCGTGAGGCCATTGAGCAATCGGCAAGTATTCGCTTGAGACCCATTCTCATGACCACTGCTGCCATGGTTTTTGGAGTTGTACCGCTCGTGGTTGCCTCTGGCGCTGGAGCTGCTGGTCGACAAGCCATGGGCATCGTCATTTGCGCTGGCTTATCGATTGGAACCTTGTTCACCCTCTTCGTGGTTCCAGCCATGTACCTCTTCATTGGATCCAACCGAGTTGGAAAAAATTAACATCTAACTCTGGTTCTTAAATAAAAGGGGTCAAATCAAGAGATTTGACCCCTTTTTAATTTGCAATTAAATCTAAACTGGAAGACATGAAATTCATCATTCAACCAGTATGGAATCATGCAACCACGGCCCCAGTACCTTGCAACACGTTCCACAAATCACCATAACTGTTGGGTTGAAGATGGCCGATCAATTGAACCTCATTGGGCGTGACGTTCAACACATCAGACATGTTTGAGACCATCCAGACATCGGCCCCATTGATCGGGTCATAACTGATCACAAAGTAGGTTTGAGATGTCGTGGGTGGTGTCTTAACTGAAGAGCTCAAAAAAACCGAAGTAGGGTTAATTGCACCTGTTGTCGAATTTAAAACGGGAACTGTAAAAAGATTCGCAATTTGAGTGGGAGTTCGAGGTGACAAATCAACTTGGTTGTTACCAGTGGATGTGGTACTGGTCCAGTTACCGGTGTTGTCTACCAAAATCACTGAGTTATTGGTGACCTGAGTTAAATTCACGAAACCAGAACTGCTCCAGTCAGCATTGCCAACAATCAACTTTGCAGCAGTGGGTTTGAGATTGCCGTCAGTAATGCCCAAATTCAAAATGTCAGCGCCGTTGCCAAAGTCAGTGATGGTTGCAACCGCCTGAGTAGCGGTGACACCTTGTGCATTGGCAGCGCCTTGGCCCTGTGAAGCCCTCAAAGCTGTGGCAGATGGAAGGTAAAAGGTATCTACACCCGCTCCTCCAGTATCGGTAGATTTTCCTGCACCAATGTACATGGCATCGGCAAGGCTACCCCCCACCAAGGTATCTGAACCAGTTCCACCGTAAAGGGTTGAGACGGAATTGGGAGCGTAAATGACCGATCCACTGTTATTGGCTGTGGCTGAGAAAGATTTTGGAGGGCCACTCATTTGTGTGGCATCCAAAGTGGAGACCGTGGAAAGCAAACTCGAGCTGAAAGTTGTACTGCTCACCGTTGATCCAGAGTCATAGCTTAAAAACAAACGATAGTTAGCATTTGAAGCAAGCGAACTTGCATCCGTTTGCAAATTGATGGAGAAAATATCGGTCGTGTTGTTGGAAATAGAAAGCTTTGAACCACTGAAGGAAAAAGATGGGAAAGTCCCATAAGGAGACTGACCTGAACTGGTCAGAATTTGATTGACCAACGCAACATCTGAAATATAACCGCCTGCTGCCGACAGTTGTGACGCAGTCGCACCCAGACCCGTTGCAGCCAAATAGTAAAGCGAAGGACTGATGTTGGCGCTGTAAATGGTCTTGTTGCTGTAACTGGCAGCCAAAGCCAACACTTGAGCCCTTGACATGAAAAAGGTATTGAGCTGACTGATGAGGTAAGCCTCAGTATCAGAAAGACCTACAGGCGCGTTACCTGCAGAAAACATGTCTTGTGCAAGATTGATGACAAAATCGTGGTTGCTAAGACTCAGCGAATTGGTCAATGAGCTGGTACCCATGTTCAACCCAATTTGAGCCAAATCAGAAAGCTGAGCTCCGCCATTCAACATGTTCATGGCGCTAGAAAAAGTAGCGTAATCTGGCGCACGATTGAAAAGAATGAAAAACATTCTTGCCAATGCTTGTGCATTGCTCAACTGACTTTGGGGTGAGTTGAAAATACTGACGATGGCTTGACTCAGACTCTCCACACCCTGGTCAACCATAGATGACAGATTCGCAATCTCGCCAGCACTCACCTGCCCGTTTTCTAAAACTTGGTAGGCACGCGTTAAAACTGGCAGAGATGCAGAAGTGGAAGCCATAAAAAAATATCCTGTTTCGGAAGTTCAAATCAATTTATGCAATTTTCGAGCCAAAGTAAGCTGACTAAGTAGAAATTAAGAGAATGAAAAAAATCGGCAAAAGAATGCCACTTCAGGGAAACGCCTTGCCACAATACATTCATGTTCAATCGAGAAATCAAAATAAACAAAACTCAAGCGTGCACAGGACCTGGCGTGAACAGTAAACCCTGATGTTGCAATCCGACAAGATTGGCTTGAGTTGATACATAACCACTTGGATCATTTGCAAAATTGATGGCAATGTTCAACAAATCATAGCGATTTAAATTTCCTGAGGTCAAGAAATTGACATAGTACTGCTCTGAGGCAGTGCCTGGATTGACGCCAACGACATTTCGATAAACATAATCTACCCACAATTTGTCGTTTGTAAACGTGTTGGCGGTTGAAATTCCAAGTGTTGACTCAATCAAGCCAGAATTGGCAATTTGTTGCGATACATTGGATACTGAATTGCCTTGATCAAACATGGTCACAAAATAGGGAAAATTCTTTTGAGCCAAGCTGGCGCCAAAAACTGTACTTGCCGCAATCAGAGCATTGAAGGAATTTTGGTTCGGTTGTAAATCAAGAGCCAGTTGCAATCCATCTGAAAAAGCAAGTCGTTGGATATTATTGAGAGAAATTTTTCCATACAATCCTGAACTGTCAACAAGGGTAGCACTCGAGCCAATCATGCTTAAGTTGTAGTTGCTTGAAGGACCAGCGAAAGAAACAGTACTCAAACCCTTGATGCCATTGATCGTTTGATTCGGTAACGCACTGTAGAGGCCAGTTGAAGGAATTGTGACGGCATTAGGAACTGTTTGAATAGCCACACCAGATGAAGATAAAAGTGAAACGGCTTGTGGATCGGAAGCCACTTGAGCTTGTGTCAAGTTAAGCGGCTTGCCATCGCTCACCACCAAACCACTGATCTTGTTTGTACCCAATTGAATTCTGTCAATGTACAAACCAATGTTTTGTGCAGTGTCTGAAACCGACATCGATACGAGATTTGGGTTATTGAAAGCAGCCGTGATGTCTGATGCTGCAATCGAGCTCACTTTAAGGGTTGTACTTGGGCTTAACAAAGAAAGTCCACCCTGGGCGCTGTGAAATTGAGAACCAGTTAAAACAATCGGTTGTCCATCGGTTGCATAAATACCGCTTAGCTTTGAGGCATTTGCCTTTATGGCATCAAAATTATTTGAAATGTTGATGGAACTGTCCAACAAGTTATAGCTGGAAGTGGGCAGTGAAGAAATTTGAGAAAGAAAATTAGCAACGCCCCCGTTGTTGGGAGAAGACAAAATCTTGTAAGAACCGCCGCTGTTTTTGATGAGAGAAAGTATTTGAGCATCCACGACGGATTGAACTTGCGTCACTGTGAATGGATTCGAGTCGGTCAAAACAACAGACTTGATTTGAGAAACATCAGATTGAAGACCATCTAAAACGCTGACAATATTACTGGATGAATCTGTAACGACTGCATTTTGAACTTTAGAATTTCGCAAGGTACTCAATGCATTTGACGCATTCAGTCCTGATACGTTCAATGTATATTTGCCCGTGAATAGATTAATGACAGATGCATCGTTGGCGAACTGTTGAGCGGAAATAACAAGAGGGCTTGAATCACTCACTGTGACCGTTGAAAGCTTAGATGAGTTGACTTGCAACAAATCAATGGAATTGGCCAAATTGCTTGCGCTATCAACCAAAGCATATGAAGCGGCAGGAAGACTACTTGCAGAACCTAAAAAGCTAGAAACCGTACCTGTTGAGGTGTAGCCTGCAGCAACATAATTCCCACCACTTGCGACGAGCAAAGACAATGCTTGCGAGTCGTTGATGGCTTGGGACTGGCTGACAGTACATGCCATGGTGTCGCTTGCTGAAATGCTTGCAACTTTTGATAAATTGGACTGTATCGAATCGATTGAGGCTGAAATGTTGGCAGCTGTATCAACTATTGCATATGCGCTATTTGAAAGATTGCTCAAGCTACTCAAAAAGGATGCCACATTACCAGTGGCTGAAGGTTTGACAATGGTGTAACTGCCGCCACCGGCTGTGAACAAGGTGAGCACAGCAGTATCTGCACTCGCGCGTGCTTGACTCACACTGATGCTACCTGTGCCGCTAACTGTAAGTGCAGAAATTTTGGCCACATTGGCTTGCAGCACATCTAAATTGTTTCCAATATTGGATACCGTATCGGAGATAGACAATTTAGAAGTTCCCAAGCTAGGGATTGCAGACAAGAAGCCAGAGACGGACCATGATGTCGGATTTTGGGAAACAATAAATGTACCGCCACCTGCAGTCACCAACGACAAAGCCTGTGCGTCTGACGTGACCTGAGCTTGGCTCAGAATGAGCACTTGTTTATCACTTATGGTGAGAGAGCTGATTTTAGAGGCATCGGCTTGTAAAGCATCCAAGTTGGTGACGATGTTCGAAGCCGTATCGCTCACACTCATAGAGGTCAGATGCGAATTTGCAAAAGCTGCACTCGCCTTTGAAGCGGCAACGCTTGAGACAATCAAGTTGTAATTGCTTGAAATTGAACCCAAGAGGGTTGCGTCAGAGGTGAACTGAGAAGATGTGATGTTGAGAGTACCTCCATCACTCACGATGACAGAAGCAATTTTTGATGCGTTGGATTGCAGTTGGTCTAGTGAAAGGGCAATATTCGAAGCCGTGTCACTGATTGAAACGTTTGACACATTCGCATTTGACAAAATGGATGACAAATTCGAAACGGCTACACCAGTCACTTTGACCGAGTAATTTCCTGAAATCAGTGCTGTAACTGCGGAGTCAGCCAAGTATTGAGCATAGGTCAATGTCAGAGGATTTCCATCGTTGACAATAATGGAGGAAATTTTTGCTACATTCGCCAACAATGCTGCAATATTGGTAGATATATTGGCTGCAGTATCGCTCAATACCACCGAACTCAAATGAGAATTGGCCAATAATGAAGCAACGCTTGAAGTTGTGACGCCAGATATTTTGAGTGTGTATCCGCCTGATATTCGACCGATCGCTGCACTGTCATTTGCATATTGTGCCGCTGTGATCACCAATGGATTGGTGTCTGTAACGGTGACAGATGAAATTTTTGAGTTGCTTTGTAAAGCATCTAAATTCGATGAAACGCTAGCAGCTACATCGCTCACAGAAATTGCTGAAACACTAGAATTATTGGCCACTCCAGCGGCAGCTGATGCTGTAACACCTGTAACCTTGACCACACCGGGATTGGTGATTTTTGCCAAAACGTTTGCATCATTGGTAAATTGTGCAGAGCTCACGCTCACCAAATTGCTGTCGCTAACGGTAATCGAACCCAACTTTGCGTTAGATTGCAACGTGTCGATGGCAGAGGCCACATTTGCTGCTGTGTCGGTAACAGACAGAGTGACCACATGCGAATTTTGATTAATACCAGCAGCGTTCACCGCACTCACTGCACTGACGCCCAAGTTATAGCTTGCGATCAACCCCAATAAACCAGTGTCATTGGTATATTGAGTCGCAGAGATATTGATTGGATTGTTGTCGGTTAAAGCAACACCACTGATCTTGCCAATGTTTGCCTGTAAATTATCAATATTGTTCCCAATATTAGCGGCGCTATCACTCACAGTCAGTGATGACACTTTGGGATTGGCCAATACACTTGAAACATTTGATGCTGGTACCGCACTAATTTTGAGGGAATAAGACCCACTGATGTTTGATAAGGCTGTGGTGTCTGTTAAGTATTGCGTATAAGTCAAATTGATCGCATTTGAGTCATTCAAACCAATTG
>Ga0007854_10001261_pt1 | contig 16234 bp, 16 predicted proteins | sample CryBogCBH12Aug08_FD_60382 | JGI IMG/M metagenome (GOLD analysis project Ga0007854, IMG submission 60382) | Freshwater microbial communities from Crystal Bog, Wisconsin, USA - CBH12Aug08 | ecosystem: Environmental > Aquatic > Freshwater > Lake | place: Crystal Bog, Wisconsin, USA | collected...
AACCCGAAGTCGCCCAAGGTGTTCTTCAGGCCATCTTTGAATACCAGACCATGATTTCTCGTTTGAGCGGACTGCCGATCGCGAACGCGTCGCTCTACGACGGTGCGACTGCACTCGTCGAAGCGGTCAACATGGCCGCCGGCGCCACGAATCGCCAGAAGTTGTTGGTGTCCTCTGGAGTGCACCCCCATTGGCGTGCGGTCGTGCGAACATTCGCCCGGGGTACCGGACATGAGCTCATTGAGGTTCCGCTCGTCGATGGCATTACCCAGTGGAGTGCCGTGGACACGCAAGGAGCGGCCGCCGTCGTGGCGGCGTACCCGAACTACCTCGGGGTATTGGAAGACCTCAGCGAGGCGAAGGCCGTCGCCGAAGCGTCCGGAGCGCTCTTTGTCGTGGGTGCGGATCCCATCGCGGCGAGTGTGCTGCGCACAGCAGGTGACTGGGGTGCGGACGTGGTCGTCGGAGAAGGTCAACCTCTCGGGACCGCCCTCGCGTTCGGTGGGCCGTATCTCGGACTTTTTGCCTGCACGGAGGCACAGATTCGACGACTCCCCGGACGACTGGTCGGTGAAACCGTTGATACCGAGGGACGTCGGGCCTTCGTGACGACGTTGCGGGCGAGAGAGCAAGACATTCGTCGCGAAAAGGCCACCTCCAATGTCTGCACGAATCAAACCCTGATGGCCGTGACGGCGGCTATTCAGTTGGGATGGCTCGGCACGCAAGGTCTTCGTGACGTGGCGACTCGCTGCGCCGTCGGCGCCCACTATGCGCATGATCAACTCCTTGAGATATCCGGTGTCGAAACCGCCAGCACACAACCGTTCTTCCGTGAATTCGCCGTCACCACACCCTTACCGGCGACGCATGTTCTCTCGCGCTTGACGGACGAAGGAATTCTGGGAGGCATCGCCGTGAGCGCTCTGGCGACAGCCGATGATCCGTCATTGCCCGCCGGCGTTCTGGACCGCACCATCGTGATTGCCGTTACTGAACGACGAACCCGAGAAGAGATTGATCAATTAGTGGCGGCCTTCGCCAAGGCGGTGAAGTAGTCATGACGAAGATGATCTACGCCGGTGGTCGCGCGGCTTCGGCTCCCTTGCTGGGTCGCGAAACAGAACCCACGCTGTTTGAAATCTCCTCGCCGGGTCGCAGTGCCTACCAACTTCGAACGACAGGAATACCTGCGTCACCACTCAGCGACTTGATTCCGGCAGCTCATCTCTCCACGGACGTTGTCGACATCGCTGAAGTCTCCGAACGGGATCTCGTGGGACACTTCACTCGACTATCGCACCGTCAGTTCTCGGTGGATCTCGGCGCGTATCCGCTTGGTTCGTGCACGATGAAGTACAACCCGAAGTTTTGTGACGCCGTAGCCGCCGACCCGCGATTCAACTCCGTGCATCCGGCCGCGCCGGCCTCACTCACGCAAGGTTGGTTGGAACTCATGGTCACCCTTGAGGAGACCTTGTGCGAAGTCACGGGTATGTCAGCGGCGACATTGCAACCGGCCGCCGGAGCTGCGGGTGAGCTGACCGGACTCTTGTTGATGCGGGCGTACCACGAGGCGAATGGTGACGTCCGCCGCCGCGTGATCATTCCGGATTCCGCTCACGGCACTAATCCCGCGTCGGTCACGCTCGGCGGTTACGAGGTCACGACCATCCCGTCGGATGAGCGAGGTCTCGTGGACCTGGCAGCCCTCAAGGCGGCCCTCGGCCCCGACGTCGCTGGCATCATGTTGACCAATCCCAATACGGTGGGCTTGTTCGAAGAGGAGATCACCGAGATCGCTGCGGCCGTGCACGACGTGGGCGGACTCTTGTACTACGACGGTGCCAACTTGAACGCCATCTTGGGAGTGGTGCGACCTGGCGACATGGGTTTTGACATTGTGCATATGAACCTGCACAAGACCTTCGCGACGCCGCATGGTGGGGGAGGCCCGGGAGCCGGTCCCGTCGCCGTCTCGTCTCGACTCGTCGAATTTCTCCCCGGACCAAAGGCCACGCGTCTCGAGGACGGACGGTACGACTGGACGACGCCATCACATTCGATTGGACGAGTCCACGGATGGCACGGCAACGCGATGGTTCTGGCGCGGGCGTTGGCGTACATCAACGTGCACGGTGGTGACGGACTCACCCGAGTTGCGCAACACGCAGTCCTCAATGCCAACTGGCTCAAGAAGCGCTTGTCGGCGACGTTGCCCGCCGCGTACGACCGACCGTGCATGCACGAATGCGTACTGACGTCGTCGCAGCTCAAGGCTGATTACGGCGTTCGCGCCCTCGACGTGGCCAAGAGTTTGCTCGAGGAAGGATTCCACGCACCCACCGTCTACTTCCCGCTCATTGTCGATGAAGCGCTCATGTTTGAACCTACCGAAACCGAGAGTGTCCAGACGCTGGAGGCCCTCGCGGTGGCTCTCGAGACGATCGCTGAACGGTCTCGCGTCGATCCCGACGCGGTTCGTCACGCTCCTCAGGCGACACCGGTCACGCGCGTGGACGAAGCTCGGGCGGCACGGCACCTCATTCCCACCGAAGACGCCGCGCAGCGGGCGTAGAGAACAGGGGTGTCGGTCTCGTGGCGAAGCCCCTGATCGGCATCACGGGACGCAGGTGGCCACTCAAGCGCGTGAAGGACTACATGCCGAGGGCGACGTGGGAGAGCACGTTCGACCTGCACATGTCCGACTATCCACGCTCGGTGGTCGCTGCGGGCGGTATTCCGGTGCAGCTCACTCGGGACGCCGCCGCCGAGGATGTGTTGGAGCACCTCGATGGTCTCATCCTCAGTGGCGGGGCCGACATTGACCCCGATCTCTACGGTTCCGAGCCGCATCCACGATTGGGCCGACTCGAAAAGGACCGCGACGCGTGGGAGATGGCGTTACTCGCAGGAGCCCGCCGCCGCCATCTACCCATCTTGGCCATTTGCCGAGGTTTCCAATTGGTCAACGTCAGCTGTGGTGGTTCCCTCGTGCAACACGTCGAGGAAGATGAAGGCTCCGGCCATCCTCGCTGGGAAGCCGATGGGCGTACGGCGGTCCACGACGTCCACGTGGTGCCAGGAACCATAACGAGCTCGTTGCTTGCACCAGTAACGGGCGTGAATTCATTGCACCACCAGACAGTCGACCGCGTGGGCGAGGGGCTGGTGGTGTCAGCGGTCGCCCCGGACGGGGTGGTGGAAGGTCTCGAGTCCTCCGATGGTGAGATTCTCGCGGTCCAGTGGCACCCGGAACTACTGGGTGGACCCGACCCTACGTTTCGGTGGATCGTCGCTGAGAGCACGAAGTACTCCGAAGAGCGCACGGTGAGGTAACGACGCAGTCCGTCTACTGGTAAAAGATGACCGTTCGTTTTCCCACGAGAGCCACGCGGTCTTCCGCTACCAGCTTCACGGCGCGTGAGAGAACCGTTCGCTCGACATCGCGACCAATCGCGACGAGATCTTCGGGTTGTCGGGCGTGTGAAACGCGCACGACGTCTTGGTCGATGATGGGACCTTCGTCGAGGTCAGCGGTGACGAAGTGAGCAGTGGCACCGACCAGTTTCACGCCTCGTTCGTAGGCCTGGTGATAAGGACGAGCACCCTTGAAACCTGGGAGGAACGAGTGGTGAATATTGATGATGCGTCCGGGCAGCGTCTCGCAAAAGGTGGGCGACAGGATCTGCATGTAGCGAGCCAAAACGACAAAGTCGACGGATTCGCTTTCAATGAGGCTAAGAATCTCTTCTTCGACGTTCGCCTTGGTCTCCTTTGTGACGTCACGTTGCAGGAACGGTACGCCGTATGAGTTCGCCAGCTCTTCGCAGTCCGGATGATTCGCGACAATCGCCACAATCGAGATGGGTACGTCGCCGTTGCGCTGACGGTAGAGCAGGTCGGCGAGGCAGTGGTCGTATTGGGAGGCGAGGATGACCACTCGGCGTTTGTCGGCCTCGTGTCGTAATTCAATGGTCGGTGAGAACTCCAATAGCTGGCCTTCGAGAAGTGCTCGCACTTCGATCACCGAATCGCGCTCACAATCGAACCTGGTGCGCATGCAAAAGGTCGACGTCGAGGGATCCGTGAATTGGTCGTTTTCAACAATGTTGCCGCCAAAATCCGCGATGGCGTTCGCCACGGCCCGCACGATTCCGGGGCGGTCGGCGCACTGCAACGTCAGTAGATAGGTAATGGTCACGACTCTCCTTGCGAATGACTGTAGGAGGTGGACGGAATTGACCGCCATTTCAGAGTCGGTTGGTTAGATTCTTGACCAGAACGGGGGTCTCATGGCTGTGTCTAGTGAGTTGAACGACGATCACCAGTTGCCGCGTTCCCCGCGTTTCATACCGTACGTACTTCTTGCCATTTTGAGCATTTCTGCGGGACTCGTGGCATTGACGGGACTCCAAGCGTCCCGAAGCGACGCCCTGACCAAGGAGACTCGCTACGTCACTATCTCGTCCACCGATGGGGTTGCCGCCCTCTCGAGTGCGGTCGCGTGGTCGACATCACCGGTCGGACACGCGGACTGTGCGACTTTGGCTGACGGGACGCTGTGCGCGACCCCAACCAAGTTGGACGTGAAGTACGAAAATGCGCCCACGGGACTCGCGACTCCAAGCACGGGTACGCAACCCACGTTCGCCACTGTGGTGTTCAAGGTCGTGAACACAAGTTCGTATCGAACAGTGTTGGACACTTTCGGACCGAAGAGCGGCCTCAGTTTTGCCTTCGGCACGATGCCCGCGGCGTATACCTCGAGTCTGCAGGTATCACTGGCGCCCGATCATCGCGCGAGCGGTTGTGTGACGGCGTCGAAGAACGGACGCGTCGCCATTGGTCCGCACGATTCAGTCGAGGTGTGCGCGATAGCTGCGGACATTGGCTTTCTCGATAACCAGGGCACTTTTCCGCATGGTCATTTCGACAGCCTCACTCTCGGTGGCCTGTTTGAGTGGGCCACTGGCACCACGCAAGCAAAGTTGGAGCAACTCGTAGAGATACAGCCCAACACGTTGCCCGGGGGTCAGGAGGCGCCGGGCGCAGTGTCGCTGGGACACATCGTTCAAATTGCTCACGCATACGGTCTGCGTTCGTCATCTGCCCGCACACAACTGGTTGATCGCGACGGAATGACACTTGGCTATAGCGCGACGCTTCCGTTGACGACGTCGCAGAGGAACGCGTGCCTCGTCGCGGGCGGCACCGACTGGTTGACCTGCCACGGGAGTCTGCGAGCGACGCCGTCGAACGGCACCATGGTTCTGGAGTTGGGACTTACCAACCCGACGAATCATTCGGTGAATTTGTCGCCCGCCGAGATGTACCTCGACACGCAATGGTCGTGCACGACGACGGGTTGCAGCTCGGGACGTTTTCAACGTGTCACTGCTTCGATGTCACAATTGCCGCGGGCCTGCACGGCGGTAGGGCACATGACTCTCTCGCCCGCGGGGCAGCGGGGGTCGAGTGGCACTCTCTGTGTGGCATTCCCGACACCGAAGAGCTCACTTCTCATGGACGGTGAGTTCTCCTTGCACGTACAACCCGCGCCGACGATATATCCGGGCGTACCAGTCGTGTTTTTTAGTCAGGCTCCCTACGGCGTGTACTAACTCACCGCGACGGCGAGAGCGGTCGCGAGGATGCACAGCAGGGGAGTACCAGTAAAGACGACGAGCGAGCGGGTACGTTCGCCGCGCCGCCACTCAAAAAGAGGTAACGCGAGTGCGGAGGAAAACGTCGTGAATCCTCCGCAGAAGCCAGTGATGAAGTACCAATGCCAGTTCTCGTATTTACTGAAGTCAAACTGCCAGATTGAATGAGCGATAAAGACTGCAAGAAAGCAACCGAGGGCATTGACGAACATGGTGGCGTAGGGACGCCAGGAGAAGCGGCGGATCTCCACGACTTCTTCGATGCCGTAGCGACAGAGTGCTCCGACGCCACCGCAGAGGGAAATCAGAAACAGAGTCACTTTCTCGCCGCCTGGATACCAACGATTCCAGCGAGCACTCCGGCACTGACGGCACTGACGAGCACGATCCCGGCGCCCAACCAACTGACCTCTCGCATGTTGTCCAGGGCGACGAAGAGGCTGGAGTAGGAGGTGAGTCCACCGAGGATGCCAGTGATAGCGAACAATCGAACGGGGTCATCGGATGCACGGTGACGAAGTGGTCCCGCCAAGAGCCACGCCGCCAAAAAGACGCCGCCCGTATTGATGATAAGGAGCCGCAGCGGAACTTCCGAGGTCCACGTGGGGGTCAACGCAAGGGTCAACGGAATCCTGCCCGTCCAATACGCGCGAGCAACGTCATGAAGAATCCACGCTCGCACGAAGGTTCCGACGAAACCTCCCAGGAACACACCCGCGACAGCTCGAGACGGACGGAATACCTTGAGGTCGTCAGCCGCCGGAGTAGTCACCCCTTTGAAGATAACCGTCCCTAAAGGTGTCGGACGTTAGCCTTGCTCGATGGCAAAAAGAAGTGGATCAACGTTCGTTCTCGCTTTGCTCGCCGCTTCGATGTTCCTCATGGCCCTCGACGCGTCGGTGATGAACGTCTCCATCGCCAACGTCGCGCACGACGTGAATACGAATATTCACGGCATCCAAATTGCACTCACCACCTACACGTTGATCATGGCGTCCCTCATGATCGCTGGCGGCAAAGTCGGCAGTCTCATCGGGCGTCGCAGGACCATGAGCATTGGTCTCGTGGTCTACGCCTCGGGCAGTGGACTCACCGCCTTGTCGCATTCGCTACCGGTGTTGATGTTCGGATGGAGCTTTCTCGAGGGGGTGGGTGCGGCTTTGATCATGCCGAGCATCGTCGCCCTGATCGCGGACAATTTTGAGCCCGCTAGACGAAGCGGCGCCTATGGCATTGTCGCGTCGGCTAGTGCCGTCGCGATCACGATTGGGCCGGTATTGGGCGGACTCGTGACGTCGTTCTTTTCGTGGCGCTGGGTTTTTGTGGGGGAAGTCGTTATCGCGGCTTTCATCCTCGCGAATATGCGCCGCATGGTCGAAGGCGCGGTGGCGGAGAAGGAACGCTTCGACGTCAGTGGATTCATTGTCTCCACCATCGGTATGGTCACGATCGTCTTTGGCGCCACTCAAGCGGGTGAGTGGGGTTGGTGGCACGCGAAATCGGGTGCGGCGTCAGTCGGTTCATTCTCCTTGACCCCTTTCTTGCTCGTGGGCGGGGTAGTGGTGTGGGGGAGTTTTCTGCTCCTGGAGCGGTCGCGTCAGCGTCGAGGCAAGCCGGTGCTCCTGGATCCCCTCCTCTTCTCCCAAGCACGAATTCGGCGAGGTCTCTCGTCGTTCTTTGTCATGAATGGGGCCATGTCGGGCACCTTCTACGTGCTTCCGCTCTTTCTGGTCGTGTCCTCCGGGCTGAGCCCCTTGGGTTGCGGACTGAGGATGATTCCGCTCTCGATCGCGTTGTTGTTCTTCGCCGGTGTGGGTCCGCGTTTCCTTGGCAACCTGAACGTTCAAGTTGTCGCCCTCCTCGGTATGACGTCGCTTCTGGTGGGCACCATTACGTTCGCGGCGGGACTTTCGCCGTCGGCCAACCCGGGCATCGTGGCGATCCCCATGATCTTCTTTGGCTCGGGCCTGGGTCTCTTGTCGACCCAACTCGGGGCCACCACGGTCTCCGGTGCCCCCGCGAGGCTGGCGAGTCAGGTGGGTGGTCTACAGAACACTTTCGTGAACTTGGGGCTGAGCCTCGGGACGGCGATCGCTGGTTCACTCCTGATTGCCTCACTCGGGGCTCATATTGGGGCGGGCCTCAACAGCATTCCGGGGCTCAGCCAACAGGAACTGTCGAAGGTCTCCGTGTCGGTCACTAACAATTTGGCGATCGTCAGTGACGCTCAGCTCGAGGCGGCTCTCAATGCGACGACGGCAACGCCTGCGCAAAAGGACGCAGCCCTCAGTTTGAATCGTGAGGCTCGTGCGGGGGCCCTGCAGTCATCTCTGTGGGGTGTGGCGACCTTCGAAGCCATTGGCCTCTTTATGGCGTGGCGTCTGCCTCGTCAGAAGGTCGGCTCCTTGGAGCCACCCGTTGAGATCACTTCCTAACTTTACATAACGTACATTATCGGCGATAGAAAGCGAGTGGCTCCGTTTGCCGGGCCCGATCCCTGCTTGCTACGAGACCGATCTCTGGTCACCGGGTAGTCGTTCGCGACGAGCCAGTCCGACCTTGAGGACCCAGCTGTTCTCGTGGCGGTCTCTGTTGAATGACGACGCCACGCGACGTCGACTGGAAAATCGAGGCGACCACTCCCCTGACGCTGTCAGGTTCAGCAGACGTGTCGTTGGCTCACGGTCGCGAACTCGTGGCTCAGTATCTCGAGCTGCTCCTTGTTGGCCGCGAGACTCCGCGCGGTTGCCGTGGCGGCGGTCGCCGCGGGGGTCGCGACGGACGAGGATGTGGCACCCGGCGCGATGGCGTTGATGGAGAGCTGTAGTGCGTGGGTGTACGCCGAGGACACGACACCGTGGTAGCAGGCCAGAGACGAGCGAGCGGACTTCACGTTTTCCAGCACGTAGTGATACACGCCCTTTGCGTATCCGGGTACGGGAGAGAAGATGCCATTGCAGGCGTCGAGTGCCGCCACCGGAATGGTGGCGCCACTTTCGTCAATGTTGTCGTAAATCCCGTAGCCGTCGAAGGCGAACCCCAAGAGAACGGGCTTCTTGGCCGCGGCATTGGTGGTGGCGACGGCGGGCGTGGTGGCGCTGGAGAAATCACTCACCGACGTCACCTGGGCTGCGGCACCCGTTGTGGCGTACGCCACGAGACACGCGGGCATCCCGTGATAGTGGTACTGCCCGCCAGGACCAGGGTGTCCGTCACAGGTGTCGATGAACGACGCGGTCACTCCCTTGACGGTGACCGAAAAGTTGTCATTCGTCGCGACGGTGGACTTATTGGCTTCGTAGGGGTTGTAGAGCACGCCACCATTCAGCAGCACGCCGATGGCACCCATATTGGTCGTCGTGGTCGAGGAATAGACCGGCGTCTCGGGGATGGTGAACTTGTAGTTCTGGTTCTTGAGGACGGCCGAGGTGGCGATGACGCTCGCACCCGTCGCACTGACGTTGAAGGCATCTTTCGGGACCGCGTAGTGGGATGCGGTAAAAACACTCTTGGGCACACCGCTCGACGCAAAGGTCCAGCTCCCCTTGCCGTAGGTGACCTTCACGTTGCTGGTCCACTTGAGTGACTTGATCGCCGGCAGTTCACTTTGCGCGCTGCTGGCGTCGACGTGAGTCGACACGGAGTGAAGGTCTGCGGCGCTCGAGACCGCACCAGTAGCGACAATGGGAATGACGAGCGCGATGGCGGGAGCGATGATTCGTAGACGAGACAGCAACATGGTTCCTCATTCTCTGATGGTTGTTCCACGGCTGCGGGAGCGGTGAAAAGTGCAGGCTAACGGGCGATTCGTGAAAAGACGTTCGGTGTTTGTTAAATGTTCCATTTACACTGAAGCGTGCCTCGTACCTCGAACATCGATGTCGTGTTGTTTGACCTCGACGGCACGCTCGTCGATTCCCGGCCCGGCATTGTTCGCTGCGCGAACTTGGCGTTAGCTGATCACGGTCTGCCGCCGCTGCGCGACGACCAAGTGCCGGGGTTCATCGGGCCTCCCCTACGTGACTCCTTTCGTTCGATTGACCCACCAGAAGAACTTCTCGATTCGTTGGTCTCGACGTATCGACGTCACTACGGCGAAGGGGGGCTGACTGAATTCACCGTGTACGACGGAATCGCCGACACTCTGTCCTCACTCGTGGACGATGGTCACGTCTTGGGAGTGGCGACATCGAAAGCGGCCGACTTTGCCCGCATCGTCCTCGAGCACGGGGCTATCGACGATCCCTTCCAGTTCGTCTCCGGCGCTCGCGCCGATGGCACGGGTGCTGAGAAGGCCGAGGTCATGCGACGCGCCATGGCGGAACTCAACGTGTCGTCCCCGTCTCGCGTCCTTATGGTTGGTGACCGCATCTTTGATCTCGACGGGGCAAGGTCGACGCGGACCCACTTCGCGGTGGCTGGTTGGGGATTCAGCATTCCGGGTGAATTCGATCACGAGCCGGACCTCGCCATCCTGGGTCACCCTCGCGACCTCATCGCCTGGACACCGACGACACCTCTCGGTCAGCCCCTATAGATCGTAGAACGGTATATCGGAGTACGATATACTTGACGCGTGCCGGCCCATCACCGACGTGCGCAGAAGCAGGTCAATTACACCCGACGCCGCGTGCTCGTCGTGGGAGCTGCGACGGGTGTCGCCGTGGGCGTGAGCACCGTCATCCGGCCCCTAGAGTCCGCGGCGCATTTCGCGGACGGCCTGTACAACGAGTGGGCGGGAAATTGCCAAAGCCTTAGTGGAGAACTCGGTTGCACGCCACACGGTACGAACGTGTCGGGTTCGTTCATCTCAAGGTTTCGTCGTCGACGGGTCAACTACACGGTCGGGTACCCCGACGGACACGGGCCGGGTTCGCGTCTCCCCCTCGTGTTCATGTTGCACGGGTTCGGAGGGGCGAACGGTTCGGTGGGTGGTTATTCGCCCGCGCAAGCGGCGTCGATGAGTACCGGGTTGACGGGTGGGCGGCCACTAGCCATCGTGACGATGGACGGGGGGCAGGGGTACTGGCACCCGCATCCCGCTGATGATCCGATGGGCATGATCGTCCACGAAATGATTCCGATGTTGCGCCGGTGGGGTCTCGGGCGTGGACCGGACGCGATTGGCGCGATGGGGATTTCCATGGGCGGATACGGCGCCATTGCCCTAGCCGAGAACTACCCCACACTCTTTCGCGCGGTCGCCGCCATCAGTCCGGCCATTTTCGTGAGTTACGAGCACGTGCACTACGTCAATCCCGGCGCGTACGTGAACGCCGCCGACTTTGCGCGCTACGACGCGGTCACGCACACGAGCAGTCTCGCGGCGACCCCGTTACGAGTTGCGTCAGGGGACCACGACCCGTTCCATCCTTGGGTCGAGGACTTCCAGCGAGCTCTTCCGACCCACTCCCCCGCCACGTTTCTGTATCCCCCGGGCGGGCACGACGAGGACTTCTTTGGTCCTCAGGTATCGCCCTCGGTGGCGTTCCTCGCCGAGCGCCTGGAGCCCTAATCAGTGACTAGCGTTCGTGGCGACACTATGACGACCTTCGACGGCACTAACGGTGGTCCCTTTCTCTGGCGTGTTTTGTGGGGATCCATCGCACGTCCTGGTTTCACTCAAGAGATCGTGGAGGCGTACGACGTGGACGAAGCGCTGCAACTGGCCCATGAGCGACGCCCCGACCTGTTTCGTCCCCGGGTCGCGTTTCTCGTGGGCGGACTCCCCACACCATTGGCCGACGCGACAGAGGCGTGAGAAGAACGAACACCTGGTGGTGGGCCAGCGTCTTCTACAGTGGCCTGCATGAGTGATCTCTTCAGCGTTCAGGGAAAAGTGGTGTTGGTAACGGGCGGCAGTCGCGGGATTGGCGAGATGATCGCGCGTGGATTCGTGGCTGGTGGGGCCAAGGTGTACATCTCGTCGCGCAAAGCAGACGTGTGCGAAGCGCTCGCGAAGGAATTGAGCGCCGAAGGTACGTGTATTGCGCTGCCCGCGGACCTGTCCAGCGAGGCCGAGTGCCAGCGACTCGCCGCCGAGATCGCCGCTCGTGAAGATCACCTCGACGTGCTCGTGAACAACGCCGGCGCCACCTGGGGAGCCCCCATGGTGGACTACGACGAAATGGCCTTCGAGAGAGTCTTGGCTCTCAACGTCAAGGGCGTCTTCCATCTCACCAAGTTCCTGCGACCGCTCCTCGACGCCGCCGCGACGGCGGACGAACCGAGCCGCGTCATCAACATTGGTTCGATCGACGGCATCCACGTACCCGCTTTGGAGACCTACGCCTACTCCGCATCTAAAGCGGCGGTACATCAATTGACGCGTCACATGGCGAAGGTCATGGCGCCCACCATCACGGTGAACGCGATTGCTCCCGGCCCCTTCGAGTCCAAAATGATGAAGGCCACGCTGGACGCCTTCGGTGACGCGATTGCGCAAGCGGCACCCTTGAAGCGCATTGGACGCCCCGACGATATGGCGGGTGCGGCGTTGTTCTTGGCGTCGCGCGCGGGCGCCTACGTGACCGGCGTCATCCTGCCGGTTGATGGCGGTATTGCCACTCTCGCGTAGCTCTAAAAGGGAGTCTCGCCCAGAGTCGCGGTCAAGGTGAGTTTCTGGCCGAAGCGGTTGACCGACATCGTGATCGTGTCGCCCGGCTTCTTGGCACCAACAATCTTGGTGACCTGAAGTGCTGTCGAAATCGTGTGTCCGTCAATCGACGTGATCACGTCCCCTTGCTGCAGCCCAGCCGTCGCCGCCGCCGAACCCGGGAGAACTTCCGCGACGAGGGCGCCGGTCGTGACGCTCAAGTTGTTGGCCTGCGCATTCTTCGGGGTGACGGTGCTGACTTCGACGCCGAGGTAGCCACGTCCCTTCTGGACGTTGCTACCGCCCTTGAGCAGCACGGGAATCATCGTCTTGATTTTGGCCACCGGAATGGCGAAACCGATGTTCTGGGCGTTCGTCCCGTCCGGCAGTGTTCCGGCGACCGCGGTATTCATGCCAATGACGCGACCTTCGGCGTCAAGTAGTGGGCCACCGGAGTTGCCGGGGTTGATCGCGGCGTCCGTTTGAATCATGTTGTAGAGCGTTTCGCTGTTCGTGCCGTTACTTGCGGTGACCTCACGTCCCAGTGCCGACACGATGCCGGCGGTCACCGTGGGCGTGGACGACGAGAGACCGAGCGCATTGCCAATCGCCACGACCGAGTCGCCGGTCACCAACTTGTGCGAGTTGCCGAGAGTGACGGTGGGTAGGCCGTTGACACCCTGCGCACGAATGAGGGCGATGTCGTCGGTCGGGTCCGTTCCCACGAGGATCGCCGGTATGGCCTTCGTGGTGCCGTAGCGAGTGACGGTGATCGTGCCACCGTTGAGCGAGTCGGCGATGACGTGGTTGTTGGTCAGAATCAAGCCGTTGGACGTCAGGATCATTCCCGTCCCCTGGTCTTCTTGGACCGGGGACTTCACGTCAATGGACACGATCGATGGCGCCACTTTCGTGACCAACGACGGGATCGACACGTTGCCCGTCAGGAGGGCGGCGGTGGGCGCACCATTGGAACTTGAAATGGAATACGAGTTGTTGCCGCGAGAGGCGAAGTGACCAGCGAGCGCCCCCACGAGCGCTGCGACTAGGAGCAGGCTGAGCCGTTGACCCCAATTCCCCCGAGCCGCCGGGCGCGTGGTCACGTCGTGGGCTACGGGAGCGCTGGGACGCGGCCAGGTAGGACCGTCGTCGCGAGGCGTCGAGGACGCCGAGCCGCCGTCGTGCGTAGATGGCGCGACAAAGGCCTCCGGCGCGGTGGTCGCTGTCGACTCGCCGCTGGTAGAGGGTTCGTCCGCGACGCGCCCCCACAGGTCAGCGGCAGGATTGGGGTTCTCGTGAGGTTCCGGGTTCACAGGCTGATCCGTCATGGATTCATGCTATGCACGCGACCTAAGAATTGATTGAGAATCGATTGAAATTTTCCCATGGCGGCCAACGGCTAGATTGTTCGGGCTATGTCCCGACGGATCGATATCGAAATCACCAGCATCAACGGCGCCACCGCAACGTGGCGTGCCGCGGGTGCCCGCCAACCTAAGGGCACGCTGGACACCAGCCTGCTCACGGAGGGCTTCGTCGTGGGCAATGTGTACCGCGCCGAGGTCGAGCAGTACATGGAGGGTGTCGACGTTTTGTCGGTCACGCCGCCCAAGACTGCGTCTCCGCTCGACCCACGCAACGAGCGCCTGAGCCTCATTGCGCCGGAACCGAAGGGTCCCGACGTGCAGGTCATTTACGCGTCCAAGGGCCGCGGCGCGCGTCGTGACGACGACCGTCGCGGCGGCGACCGTCCGCGCAGCGACCGCCCCCGTGGCGACCGCCCCGATCGTGGTGGCGAGCGCAGCGAACGTAGTTCCAGTGACCGCAAGCCGCGTGAAGGCGGCAGCGAGCGATCCAGCCGCGGGCCACGTCCGAGCAGCGACCGCCGAGGTGCTCGTCCGAGTGGACCGGCGCAGGCACCCGTCGCGACCGTCCACCGCAACGCCCTTCTCGCCACTCTGTCGCCGGAACAACTTCCCGTGGCCGAGCAATTGCTCCGCGGTGGTATGCCGGCGGTCCGCACGGCCGTTGCCGAACAGAACAAGAACGCCACGCAGCAAGGGCGTCCGACGATTAACGCCGAAGCGATCGATCGCATCGCTGAGGAACTGTTGCCCAAGACGAACCTCGCCTTCTGGAAGGACCGCGCCGCCGGCGCCCTCGGAGCGGGTAAAGAGCTCCGCTTGCGCGATCTGCGCGCGGTGGTGACGTCCGCCAAGACCGTCAATGTTGACGACGAGGCTCGCGCACAGCTGAAGGAACTTCAGGCGCAACTCACTACTCGTGTCGACGCCTTGCGCACCGAGTGGACCAATAAGTTGGACAAGGCGCTCGCCAACAACGATGTCCTCGAATCTTTGCGTCTCGCGTCACGCACGCCGGACCCGTCGACTCGCGTGAGCTCAGAGAACGCCACCAAGATCGCCCAGATGGTGTCTGAGGCCTTGTCCGTTGACGCAGCGCCGGCTGTCTGGATTGAGATCGTCAACACCGCCGTGGAGTCCCCGATCCGTCGCCTCGTGAAGCCAGCCGGTATCCCCGCTGACGAGGCGTGCAACGCCCTCGCCGTCAAGAGTGCGGGTTCCATTCCCGAATTCGCGAAGATGCTGGGCATGAAGGTTCCGCCTCCGCCGCCGCCGGTCCGTCCTACTCGGCGTCCGAGTCCCTCGCGTCACTCATAGTAAGTAGACGGGCCTTCCAACCCGCCTTCTCGTAGATCGACTTCATTCCCCTATCGCCGGGAAGCGCCCACGCATCGACGGGAGGGCGATCGCTCTCTAACAGGGCCTTCAACAGCGTCCCGCCCCAGCCCTGGCGACGGTCCTCGGGCCGTACGAAAAGGCCCTGGATTGTCACGGGTGGGCCTGAACTGACGACCGCGAACCCACGGAGGTCACCGTCGTCGTAGGCCGCTGTGAGGCATCCTCGGGCGACCAGATCGGCGAGGGCGGCCTCGTGGTCGCCGCCGGTCACCGTGAGTAACTCACGAACAATGGCGTCTCCCCCACGATGCGCGCGCAGGTCAGCGAGGCCGCTAGCAAAGAGAGTCAACACTTGCGAGTCAACAGTCGTCACGACCGCGACGTGTCGCGTCATTCCGCTGCAGTCCGCAGTGCGGCCAAGATTGTCTTGCGTCCGCGTGTCGCCGATTCGTAGGCGGCAATGTCGTCGCGTTCGATCGGCGTCAGGCCGTCGAGCAACGGGATGATTTGTGACGCCGACAAGTTCTTGTAGTCCGGAATCGAAGTGGGCGTCGGCGGCACGACGACGTTGTTCGTTTCCTCACTCACGTCCGAAGCCACGTGTGTCGGCGTGGGTGAGGAGAACTGCTGCTTCAACTTCGCTGTCGCGGTCAACACGGTGAATTGACCTACGGCACGTGCCTGGCGCAACTCGCGCGCCACGCGCTCGGAGGCGGGGCCGGCGGCTTGGACTGATTCCCCGATGACCTTCTCGCCCAAGTGGACGAGCGAGCCCACCATCTTCTCCGCCGACGTTACGAGGGCACGAAAGTCGGGCGACTCAGACACAATCGCGGCACAGCGTGCGGTCCTTGTCAGCCAATTGACTGACTTTCTTCAAGAGGCGACACGACTTGCAACGGAATTCATCGTCTTGCTTGGGCAGTACCGATTCAACCGGTTCACCCTTTTCGTCCGTGTCGGGGACGGCGTCTTCGTCATCGTCCACTTCGGTGGTGAGGCGCATGGTTTCAGCGAGCACTTCGTCAAGAGCCAGCTCGACGTCCTCGTCGAGTGCGAGATCGTCCTCGTCGTCGACCACCGCGGGTTCAACGACGACGTCGGCAACGACATCTTCGTCACCTTCATCGTCAGCGTCCACCACTGCTGTGGTGTCGTCATCGAGCGCATCGGGATCGATGAATTCGTCTGTTTCGGCGTCGTCGCCGTCAAAGCCTTCGGCGAGATCCTCTTCGTCGAAAACCTCATCCTGATCTAAATCATCTGCCATT